>Ga0209802_1001620_pt1 | contig 16446 bp, 11 predicted proteins | sample GraSoiAngelo_129_FD_185886 | JGI IMG/M metagenome (GOLD analysis project Ga0209802, IMG submission 185886) | Grasslands soil microbial communities from the Angelo Coastal Reserve, California, USA - 14_0927_12_40cm (SPAdes) (version 2) | ecosystem: Environmental > Terrestrial > Soil > Grasslands ... | reverse complement strand
GAGGCCGACCAGGCCCAGAGCCGGCGCCTCTCGCTCAGCACCTGGATCGACGGCTCGATGGTCTTGAGTGGCGTGCTCGACGCTTTCGGTGGCGCCGCCTTACGGGCCGCGCTCGAGCCGCTCGCGCACAGGTCGGGCGAACACGACAAGCGTGAACGCGGGCAGAGGCTCGCGGATGCGCTCGTTGAGCTGGCGTCGGGAGGCCCGCATCCTGCGAGCATTCAGGTCACGAGCTCGGTCGAGACCCTGCTTGGATTGGCGGGCGCCGCGGCCGCGGACATGGAGTTCTCGCTGCCGATCTCGTCGAAGATCGTCGAACGACTGGCATGCGACTGCAGCGTCACGCGCGTCCTGCTCGACTCGGAATCGGCTGTCATCGACGTTGGTCGGGCGAAGCGCGTGGTGTCAGGTCCCGCGCGTCGAGCGTTGGCCGCACGTGACGGAACGTGCCGCTGGCCGGGGTGCGACCGGCCGGCGTCGTGGACCGCGGCGCACCACGTCGTGCACTGGGTCCATGGCGGCACGACGGACCTCGACAACCTGATCCTTTTGTGCCACCGCCATCATTGGATGGTCCACGAAGGGAAGTGGCAGCTGGTCCGATCGGATGATGGCCGAATGCTGGCGATCCCGCCCACGGTGAGGTTTGGGATGGCTGCTGCCTCCAGGCCTGATCCTCCACCTGAGCCCTTCGGCGACGAAGGAGTCGACGGCGATGCCGGCTACGACTCTTCTTCGTAGCCCAGGATCGGGCGCAGCCACCGCTCGGCCTCGGCCAGCGGCATCGACTTGCGGCGCGCGTAGTCGTCGACCTGGTCGCGGCCGACCTTGCCCACCATGAAGTACCGCGACTCCGGGTGCGCGAAGTACAGCCCGGCGACGGCGGCGGTCGGGGTCATCGCGAACGACTCGGTGAGCTCCATCCCGATCGAGGGCGCGTCGAGCAGATTGAACAGGGTGCCCTTCTCGGTGTGGTCGGGACATGCGGGGTATCCGAAAGCGGGTCGGATGCCGCGGTACTTCTCGCCGATCAGGTCTTCGCTTGTGAGCTTCGGCCCTTTCTCGTACCACGAGCGCCGTGCCACCTCATGGAGATATTCCGCAAACGCCTCCGCCAGGCGGTCAGCGAGCGCCTTGACCATGATCGCGTGGTAGTCGTCGTGCTCCGCGCTGAACTTCGCGGCCAGCTCGTCCACGCCCAAGCCGGCCGTCACCGCGAAAGCGCCGATGTGGTCGCCCCCAGGCGCCACGAAATCGGCCAGCGAGTAATAGGGCTTTTCGTCGCCGTGGTCGACCTGCTGGCGCAGCATCGGGAACCGGACGCCGTTGTCGAGCACGAGGTCGTCACCTTCCGAGCGCGCCGGCCAGAAACCGTAGACGCCTTTCGCGCGCAGCCATCCCTTGGCCTGGATCTCGTCAAGCAACTCCTTCGCGTGGGCGAACAGCTCGCGCGCGGCGGCTCCATGTGATGGGCTGTCGAGGATCGCGGGGAACTTGCCTTTCAGCTCCCACGCGTGGAAGAAGAAGGTCCAGTCGATGTACTCACGCAGCTCAGAGAGCTTCGGCTCGATCACCCGCGTCCCTGTGAACGGCGGCGCCGGGAGCTCGCTGAAGTCGAGGCGCGCCCGCTTCGACCGCGCCTCCGCCAGGGTGAGGAGCGGGCGCTTCGACGTGGTGTGCTGCGAGCGCAGCTTGTCCTGGAGCGCCCGGTTGTCGCGGTCGAAAGTAACTTTGCGCTTTTCGTCGAAGAGGTCCGACACCACCCCGATCACGCGCGACGCATCCAATACATGTACGGTCGACCCCGTGTAAGCGGGCGCGATGCGCACCGCCGTGTGCTGCTTGGACGTGGTCGCGCCGCCGATCAGCAGCGGGATCGTGAACTGCCGGCGGGTCATCTCTTTGGCTACCGTGACCATCTCGTCGAGGGATGGCGTGATGAGGCCCGACAGGCCGACGGCGTCGGCGCCGAGCTCGATCGCAGTGTCCAGGATCTTTTCGGCCGGCACCATCACGCCGAGGTCGTGGACCTCGTAGTTGTTGCAGCCCAGCACGACCCCGACGATGTTCTTGCCGATGTCGTGAACGTCGCCCTTGACCGTCGCGAGCACCAGCTTGCCGCGCACCTGCTGGCTCCCCGACGCCTCCTTTTCCGCTTCCATGAACGGCTGGAGGTAGGCGACGGCGCGTTTCATCGCGCGCGCGCTCTTTACGACTTGCGGCAGGAACATCTTGCCCGCGCCGAACAGGTCACCGACCACCTTCATGCCATCCATCAGCGGCCCTTCGATCACCATCAGCGGCCTGGCGTATTTCTGGCGCGCCTCCTCTGCGTCGGCCTCGATGTACGCGACCTCGCCATGCAGGACGGCGTATGCGAGGCGGTCTTCGACGGTTCTCTCGCGCCACGAAAGGTCGACCTCGCGCTTCATGCCCGCGCCCGAGACTGACTTCGCGAACTCCACCAGGCGCTCGGTGGCGTCCGGGCGCCGGTCGAAAATGACGTCTTCGACCAGCTCGAGGAGGTCCTTCGGGATGTCCTCGTAGACGGCCAGCTGGCCGGCGTTGACGATGCCCATGTCGAGTCCGGCACGGATCGCGTGATAGAGGAACGCGGAGTGCATCGCCTCGCGCACGCGGTCGTTGCCGCGGAACGAGAAAGAGAGGTTGGAGACGCCGCCTGAGATGCGTACGCCCGGGCATCGCCTCTTGATCTCTGAGGTGGCCGCGAGGAACGCTTTGGCGTAGCCGGCGTGCTCTTCGATCCCAGTCGCGATGGCGAGGATGTTGGGGTCGAAGATGATGTCCTCGGGGTGGTATCCGGCCTTCTCGATGAGCAGCTTGTACGCGCGCTCGCAGATGCCGACCTTGCGCTCCAGCGTGTCCGCCTGGCCCTTCTCGTCGAAGGCCATCACCACGACCGCGGCGCCATATTCGCGAACCAGCCGCGCCTTCTCCAGAAAGGCCTCTTCGCCCTCCTTGAGGCTGATCGAGTTGCACACGCCCTTGCCCTGCAGGCACTTCAGTCCCGCCTCGAGCACGGTCCACTTGGAGCTGTCGACCATGATCGGGATGCGCGCGATCTCCGGCTCGGTCGCGATGAGATTGAGGAAGCGCGTCATCGCCTCCTCGGAGTCGAGGAGGTCGGCGTCCATGTTCACATCGAGCAGGTTGGCCCCACCGCGCACCTGGTCGAGGGCCACCTGTACCGCGCCGGTGAAGTCGCCTGACTCGATCAGGCGGCGGAACCGCAACGAGCCCGTGACGTTGGTGCGCTCGCCGATGACGACGAATCGAGTGTCGGGCCCGATCTCGAACGGCTCGAGGCCGCTGAACCTGGCTCGCGCTACGCGTTCCGGCACTCTGCGCGGCGGGATGCCGGCAAGCGCCTTGCGAATCTGCCGGATATGGTCAGGGGTCGTGCCGCAGCAGCCGCCCGCTGCGTTCAGGAATCCGCTGGTCGCGAATTCGCGAATCAAGCGGCTCGTAATCGGCGGGTCCTCGTCAAAACCACCGAACGAGTTCGGGAGCCCTGCATTCGGGTAGCACGTGACGTAGACGTTCGCCGCGTGCGAGAGCGCCTCGATATAGGGCCGCATCTCGGTCGCGCCCAGCGAGCAGTTGATGCCGGCCGCGAACGGGTCGGCGTGCTCGATCGAGTTCCAAAAGGCCTCGACCGTCTGCCCGGACAGGTTGCGGCCGCTCCGATCGACGATGGTGACTGAGATGAACAGGGGCAGCTCCGGCGCCACCTCCTTGACGGCCGCGATCGCGGCTTTCGAGTTGAGGGTGTCGAAGATCGTCTCGATGAGCAGGAAGTCCACGCCCCCGTCACGGAGCGCCCGCGCCGCCACCGCGTAGCCGTCGCGCAGCTCGTCGAAGGTGATGTCGCGGTAGGACGGATCCTCAACTTTAGGCGAGAGAGACAGCGTGACGTTTGTCGGGCCCAGCGAACCGGCTACGAACCGGTTCTCGTACTTGTCGACGGCCTCGCGCGCGAGCCGTGCCCCCTCGAAGTTGATCTCGTAGGTCAGGTCCTCGAGCCCATAGTCGGCCTGAGAGACAGGGGTCGCGGTGAATGTGTTGGTGGTGATGAGGTCAGCGCCCGCCTCCAGGTACTCCCGGTGGATGCGGCTGACGACGTCCGGGCGCGAGAGGTTGAGGATGTCGACGTTGTTCTTGAGCAGCTTCGGGTGGTCCCGGAACCGCTCGCCGCGCCAGTCCTCCTCGTTCAAACCCTGCTTCTGCAGGAGCACGCCTATAGACCCGTCGAAGATCACGATCCGCTGCTTGAACAGCTGGTCGAGACGCTCGCGGCTGGAGGTGCGGGCCGTGGCTGCGGTGACCATGTGGACCCTTTAGAGTACCGAGGGTGGCCTGATTCAGGCTCCGGCCGGGCTCCAGACCTGGAATGTCCCGTAGTCGAAGAGAAGCCGACGCCCGCTGCTCGGCAGCTCGTCGATCGCGAGAATCCAGGTGAACGCGATCACCGACGCGGTGAGTGGCGCGACGGTCGTGATCCACCATTCGAGCGTCCGCGACCGGAGCCGCCCGGTACGCGATGACGAGGGGAGCGTCCAGCTCGACGGTGTGACCCTCGGCATGCGGCGCCTCTCGATCATCGACCTCGAGGGCGGCCACCAGCCGATCCACAACGAAGACTCCACCGTGTGGGTCGTGCAGAACGGCGAGATGTGCTCGTCTACAACGAAATCGACAGCATCGAGCCCCTGCAGGAAGAGCTGACCGGGGTCCTCGAAGGACTCGACATGTCGTACGAGATCGTCTACATCGACGACGGCAGCCGCGACGGCAGCACCGAGAAGATGAGCCAGTTCGCCACGCACGACCCTCACGTGCGCGTCGTCAGCTTCCGCCGCAATTTCGGCCAGACAGCAGCCGTCCAGGCCGGGATCGACAACAGCCGTGGCGAGATCCTGATCTTCATGGACGGTGACATGCAGAACGACCCACACGACATCCCCCGGTTGCTGGCAAAGATCGACGAGGGATATGACGTGGCGAGCGGCTGGCGCAAGAGCCGCGAGGACGACCCCTCACGCGTGCTGCCGTCGAGGATCGCGAACTGGATCATCGCTCGTATCGCGGGTGTTCCACTGCACGATTTCGGATGCACGCTCAAGGCTTATCGCCGCGAGGTCATCGAGGACGTGAAGCTCTACGGCGAGATGCACCGGTTCATCCCCGTATACGCATCGTGGGTCGGCGCTCGCATCACCGAGCTTCCGGTCAACCACCGCCGACGTGCGTTCGGCCGCTCGAAGTATTCGTTGTCGCGCACCTCTCGCGTACTGCTTGACCTCTTCACGGTCAAGCTGCTCGGGAGCTACTCGACCAAGCCCATCTATTTCTTCGGCTTCGCGGCTTTTGGCCTGTGGGCGCTGGCCCTCCTGTTCGCGGCCACCGTGATCATCCAGAAGATGCTGCCTCCGTATCCGTACGCGCACAACAACCCACTGCTGCTGCTAGCGGTCTTTTTGGCCATCGTCGGCGTTCAGTTCATCCTCATGGGCTTGCTGGCCGAACTTTCGATTCGCACGTACCACGAGTCGCAGGGCAAGAACGTGTATGTGGTCCGCGAGGTCATCGAGGGCCAGGAGATGGGCGAGTCACGCCCCTCTCCCCGACCCGCCCCTCGAGGGGGGGAGGGGGAGGCAGTCCGTTCCCACGCCAAATAGGTGTGTGGGATTTGTGGCGTCGCGGGCGGTGATCCATCCGATGGTCGAGACCTGGTGGCGCGCATGTGCGCCGCCATGGTTCATCGCGGACCCGATGACGAGGGGAGCGTCCAGCTCGACGGTGTGACCCTCGGCATGCGGCGCCTCTCGATCATCGACATCGAGGGCGGCCACCAGCCGATCCACAACGAAGACTCCACCGTGTGGGTCGTGCAGAACGGCGAGATCTACAACCACCTCGAGCTGCGAGCGCAGCTCGTCTCGGCGGGCCACGTATTTGTGACGCAGTCGGACACCGAGGTTCTCGTCCACGGCTACGAGGAATGGGGCGAGGGGATGGTCGAGCGGCTCAACGGGATGTTCGCGTTCGCGATCCTGGACCGGCGCCGCAGGCGCCTGCTTCTCGCACGCGACCGGATCGGCATCAAGCCCCTGCACTATGCCGTCGACGGCAAGCGCCTGGTGTTCGCGTCAGAGCTGAAGGCGCTGCTGCGCGATCCAGCGCTGCGCCGGGATATCGATCCCGTCGCCCTGGACGAATACCTGGCCCTCGAGTTCGTCCCGTCGCCGCGAAGCATCGTTCGCGGCATCAGCAAGCTGCCGCCCGCCCATACGCTCGAGTGGTACCTGGGCAGCGGCATGCACCGGCTACATCGGTACTGGTCGCCGACGCTAAGTGATGACTCGGCCGGCTCGCGTCCCGGTGATGTCGACGAGCGCGCCGAGGAGCTGTGCGCGGTGATGCGCGAGTCGGTGCGCAAGGAGCTCATCAGCGACGTTCCGCTCGGCGTGTTCCTCTCGGGCGGCATCGACTCCAGCGCCGTCGCGGCGATGATGGCGCAGCTCGGCAGCGACGTGAAGAGCTTCTCGGTTGGCTTCGCGGAGCGATCGTTCGACGAATCGAGGTATGCCCGCCAGGTGGCTCGGCACCTGGGGACGGACCACCACGAGCTCACCCTCGAGCCGGCGATGTTGCTCGACCTCATCCCTCAGCTTCCGACCCTTCTAGACGAGCCGCTCGGGGACGCATCCATCATCCCCACCTATCTCCTCTCCTCCTTCACGAGGCGTCACGTGAAGGTCGCGCTGGGCGGCGACGGCGGCGACGAGCTGTTCGCGGGCTACCCCACGCTGCAGGCCCACCGGATCGCCGGCTATTACAACCGCGCGCCCCGCTTTCTTCGCGAGCGCGTGATCGCACCCGTCGTAGGCCGGTTGCCCGTGTCGCGCGACAACTTGAGCTTCGACTTCCGCGCCAAGCGGTTCGTCAGCGGCGCCGCCCACCCGGTGGCCGAGCGGCATAGGCGCTGGATGGGGTCCTTCGCGGCTGAGGAGCGAACCGCCCTTCTGTCAGCCGATGTTCGCGACCAGCTGAAGGGAAGCGGCCACGTCCGCCTCTCTGAGCTCGACGGCGCCGTGCCGGCCGACCCGCTCAACCAGGTTCTGCTGATGGACATGCGCCTGTATCTCGAGAACGACATCCTGGTCAAGCTCGACCGGGCGAGCATGATGGCCTCGCTCGAGGGCCGCGTCCCGCTGCTCAACAACGAGTTCGTCGAATTCGCCACGCGCCTTCCCCTGGACTTGAAGCTGCGCGGCCTGCGCTCGAAGTTTCTCCTCAAGCGGGCGCTGCGTGGATTGCTCCCCGACGACATTCTCAACCGCCCGAAGAAGGGATTCGGCATCCCGGTCGCGAACTGGTTTCGAGGTCCGCTCAAGGAACAGATGCTGTCGGTCCTGTCGCCGGAGCGGATCGCGGGCAAGGGCTTCTTCGACGTCGACGCGGTGAGGCGTTTGATCGGCGACCACCTGTCCGGCCGGCACGACAATCGCAAAAAGCTGTGGACGTTGTTCGTCTTCGAGCTGTGGCACGACGGTTACCTCAAGGACCACCAGACCTCGACGCCCTGATCGACGACCGGAGGCGTCCCCTCCACCGATGTCAGGAACGCGATGATCGCGTCATGCCCCGGCGATGGGCCCACAACGATGGCCGTCACTCCGAATTGCTTCAAGTCGGCGACGAACCCGGCTCGCACATCTGGCGTCGACGTCACAGCCTTGCCGGCGTCGAGGTCGTCGAGCACAGATTTGAGGAATGACGGGTGCGGGCCGAGGTACGGCCCAGGCGTGAAGGCGTCTCCCTCGATCATCCGGAACCGATAAGCGGCCGTGGCCTGCCAGTACATCGCGTCGGTCGACTCCTTGCTCGAAAACGGTGTGATCAACACCACCGCACCCGGCGCGATCTTCTCGACGTCGCCGCGCGGCGCGAAGAAAGCGGGCACCGCGGCCGGGTGGCTCGGATAAGGGACCCAGGGAACGATCGCGGTGAGGCCGGCAATCACTGCCACGCCGGTCGCGATGCGCCACGGTCGCATCGCATTCATGCCGATGGCGACGGCCGCGCCGGCGATGAGGCCGATGCCGAGAAACGCGATGATCATCAGTCGCGCAGGCAGGGCGCTGCCCATCAGCGGTAGCCACGCGACCACCGCCCACGGCAGCGGCACCTGCGTGACGTTGCCATCGACATGCAGGTGGGGTCCGAGCGACAGCACTGCCACCACGATCGTGGTGACCGCGGTCCATCGAACCCACGCCTGGGCGCGGCCCACCACCACTCCTGCAATGAAGAGGACAAGGAGCGGGAGCCCGATGTAGGCGCCGTTCTCGGTGATATTGCCCGTGAAGCGGATCAGCTGCGACGGCACCACGAAAGCGAGCAGGTCGCTGACATACACGTCCGGCCGCTGCACGCTGCCGTACACGCGCTGCGGGCCGAAGAACTGGAATGCGAGCGGGTATGCCGCGATGATCGCGAACACGACCGCCGCGACTCCCGCGGCACGGGCCGCGTGAGGCCACGCCGCTCTGGCCGCGTCACGGCGCATGAGCGCCAGCAGGGCCGCTCCAACAGCGGCGATCAAAAGAGTCATCGCCAGCATCTCCTCGCCGGTGAGGAGCTGGAGTCCGGCGGCCAGCCCGGCCAGCCCGCCCGCGACGACGGGATGCGATCGCCTGCGCACCAGGATCTCATGCCCGAGGAGAAGGGCTGTGGGTGGGAAGAGCGCAACCACGACGTGGGGATGCCCCAACGCCTGGGCGATCAGCGCAGCGCTGAAGCCATAGACCAGGCCGGCGACGAAGCAGGTGATCGGGCGGTCCAGGAAGCGGCGCGCGGCCAGGTACGCGCACCACGCCGAAAGCGCGATGCCGGCGGTGATCAGGAAGTTGTAGGCGACCACCGGGCCGAAGAGTGCGGTGACCGGCCACAGCACTAAAGCGGGGAAGATCATCGACGTGTTCCACATGAGGTTCACGCCAGCGGGATACGAGAGGTAGTTAGTGAAGAGCGGGTTGTGGCCCTGTGCCAGCTCGTGCGGGATCCACCCGAGGTACCAGATGAAGAGCTGGGGGTCTTTGGGGGTCCCGATCCACGATCCGGCCGGGTCCATCCAGGTCCGGGAGAACAGGGCCGCCGCCAGGATCGTGTAAGCGACAAGCGCAACCCACTCGGCTGGGAGGCGCCTCGAAGTCACCCCACGGATTTTCGGCGGTCCGGCCATTCAAAGGCTTGACACCACGACCGGCATATGCATACTTAGAATGCATACTGTGTATGTAAAGAAGAAGCTTGTCGCTTAAGTACGGCCTGATGGGGCTCCTGGCTGAGGAGCCACTGCACGGCTATGAGGTGAAGAACCGGTTTGAGGCGATGCTCGGTGGTACCTGGGAGGTCAATATCGGCCAGGTCTACACAACTCTCCAGCGGCTCGAGCGCGATGGGCTCGTGCAGCCCGTCGGTGAGCGTGGCGACCGCGGCAAGCTCCTCTACCGGCTCTCGGCCGAAGGCCAGAAGGCGCTCGCCGAGTGGCTCTCCCAACCTGACTCCGGGCCGCAGCAGCTGCACGAGGACATCTACGTGAAGCTCCTCCTGGCGACCCGGGTTGCGAACGGCGACCTCGCTCCCCTGCTCGCCCGGCAGAAGCGCGCATACCTGCAGCGACTCCGAGACCTCAACCGGCTCGAAGACCAGGCTCGACGCGATGGACGGAACGACCTGGCGCGCCTCGTGCGAGGCGCCTTACTTCACACGGAGGCTGATTTGAAATGGGTGGACGAGCTAACGGCAGACGCGCATGGTGGGAAGACGGAATGAGCGAGCTGGTTCGGCTCACCGACGTCACCAAGGTCTATCAGGGCGGCATCACCGGGGCCCTCAACGGTGTCTCCGCCAGCATCGAGAGGGGCGAGTTCACCGCGATCATGGGGCCCTCGGGCAGCGGCAAGTCCACCATGCTCAACCTTGTCGCCGGGCTGGATCGGCCGACGTCGGGGACGATCACGGTGGGCGGCACGGACCTTGCCAAGCTGAGCGAGGCGGGCCTGGCCAGGTTCCGACGCGACCACATCGGCTTCGTCTTCCAGTTCTTTTACCTGCTCCCGAACCTGACCGCGCTCGAGAACGTTCTCATACCGGCGCAGCTGAAGGGCAATTCCGCGACGGTGCGGGCGCGAGGGCTGCTCGACCAGCTCGGCATCAAGGAGGCCGCGGACCGGTATCCCGCGCGACTGAGCGGTGGCCAGCAGCAGCGGGTCGCGATCGCGCGCGCATTGATCAACGAGCCGACGCTTCTCCTCGCCGACGAGCCCACCGGAGCCCTCGACACGCATAGCGGCGAGCAGGTGATGGAGCTCCTGGGCCGGCTTCACGGCGACGGGCAGACGATCCTGCTAGTCACCCATGACGCCAAGCTCGCGACGCGGAATGCCGCGCGCGTGATCAGCGTCATGGATGGAAAGATCGTCGACGACGCGCGCCTGGAGACCACCGAGCGCTCGGCCGCTGAAGTGATTCGCGTCCGCGGCGAGGAGTTAAAGCGATGACTGCGGTCATCGTCAAAGCGCTCGCCGACCTCCGTCGCCGTCGGGTGCAAGCCGCGGTCATCTTCGTGACCGTGCTCCTGTCGATGGCCGCCGGGACCATCGCCGTCACGCTGATGTCGCAGACGCGCGACCCCTACCAGGCGGCATTCGACAAGCAAAGGGGCGCGCACCTTCAGGTCGCTTTCAGCGCCACGACTGACCCACAGGTGCTCGCGAAGACCCCGGCCACCATAGGTGCAACGGCAGCCGGCGGCCCGTATCCCATCAGCAACATCCAGGTCAAATTCGGCGATCGAAAGTTCAACGTGGACGCCGTCGGACGCGACAACCCTGGCGGGCCTGTCGAGATTCTCAACCTGACGTCGGGCCGCTGGGTGCGTGCTAACGACGAGATCGTCCTGACACGGTCGTTCGCTGAGCTCAACAACATCTCCGTCGGCGACCGGCTGAAGGTCACCAGCGTGGTGCAGACGCCAACCTTGACAGTCGTCGGTGAAGTGGTCGACATCGACGAGGGAAGCGCAGATCTGAGCAGCCAGCGCGCCTGGGTAATGGCGGCGGCTGTTCCCGCACTGTCGACGCCTGATTCGGCCTTCTACCTCATGGATTACAGGTTCGCCGCAGACCCGACCGCCGCGCAGCTGACGGGCTACGTGGACCAACTGCGCGCTAGCCTTCCGCCAGGAAGCATCAGCGGGTCGCTCAACTACATCCTCGTCGGAAGCATCTTCAACATCACCAACCAGATCCTCACCGGGGTGCTGAGCGCGTTCAGCGTTTTCGCGCTGGCCGCGACCATCGCGATCGTCGCCACGCTCGTCACCGGGATCGTCATCTCGGCCTATCGCGAGATCGGGATCATGAAGTCAATCGGATTCATGCCGTCCCAGGTGGTAGGGGTCTTCGCGCTCCAGATCTTGATTCCGGCAGTTGTCGCTTGCGTCCTGGGTATAGCGGCAGGCACCGCCGCGAGCCAGCCGCTGCTTGCCAACAGCTCCCACGCGCTGGGCCTGGGTTACACGCCCGCATACTCCGTCGGGCTGGACCTTGCCCTCCTCGCCGGCGGCCTGCTCGTGGTGGCCGTCGCCGCCATAGTGCCTGCCCTACGTGCCGGTCTGCTCAAGCCGATTGCGGCCATCGCCAAGGCGTCGGCGCCGCGCGGAGCAAGCGGCCGGATCTTGCGGAGCGCCGCGGCCAGAGCACGGCTACCGAGGCCGATCATCCTCGGCCTCGGGGACGCTTTTGCCCGCCCGCTTCGCGCGATCCTCACGCTGGTCACCGTCTTGCTCGGCGTCTCCACGGTCGTGGTCGCTGTCGGCCTCCCGCGCAGCTTCGTCCTGATCAACAACAGCGAGACGGGAGCGGGCAGCTACCAGGTCATGGTGACGCGCACGAGCGCATATTCCGACTCCGACGTGATGCGAGTCCTGAACGCGCAGCCCGATACCGCGCGCGTGGTCGCGGTCGCTGGACAGAATGTCGACGTTCCCGGCGTGACCGACCCGGTCAACTCACGCTTGTACCGTGGTGACTCGTCACATCTTGGATTCATGGTCATCGCCGGGCGCTGGTTCTCGGCGCCGGGCGAGGTGCTTGCGCCGGCCGCACTGCTTCGCGACGCGCACCTCAAAGTCGGAGACAGTTTCATCGGGCTCGCTAACGGCCGGCCTCTGCCCCTCCGAGTCGTGGGCGAGGTTTATGACATCAACAACCTCGGCCGCTCTCTGTTTATGGACCTGGCCACGATGGCGTCGGTAAAGCCGGCTGTCGAGCCTTTTTACTACGACGTGACGCTAGCGCCTGGCGCTGATGTGTCGTCGTACGTCCGCCGCGTTGCGGCGGCACAGCCCGACCTCATCGACGTGCACGCGAGCGACACATCGATCATCACGCCGGTCAAGATCATCGACCTCGTGCTCCTCATCCTTGCTGGGGTGCTGGCGCTGATCGGAATCGGTGGCGTGTTCAACACCCTCCTCCTCAACACGCGCGAGCGGATCCGGGACACTGCCACGCTGAAAGCGCTTGGCATGAGCCCGCGACAGGTGATCGCGATGGTGGCAGCCTCGGCTGCGCTGCTTGCCCTGGTCGGCGGGCTGGTAGCCATGCCGGTCGGCCTCGTCCTGCATCACGTGCTCAACGACGTGATCAGCAGTTCGGCGGGCAACGACACGCCGCCGGGCGCTTACGCGGTCTTCAATCCAATCGAGCTGGTGCTGATCCCGTTGCTAGGAGTGGCGGTCGCGGTGGTGGCGGCGCTCATCCCCGGCCGCTGGGCGGCTCGGACCAACGTGGTCGAGGTCCTGCACGCCGAATGATCGATCCGTCCTGGCGCAGCGTCGGCCGGACGTGCGCTTGGGCTTATGGCGGACTCGCGATCGCGGCCGGGATCCTGGTCACGGTCGTCAGCGTCGGGATTCCGCCCACCGAGCCCGACCTGGCGAGGCACTACGCGTACATCCGTCAGATCTGGCCCGAGCTCTACATCTCGTTCCTCCTGTTCATTGCAGCGATGACCTGCCTATTTCCGATTGGACTGGTCTTGCGCGAGGTCTTTGGGCGCAGCGTCCGAAGCGAGCTGCTTTACGCATCGTTCCTGGCGGCGGCCGTCGTCGGAGTGCTCTGGATGCTGGCCCAGGCGGGCTCGGCCCAAGTGGTTGCGCGCGACAGCGCGGGCCTCAGCTCTCAGGATTTGAGCGTTTTGGGGGCGTCGTCAAGCATCTGGTCGGGCGTCATCAACTGGCTGCAACGCGGTTTTCTGCTGTTTGCGAGCCTCGCCACGTACTGGACTGGACGGCTCGCGCTGCGCCAACGTTCTTTTCCGCGCGGCTTCGGTTGGACGAGCATCGTGCTTGCCGTCTTCTACTGGCTGGGCCTGGCCAACCTCGTTCTGTTCGACGCCGGCGTCTCGTTTGCGAACGAGGTTGGTTCGCTCCTGGTCGCGCTCGGAGCGATGCTTGCTCTGGCCTGGGCAGCCTGGCTGGGCTGGGCGCTTGGCCGCATGCCGGTAGCCGTGGAGGTCCTCCACGCGGAATGAGCGGACAATGGCTTCGCTCGGCAGGTAAGTCAGAGAGGTGAAGACCGATGGTAAGCAGCTACCCGGTGACGTTCGACGTCGACTATCCAGCCCGACCGCTCAACCGGCTCACGACTGCGTTCCGTATATTCCTGGCCATCCCGATTCTCATCGTCCTGAGCCTCCTGCCGAACGAGACTCTCCACAGCAGCGATCGGACGCACATGTACGAGACGGCGGTCGGCGGCGGCTTGGTGTTCCTCTCGCTGGTGCTGATGCTAGTTTTCCGGCAGAAGTACCCGCGCTGGTGGTTCGACTGGAACCTGAACTTCCTTCGATTCTCGTACCGAATCTCGGCGTACGTGTTCTTGCTCGACGACCGCTACCCGTCAACTGACGAGGAGCAGGCCGTCCACCTCGACTTCCCTTATCCGGACGCCCGTCAGCTGAATCGGTGGCTGCCCCTGGTCAAGTGGCTGCTCGCCATCCCGCACTACATCGTGCTGTTCTTCCTGGTCATAGGCGCCATCGCGGCCGCGATCGTCGCCTGGTTCGCGATTCTCTTCACAGGGACCTACCCGCGAGGACTATTCGACTACGTTGTCGGCGTTTTTCGATGGGGCAACCGGGTCACGGGCTACGCCTTCGCGCTGGTGACCGACCAGTACCCGCCGTTCAGCCTCAGCTGAATCGCTACTCGACTACTCTTCGGCCGCCTCGCTTCACGGTCGGTGAGTCGATCGGCGCAGCTTCCATCGCGCCCTTGGAGAGGAGGATCTGCCGGGCCGTCTCGCGTCGCTCGGGCTTTGTGTCCACGCTGACCAGGTACCTTCCGGACTGCACCTCTTGCTCGTAGAAGAGCGCGCGGTCGCGCGACGCTCCGACACTCAGGAGCAGACCGGCGAGCCCGCCGGTAGCCCCTAGGGCCATCGCGAGCATGAAGGGCACGAACCAACCGCCCTGCACATAGGCGTGCGAACCAGGCATGACCCCGGCCGCCAGCACGCCTAAGACGGCTCCCAGGATGGTGCCGCCGATCGAGCCGAAGGCGACGCCGCGAGCGGCATTGCCGCCGACGTCGGGCAACTCTGGCTCGCGCGGGCCGCGCATCTCGATTTCCGAGGAGTCGAAGTCGACCGATTTCAGGGCGCGCACCGCGGAATCGGCCTGTTCCTCGTCCTTGAACAGAGCGGCGATCGTATCGGGCATGGAAATGGCCTCCTGAGATAAAACGCCCAGGTCGGCCCGCTCTACCGCCTCGCGATCAGCACTCTCCTGCCGAAGCCGTGTACGCGATCCCACTCTGAGGTTGCGAGTAATGGGTGCAATCGAGATTACGCGCATTCACGATCGGCACCTCCCAGATCGGGCCTGGCCCATCAGGGTCGATCACAGTGGCGCCGCCGGAGCTGATGTAGGCCAGCACCTGCGCCTGGCCCTGGTCCCGGCCGAACAGCCGTGGATCGAGGAGGAACCCGTGTGGATCGCTCCCCGCGGTTGGGGTCTTGTCGTTTCGGTAATAGCTCACGAGGTCGAGGACATGGCCGGCGCGGTATAGCTCGCCCGCGGTCGGGTTGGGGACCGTGTGGTCGCCAAACGCCGATTGCCAGATCACGTGCTTGGGGGGCGCCCCGGCGGGCGGCCGCAGCCGGATCAATGGCGCGAACGCGACCGGGTCGCCCGCGCGTTCCTGCCAGTTGGCGTGGTCGAAGTACTTCTGGATGGTGGTCGCGCCGGGATAGGGGTTGGTCACGGTCGGGTCGAGACGGAGCGGCATCGACTCGGTGAATCCGTTGAGGCCGGGGCCGCCGTTGAGAAGAGTCGGGCGGCTCACGCGAAGCTGATCGGCGAGGAGGTTCCTGAAGCCTGAGAGCCGCGCGATCTCGACAATGGGGCCGCCGCCAACGTTGAGAACGCCGACGCTGAGATGCGTGTCGGTTGCCATGACCATTGTGCCGTAGATGGCGCCGAAGCTCTGCCCGTAATAGGCGAGCACGTGCTTCTGCAGCGTCACCGTGCCGTCGCCGAGCACGTCGACACCGTGCTCAACCATGCGGACCATCGTCATCACGTTGACGGTGGTCTGGATGAGGCCGTCGCGCAATCCCACCGTCGCGAATCTCGACGGCGCGTCGGCGATGACGTTGCCGTTGGCGTCGACTGTCTTGTGGTCGGTCGGACCCACACCCTCGCTGGCGGTGATGTCGCCGTCAGCGTCCAGGTCCGCGCCCTGGCCAAACCCGGAGAAGGTAGCGGCGAGAGCACCCTGGTGGACAACCGCGACGCTTGCTGGGCCATACGAATGGCCGGCGGGGTCCGTGGCCATCGTCGCGATGCCCTTTGCGGCATTCAGATCCGCTGCAAGGAAGAGGTCATATTTGCTGCGCGTGAACCCGGGGCCGAAGATCGCCACCGGCCAGCCCCCGCTTGGTGCTGTGCCGGCGGGGACGATGAGTGTGAAGCCGACCCGCTGAGCGCCAATCGGGCTGGGAGTCTGCGTCGTGGGCACGTGCGGGATAACTGCGTCCGCGTAGGTCTGGTAGCGCGGCACGAGGAAGCTGCCGAATGCGTAGTAACCGACACCGGTTATCGCCGAGTTCGGCACCAGCGAGAACGCCAGAGGTTTGGTGGGATCGGCATAGACCTGGTCGCCGCGCTCGATCTCGGTGACCGCCGCGGCTGGAAACACGTCGCGCACCCCACCTTGCAGGAAGGTCGCGCCGCGATCGGTGATGCCGGCCCTTGCGTAGGCATCGCCGCTGTCGAGTGACGCGCGCATCTTCGCCAGCTCTGGAGTCGCGGTCTCGGTAGTGAACGTGCTGCTGCACACACTCGTGCACG
>Ga0209802_1001617_pt1 | contig 16467 bp, 16 predicted proteins | sample GraSoiAngelo_129_FD_185886 | JGI IMG/M metagenome (GOLD analysis project Ga0209802, IMG submission 185886) | Grasslands soil microbial communities from the Angelo Coastal Reserve, California, USA - 14_0927_12_40cm (SPAdes) (version 2) | ecosystem: Environmental > Terrestrial > Soil > Grasslands ... | reverse complement strand
CGCCTCAATGCTGCCGTCCACGTCGCCAGAGAAGATCACGTCGAGGTGCCGCAGCTTTTCGTCTTCGTCCACGACGCGCGCTCCGCCCTTCTCGAGTTCGCGCGCGAAACGCGAAGGATTGCCCTCAACGGTGAAATCGAGGTCGCGGATGGACATTCCCGAAATCAGATCGCGAACGGCGCCGCCGGTGAGGTAGACGTTGGTGGTGATCTCGACGGCCAGCTCTTGCATGCGCACCAGGACGGCGCGCTGCTCGGCGGAGAGCCGGCTTTCCAGCATGTACATGTAGTCAGGCATCAGCCATTCTCTTCCCTAGCAAAATTGAACGATTGCGGTTGATGAATCGCCGGCACTCTGTTGTTTGACGTCGTCCCTCGGGCCACGTTTCGGCCCGAGGCGCTTTTTGCGCTCCGGACGACTTTGCGGGGAATCTGCTTTTCGCGTGAGCATGCTCGTCAGGCGCGGGGATGGTGCGCCTTGTATACCTGTTTCAAGCGCTCTTCCATCACGTGCGTATAGATCTGTGTCGTCGAAATATCGGCGTGGCCCAACATCAACTGCACCGACCGCAGGTCCGCACCGCGTTCGAGCAGGTGCGTGGCAAAGCTGTGCCGCAGCTTATGGGGCGAGAGACGCGCCCGTATGCCGGCGCGCCGGCCGTGCGCCGTCAGCAGGCGCCAAATGGCAATACGGCTGAGAAGATTGCCGCTGCGGTTGAGGAAGAGCCAGGGAACCGCCCTCCCCGCCTCGCCTCCCCGCAAAAGCAGCGGCCGGGACTTCCCCAGATAGGCCTGCACCGCCGCCAGCGCCTTCCGCCCGACCGGCACCAGACGCTCCTTATCACCCTTTCCGATACAGCGCAAGCAGCCCATGCGCATTTCCAGGTCGGAGACTTTCAAGTGAACCAGTTCGGAGACCCGTAAGCCCGTGGAATAGAGCACCTCCAGGATGGCTCGATCGCGCAATCCCTGCGGCGTCGAGGCGTCCGGCTGGTTCAGCAAACGGTCTACGTCTTCCATGCGCAGATAGGTCGGCAGCGATCGCCGCACCTTCGGCGACTCCAGATTGAGGGTCGGATCGGTCGAGAGCGCCCCCTCGGCGAGCGCAAAGCGGAAAAGATTGCGGAGCGAAACCAAATGGCGCGCCACGGTGCGGCTATCGAGCCCTTGGCGGTAGAGGTCGCCCAGGAAATCTACGATGTGATCGCGGTTCAGCGCCTCGAGATGCAGGCCGCGTTTTTCGGCAAAGCTCTCGAATTTGCGCAAATCGCGGTCATAGGCCGCGAGCGTATTGGGGGCCAGGCCTTTCTCGACCTTGATGTAATTCATGAACGAAGCGATCAGGGGATGGATCCGCATGGTCACGATTCCTGGCTCAAGCCTGCCAAGCTCGCGGCCTCCGGCTCACCGTGCATGGCAATGCCATAAATTTCAGGGAGCTCGCCACAACGCATGGCCCAGGCCAGCAGGAGATAGACAGACGTCGCTCCCACCAGCAAAACGCCGAATACCGCCAGGCGCGGCAGAAAATGTGAATACGCGTCGAAGCCGGACATATGCAATCCCATCCAGCAGAGCGTTCCCATCAGCCCAGCGCTCGCTCCGCTGCGCGCCAGCGAGGCCAGGATATTGAGAGTACCCATGCGGCCGAAGCGCAGCCGAAAAATCGCAAACAAGGTGAAAAAGTTGAAATACGCCGCGATTACTGCCGCCAGGGCCGGCCCGCCATTGCCAAAAATGGGGAAAAACCAGCGCAGGAAGAGCGCGTTCAGAACGATATTCAAGCCCAGCGAATAGGCCGCCACGCGAACGGGTATGCGCGTGTCGTGCGTGGAATAAAATGCCGGCACGATCAGTTTGATCGCGGCGAAGGCCGGCAATCCAAAGGCGTAGTAGAAGAGAGCGCGGGTGGTGAGCTCGGTGGATTCGGCCATGAATTCGCCGTGCTGGAAAAGCACGCTGATGATGGGTTCACGCATCACCACCAGGCCCACCGCGGCGGGTATGGTGATGAAGGAAACGATGCGCAGCGAAAACGCCAGCGTGGACTTCATCTCTTCCATGGCGCCGGCCGCGGCTTGATGCGACATCATGGGCAAAATCGCGGTGGCCACGGCGATGGCATAGCCGCCCATGACCAATTCCATGACGCGCTCGGCCACGTACAGGGCGGTCACGCTCCCCGAGGGCATGCGGCTGGACGTGGCGAAAATTGTGCCCACGAAAAAATTGATCTGCGCCATGCCGATGCCGAAAAATCCCGGCGCCAGCAATCCTCCCACCGAGCGAACGCCTTCATGGCGCAGCGAGAGCCGGAATTTGAAGCGCATTCCCCGGCGCACCAATTGCGGCACCAGAATCAGGAATTGCAACGTTCCGCCGATCAGCACGCCCACGCCCAGCGACACCGCGGGACTCGAAAAATGCCGCGACACCGCCGCCACCGAAGCGGCGATGATGCAAAGATTCAGCACCACCGGAGTGGCCGCGGGCGTGCCGAAGACGTGAAAGCAATTCAGGATGGCCATGGCCAAGGCGGAGAGGCCGATGAAATAGATGTACGGGAACATGATGCGATTCAGATAGACGGCTTGTTCCCAGGCCGGCTGTCCCGGCGCGAAGAAGGTAAACAGGCGCATGAATTGCGCCGAGAACACGCTTCCGAGCATGGTGATCGCCGCGAGCAAAACAGCCGTCGTCCAGAAGAGGCGCTGCGCAAACGCCCAGACTTCCGCGCGCGGCTTGTTGTTCAGATAGTTGGCGAAGATGGGAATGAACGAGGCGGTGACCGCCCCTTCCCCCACGAGCCGGCGGACCAGGCTGGGGATGCGGTAGGCCAGCACGAAGGCATCGGCCGTGGGCGTGGTGCCGAGGAGGAGGGTGATACGCTCGTCGCGGACGTAACCGAGAATGCGGCTGACTACCGTAACAAGGGAGATGACCGAGGCTGACTTGAGGATCTGCTTCTTTTGATTCAAGAGGCGGCGTCTCAGCCTAAGCCTAGTAAAAACAACGAGTTAACAGCCCTACGCGGCGATACGATAACACACCTCGCCCCGCTTTGCAACAGCAGCAGTCCGCAACTGCAAAATGGCCGCTGCTTTCGTTTCCAGGATGAGACTTAGAGCCTTCCCGCCGCACGAAAGTTATTGGCCCGAGCAATCCCCGGGTACTATCTTGTTGCACCTTAGGAGCGAACGATGAAGACCCTGTGGAAGATTGCCGGAGCGATAGTGGCTTGCCTGGTGCTATTGCTGGTGGTGCTGAGCATAACCGGCCTCGAGCCTCAGCAAAGAACGCCCGGTCTGTGGCTCAAAGGGAATCTCGTGACCACCCCAGTGACTGACTGGTCGTTCACCGACAGAGTTGAAACAGTGAAGGTGCAGACCCGGACCTGGTATCTGCTTCCCCACTCGGTAACGACTTATTGTGTCGCGTATAACGGCCAGCTGTACCTGGACTCGTTTTATCGCGCGGGAGTCGAATATCCCCACGGGAGAAGTTGGAATGAGAATGTGGCGCGCGACCCGCACGTGCGCTTGAAGGTTGGAAATAACTTGTATGACGTCACCCTCGTCCATGTTACCGATCCGGCTGAAAAAGCAGCGCTGCGCGAACTGAAAGCGAAAAAATACCCTCAACTGAAAATTCCGCCGGATGCGCAGGTGCAATTATTTCACGTGATTGGGTAATCAGGAGCGAGAATACCGTTCGGGCAGGCCGCAGGAACGGAAGAAGGACGCCTATCTGGTGCGGAGGCTCTTGCAATAATCAAAACTATCAGCAGATGAACACGCGGCCACGCACAGAAGTTTTGGGGCGGATACGAGAGTCATTCCAGAAGGGAGGGAATCGTTGCACCACAAAGTAGCGTGGTCGGCCACAGCGTTTCCCTAGGTTCGACGTTAGGACGCCTTCGATTCGAACTTGAGCGAGATCTCCCCGGTAGTTCGACGGCTCGTCCAGTATTCGCCTTGTAGCACGCGCGTCGGCCCATCGCCTATTTGCAGTATAGCAGCGCCGTAGTGGATCGCCATGCGATCACGGGAAGTCGGCCGGGGTTTGTTCGTGTAGTTGAAGCTCAATCGCAACCGGCCACTTTCCTCGTCACGGCTGATTAGCGCCGCGGTGCTGTAGCTATCGGACTCCTTTGTGTGCATAACGCAGTTGATCGACAAAAAGTCTTGCCGGATGACGAAAGTGGCCTGAATAGGACGGAGAGCCCGACTCTCTTTCTGATCGGTCCAGGTGCTCCGTATCTCGCCTTGCCAAATGCCTTGCAAGTCTGGGAAGGGAACGAACCATCCCTGGAAAATAGGTAACCTCCACAGCCATTTGGTGGAAACATAAGAGAGAGCTACGTACACCGTAACGGCGGCCGGAAGCTCTTTTAGAGAATCCCAGTCTATCGCCAGGGCCGCCTTCGACAGGTATAGAATAGCGACCCAAATTGCCAATAAGCTTCCGAGCCGGACCCAAAGGATTGCTTCTTCCCGGACATTCATAAGGATTTACCTAGAAAGAAATTCGTCAAGAATGGACAGACCACCCCTCGAATTCGGATTGTGATAGTCCCCGTATTCATTGATGGCCCCGTTGGAGGAAAACGATCGGCGACCTGCGAGACCCCACGAGATTTTCAGTAATGTAATACTAGGACAGAGCGCGCCCGGTTTCATCTTTTAGTGCTCAGTTGGTTACTGGCGGGAGTCGTCCTAGGCCGGACACGACGATTGCGCCAGCAGCGAACGCAGGGAGGGCGGAAGCGAGCAATAACTCATCTACCCATCCTGGGTCCACCCAGATGTTTCTGAGGTCCCACGCTGTTGATACCGGAGCTTTCTTGCCCGAAACTCCGTCTCCGCTTTCATTGGAGTTTCAATGTCGTTCATGTGATGCCCACTCCGGAAGGCCATGAGGGATTCTTCGTCCGCCGCTAAGGCGAGTCGGCCGCGAACGGCGCGGCCGACGGCGGACTCAGAATGACACCAGATGAGCGCTGCGACTATCGCAGGGCGGAGACGGAGGCGGCGCCGTAAAGGCTGAACCAGGGCTTGGCGGCGGCCAGCCGCTGGTTCACGTTATTGATATTGGCGACGCCCTGTTTGCCGAGCCATTCCTCGAAGGCCTTCAGGCCTTGCTTGGCGTAGACGGGAATGCCGTCTTTCCAGGTGGCGCGGCCGCAGAGCACGCCGGAAAAGTTCGTGGCGGCTTCGGCGGCGAGCTCGAGCGATTCGTTGAAGGTGTCGTTGCTGACGCCGGCAGAAAGATAGATGAAGGGCTTTTTGGCCATGGACGCGGCGCGGCGGAAATGTTCCTTGGCCTCTTCGCGCGAATAGGCGGATTCGCCCTTACAGGAGCGCGCGCCCTTCACGAACGCCATATTGACCGGCACTTCCACCTTGAGGACATCCACGCCGTACTGCGGCTTGGAGAATTCCTCCATGCTGCGCGCCACGATTTCGGGCTTCTTGCGGGCGAAGTCGAGGCCCTTTTCGTCCACGTTTTCTTCGTAGCCGACAAATTCGAGGAAAAACGGCACGTCGGAGGCGATGCATTCGCCGCCGATGCGTTCGACCCAGGCATGCTTGGTTTCGTTGACGGCGGGCGGATCGAAGGGTGTGTAGTAGAGCAGGATCTTGACGCAATCGGCCCCGGCGGCGACGAGGCGCCGGACCGAATAGTGGTCCAGCAGATCGGGCAGGCGGCCGGGTTGCGTATTGTCATAGCCGCTCTTCTCGTAGGCCAGCAGCAGGCCGGCATTCTTCGCGCGCACCTTGGTGGCGGAAAGGCCGTACTCGGGATCGAGCAGAATGGCGCTGGCGTGCGGCGTGAGGATGCGTGTGACGGCTTCCTTGAATTCCTCCATCATCTGGTCGGTCACGCCCTTTTTGTCGATGCCCTTATCCTTGGCGATGGCGCTTTTCAGCGAACCGCGCTGGTCCATGGCCGCCGCGGCGATCACGCCGCGCGAGTTGGAAACTGCCTCCAAGCCCTTCTGTTTGCCCGGGCTGATTTTCATCCTAGTGCCTCCGAAGAGTTTATAAAAGCGGGAGTTTGCGCCCCATTCTAACATGGGCGTTGCCGTAGTTGGCGCAGGCGCACCTGAATGATGCGATGAGTGAAAATAGCGAGAGAGTGAGTCTAAGCTCAAGCTGAAAACTCGCCTGCCGGAAGGGGCTCAAAAAACTCGGGACCGACAATCAATTTACCCTTTAATGCGCCTGGCTGGCGTTTGTCCTTGCGGAGGAACGCCAGGGCGCGCTTTCGGGCGTGCTTGTATTGTTTGGCTTGTTTCCCAGCCTTTGACTTTCGATTTCGAGTTTTACGCAAGTCTGACCTCGTTACCTATCAAGAGGCAAATGATTGTGGCTTACGGGGATTTGCTGGCTTTCTTTTCTTGCTGTGAATCAACCGCGTTCAGAATTGCCTTCTTGTGCGGATTAATAAGCGCCTGTACCTCTGCATCCAAGGTTGCTATCTCTGCCTTCAGGTTCAGCGTGAATTCGCGGTTCACGATTTGTATCAAAAAGACCATGAGCAGCCTTCCGAGGTTCGCCGCGCCCATGCTCAGATTGTTCCAAGCTATAGGTCGCGCTGCAACCTTTCCTCGTCGCACGGTTACATACGGCTGGCCGTGTGCGATTGCCGAAGCGCGGCGGAAATACCGATCGTACATACCAGCCTTCGAATTCGGCTTCAGCGAGAGCCTCCTTGGTTTTGAGATTGTGCCACGGCCTCTCGTCGAACTCTTCCCAGAGTTTCTGAAATTCCTCATCCGTTTCCTTAATTAGGTCCGCCAACCTTTCCTTCAGCTCAGGTTGCTCGATGAAGCGGATCATGCGGAGTTCCGTCAATCTCCCATGCCGTACGAAATGAGAGAGTTTGTCAGGATCTTTTGCAAGAATAATAGTGTTTGTGGCTACTTCGAATAGCGTACGTACTAACGATTCGGCAGCAAGGCCATTTTTCTCGGCACACACGGACATGAGGCCAAGAAAGATATTTCTTGCAAATGCAAGTTGAGCCTGAACAGCCTCAAAATGCACGCTGGCTGGCTTGGTTTCGATGATGCGACTTGTGAGATCGACAATCCGTCCGCTCGCAGTATCCACAAGGCACTGGCGCTTCAGTTTAACAAAAAACCCCAGGGCGCCGCGGAAGGCGCGGGCGCCCTGGACTATAAGTCTTCGTCGTAGTGACTGAGAGATCCGGTTCGTCTTTGTCACCCGGCGAAAGCTCCACTTTGTTTCCAGCGAAAAGCGCATCCTGTAGGTAGCCTTTTCGCGGCGGGTGACTTTCGCCGAGGAACCGGGGACTTTGGCGCGGGTGCTATTTCCACGCCGAATATACTGGTTTGCTCACCAGAAACTCCGGATTGGCGCCGGGGCGCGGGGTGAACTTCTGCGCGCGGCCGTTATCCACTTCGGCCACGTAGAAGTTGCCTTCCTGATCCACGCTGAAGCCGTGCACGCCCCAGAAGCCGCCGGGGAAATCTCCCCAGGTGCCCCAGGTATAGAGCAGATGCCCCTGGAGGTCATAGTGCAGCATCTTGGAAGTGCCGCGGTCGAAGGCCCAGAGAGTGTGGTCCGCGCCGATGTAGATCAGGTGCACGTCGGAAGGCTCGTCGCCGACATGCCATTCATAGAGATATTTGCCGTTTTCGTCGAACACCTGAACGCGGTGATTGCCGCGGTCGTTGACGAAGATGTGCCGCGTCTGCGCGTCAATGGCGATGCCGTGCACGTTATTGAAGTAGCCGGGGCGCTTGTCGTTGGGCGGCGTGCCCTTCTGCCCCCAATCCAGCAGGAATTTGCCGTTTTTATCGAACTTGGCCACGCGCGTGCCGTTGTAGCCATCGGCCACAAAAAAGGTGCTGTCCGGCAGCCAGACGATGTACGTCGGCCGATTGAAGTGCGTGCCGTCGGCGCCCTTCACGGTGGGCGTGCCGATGGTCTGCAGGAGCTGCTTGCCGTCATGCGAGAACTTGTAGACGGCGTGCATGTGGTCGTCGACCACCCACACGTTTTTGTCGGGATCGTAAGGATTGACGTACACAGCGTGGGGCCGCTTGAACTTGCTATCCCACTGGCTCCAGGTCTCTACGATGTTGCCGTTGGCGTCCACCACGTTGAAGCAGTTGGCCCACTTGGCGTCCACGTCGATTTCGCGATACGGCGGCTCGGCCCCGCGCCAAAGCCGCGGGCCATCCTCGGGATCCTGTCCTGTGCCGCCGGCTCCTGGCATCGCCGCGACGGTGGCGTCACGCCAAGGCAAGCGGCCAATGGGAAACGAAAGGCTCGGGCCTAATTGCGGAAGCATGACCGGCTTCGGCGCCTTGATATTGGGCAGCTCGCCGCGGAACAGCATGTAGATGCGGTTGGGGCTCTCCGCGAAAATTCCCTGCCCCGCGCCGTACGTCCACTTCTCGTTGCCCGGCAAAGTGCTGATGTCCTTCGGCCAGCCCTTCACGACTTCGTAGGCGCCGAAAATATCCTGTCCTCCGACCTGCCCGGGAATGGCCACAGCGCCCATGCCGGGTTTGGCCGCGCCGCGCACGCTCAACGTCCTGCTGGCGATGAAGAAGCCCAGCACGCACCCCACCGCAATAGCTAGCACCGTAAACGCAACTCTACGCATTTCTTATTTCCTCCCGCGCCAAACGGCGCGTTAACAAAATCCCCCGCATAAGCCTGTAGACGATAGCACGCCGCGGTGCGTTTCCGAGAAGCAAAGCCTCGGCTACGCCCGGCGGGGACCTGTGCAGCGATAACGAAGGTACAGGTACTCAGCTTTTTGTTTCACGCTGAGGAGTTGAAACCAGGGCGCGGTGTCCGGCACAAACTCCACGGCTTCTACGAGTCCCGGTCGAATGGTTTGCGGCAGGCGGCCCGCGATTTGCGGCGATAAGGTCATAAAGAATTCGTCTACGACTCCCGCGGCCAGGAATGCTCCAAACAGAGTAGGCCCTCCTTCATGCAGCAGCCTGCGAATTCCAAATTGTGAGCTGAGTAACTGGAGAATGGCTGCCGGGCCGATGATGCCAACTTCCGTGAGCACGGGACTTTATAACTGGCGGCCCCATCGAGAGTGGAGACAAAATTCGCGAGGACGTAGGGGCGCTCCACGGGACCGGCGGGAAAATGCAGGTCTCCGTCGTACAGCTCGAGCAACCCCTGCTGCAGAGCCTGCTCGGCGTGGTCCTGGTCGCGGTCAAGCAGAGTTCGTACGAGGCGCATTTGATGTTTTCGCCGGGCGGAAATCCGGCAAATCAATGTATCGCGAAACGACGCGCTGTAGTAGCCGAACACCCGGATGGAACAGGCAGCGCGGGGTGGGCGGCAAATTGATGACGTGCATTCAAAATAAGAATTGGACAGGGGCGCTGCAGCGACTTACTTTGTATGGGGCCGGATCAGGCCCAGAACGCATCCGCGAGAACGTGTTGGAATGATCAGACATCCGAATTCCCTGACCGAGGGCGATCTCGATATCGGATTCCTGCATGAAATTGCCACGCGCATGTCTCTGGCGCCTCCGCTGCATGAAGTGCTGCGCGAAGTGGTGCGCTTCGCGGCGGCGGTGGTGGAATGCGACTCCTGCTTCGTCTACGTGCTGGAAAAAGACGAGCTGGTGTTGCGCGCCTCCAAAAATCCACATCCCGAGATCATCGACCGGCTGAAATTAAAACTCGGCGAAGGCATCACCGGATGGGTGGCTGAACATCGCGAGCCGGTCGCCGTGCCGCAGGACGCCATGAAAGACCCGCGCTTCAAGTTCTTCAACGACTTGCCGGAAGACCGTTTCGAGGCGTTTTTATCCGTGCCGCTGATGAGCCGCGGGCGCCTGGTGGGCGTAATCAACCTGCAGAACCGCAAGCCGCACCAGTACAGCAAGCGCGAGATCAGCATGATCTCCACGGTGGGCACGCTGGCGGGCGCGGAGATCGAAATGGCGCGGCTGCAGGATGAAGAGCGCAGGCGCATCGGACGCGAAGTGCACGACACGCTGGGACAGGAACTCACCGCGGCCAAGCTCTACCTGCGGCGCATTCCGGAAAATTCCTATGCCGAGGCGCACTGGTCTTCGTTCGTCAAAGAGGCCGCCGAGGCGGTGGACCGGGCCTTGCACCAAGTGCGCAGCCTGTCGTACCTGCTGCATCCGCCGTTCGCCGAAGACATGGGGCTGCTCACCGCGTTGCGTTATTACGTGGAGGGCGTGAGCCAGCGCACCGGAATCCAGGTCAAAACGAAGCTGCCCAAAGAATTGTCGCCGCTGCCCTTCGAGCTGGAGGCGGCGATTTTTCGGGTGGTGCAGGAGGCGCTGACGAACGTCTACCGGCACTCCGGCAGCGAAGTGGTGGATCTGGAGGTCGCGCGCAACGGGCACAAGGTGCACGTAAAAGTAAGGGACTACGGAAACGGCCACGCCCCCTTCGGAACTCCCTTCGGTTCTCAGGGCCAGCAGGGCAAGCCCTTCGAGACTCAGGGCAAGCCGGAAAAGCTCGACCTCGAAAAGCTAGGGGTGGGCATCAGCGGAATGCGGGAACGAGTGCGCGGGCTGGGCGGCGAGTTCCGCATCTACGACGCCGAGCCGGGCACGGCGGTGGAGGTGGAGCTGCCCACTGCGCCGCCGCTGTCGAAGTCTCCGTAATCGAACTTTCGAGCTTCCGTACCAACTATGAACCCCGCACGACGGAATGCGCCTGCACAGCTATAATCCCTTCGCGCTCAGCAGGTACAATTAGCAGTGTAGTTTTGCCGATTTTGGCCCGTGGCGTAGGGGTCGGAGGAATCGTATGGGCAGCCTTCGGCGTACCGGAAAGAGTGCTGAACGAGGACACAAAACTTCGTATTGGAATCTGGCTGTTAGATGTAAATCGGGATTTGCAGAGCAGAATACAAACTTGGCCTGACACATTCGCTAATCTCTTTGACCGCGTGTTTGGCGAGCGACATCTCTCTTGGAGGTGCTTTTCACACTCGGCGCTAGCTTCCTACTTCGCACTGCTCCTAACGGGTTTCTTCCTTGAAGGCATCAAGTGGGAACTTTTGCCACGCACCTTATTTGATGTTTTTCGATATGGATTTATAGGGAATGTTCTCCCGGATTACGTCTCACTTCTGGAGACGAGATACGTCATGAGTCTGATGCAAAGGACGGAATCTTCTTGGTCCCGGAGAACGCTGGTCGTGGTGGATTTGCTCGCTACGTCACTTATCGCGACGCTAACTGCTCACATTATCCTGTCCTATTGGTGGGTGGGCGATAACCCACGCAGCTGGGATTGGTCCCTGTCGGGAATTTTGAGCCATCCCTTCGACTTTCATCAGAATCATTCTTGGATCAGCTTCGTGATTCCGGCCTTTCTGACCTCGGTTTGGCTCTGGCTTTACGCTGGGTCGGGCTTCTTGATTCGAGCGGCGCACCGATTCAATCTCGGTTTCGCATTTTTCAATCAACATTTCGATATCGAGAAAAAGCCGTTGCAAGCCATTGGTTTAGTGGCGGCTAGCCTTGCGGCATCGGTTTATTGGGCTGCGATACTCGTGCACAGCATTGTCGGCTAAAGCCTCTGCTTTCGGAACGGCGGGTCAATCCGCTACAAAACCAGGCGCATGAGGGTGGCGGTCTCCGGACACGCGCTTCGGAATTCGACCGAAGTGCGAAGGGGGGCGGGAACGGCGTCACGCCGGATGGCCTGAAATCCGAGGCGGGCGAAAAACGGGGCGGCCGTGGTGGTCAACAGAACGACTTCAGCGAGGCCATCGCGGCGCGCTTGCTGCAAGGCCTCTTGCACCAGCCGGCGGCCGAGTCCGTGGCGGCGCTCGTGCGGCTCGAGAGCCACGGATCGCAGCAAGCCGTACCGGCCGTAGCGTTCGATCGCAGCGCAGCCGAGGACGCCACCATCGCGGCAAAGCACCAGAAAATTCTGGTGGCTGTTCAGGCCATCGAGCGGAAGCGCGGCGTCCCTCAGAAGTCGCGTTATGTGTTCGTAGTCCGCGGCTTCCGCGCTGCGTATGCTGAATGGCTCACTCATGGCTAAGCTATCTTACGCCGCGAGCGCATCAGGAGGTCGGGCAGCAAGAGGGCGCGCAGCAGGCCGATGGCTGTGCCGTCTTCTCCGGCAGATGGTCCTCGAGGACCACGAAGACTTCCCATTCGTTTCCGTCGGGATCACGCGCCCAGGCTTTATCCTGCACGGCGTAACAGCATTCGGTCTTCATTTCGTCGCGCGTGTCCAGCCCTGCCCTTCTCCAACGCTCGCGCATGGCCAGCACTTCTTCGCTGGAAGCCACCTGAATGCCCAGATGGGAGAGCGCGCCCGGCCCGCTCGCGTTCGATTCCTCCGCAGCCAATTCGTTCAGCGCGAAGTTGAGCGGAGGCTGGGTGAGATCGAATTTGGCGTAAGCGCGGCGAACTTTCACGGGCTCGGCGTCGAAGAGTTTGCGATAGAAATCGATGCTGCGGGTGAGATCCTTCACGCGCAGCGCCACGTGGGGCCGGGCAGCCGTTGTTTTCGCTTCGGTCATGATCTGCCTCCAAATATATGCACGTGCATATGTGTGCAGTATGGCCCTGCGATTTGCATATGTCAAGGCATATATGTTAAATTTCCCTCATGCGCATGCGCAGCACGACCGCTCCGCTCGATCTGCTCTTCCGCGCCCTGGCCGACCCGACCCGGCTGCGCCTGCTCAACCTGATCGCCGACCGCGAGATTTGCGTTTGCTATTTGGTGGAGATCCTGCGGATGAGCCAGCCCAAGGTGTCGCGGCATCTGGCTTACCTGCGCCGGGCAGGCATCGCGGCCTCACGGCGCGAAGGAAAATGGATGCATTACCGGCTGCGAACGCCCGATGACCCGGCGGCCGCGGCGATCCTGCGCGAGGCGCTGGGGCGGCTGCAGGCGATCCCCGCGATGCGCCGCGACGTCTCGCGGCTGACTTCCGTGTGTTGTACGCCGCAAAGATTCGAGGTGCCCGCCGCCGCGCCGCAGCCGCACGAGCTTCCACCCCAGCACGCGTAAAAGCAACGCGTGCCGGGGACCCCGGCTCGTGGTGCCGCGCCCCTGAGCCAGAGCCGGCTGAAACCGGACCGCTTCCGCGCGCGTCGTTAGCATAACGAAGAGCGTGTGCTTAGCCGGCTTGCAATTGACAGCGAATAAATAAAGATGAGAAATTCTTTCGCCCTGTTTGGAGGTTCGAATCCATGAGAAAACTGTTCGCTTTTGCTGCCGCCGCCACTTCCCTGCTGCTGCTCTCGGCTCCGGTCTTCGCGCACCACGGATTTGCGGGCCGCTATGACGAAGACCATCCCGTCACGGTGACCGGGACGGTGGTGGAGCTGCAGTTCATGAATCCGCACTCGTTCATCATTTTCGAGAACAAAGACGCCAGCGGCAAGAGCTTGCGCTGGCAGGCGGAACTGGGATCGGCAAACCTGCTGGCCCGCGAGGGCTGGACGCGCACCATGCTCAAAGCCGGCGACCGCATTACCATCATCGGTCCGCAAAATAAGAATGGCTCGGCCGACCTGAATCTTTCCCACGAGAGCAAGATCATCCTGGCCGATAGCGGCAAGGTGATTCACAACAGCATCAAGGCCGAACAAGGGCAAGGCGGCCAGGGCGGAGGCGCAGCGGCGCCGCCCGCGGCGAATTAGCGCAAATGACCGATCGGAAGCGTATTTGGGTACTGATGGGCGTTGCGCTGGCGGCGGGTTTGGGCGCTGCGGCTACGAGCTTCGCGCAAGTACAGCACAAGATGCAGCTCAAGGTCGAGCCGCCCAAGGCTGTGGTTATGCCGACTGGCAACTGGCTGCCGAAGTCGGTCGCTTACATCAAGGCGTCCAATACCAACAAAGACGACCAATTTGGTGGCGCCGTCGCGCTCAGTGGCGACGGCAATACGCTGGCCGTGGGCGCCGTCAACGAGGACGGCGCGGGCAAGGGCGTGAATCCCGTAACCAAGGGTGCGGCGAAGGTCACCAATTCGGGCGCGGTTTACATCTACACGCGCACGGCCGCCAGCTGGAAACAGCAAGCCTATCTCAAAGCTTCCAACGCCGGCGAGGGCTACCAGTTCGGCAGCGCCTTATCGCTCACCAATGATGGCAACCTGCTGGCGGTGGGCTCGATTGGCGAAGCCAGTTCGGCCATCGGCGTCAATGGCAATCAAAACGATGCTTCCATGCCGGGCGCGGGCGCCGTTTACATCTTTGCGCGCAATGGCGCGAACTGGTCGCAGCAGGCTTACGTGAAATCGTCGAATACCGGCGGGCCGGTGGTGGGCTATCAGTTCGGATACTCCGTTTCGCTCAGCAGCGATGGCAGCACGCTGGCCGCGGGCCAGACGAGCGATCCCAGCAACGCCACCGGCATCGACGGCGACCAGAAAAATACTTCCGCTCCCGATTCCGGCGCGGTATTCGTCTTCGCTCATGAGGGCGACTCGTGGACGCAGCAGGCTTACGTCAAGCCGTGGAATACGACGCAGCGCGGCGTGCTCTTCGGCTACTCCGTGGGACTGAGCCGCGATGGCGACACCATGGGCGTGGGCACCTATGACGAAGACCGAGGGCGCGGCGCGGTGTATGTGTTCACGCGCAAGAATAAAACCTGGGCGCAGCAGATCCGTCTGACCGCGTCGAATGCCGAAGGCGGCGATTCGCTGGGCTGCTCGCTCGCCATCAGCGATGACGGCAACACCATCGTCTCCGGCGCGTTCGATGAAGACTCCATCCTGCCGGGAATTCAGCCGCCCAACGCCGGCGCGAACGATGCCGCCGACGATACGTCCAGCGGCGCGGCCTACATTTTTGTGCGCAAAGATGGCAAGTGGTCGCAGCAGGCCTACGTGAAGGCGTTCAACACGCGCGAAAACGATCAGTTCGGCTGGGCGCTGGCCGTCAGCCGCGATGGCAATACCATTGCCATCGGCTCGCATCTCGAAGATAGCGGCGCCAAGGGCATCAATGGCGACATGAAGGACACCACCGCCGAGGACTCCGGCGCGGCTTATGTGTACACACGCAGCGGCGACACCTGGAATCCCGCCGCGTACGTCAAGGCTTCCAACACCAAGCCGGCGGCGGAATTCGGCATCGCCGTCGCGCTGAATGCGGACGGCAAAGTGCTCGCCGTCGGCGCCACCAAGGAAAATAGCGCGGCCAAAGGCGTGAACGGCAATCAGAAGGATGTTTCGATGGTGAACGCCGGCGCCGCGTATGTCTATTCCGACGCCTCCGAATCCGCGACGACCTCGCGGAAGTAAGCGCGGTAGATGTAGCGCCGCCCGCTTGTCCCGAGCGAGAGGAGCGAGGGATCAGGGCGGCATCCGCGTTTTCGAAATGACCGTGCCGGGCTGAAGGCCGACGCTGATTCAGTTCTCGAGGTAATGTTGAGCGCTTAGGCACGGCGCAATGCGGTGCACGCATCTTCTGCAACTCCCTCTGCTAAATTCGTAAGTAAGAATTCCCGCAGGAGAGCTCGCGATCATGGCCACGACCACGATGGCTTCGTGCCCAAATTGCGGATATCAGCAGGAGCCGGCGGCCAAATGCCGCAAATGCGGTTCGCTTTTTGCCTACGGCGAGAAGTCTACGGCCTCGAAGGTTTCGGCGCCGGCGTCAAAGATCTCAGCGGCCCGGCGGAGCCGGAGCGGTGACTTGGTCGCGGAGGCCGAGCATTTTCCGCCGCCTCTACGGCGTGGCCCGCTGGACCACGCTGGCCATTCTGGTCGTGGCGATATTGTTGGTCCTGCGCCAGGCTCCTCCGCCGCTGGTCGATAACGATCCCGCCGCGGGCGCGCGGCTCCAAGCTAAGCTCGGCGCGCTGGAGGCCGGATTCGCTCCGGGAATGCATTATGAGCTGCGTCTCGATGAAGCCGAATTGAACTCCTTCCTTCGCTCGAATCTGGAGCTGAAGCCCAATTCGAAGGCTTCCGAGCCGAAGTCCCCGGAAAGGGGAGCTTCGGCGCTAAGGAAGTCGCCGCAAGTTCCCTCGGCAGGAGCGCGCGTGCCGGCGCCGGCGCCAGGAAATCCCGCCGCTCCGTCCGAAGCCGATTCCACCATCGAAGAAGTGCAGTCGTCGGTGCGCGACGTCAAAATCACGCTGGCCGAGAACCGCGTGCAGGCCTACGTGCTCTTCGATTTCCACGGCAAGGATTTGTCGTTGATCCTGGAAGGACGCATGCACATCGCCAACGGCTATTTGCGTTTCGAGCCCACCGCCGGCAAGCTGGGCTCGTTGCCCCTGCCGCAATCCACGCTCGAAAGCGGGGTGGCGCGCCTTTTCGACGCGCCGGAAAATCGCGAGAAGATGCGCGTGCCGCCGGAAATCCGCGATATCCGCATCCAAAACGGCGAGCTGCTGGTCGAATACAACTAGCGCGCGCCTTTTCTTCCCGTGATCGACAGCAAAGAGCTTTTGGAAAAGCAGATCCCCCGCTCCTCCACCGGGCGCGGG
>Ga0209802_1001616_pt1 | contig 16484 bp, 13 predicted proteins | sample GraSoiAngelo_129_FD_185886 | JGI IMG/M metagenome (GOLD analysis project Ga0209802, IMG submission 185886) | Grasslands soil microbial communities from the Angelo Coastal Reserve, California, USA - 14_0927_12_40cm (SPAdes) (version 2) | ecosystem: Environmental > Terrestrial > Soil > Grasslands ... | reverse complement strand
AACCGGAAGGCATTGATGCCGATCAGCGCGCGTATCGGAAGGGCGCCGATCCAGTCCCGTAGTGCGGGGACGAGGGTGCCTGCCGCGAACGTCGCGACGACGAGGGTGAGGATAATGAGCTGCGGTCCCGGGAAGGGGAGCCGAGCGAGGAAGCCGGTGGCGCCCGCGAGCAGCGCGAGGCCGAACCAGATAGCAGCCGCGGCGATGGCCGCGCTGGGAAGACGAGGCATCGGGATACTGGAAGCGGTCATGGGAAGGCCCTCTCGGAAAGGTGGTTCACTCAAGTTCCGTTATGTGCATATACAGCTATCGGAGCGAGCCAGGAGTTCCCGGGGCTAGCGCAAGTCGTTGATTCACAAGAGCGGGCGTTACGCGCTGCGGGGGCGTGGCATCTTCACCACACACCCCGAACGGAGGCGCCTACGTATGCGCGACTCCGCACCCTATAGACTGACCGAACGACGCCAGGCAATTCTGCGCCAGGCGAGTGCCGCCCTGCGGGGCCGACTGGTCACGCTGTGGCGTATGGCGAGCGGTTTCGCGGTGGCCGAGGTGGCGAGCCAGCCGACTGTGCCGCGGGACCTGATCGACTTCGACGTGGCCGCGGCCCTGCGGATGTGGGGCCGGGCGGCGGCCGAGGGAACTCTCTGGGTCGTGTGCCGCCTCGACCCGGGTCACTGGCACGTGGCTCCGGTCCGCACCGACGTGCCCGCGCCGTCGCCTAGCGGTGTCGAGCGCCGCAGTCCGGAGCGGCTGACTCTGGAGCTGGCCGGCCTGTTACTCGGCGCGCTCGAGCGTGTTTGGGCAGTGGCCGACCAGGCGACGGTCTATCTCTGCGCCGCGCTGGCCGTCGTGGACGCATCGCTCGAGCGCGTGCGGAAAGCGCGCGGCCTGACGACCGCTTCGCGGGCGCACCTGCTCGCCGATCTCGCGGTCATCGCCGAGGCGATCGAAGGGGCGTTGGAGGCCTAGAGCTTCGACCCCACCGCTCCTGCCGCGGCGGCCAGATCCCTCAGGGTCTTCGCCAGCGTGTTGACGCGGGTGGCCTCGCCGGACCCACTCGCGTCACCCTCCAGTTGCACCGCGAGCTGAGTCAGCGCGCTCTGGCGCCCCGCCACCGAGGCCCGCTCGGCGCTCGTCAGCGCCTGCCGCACCGCCAGAATCCGTTCCGGCGCCAGGCCGTGCGACCGCTCGAGCTGGTCGACGTAAGCGCGTGCTAGAGCGAACGTCGACGGCCAGACGAACCGGAGCTGTCCCTGCGTATTGAACTCGTCGAAGTGCACCGACTTTGCCGCGTCGATCTCGTTCTGCGAGATGAACCCGCTGGGCTGGAGCGCGAAGATGTCCAGTCCCCGGGCGATCTCCGAGCTGACGATGACGCCGTTGTACCAGTAGGCCGACCACGACCCGGCGCCGACCATCTGGGTGGAGTCGACGGGTCCGCGGTCGAAGAACGCGATCTCGCGCGGGTGCGCGGCGTCGGTCCAGTCGAACACCGAGATACCGCCCTGATACCACGCCTGCACCATCACGTCACGCCCCGGGATCGGAATCATCGAGCCGTTGTGGGCCACGCAGTTCTCCTGCGGCGTCTGCGGTGCCGGGAGCTTGTAGTAGCTCTGGAAGTGCAGCTTCCCGTCCGCGATCGTGAAGATCGCGTCCGCTCCCCACTCACGCGGGTCGGTGGCCCGGCACTTGGGCCCGCCGCCGCCGCCCCATTCGTCCGAGAAGAGCAGCTTGGTGCCGTCGTTGTTGAACGTCGCCGAGTGCCAGTAGGAGAAGTTCGAGTCGGACGCGGCGTCCAGGCGAACCGGATGCGCCGGATCCCGGATGTCGAGCAGGAGCCCGTACCCCTCACAGGCGCCTCCCGCCAGGCCGATCGCCGGATAGACCGTGATGTCGTGACATTGGGTCGGCCCGGGGGGCGGGCCATTGGGGTTGCCCTGCCGCTGCCCGATCATCCGGGCGACCATGGCCGGGATCGCGGCCCGCAGCGCCGCGCTGTCGGCCGCCGTCGGCGCGCCCGTGCCCTGTCGGGCTTTGACGACGCTGTCCAACATCGGGTCGATGAAGCGCGACGGCAATACGAACTCCTCCCCCAGGAAGCTCGCGGTGAAGGCACCCTTGGCCTTGGCGGCTGCCAGCGCCGCGATGTCGGCCGACGCCGGGCCGTGGCGCGGGGGCGCCACCAGGTTGCCGAAGATCCGCGGGGAGCTCACGATGGCGGCCTGCTCCGGATGGGCGAGCGGCACCTTGATAACCTCGATCCGGAATAGCGCCGAGGTCGAGTCCTGCTCCGGCGTGACGCCCACGCAGCCGGGGAGCTCGTTGGGCGAGCGCACCGGAGCCGAGCCGGAGACGTACACGTAGACGTTCGCGGTGTCCTTGGGATCGACCACTACCGTGTGCGTATGCGAGCCGCGGCAGGTCTGCACGTTGCCGATGTACTTCGGACTGGTGATGTCGCTGATGTCGAAGATGCGGATCCCACGCAGGCGGACCTTGCTGACGGTATCCTTGACCCCCTCCGTGCTGCAGTCGATGCGTCCGCCCAGGCCCTCCCCCGAGACGAAGAGCAGGTTCTTGTCGACCGACACGTCGCTCTGCGATGCCGGACAGAGGTATGCGGTCTTGAGGACGGGCCGGCGCGGGTCCGTGATGTCCCAAACCTGGTAGCCGTTGTAATTGCCCTGGATCGCATAATGACCGGTGAACGCCAGGTCGGAGTTGGTGACGCCGGCGAATTTCTCAGAGGGCGGGGTCTCCGACAGTACACGGAGGTTCCAGGCGGCTGCGCCGGCGTCCATCAGTCCCGCCCGCAGCCCGACCCGCGGGTCCGGGTTCGGGGGCGTGGTGGACATGTCGATGGCCGGAGTCGGAGTGCCGTAAGGCCTGGGGTGGGACGCGCACGCCGCCAGCAAGCACACCGTGATGGCGAGAAGGAAGTGTCGGTCGTAGGCAGACGCCATGGTGGTTTCCTCGGTTAGGACGTGGGGACTCACAGGGCGCCCTGGATCTGGAGGGTGAGGAGCATGCGCTCCATGCGGGCGATCTCGGTTGTCTGATCCACATTGATGTCGGAGGCGAGCTTGAACACGATCTCATCCTGAGCGGCGCCGTAGGTGGCGAACAGGTTCTGCACCATGACGACGGCGCCATGGTGGTGCTGGATCATGAAGCCCAGGAACAGCCGGTCGAACTCCGCGCTCCGCGCCTGATCCAGCTGCTGCATCTGAGTCTCGGTGAGCATGCCGGGCATCAACGTGTCGCCCATGTCCATCCCGTGCTCCCCCGCTCCGGGCGCTGGTTGCAGGCGGTTCCGAAGCCATTGCTGCATGAAGGCGATCTCGTCGCGCTGCGCGTTGCTGATCCGAGCGGCGAGGGTGCGCACCGACGGGCTGGCACCGTGGGACGCCGCCCACCCGGCCATCACGATCGCTTGCGCGTGGTGTCCGATCATGTGGGACATGAAGGAGACGTCCGCCGCGGTGTACGGATGGCGGGCGCTGTCGGCCCTCGCCCGAGCGACGGGGGACAAGGGCGCCAGCTGTCGCGAGGCGCGGCTGCACGCAGCCACCGCGAGCCCCACGACCAGGGCGGCGGTGACCTGTTGACGGCGCGGTGGAGTCATCCGAGTCATTCGCTCCGGGGTGGTGAAAATGCCTCCCCCGGCGGACGCGGGGAAGGCCCTTGACCTGCCCGTGTTAGCGATTGATCCAATACGACAGCTTCACCAGGAAGCCGTTGTCGGGCCGCAGGCCGAACAGATCGCCGAGATCGCTGCCGAAGCCACGCGTCCCCTCGACGCCGCTCGACCCCTGGCGCCCCTGGCTCCACACTACGAACAGCGTCGAGCCGGGCCGGTACTCCCAGCGGAATACGACGTTCGAGCGGAACTGCTTGTAGTTGAAGCCGCCGGGGTTGTTGGTGACGGCGGTGTCGCCGTACGCCTGGTAGCGGCTCGCAAAGTCGGCCGCGCGCGGGCTTCCCGACAGCTCGCGCACGTTGCTGTAGGTCCCCTTCGACACGAACGGCTGCGCGTACACCTGGAGGCACATGGTCGCGCTGAACGGGTAGGTGAAGCGCATGGTCAGGGCGAGCTGCTTCTGCTCGAGGTGCGCGAACAGGTAGTGCGTGACGACGCCCGAGTCCGTGACGGGATCGAGTGGCTGCACCTCGTTGGTGGTGCGCGTGTAGCTGGGAATGAGCGCCGCCGTGATGCGTGACGCCAGCTTGAAGTCGACCTCCGGCATCAGGTTGATGCTCCTGGACCGCCCGCCGTCCCCCCGCGAGTAGTTGACCCAGAAGTACGGCACGATCGCCTTGCGATCGTCGCCGTTCAGGCCGGCCCAGGGTGCGAAGTAGGGATCCTGGCGCACCGCGGGCCCGCCGCGCGCGCACGAGTAGCAGTAGGTCTCGCCCAGCTGGCCCAGCGTGCCCCCCATGTGGAACGACCACGTGTTACGAAACGTGATGTGCGTGTTGGTATTGAACGCGCGCTCTTCGGGCAGGCCCGCGGTGGTCCAGTATTGCCACCAGTTGAAGTTCCACTGAAACCGCTGGTACAGGGCGCGCGTGTGGCGATCGAAGTAGCCGACCCAGGTGCTCCACGTCTGCTGGTCGGCGCGCTGCAGGTAGCCGAGGTCGTTGACCTCGAAGCCCGCGGAGCGCCGCTGGTAGCCCGTCTGGCCCAGGAGGTGCGCACCCCCCACCTTGCCGAACTGCAGCTCCTCGGCGTCCCCCGAGAGCGACGTGCGCGTCGTGTCGTATGCCAGGCCCGCGTCGGGGCGCTGGTAATAGTGGACCGCGTCGCGTTGCGTGGCGGCGATGGCCTGGGCGCTCCCCGCCACCCGGCTCAGGTCGAGCGAGCCCCACAGCTCGAACCGGCCGCCCCGAAAGCGATGCCGGAAGTCCGCGGCGCCCACGTAGGCGCTGCGGCGCAGGTACGGCGCCGTGAACGAGTCGTTGTCGCGATTCACGGCGGTGGCGATAGCGCCGAGGCTCGTCTCGCCACCGCGCAGGTCCTGGCGCAGCCGCACCACGCCGTAGTTGGTGGTCGGCTCGATCGTCTGGCCACCCACACCCATCACCCCCTCGGTCACGGCGTCGAGCACGCCGAGCGTCAGCCCGCCCGGCAGCCGCCCGGTTAGCTTGCCCGCGCCGAGGATCGTCGTAAAGGCGGGGGAAGTGGTGTCGGAGTAGGTACCCGCCAGCTCGGGCGCGCGTCCGATACGCCGGGAGTAGACCAGACCCTCGCCCGTGTTGCAGTCATTCACCGCGGTGCAGTTCAAGTCGAAGCGAAAGATCCCGGCCCCCTGCACGAAGAACGGTCGTTGCTCCTTGAAGAAGGTCTCGAAGGCGGTGAGGTTGAGCACCCCGGGGTCGGCCTCGACCTGGCCGAAGTCCGGATTAACCGTGGCGTCGAGCGTCAGGTTCGACGCGACCCGGTATTTCAACTCGCCACCGATGGTCACGTCTTGCGAGCGGCCCATCCCGGTCGCGGTGAACTCCGACACGTTCTTGGTCACCAGGTAGGGCGCGGCCTCGAGCCGGCGCGGCGCCTCGAGGTCGTCGAACCCGTCGATCTCGCCGAATTGCGACACGAACCCCGCCTTCGACTGGCGGAACAAGGGCCAGCTCACGCGCTGGGCGTAGCGGTACAGATCGCGGTCGATCGTGACGCCGAAGGTGTGACGCTTTTCCCGCCCGTAGCGCAGCTGCGACAGCGGGATGCGGAACTCGGCCGTCCAGCCCAAGGAATCGACTCGGGTGGCCACGTCCCACACCGCGTCCCAGGCGAAGTCCTCGTTGCCGTCGTTGTAGACCTGCGAATCGAGCTTCACGCCCGACGGGTTGACGCCGAATTCATAGCCGGTGCGGCGGTCATGATACGAATCCAAGAACAACCAGATCATGTCGGAGGGTGTGAAGTAGTCGCGCCGGGCGAGGACCGTGATGATGCTGTCGGGGTGCGGATCGAAGGCGCGGACGAAGACGTACAGGTTGGCCGCGTCATAGGCGATTTTCGCTTCGGTCGGGAGCTTGGGCGGTCCGCCCTCGCTGGGCCGCCATTCTTGGAATTCGGTGATGGGGCGTGCCTCGTGCCACACAACGTCGTCGTCGCGCCCGTCGATGACGGGCGGCTGAGCGGCACGCGTGGCGGTGACATTGGTCGGCGTGACGGGCGGCGGGTCCGGTGTGGGTGCCCGCGGATCGGGAGCCTGACTGGTGAGCGTGACGGCGGCGAGGAGCGGCAAGCCGAGGAGCATGCGCAGCCTGGACGGTGGTTTCCCGGTTAGATGACGGGACCTCAAAAAGGGTTGTTTCAGGGAGGGTCACGGCGTGTCGGGCCTTGGTTAAGGCTTCTGGAAGCCGAGGCGGCGCACCAGCGCCTGGAACCGGGGGTCCGAGCGCAGGGCCGCGAACCGTGGGTCCATTCGCAGGTACACGAGCAACGTCGAACGCTCGTCCGCAGCCTGGCTCAGCATCGCGATCGCTCGGTCCAGCTCCCCCTGCCCCACATAGATCAATCCGAAGAAGTACGGGGAGACATATCCCTGGCGCGACTGCTTCTCCAGCTCGGCGACAAGCTGCCCGGCCTCGGCGCGACGGCCCGCGGCGGCATACACGTGACCGAGCGACGACAGCACGTTCGGGTCGCGGCCGGAGAGGGACGCGGCCTTCTCCAGAGCGACGACAGCTCGGGGATACATGCCCATCTGCTCGTAGGCCAGCCCCAGACCCCAGTACGCCACGTCCGACGTCGAATCGAGCTCCAGCGTCTGCTGCAACTGCTGAATCGCGTCGTCGTAGCGGTGCGCAAAGAAGAGGATCATCGCGGTATTCGCCTTCAGCACGATCGAGATCGGCTCGACTTGCTCGGCGCGTCGGATCTCGGCGAGCGCTTCGTCGATGCGGCCCATGGCGGCGAGCAGCCGGCTGTAGGAGTGATGCGCCGCGGCGTAGCTGGGATTCAGCTCGAGCGCGCGCCGGAACTCTCGTTCCGCCCCCGCCCAATTCCAGTCGTAGTACGCCGTGATGTACGCCAGCGACGCGTGCGCCTCGGCGAGCCCGTCATCCAGCGCCAGCGCCTGTTGCGCCGCCGCCTTCGCCTTGGGGAAGATCTCCAGGGGAGACACCCGCTTATAGAACGGGAGGACGTTGTAGTAGTCGGCGACGCCGGCGTACGCGGCGGCGTAGTGCGGGTCCAGCTTGATCGCCTGCTGGAAATGCTGAAACGCCTTCGCCAGCCCCTCCGGGGTGCGCAGGTTCCAGAAGTAGCGACCCAGGAGATAAGCCTGGTAGGCGCCGAGGTTCACCGGGCGCGCCACAGGCAGGCGTGCCTGCTCCTCCGGCGTGAGCGTGACTCGGATTGCGCGCGCCACGGCGCGGGCTACCTCGCTCTGCAGCCCGAGCACATCCCCCAAACGGCGATCGTACGTCTCCCCCCACACGTGCCGGTCGGTCGCGGCATCGATCAGCTGCACGGTCACCCGCACGCGCTCCCCCGCATAGATGACCGAGCCCTCGACGAGCGCGTCGACGTGCAGCTCCCGCGCGATCTCGGGGAGCGGCTTGGTCACCGCCTTGTAGCGCATCACGGAGCGCCGCGACGTCACGCGGAGGGCCTGAATCTTGGAGAGGTCGGCGATCAGCGCTTCGGTCATGCCATCCACGAAGTAGGCCTGACTGGAGTCGTGACTCATGTTGTCCAGGGGCAGGACCGCGAGCGACTCGATGTGCCGCGGCCCCGCCGCGGCCACGTGCGACCTGTGATAGGCCCACCACCCGAATCCCGCCAGCAACGCCACCGCTGCCGTCGTCGTGCGAAGGAGCGTCCGATAGCCGCCGCCGCGTGCCACCGGCTCTGGCCTCCCGCTCCCCTGACCCGCCGCTGCCAAAGCTTCGGCGAACTGGTGCGCGGAAGCGAAGCGATCGGCCGGTGCCTTCGCGAGCGCCCGCTCGATCACGCGGGCCACCGTCGCCGGCACGGCGGGCCGGATACGGGTGACCGAGGGCGGGGGCGCGGTGAGGTGCTGGTGAACGATGGTGACGGTGCTCGGCCCGGTGAACGGCGCTTGCCCCGCGAGCATCTCGTACAGCACGCACCCAAGGCTATACACGTCGGTTCGCCCGTCGAGCGCCCGGTCCCCGGCGGCCTGCTCAGGGCTCATGTAGGCCGGGGTCCCGACCGCGATCCCCGTAGCGGTGAGCCGCTCACCTGCCGCGGCGGTGATCGCGCGCGCAATCCCGAAATCGGCGACAAACGCCCCACCCCCGGCGAGCAGGATGTTCTCCGGCTTGATGTCGCGGTGCACGACGTCATGGCCGTGGGCGTAGGCGAGCGCGCTCGCGACCTCGCCGGCGATCCGCAGACTGTCATCGAGAGGCAGCTGCCGCTCGCGGTCGAGCCTGTCCCGCAGCGACTCGCCTTCGACGTAGGGCATGACGTAGTAGAGGACCCCGTCCGCCTCGCCCGACTCGTACAGCGGCAGGATGTGTGGGTGGGTCAGGCGAGCCGCGATCTCGATCTCGCGAAGAAAGCGATCCGGGCCCAGCGCGGCGGCGAGCTCGGGGCGGAGCACCTTGACGGCGACCAGGCGACCGTGCTTCAAGTCCCGGGCAAGATAGACCGTGGCCATCCCACCGCGGCCGAGCTCGCGCTCGATCGTGTAGTGGTCGGCGAGGGCAGCCTTGAGGCGGGGGAGCGCATCGGCCACTAGCCACCGGTCCGTGAGTAAGCGCGGTCTATAATGAGGATCAACCAAGCGGGCGGCTAGTTGAGCTCCTACCAGCGCTGTCGGCTTCCGCGCAGTTCTGCTCGACCTTCTGCATCAGCCCCGCGGGTGCAGCACTCCATCCCCTTATCCAACACACGGCACTGCTGCAACTTGCTGATAAAGCCGCTATTGGCTGGCGGCTGGCACGCGGCCTGCGAATGGCACCGCTTCGTGAACACCACGACCTCTGACGTCCGCAACGGGATTCCCTACCGTCGCCTGGGGCGCACTGGAGAGATGGTTTCGCTCGTCGGTGTGGGCGGCTACCACCTCGGGAGGCAAGCGGACGAGCAGGAAACCATCCGCATCGTCCGCACGGCCATCGACAACGGCATCAACTTCCTCGACAACTGCTGGGACTACAACGGTGGGGCAAGCGAGCTCCGCATGGGAAAGGCGCTGCGCGGCGGCTACCGCGACAAAGCGTTTCTCATGACCAAGATCGACGGCCGCAACAAGGAGAGCGCGGCGCGGCAGATCGACGAATCGTTACAGCGGCTGCAAACCGACCGCATCGACCTCATGCAATTCCACGAGGTCATCCGGATGACCGATCCGGAGCGCGTGTTCGCCAGGGACGGCGCGCTGGAAGCGGTGGTGGCGGCGCAGCGCGCGGGCAAGCTCCGCTATGTCGGTTTCACCGGCCACAAGAGCCCCGCCATCCACCTGCGGATGCTCGACACCGCCCGGGCGCACGGGTTCACATTCGACGCGGTGCAGCTGCCCTTGAACGTGATGGATGCGCATTACGACAGCTTCGCGCGGCAGGTCGTGCCCCGGCTCGTCGACGAGGACATCGGCGTGCTGGGGATGAAGCCCATGGGCGATCCGTTCGTCCTGGTGAGCGGTGCCGCGACGGCCGTCGAATGCCTCCACTATGCCATGAACCTGCCGACGAGTGTGGTGATCACCGGCTGTGATTCACTGCCGGTGCTCGAGCAGGCGCTGCACGCTGCCCGCAGCTTTCGCCCGCTGAGCGAGGCGACCGTAGCGGCGCTGCTCCAGCGGACGGCGCACGCCGCGCACGACGGGAAATACGAGCTGTACAAGACGACCCATCATTTCGATGGGACATACCAGAATCCACAATGGCTGGGGTGAGACAATGCGCGTGGGCTTTATTGGACTAGGAGCCATGGGGAGTCGCATGGCGGGCCGGTTACTCGCGGCCCACCACGACGTGGTTGTGTACGACCGGAGCCGGGAAAATGCGCGGCCCTTGGAGCAACGCGGCGCGCAGGTCGCGGCGACGTCGCGAGAGCTCGCGGCCGGCGTCGACATCGTGTTCTCGAGCGTCACGAACGACGCCGCCGTGGAGCAGGTGATGTTCGAGCCCGACGGCGTTCTGGCGGCCGCTCGCGCCGGGTCGACGATTGTCGACATGAGCACCGTGAGCCCACGCACGTCGCGCCGACTGCACGAAGCCGCTCGGAGCAAGGGCGTCGCGGTGCTCGACGCTCCCGTCTCGGGGAGCACGGTGCAGGCAGAGCAGGGGCAGCTCGTGATCTTCGTGGGGGGCGAGGAGGACGTGTACCAGAAATGCCAGCCGATCCTCGCCGTGCTGGGCGGCAAGACGTTCTATATCGGGCCCAGTGGCGCGGGCGCGGTCATGAAGCTGTGTGTCAACACGCTGCTCGGACTGGGCGTCCAGGCGCTGGCCGAGGCCATCGCGCTCGGCCTGAAAGCCGGGCTGCCACGCGAGCGGTTCCTGCAGGTGCTGGGCGAAACCGCCGTCGTCTCGCCCAGTCAGAAGTCCAAGCTCGAGAATGCTCGCAAGGAGGAGTACCCCGCCGCGTTCGCGTTGCGGCTGATGTTCAAGGACTTCGGGTTGATCGTAGAGACGGCTCTGGAATTGTCGGTCCCGATGCCCGCGACGGCCGCGGCCGTGCAGGTGGCCGCCGCGGAGCACGCCCGGCAGTTGGCCGCGCACAGCGACGAAGACTTCTCGGTGGTCGTCCGCGCGATGGAACGGTTGGCGGGCGTCGCCTAGTTAGGCGCTCGCCGCCGCGTCTTTGACCCGCACTCCTACCCGCCGCGGCAGCGCGAACGCCGCGACGAAGGTGACGATCAGAAGCCCGATATTCCACGCCAACGCATGGTCCAAAGCCCGCCCATACGCAGTCGACCCGGGATTGGGACCCAGTGCCACCAGGAAGACACTTCCTATCACCGCCACTCCTAGCGCGAAGGACAGCTGCTGCAGCATGGTGACCACCCCCGACGCGGAGCCCGCGTCGTCCGGCGGCACGTCGACCAGGATGAAATTGACGAGTGGCGCCTGCAGGCTCCCTTGTCCGAACCCGTAGATGAGCAACGGCAGGATGTACGCGGGCGTGGAGGTGTCCAGGGTGGCGCTGCGCACGACCGCCATCAGCGTCAGGAGTCCGGTGACCATGAGTCCGGCGCCGAGCTGCAGAATCGTGCGACCGAGGCGCGGAGCGAGTCGCGCCGAAGCGAACGAGGCCGACAGGAAGCCGATCGCAAAGGGCAGGAAGCGGAGGCCCGCAGCGCGCGGGGGCAGGTCCAACCCGCTCTGGAGGTATTCGGTCAACAGCACCAGGAAAGGCGCGAGCACGGAAAAGAAGCTGAGCCCCACGCCCAGTCCGACGACGAACGACCGATGACGGAACAGCGATAGCACGAGCAGCGGCGACCCGCCCCGGTCCGTCTTCCAGCGCTCGTAGCGCAGGAACACGGCCATGAGGACGACCGCGCCGGCGAGCGAGAGCCAGGTCCACGTCGGCCAGCCCGCGGCTTCTCCGCGGATCAGTGGGTACAGGAGCAGCGCCAGGGCGGCGGACAGGAGCACGACACCGGCCGGATCGAGCTTCAGGCCGGCCGGCGCGCGCGATTCCCGGACGAGCCACCAGGCGAGGGTAATGGCGACGACGCCGAAGGGGAGGTTTACGAGAAACACCGGCCGCCATCCGAGCCCCCACGCGTCGGCGCTGAGCAGGAGGCCGCCCAGCAGCTGGCCGGCGATCATCCCGAACCCGATCGTCATGCCGTACAGCGCGTAGGCGAGACTCTGCTCCCGAGGCGGAAACGTCACCTGAATGAACGACAGCGCCTGCGGGACCATGACGGCGGCGAAGGCTCCTTGCAGCAGACGTGATCCGATGAGCGCGGTCGGCGAGCGGGCGAGGCCGCACAGCGCGGACGCGATGGTGAAACCTGTCATGCCGATCACGTACATCCGCCGGCGACCATACAGATCGCCGAGCCGACCTCCCGTAATCAGCAATACCGCGAACGAGAGCGCGTACGCCGCCACGATCAGCTGGATCTCGTCGAAGCTGGTCCCCAGCCCCCGCTGAATGGATGGGATGGCAATGGTGACGACGTTGAAGTCGAACGCCGCGAGGAACACGGCGGCCAGCATCACGGCCAGCGCGTACCAGCGCCGAGAGTTGATGGACATGACCGGTCGCTTTGCAGGCAGCATGCCAGTAGCACCCACCTTGCTCAGGCTTGGTCTTCAGCTGCGTTACTGTCGGCTTCCGCGCAGTTCTGCTCGACCTTCCGCACGATCCGCCCCGGCGCAGCGGAAGCGAGCCGGCCCTCCGGCCAGTGAACGCGCGGCACGGCGGCCACTTACTCGAACAGCCCCGCTCGCGCCGGCGGCTGGCATGCGGCGTGCAAAGACCCCGAGCCATGACAACCGCCATCAGGTTGAGCTTGCCCGAACCAGCATACCTGCGCTGCCTGCGTGTCCTCGCGGCGTGGTGGTGCTTGGGCTCGAGCGCGCTGCAACCGCAGGTCCTGATGCGGTACGAGGCGCAGCCGTGAAGACCCCACACTTCCGCGCGGCGGCCGGGACGGCGGGCGTGATGGCCCTGCTCGCGGCGCACCTCGCGGCCGCCGGCGCGGCGTCGATGACGGCCCGTGGTCTAGCCCTGTCCGATCAGGCGCGCCGCTATCTCACGTTGGCTTACCGCTCGCCTACCGAGTTCATGGGCTGCATGATCGGCGAGGTCCGCGGGTCGCTGGTGTACGTACAGCGCGTCGCCCCCGCGGACGTGGATCCAGCCCAGTCAACCAGCACTCACGTGCTGCCGCGGCAAACGTGCGAGGAGGCGGGTTGGGAGGGGACGGTGGGAATGATCCACAGCCACCCGGGAGGGGAGCGCTGCTTCTATTACTTCCCGGGCACCGAGGTGGCCAGCTCGGACGCCGAGTCGTTCGCGCGGCAGCCGTATCCGGTGGACGCGATCATGTGCGGCGACAGCATCGTGTGGATCAGCCGCGATCGCGCCCAACGCCAGGTGCGGCTCGCGGACGGGCCGGCTCCGCTGGCCCTGGACCATCAACCCGGGAATCGGGTGCACACGGGGACGCTCGCGGCGACTGGAGAATGAACAGGCGAGCAGCCGTCTTGCTGGCGTCCCTGTGGGCGACGACCCCGCCGGAGACGTTGCGCGACCCGGCCGTGGTGGCGAGCCAGAACGGCGTGCTGGCGCTGACGCTCGCCGCCGCGCGTCGTCCGGTGCAAGTCGCGGGGCGGCGGGTCACCGCCGAGGTGTACAACGGGAGCTACGTCCCGCCGACGCTCCGCGTGCAGCCGGGCGACCTGGTCCGGCTGCGGCTCGTCAATGCGCTCGACGAGACCACGAACCTCCACCTGCACGGGCTGACGGTCTCGCCGCTCGGCAACTCCGACAACGTGTTCCTGCACATCGCGCCCGGCCGCACGCAGGACTACGAGATCCGCATCCCCGCCACTCACCCACCGGGACTGTACTGGTACCACCCGCACCCCCACGGCGGCTCCGATGAGCAGGTGAGAAACGGCATGTCCGGCGCGCTGATCGTGGAGGGCCTGCTCGACCCATTTCCGGAGCTGCGCGACTTGCCCGAGCACGTGCTGCTGCTCAAGGACGCGCAGATCGGGGACGGCAAAATCGTGCATCGCGACATCGGCGACGACGCCGTGCGCACCGTGAACGGCATGCTCGACCCCACGATCACGCTCCGTCCGGGCGAGACGCAGTTGTGGCGCATCGGGAATGTCGGCGCGGACCTGTACTACCTGCTCACGCTCGACGGGCACCGCTTTTTCGAAGTGGCGCGCGACGGCCAGCGCCTCGCCCGCCTGGTGCCGAAGCGGCAGCTGCTGCTCGAGCCGGGAGCGAGGGAGGAAGTCCTCGTGCAGGCGGCCGGCCCGGGGACCTATCAGCTCCGGACCGCTGCCTTCAACACCGGGCCGCAGGGCAACCACTACCCAGGGGCCGTGCTCGCGACCGTGCGGGTGGAGGGTGCCGCGGTCCCGCCGCTCGCCCTTCCCAGGAGATTGCTCCCCGTTGCCGACCTACGCCGCCGCATCACGCATCGCCGCACGATCGTGTTCTCGGAATCGGCCGACGGCGACACATTCTTCGTCGACGGCCGCACCTTCGACCCCAGCCGCCTCGACACGCGCGTCAAGCTCGGCGCGATCGAACAATGGACCATCCGGAACGAGTCCGGCGAGCTGCACGACTTCCACATCCACCAGACGCACTTCCAGGTGACCGAGGTGAACGGCGTGCCGCAACGGTTCGACGGCTATCAGGACATCGTCAACGTGCCGGTGCACGGCGCGGTGAAAGTGATCATCCCGTTCACCGATCCCGCCATCGTCGGCCGGTTCGTCTACCACTGCCACCTGCTGTCGCACGAGGACAAGGGGATGATGGCGACGATCGAGGTGATGCCGTGAGCCCATGAGTTGGACACATGTCGGCACCGTCATCGTCGCCGCCTTCCTCGCGTCGCTCGTCGAGTTCGTCGAGGCGCTCACGATCGTGCTCGCGGTGGGGACCACACGTGGGTGGCGGCCCGCGCTTATCGGCGCCGGCGCCGGAGTGCTCTTCCTGACCGGGCTCACCTTGGCGCTCGGGCCGGCGCTGCAGCGCATCCCGCTCGGATCCGTGCAGCTCGTGGTCGGCGTCCTGTTGGTCCTCTTCGGCATGCGCTGGCTCCGCAAGGCGATCCTCAGGGCCGGCGGCGTGATCGCCCTCCACGACGAGGCCGCGATTTACGCGAGGGCGACGGCGGCTCGCATCTCGGCCGTGACCTCCTTCAAGGCCGTGACCCTGGAGGGGCTCGAGGTCGTCTTCATCGTCATCGCCGCGGGCACGGGGGGACTGCTCGCGCCCGCCGCACTGGGAGCGGCCCTGGCCGGATCGCTCGTTGTCCTCGCCGGCGTCGGGCTGCGCCGGCCGCTCGCGCGCGTGCCGGAAAACCCGCTCAAGTTGGGCGTGGGCGTGCTGCTCTCCGCGTTCGGGGTCTTTTGGGTCGGCGAGGGGCTCGGGTACCCCTGGCCGGGGAACGATCTCGCGATCCTCGGCCTGGTCGCGGGCTTCAGCGCGACGGGACTACTCGCCGTCGCCGTCGTGCGGCGGTCAGCTCCGCCCGGCTGGGCAGGTCAGCCCGGGAGGCGGCGGTGACGGCGCTCGGGACGGCCCTCGGTTCGCTGTGGGGACTGTTCGTCGAGGACGCGAGCCTGACGCTCGGCATCCTCATCTGGCTCGTGATCGCTGCGTTCGCGCTCCCGGCGCTGGGGCTGCGCGGCGGGTGGGGCGGGCCGGTGCTGTTCGTGCTGCTCGCCCTCGTCCTCCTGGAGAACGTGCGCCGCAGCGCTCAGCGTCAACCGGGGGGACCATGACCCAACCGCACGAGTCGCGCCTTGTCGGAGCGCTGCTGGTCCAGACCGTGACAACCGGGCTGATCGATGCCGTCAGCTATCTCGCCCTCGGGCGCGTGTTCACCGCGAACATGACGGGGAACGTCGTGTTCCTCGCCTTCGCCGTCGCGGGCGCGCCGGGCCTGTCCATCCCGCGGTCGGCGGTTTCGCTGGGCGCATTTCTCGCCGGTGCCGTGGCTGGTGGCAGGCTGGCGGGGCGCCTCGGGACGGGTCCGCAACACCGCTGGGTCGCTACGGCGTTTGCTGTCGAAGCGGTGCTGCTGCTCGTTGCCGCATCGGCCGCGGCCGCCGGCACGCGCACGGCGCTGTTTGCGGCATACGGCGCCATCGTGCTGACGGCGCTCGCCATGGGCGTGCGAAACGCCACCGTACGGAAGCTTGCACTGCCCGACCTCACGACCACCGTCCTCACCTTGACAATCACGGGGCTGGCGGCGGATTCGGCGCTCGCGGGCGGTACCAATCCGCGCGCGTGGCGACGTGCGGCATCTGTCCTGAGCATGTTCTTGGGGGCAGGGGTAGGCGCGCTCCTGGTCCGGCATTCGGTGGTGCTGCCCCTCGTCGCGAGCGGCGTCGTGTCAGGCGGCTGCGCTATCGCCGTCGCCCTGACGCCACCCGACGCGGATGTTGCACCAGCACCATCAGCTCGCGCGTAGCACCGGACCGGATAGCGACCACACTCACGTCTCGAGGCCGAACCGCTGCATCCGGGTATACAGTTTCGTGCGCGTGAGGCCGAGCAAGCGCGCGGCCTTGGACTTATTCTGGCCGGCCTGCTTGAGCGCGCCCTCGATCAGGGTGCGCTCCATCGCCTCGAGGTCCACGCCGTGCGCCGGAAAGTCTGCGACGGCGGGTTCGGGGGCCGCAGCGGCCGACGCGGGCACGCTCGGCGCCGACTCGGCGTGCCAGGGCAGATGCTCGGGGTTGATCAGGCCCCCTTCGCACAGAATCAGCGCCCGCTCCACCGCGTTGCGCAGCTCGCGCACGTTCCCCGGCCAGGCGTAGGCCAGGAACTGCTC
>Ga0209802_1001613_pt1 | contig 16495 bp, 16 predicted proteins | sample GraSoiAngelo_129_FD_185886 | JGI IMG/M metagenome (GOLD analysis project Ga0209802, IMG submission 185886) | Grasslands soil microbial communities from the Angelo Coastal Reserve, California, USA - 14_0927_12_40cm (SPAdes) (version 2) | ecosystem: Environmental > Terrestrial > Soil > Grasslands ... | reverse complement strand
ATTCAGGGCGCGTTCCGGGCTTGGGTCGGATAATGGATGATGGGATTTCGTCGGGGGGATCCCGAACGTTTGGAGGGAAGTCTAGGGACCCCCTCTCATTTTCAAGATCAGGGCTGATAATGGGCGAGTTAGTGACTCAGGTTTCCAGGCGAATCCGGCGGTGTTTCAGAGATTCTTTGGGGGGTTTCAAGACATTATCAACGTGAAGAGGTAGCGGCGTTTGGCTTCGTAACAGTCCGGGTTGAAACTATTGGTCTCTGAACTGGCCGTGTCAGGGTTCTCGGCCGGAGTTTATATTCCGGGTTTTTGGGTCTTCTGGAAAAAATACTGCTGGTTGTGTGTCGGGTTCTTTTGGAGTACAAGTGGGTTGTCCTGACGGTCACCACCGTCGGGATTTTCATGGCGACGCTCGACTCCAGCATTGTGGTGGTCGGGCTTCCCCAGGTGGTGTCTGATCTGAAAACCAACCTGGTGGTTGGTGTCTGGATAATTACCATTTACCGTCTCATGATTACCGTCCTCCTAGTTGGCATTAGCCGTTGGGCGGATATGCATGGGCGGGTCCGGCTCTACAACATGGGCTTCGCGATCTTCACCCTAGGCTCCCTTCTCTCTGGTCTTTCGCCCACAGCTGAGGCGCTTCTTGCATTCAGGTTGGTCCAGGGCATCGGAGCCGCTCTCTTGTTCGTCAATAGCGTTGCCATCGTCACGGACGCTTTTTCCGGAAAAGATCTCGGCAAGGGAATCGGAATAAACCAGGTCGCGATCAACGCCGGCACGATAACAGGATACACTCTAAGCGGGGTCCTGATCCAGCTCTTCACATGGCGCTCCATATTTCTCGTAAACGTTCCCGTAGGAATTTTTGGAACCTACTGGTCCAGAAAGAGGCTGAAGGAGATTTCCCGCCCAGCGATAGGAGAAAGGTTCGACGCCGCGGGAGCCATCACATTCTCCATCGCGATCACTCTCTTGCTCTTGGGCCTCACACTCGGCAGCCTGACCGACTTCGCAAACCAGGCCGTGGTCGGTGCGAGCGTTCTTTGCTTTGCTCTCTTCATCGTGATCGAACGAAAGGTCGCGTACCCGGCGCTTGACCTATCCCTGTTCAAGATCCGACTGTTCACAGCCGGCAACATAGCCAACCTCCTCAGCGGACTAGCCTTCGCAGCACTAGCGTTCGTTATGACTCTATACTTCCAATTGGTCAGAGGGTACGACCCGTTGCACGCGGGGATATTTCTCATTCCTCTCGATGTGACTCTGATTCTAGTCGGACCGATAAGTGGCTGGCTCTCCGATAAGTGGGGTGCTAGAGGATTGAGCACAATGGGCTTGCTCATCGCCTCTGCCGGTTTCTTCCTACTCGCAGGGTTCACTCTGGATACACCCTACTTTCAGATTGCACTCTGGCTATCTCTTGTCGGATTCGGTATCGGACTTTTCCGCAGCCCTAACGCGAGCTCGGTAATGGGTTCGGTTCCAAGTGCAAAGAGAGGGATCTCGTCAGGCGTCCGAGCAACCATAATCAACACGAGCATCGTCGCCAGCATTCCACTTGTCTTAGCGCTGATGACCGCAGATGTTCCATACTCCAAGCTGGTAAATTTGGGAAATGTGGGTCTAGGAGGGATAACTCAGCTTGCCAGCGCTGATGTGGGAATTTTCCTCGCAGGACTCCAGCACTCTCTAATCGTGTTATCCTTTCTAATCCTCGGATCGGCAATCTTCTCGTTTCTCCGCGGACCGCGGACAGACTCCGAGGAATCCGTTCCTCGTCAAACGTAGTGGAGCCCCGGATGGGGGTTGAACCCATGACCTACGGCTTTTTTGGCGTTTACAAAGCCGTCGCTCTACCACTGAGCTACCGGGGCGAGCATGGAACTTTCTCGAAGCCCCGACCAAGATAAAATCTCCCGGCACATCCACATTCTAGGCGGGCGGGTTTGCGGTGCGCATCCTATTGGCGGCTCGGACAAGCGCGTCCACCCCGGGGAGGCTTTGACCGGACAAGAGGGAGAGCATTGCACCGCCAGCTGTGCTTACGTGGCTGAACCTTTCTTCTATGCCTTGGATTGACGCCAGGCCGACCAGGTGTCCTCCTCCGATGACCGTGTAGCCATTGCTCTTGGCCATTGATTCGAGCAGCTCCTTTGTTCCCTTGTCAAACCCGTTTCTCTCGAACACTCCGAGAGGGCCATTTGCAACCGTTGTGGCTGCTCCTCTCACGATCCTCGAATATTTCTCTAGTGTCTTGGAGCCGATGTCGAGAGCCTCTTCTTCCACGTGAGGTGAGTTGACGGGCTGGTCGACCCTCTTACCCTGCTCGTCCTCGTATGCGAGGTCCAACGGGACTTCTATGTGATCTCCGTACTTCTGGGTCAATTTCGTTGCGCGATCTAGGAATTGTTTGAAGTCGTGTATTTCTTCATCGTTGATCTTTGTCTTTATCTCCGTGGCACGAAGGAACAGTTTCGCTGGTACTCCTCCGAGCAGGATCTTGTCCGCTTTTTCCCGTGCCAGTATGTTTTCGATGACCGGGATCTTGTCTTCAACTTTTGATCCGCCGAGAGAGTAGACGCATGGTCTTTTCGGTTCTTCGAGAAGGGTTGAAACCGCGTCCAGCTCTTTCTCCATCAAGCGGCCTGCTGCGCTCGGCAATAGTTCTGGTAGGCCAGCGATGGAGGGTTGCGACCTGTGAGCCGTTGCGAAGGCGTCGTCAACGTATAGGTCGAAGAGGGGGGCGAGGCGTCTGACAAAGTGCGTCTTGACCAGTTTTTCGCGCTTGTCGTCGATGTTTTCCTCGGCGCAGAATCTCAGGTTGTCGAGGACTAGGATCTCACCAGGCTGAACCTTGGTGATTTTCTGTACCGCATGGGGACCTATGACATCTTCTACGAACTTGATCTGTTGGGAGCAGTATTGAGCTAGGAGGTTTGCGTGGGGTTCGAGCGAGGTGAAGTCGTCTTTTCCAGGACGGCTCTGATGGGAGCCGAGGGTGACACGCGCCTCGTCCAGCTCGGACAGGGTTTTGGAGATGGCCTTGATGCGGGTGTCGTCTAGTATCTGGTGCGTCGAAGGGTCTAGGGGGACGTTGATGTCGACTCTGAGAAAGACCCTCTTATCTCTCGTTTCTACATCGTCAAGAGTTAGAAAATCATACTTTTTCAGATGAAGATCCTCTTGCCGACGGTCAAGGCCGGCTTTTGGGTCTTGTTTAATGATTTGTCAGGAATCCTTTTAGCCGCACTCCTTCGGCGGCTGTTCTGCCGGGGTGGCTCAGCCTGGTCAGACCCCGAAAGGGGAACCACAGCGCCGGACTCATATCTTCAATGTGGGAGATCCGGAAGTCGCGGGTTCGAAAACACCTGTGTCCGAGACTCCCGCCCCCGGCACTTAATTCTTAAAGGCAATAAATCCTGCGTTGGAGCAGGAGGGGAGTTATGGGCTCCAGAGCGCGAAAAAGTGATCGTCCTGGCTCAATGGCCTCTTTAGGGATTGGTCATGTTGGTCTAAAGGTGGATGACCTCGAAACATCTGTAGAATTCTACCGGAATATTCTTGGCCTCCATAGCAGCATGAGGGAGCGGGGAGTAGCACGTATTCCTTCAGGCCGAGACACTCTCGTATTGCACGAGAAGGGCTTGGGGTTATCCGGTTTTCACTTCGGTTTCCGTGTGGATTCATCCTCGAAAGTTGACGAGTGGCAAGCTTGGCTCAGAGGCGCGAACATAGTCATTTACGAAGACGTGACGGAGGAGAAGTATCGAAGCATCAAAATTAAAGATCCGAACGGTTACTTGATAGAAATCTTTCATGATGAAAGAGGGATTGCGGAATGACATGGTCATCCACGCGTTCCGCCCGCCGGGCACTCATGACTGTTCCTGTTGTGGCCCCACCGAAGTATCAGAGTTTTTAGTCTCTGGCCGAAGATGGAAACGCATTTCGAAGTTGTCCTTCGAATGATTGGTTAGCAAGACTAATCTATCTGATCAATGAGCGGTTTCAGGATCGCGCCTTGGTTTTGGAAGAATGCCCCTTCTGCCGCAAGTTCCTTGCTGCCGAGCTGTTGTCGAAGGAGGAGATAGACACGACCGAAGCGCTCAAGGAGAAAGATGCTTTTTTCAAAATGGGAGTAACCATCGAAACCGGAGAAAGAATAGCAGACCATCCTGACGCGTTTATCACCTCTAGGTTTGCGTACCGGTGCAGAGACTGCGGAAAGGAGTGGGCAAAGTTCAGCGTTCGAGAGGTCGGGATTCCTAGGGAATATATTGAGGATGAGGAGGAGAAGACGGACTATGAGTCCGAGAGAGAGGAAGAAGACGCGAGAGAGGAGCAGTATGCTAGGGAAGGGTGATTGGGTTTGCGAACGGGGATACGGATCCAGATTGCTAGCTTTCTAGCTTCGGCGCAGAATATCCACTTTACCATCTTTCCTGCCGACATACGCGACGTCGCACATCTCTAGGAAGAGCCCTGTTTCTACCACTCCAGGGATATTTCTGAGTTTTTCATTGATGATATCTGGCCGTCGGAGGTTCCGGTAGTATGCGTCTACGATTAGGTTGCCATTGTCAGTTACGACTGGTCCTACCTTGCCGCTCGGTGCTTCCCGCAACGCGGCCTTCTCGGACATTTTGTTTATCTTCGCGAGTGTGGTGTGGTAGGCGAACGGTGTAATCTCGACCGGGATGGGCTGTTCTCCGCCGAGTGTCTTGGCAAGTTTCTTTTCGTCGATAATGATGACGAGTTTCTTGGTCGCAGAGTCTACGATCTTCTCCCTCAGCAGAGCTGCCCCGCCGCCCTTTACGAGGTCGAGAGATCTCCACTGGACTTGGTCAGCACCATCCAAGGCCAAGTCAAGTTCAGTATCTTCAGATAGCGTGGTTATTTTCAGGCCTAGTCTTCTTGCAGCGATCTCCATCTGGTAACTTGTGGGGACCCAGTTGATGTTGAGGTGTTCCTTCTTTATTCTCTCGGCAGCTAGATCAAGGGCTTTGAGGACGGTTGTTCCACTTCCGAGCCCGACAGTGGTTCCGTTTCTCAGTTCTCGGACGGCTTGCGCTGCTGCGCTTAGCCTTGCTTTTTCTATCCAGCTTATCCTTGTCCGCCTACCCTTCTGTCTCTATTTGTTCGAGTCGTTCCATGGCTTTGAGGACTTCTTCTCTGATGGTCTCGATCTTCTCCTCAGCCTTGTTCCTCGCCTTCTCCCTTGGAGCTTTTTCTTTCGGAGGCGGATTTTCTTCGGTCGTCAGGTCTGCGGGGTCGGCTTTTGCCGGGGCTTGCTTCAGCTCGGCAGGCTTGGTCTCAGTTGGTAGGTTGAGTGATGGTCGGATTTTTTCTATTCGGGCTTGTATGTCAAGGAATGTTTCCTGAAATCTCTTGAACAGGTCTTCCTTGGCTGCTTCTAGCTCGTAGAGGTCCACGGTCTTCTTGTACGTGTCGATTTCCGCGTCTACTCGTTTGAGGTCGTTCTTGTAGGGCTGTATCATCTGGTTTTTTTCAGGCTCGTTGATCGTGCCTTTCGCTTCCGCCTCGTATATCTTCGTGAGCGCGTCTCCTATGATATCTCTCTCGAGGTTGGCGACTCGGAGTTTGTTTCGTGCTTTCGCGATATCAGTTTCGGATACGGTCTTCCTAATCGTGTCTGGTATTGGGAAAGGCTCTAGTTTCCTCATGGCTGACGGGGCGGGAGCGCGTTCAGGTTCTTCTGTGGGTTTTTTTCTTCCGAATAGGATCAGTTGTGTGAGAAGTTGGAACGGGGCTCCGGAGCCCTTTCCCCGCAATAGAAGCATGCCTCTAGCGATATTCTTCGATAGGCGGCGTTGCGGACTATTATAGGTTTAGCAGAGCCTGATGAATGTTTGTAACTCGCGCTTGGTCGCGTAATGTCCAGTTAGGTTATTAGTTCTCGGCTCGCCCTTCTTTCCTGTCGGACTAATGTCTCTAGCTTTGCGCTGTGAGAGCTGCGGGATGCCCATGGCGACGAATGAGGAGCATGGCGCTCAGAATCCGAACAATCCGTACTGCATTCATTGTACGGATATGAAGGGGAAGTTGTTGCCGTTTGAGAAGAAGTTTGAGGATATGGTGAAGAGTGCGATGGATACGCGTTGGATGAATCGTGAGCAGGCGGAGAAGTATGTTTTGCAGCAGATGGCTGATCTGCCTGCGTGGCGGGGTCGAGCGGCCCAGATGAAGCCAGGCGCTAGTGCTGCCTGATGTGTTTTGTGTGGAGCCCCGGACGGGATTTGAACCCGTGGCCTTTGCCTTTTTGAGGAGTCTACCAAGGCAACGCTCTTGGCCGTGCTGGGCATCTACCAGGCTGAGCCACCGGGGCACGTTCTCGATGCCGCGGCCTGGACGTGTTATATGAGTTACTAGACGCGTGGCTGCGCGATCTTTCACGAAGGGAGAACCTCTGGGTAGCGATCGGTGAACGTGGCTTCCTCAGCGTTTCATGAAGGGCGGGGCGCGGGAAAATCGGCCACCCCGGGGGGTCGCATAATAGTTAGCAGAAAAAGAATAGCTACGGAAAAGAAAGATTTGCGAAAAGAGAAAATTACAAGGTAGATTGATTGGAGAAGACAGAGATCAGCGAGTTCTCCCTCGCCTCCTATAGGCCACAGCGGCCAGAAGGACGAGCAGAAGTAGGCCAATTCCCGTTTCCGCGAAAATGTCAGGTGAGGGGGAGGAGTGGGTTGGCGTCCCGGACGGTGACGGTGCAGTGTTGGGCGCTGTGACGAGGATCAGTCCCGCCACTAGCGTGCTGTCGGCCACGTCTATTTCACCCCAAACCGTCGTTTCTACCGCCTTGAGGTTATGGGGTCCGGGAGCGACACCTGTTGTGTTCCAGTCGAACAATATGATCCTGGACTCTCCAGGAGCCAGCGCTAGGATGCCCTGTGACCCTATCACGGTTCTATCATAGTAGAGTGTCAGTGTGAAGTTCTCTGCGGCCGCTCCCTCGTTAGTGACTGTGACTGTTATGGAAATGGTTCCCGTCTGGTTTACGATCATAGCGGAGGGAGTGATGCTTGAGACTGCTACGTCATGGATTACAGATTGCACGAAGAAATCCTTCAGAGGATAATTGTCCCCCGCGTTCGCGAATGTGTAGGGCGTATCTCCTATCCCGTCAGGCCGGGGACAAATGTCTTGGCGAGGACCGCTGCAGTTGTCCACGCCGAAATAGTTGGACCAGTGGTTTCCTCCGCTCGCGTAGCCTACATCCCACATGTTTTGTCCAGCTTCATTGTCGAAGGCCTGTTTCACATAGTTGTCGACAAAGTTGTTGTGGTGAACTAGGCTGTTGGTGGATGCGACTAGGTTGGCGCCTATGCCATTGTTAGTGATGTTGTTTAGGACGATGACAATGTATGTTGATCTATAGACGCCTATGCCGTCGTTATGGTTTGAGGAAATCATGTTTTCGAACACGAAACTATTGTTCATGGACTGGAGAACGATGCCTGAGAGGTTTGACGTGATCGCATTTCTCGTAATGTTCAGGTCGCACTTGACGCAGGACTCGCTGTATATGCCGGCTCCGGTCTCTTGTGTGAGTGTATTGTTGAACAGGGTGATGCTCTCGCCATCAAGGATATTGATGCCGTTCCCGGCATTAGTGGAGATGTGACTGTTCTCGACGGTAGCATTGGACAAGGATATAGTGATGCCATCGTATGAATTCGTTATGGTCGTATGGTCGACGACTCCGTTGGCCACGTTGATGAAGAAGATCCCGTTAGTCTGCCCTTGCCCGTGTATGTAGACGTTCCTGATGATGAAGGATGCACTAGTCTGCTCTATGTGAATACCATCTTTGTTAGGGATGGTTGTGTCTATGTTCCAACCTTCGATAATGTAAGGGTTTGAGACAGATCCATTCCCGCCAGGCGTCGTCCCGTTGGCAGGGGTGAACCCGCTATTTCCAACAATGGATATTGGGGAATGCATCGGTATCATGGCCTTCGCTGGATCAATCGTCGACGCGGCGAATGAGACGAGGATGAGGAGAGTGAACAGCGTCAGCGGTCGGAAGTTCGTGCCGTGTGGATGTGCTGACATTCTAGTCTCCAGTCCTCTCGTAGATATGGAACTGATGCCTCACCGTTCGACAGGTCCGGTCTGTGATACTCCTTTGTGTTAAGCAAATCGCTCATCTCTCGGACGAAGGCGGCTGTGCTCCGGTGGCTCAGCCTGATAGATGCCTACAAGCACCAGCTAGCCTTGCCTTGGTAAGGCAAAAGGTCGCGGGAATAATGGTTATGTCTCTGTTTCGCCAACTACTCATAGAGGACCCTTGTCGTGTCAAAGTGGCCGATTTTTTGCAGGCCTGTTCCTCGGAATCTCTCTGCTCCTATGTTTTGTTTCTCCTACTTTCGCTGTTAATTCATACTCAACGGCCTTGAAGGGAGGCGAGTCTGCTTCGTATACCTTGTACTACAAGTCATACGTTCTGGGAAGCCAGATGCAGATCCTAGGTGTCAGCGGGACGAGAGTAACTGCAAACTTTCAGGGTTATCCGCAATTCGGAATTATGATCGGGACTATACAGCTCGATATTTTTAGCGGTCAAACAAACAGTTCCATCTCGAGCTTGTTCTTCGCCGTCGGTTCCGGGTTGAATACCGGGGATCCCATCTTCGACAATTATCCCGTTTCCATAACGGCTCAACGGTCCTACACTTGCGGAGCCGGAGGCCAGACTAGGCAGCAGGTTTACACTCGGTTCCCCAGTTCAGATCAGTCTCAGTCGGTTCAGATATCCTGGGACCAAAGTACAGGGCTCATGTGTAATTATCAAGCCAACTATGTTTCGAACAATACAGTAGCCCTAGGGCTGATCTTAGCAGGCACCTCGGTGTGGGGCTCCTCAAGTTCGGCCCTAGATCCTTTCGTCTATGGACAGGTGCTACCAAGTCTCTTCGGGCTTGTCCTCGTAGTACTTGTCCTGTTTGTCTATTTCCGAAGACGAAAACGAAGAGGGGGAAGGTCTCGAACAAAGCAGCAAACGTAGCGGACGCGTCACTGCGATTTCCCGTTTTTCAAGAGAACAGGAAACAAGCAACTTCAACTGTGCATTGTTCATTTATCTCTCCCCAAGTTTGATTCAGAGGACAGAACATATAGCTTGCATAGTCGTACCACGGAATGAACCAGATGACCTGCCCCTGAATTCTAACAGGTAATAGTGTAGATCGAAAGACAGAATGCGCGATTAGGCGGGTGATTGGAGGGGGTTGCTTGGTCTCAGCCGCCGAATATCGAGAAGGAAAGTGATGTTGACCGGACGGAGTTGGTTGAGAAGTCTTCGAAGTACGATGTCAAGACGCCTCGGAGGTCGATCCTGCCCGGCGCGGTAATCCTGTCGGTCCAGCCCGGAATAATCGAAAAGGTAAGTTTGCCTGCGGATGTTTGGGCATTGACCTGATGATCCCATCCAATATTGCTAGTGGAGTTCGTCGTGATGTCAGTTACCTGGGTGTTCTTCAGAAAGTAGGATTGTGTTTGATTGGCGGAGGTCAGAGCGTTGAGAAAGCCGGCTTGTGTCCCGATAGTGTAGGTAAGTACCGATGGTCCCGACGTGCTGAAGAGCTGAGGTCCATGAGAAACCAATAAGTTCGAGGTTTGGTTGTTCAGCACGACGTGGTCGATCTCCTCTGCGGTTCTCCAGTTACTGTTGCTAAACGTTGAGATTCCTGGTTGTAGGGTCTCGTTGGTAAAGAAATTGAACCACTTGTAGCTTGAACTGCCGCTGTTCTGCAGTTCGTACCCAGTGAAGTTGTAGGAGACCCTTGCGACCGGGGAGAAAAAGTCCCCTGTACTAGTCTGGGCATTCGCGGCAAAAGTCCATGATCCAAATGACGGGCCGGAAGGTGTTGCCAAAGGTGAAACGGTTCTTTTTGCCAGCCCACCGGTCAAGGGTGCAGAGACTCCCGCCTTTGGAAGAAGTTGTTGGGCCCAAGAGAACTCGGCGTGGACTGCATAGTCGAAACCGGCTATGACTTGAAATGTATTCCCTTGGGGTGTCCCGTCAGGGAGTGTACCGATTATCTGAACCCCCTCCGAGATTAACGGAAGGTTTGGCACTTTCGTCGACACGAGCCTGGCGATCGAGTTGGCGATGAGAGATGGTGCTCCCCTGACGACAATCGTTGGAATCGCTTTCAGAGGTTCTTGCGCAACAAGTGACAATACGGTTGGGTCAACGGATGATACCGATTGTAACCAACTTCCGTCAACGAATAAGATCGAATTGCTACCGACAAGCGATAGACCTGTCACACTGGGGAGTATTGTAAGAGAGGACGTCAATCCTTGCAAGTCAACGATCAGCGGGTCCGTCGGATTGGAAACCCCTAAGACGTAAGTTGGAGTGTTACTCGTGGCCAAGACGGAAGGCAGAGGATAGATCGTAAAGGCTAGAATCATCGTGAATAATGCTGGAAGATACCTTCTCGTAACATATGGACCCACTTGCATGTTGACCCGCGGGAACCACGAGGTGAACGACGGTTAAGGTTTGTTCCGAGCGATGAGAATATTGGATTTCGAAATTATCGATTTTCGATATTCTCGCGTCCTGACATATTCAACCGCCTTGCACTTGACCAAACAAGCTGGTCGTCAAAAGCTAGGACCAGAGTACATAGGCATTGTTGTAGATACGAGGACACTATTCGTCTGCTTGCGATAGAGGCGGGCGCAAAAATAGCAAACCCATTCGATGTTCGAGAGATTCCCTCTCCTACGATAGCATGCTGTAGTGAAAGGAGAGTTGATTTCTATACAGGTTAGCGAGCATGGTTAGTGGGACGAGTCTCACTTGAGCCATGTATCAGGGCCAGAGTTGGTAGTTGGTATAATTCCAGCGAACGCGAGGCTCGGGGTAGGTTTCGAACGGCTACAGTTGATTGTTACTGACAGAAGGATTGTCGTAGTTCATAAGTCGAAGAAAGGGGCGGGCGGACTTGCATCTATCCTGATCCTTGGGAGCCACACCGGTGCCTTTGCTGATCCTGACAAGCCGCCTCTGGGGCTAGAGCGGAAAAACAGATTTCAGAAGGTTGATGTCGAGAAGGTTCTAGCCTCGAACAAAGATAACTTCGACATTAGATATTCAGAGATGATCAGTGTCGAACTGGATGATGGACCCGATGCCACCGGTATTTCCTTAGTTACCAGTGAGGACAAATTCGAGTTTTTCACGAGCGCGGAGGCCAGAAAGGTCTCGGATCTTCTGAAAGATCATCTTGGGTCGAAACTAGTAACAAGGAAACCAGTCCGACGATGAGCATCTAATTTCAAGCTTTTGTCAAATTGCGGTTTGCCAGGGTTTTCGCATTTAGGTGGAGATTTGTCCAAACTATCCAGCGGGTGAGGACAAGAAATCTAAAATAAGTTATCCGAACAATCACAAACCTGGCGTAGAATAGATAGCTAGGGCATTACATTCGAGGGAGCAACTACACCATTGAGAACCGTTCCCATGTTGCGTTGGATATCTCTATCAATACTATCATTTCCGGATCTCGTTTCCACCCTATCGTAGACTTATGGAACGGAGGTCGAAGTCTCCTTCAAGGAATCGTTCTCCTAGGAGCGAGCCGATTAACGAGCCGACGAGGAAAGTGACGAAGGGAAGGGGGAAGGTTGACTGGATGATAATTGTGATCATTAGTGATTGGATGAAATCTCCACCAGCAGGGGATAAACCGGAAAGGGTGGGCACGTATGAGAGCATGATCAGTATTCCGATCGCTATGGAGATAGCGGAGAGAAAGCCGAGGAGTGCCTTTCCAGCATCCGCCGTTAGCGCTCCTCCCATGACGCAAATAGTGAAGGCAAGCAAATAGTGGATCGGCGCGGGGTATGGATTCCTGAACAAAGCGTCGGCAAACACAGTCGCGATCGCGGTGCCCCAGACTAGGACGATGAAGGATTCTTTCAGTTTCTCGCTCGTCAAGGTTCGCTTGAGAACGGGCCTTATACTAGACGCCTCCTCCGCGGCCGCCGGAGGGGCCTTTCGCTTCTATGCCTACAGCTTCCTGATAGCACGTGCCAGGGCCGCCTGTACTCTGACAGATGTAGATGGCGGTGATCCCGGCGGCGGCGTCAAGGAAGGTCGAATAGCTGAGGTTGATCGTGAAGACAAACTGGGGACTGTTCCAGGATTGGTCCCAAGTCGAATTGAACGGAAATGTAATCTTCACTGTCTTCCCTGGTTCGAGCCCCTTCGCCTGCTGTGGTAGGATCACTGCCTGGCTCGGGACTCTGTTGCCTGATGCGTTTACAATGAAACTCGGTTCGAAGAATTGTACAGCTAGTCCCCGGTAGCCGGTGGGATTTTCAATGGTGAAGTTGATGTTTGCCGCAGCGTAGTAGCTGTGAGGCGTGTACTGTAGTGATATCAGGTTGAGCTTGACTCGCGCGAGTGCATTGTAGAATTGGAAATAGTTGGCTGTGTCTTGGGCGGCAACGGCGGAGGCAAACAAAGTAATTGCTGTTAAGGCTATGGCTAGCGCTGTCCTCTTCGAGAGTTTCTCTAGGGTCAACGCTGTTCTGAGGACTGCAAACGCGGAGAATTAAGGTTCGCTGCGTGTTGGTCATAGCCTTCAAACGTGCCCAGAGAATTGTTCAAGATAGATCTTGGGCTCCTTTTCCGGAAGGTTTTCTTCGATAGAGCTATTACTACCTGTGAGTCACGCTAGGTATCAGGATCTTTGGCTTGTCTGCCGCATCGCGGTCTGCAATTCTCTATCAAGTGGGAGGCGCGATTTGTTGAGCGAGACCAAGAAAAGGAAATCGAGGTTCTATGATTTTGATGCGTACTATGAAGTCTACAAGAAGAGTCAGCGGCGTCGCGGACAAGTCGGCAGGATCATTGGAAGGTTTACCGGCTTCTTGGATGGGATGCAAGGGTTGTTCGTCGGACTCTTGATGCTCCCGCTGGCTTTAGGGACCCTCTTGGCGGTTGTCTTTGGCGCGTCACTGGGACCGATCGGTTTCATCGTGATCATCGGTTCCATAATTGGTGGTCTCGGTCTGTTCGCGGAGAAGAAAGTAGGGCGGTCTCTCCAGTTTGGTGATTACAGTCTTGTTAAAAGAGCGGTTGCAACGGCTGTGGCGTTCGGGATTCTTATGGGCGCTCTGTTTCTGTTGCTCCAGCTTGCAAGGCTGTGAATCCGTCCTATTGCTTGCAGTATCTCAGCTGGTTTTGCGTGTAATCTCTTACTAGCTCGCCCTTTTTCGGGCTTGCGTCCCCTGCTCAGCGATCTGAAGCTGGCGGCTAATGTTCCCGGGGCAAGGTTCTTGCGGTCCCGGGTTTCGGTTTTCTTGGAAGTCCACGAGGCTTCCCTGGGGGGTCTATTCGAAACGTCAGTTGTTATCTACAAATGATCTCATGCACAGGAGGAATACAACGCTGTCTCTGATATTCTCGGGATATACAAATCCGCTCGGTGATAGAAAACTCTTATATTCTTTGCCGAGGCCAACCCGTCCGTTCCCGGTCTAGACGCTCGGGGAGTATTGAAAAACCAAAGGTATCTGCATGAAAAATAGAAAGTATCTTAGATTCTTGACCCTAGTAGTCCTTCTGATGCTGGCAGGAGTGCCAGCTGTGAGCTATATTTTCAGCTTCACGGGTAACCACTCTCTGCTCCCGTCCGCCCACGCTGCACTTGGTGCGCACAACAATCTGGGCATTGACTGTGCGTATGGCGCCTCCGCTGATCCTCCGGCGGCTTTCCCCACACCGATAACGACCAAAGACAGTGATGGGGTTCTTGACACGGGTTGCCAGTGGGCTCTCGACGTTGATGGAGATGGTGGTTTTGATCCTCTCGTTTCGGATAATGTTGCTTTGTTGCCCGCGGGCTCGGGCGGTGGCTTTATGGCGGATGTCGTAATTAGGGATCTTAACTCTACTGTCAACGGTTTTGATCAGACTATTAGTTTTGATCCGCGTGTTCTGAACGCTGTTCTGATCGACCAATCGGGTCTCACTTTTGGTGGCAACGTTGGTTGTACAGCTGTGAATCGCGCGTGCACGTTGCAAACCGCCTCGACTATCGACAATAGTCTCGGGCAAGTCCGACTCGTCCAAGCTTTGCTTGCCGCCTCGATTGGTCCTGGAGGGAATTGTGATACCTTAGTGCTTCCAACCTGCACTGCGACTACTCAGACTCTTTTCAGGATACGCTTTGACGTGGTAGGTGCCGGTACGAGCTCTCTCTCCTTCTCGACGAACCCGGTAGCCAACGTCATAACTAATCCGGGAGCGGTGCCGCACTTCACGCAGGACGGTTCTTTCAGCACAAACGCGGGCTGGGCTCTCGTTGGGGGTGTCATATCCTTCTTGCACGGGTACAATGTTTCTTGGACGTTTTCGCCTAACCCTGAGGTTCCAGGATCTTCTCTTGGATTGTCTGCCTCGGCGAGTTGTGGAAATTGCACGTTACCTTTTTCGTATTCATGGGACTTTAACAGCTACGGAGACACGCCTGCGCCAGGTTATGTCGCCAAGGTTAATGCGACCGGCCCGTCTGTGACAGTTCCCTCGCCGCCAAGTCCGCTCATGGACCGCATAACCTTGACTGTGACGGACGCTGTTGGTCACAGTGTCACAGCGACGAGGCGGTTCCCTCTAGCGGTTGTTGCGTCGTGTCCCACGTGTACGTTCTCGAACGGCGCATTTCAGCTGGCACAGGGTGCTGTGACTGGTCCATTTATCGGTAAGTGGCTTGGGGGCGTAACTGAGGTCACAACTGCGCCCAGTGGATACACAGGGCTATGGCGATTCTGCCCTGGTAGCTCGCTGGTGCATCCTATCTGCGCCGCGTGGACGGGATCTCCAGGGACAACATTCGCTCAGACTCCAGGTGCGACCGGGACAGCCGGCACAATTACTCAGACTAATCAGTTCACTTCTGTCAGTATTAACTTCGCTGGGTTGTACCATGACTTCTTCCAGATCACCGACACCCTGGCAACACAGATAGCGCCTACCTCTAACGTAGTCCAGGGCGCTCTTCCGCTCAATGTGACAGGTGCAACTCCCGCCTACACGATATCGGTTTCTCCGAACGTGACGTCTATATCGCTCAACAAGTTAAACACAGCAGTGAATGTTACCGCCTCCATCACTTACGCCACTGCTTTCTCTAGCCAGTTCCGGTCAACCCAGTTTAGTTACACGTTCATCTGGGGCGACCTTTCCTCCACCTTCATACCTTCAGGTAGCCCGGTCCAATCTGCAGTCCACACCTACCAACAACCGTGCGTGTGTGTGGTTGAAGTAGTCGCGAGGGCGATAGGAGCCGTAGATCCTAGCCAGATACAAGAGAATGGCTTCTCACCCCCTATAACCGTAAGCAGAGGGAATCTTTCTCAGACAGCTGTCACGTGCACCCCGGGTTCAGTTACCGTAGGCTCGGCTACTTCGTGTAACGCTGTTGTCAACGATATCGCCAGTGCCGGTAGGACCGTTCCGATTGGTACCGTCTCATTTACCGTCAGCCCAGGACCGGGCACCGGTATTCCTGGCAGCTGCAACCTTGCAGGGATAACGGGTAATACTACCGCTGCACAGTGCTCTGTCAGCTACACTCCTTCTGGAACCGCCCCTAGAACTGATGTTGTCACGGGCAACTATGGCGGCGACGCGGCTCATGCAACCAGTTCGGGCACTTTCAACCTCGGTGTGCAAGCTGCAGCTTTCGCATTCACTCTTGCCGCCTCGCCGTCGTCATTGTCGATCACGGATGGTGGTGCCGGAGGCATAGAAACGGCGACGGCAACACTGACCTCACCCCCAACCGCTCCTGTGACGTTCAGCATTTTGACAGCTCTTCCGACAGGCGTCACCGCGTCGGCATTCACGAACAGTCCGTGCAGTCCCACATGCAGTGCAACAGTTACTTTTACTGCAGCTGCTAATGCACCCGCTTCATCCACACTGATTACGATCCAGGCATCTGGTGGTTCGCCTGTTGTGACTCAGACAGCGACCTTCACCTTGGTCGTTTCTGGGTTCTTTGACTTCACCCTGGCCGCTAGTCCGTCTAGTCTGTCGATCACTGATGGTGCTGCAGGTAATGTTGAGACTGCTACTGCGACGCTGAATGCCAGCGCGACTACAACACCGGTGACATTCAGTATTCTTACAGCTCTTCCAACCGGAGTTACAGCGATCTTTCTCAACAACCCATGCAGTCCAACGTGCAGTTCAAGCATTACCTTCACCGCTGCTGCTAACGCTCCCGCCTCCTCGACACTGATTACGATCCAGGCTACGGGTGGATCTCCAGCCCGGACCCACACTGCCGCCTTCACATTGGTTGTTTCAGGATTCTTCGACTTCACCCTAGCCGCAAGTCCAGCATCGTTGTCGATTACTGACGGTGCTCTGGGCGCCGTCGAAACCGCGACTGCAACATTGAACGCAAGTGCGACTACGTCTCCTGTAACGTTCAGTATTCTT
>Ga0209802_1001610_pt1 | contig 16528 bp, 17 predicted proteins | sample GraSoiAngelo_129_FD_185886 | JGI IMG/M metagenome (GOLD analysis project Ga0209802, IMG submission 185886) | Grasslands soil microbial communities from the Angelo Coastal Reserve, California, USA - 14_0927_12_40cm (SPAdes) (version 2) | ecosystem: Environmental > Terrestrial > Soil > Grasslands ... | reverse complement strand
CGAATCGGAAAGCTCGCCGACGGCTGGAGCCCGAACATCACGCCCGACGCCCAGGGCCGGGCCCTCGTCGAGCGCGTGCACGGCTACGCCCGCGAGGCGGGCCGCGATCCCGGCCGGCTGTCGCTGGAGGGTCGCATTCGGCTGACCGGCCAGAATCCCGACGGCTGGACGAAGCAGGTCGAGGCGTGGAAGTCGCTCGGCGCCACCTTCGTCATTGCCGAGCCGCGCGGGGCGGGCCTCAAGTTCCCGAACGGACATCTCGACGTGCTACGCAGGTTCAAGGACACGACGCACTGAGCCCAGGAGGAGAGAGCGATGCCGGTCTTCACGCGCCCTGATGCCGAGATCTACTACGAAGTGCACGGATCGGGTTTCCCGCTGCTGCTCTTCGCGCCCGGGGGCCTGCGCTCGCAGCTCGACTACTGGCGCCAGAGCCCGAGCAACCCGTCGGCGCCGCCGCCCTGGATGAACCCGATGGCCGATCTGGCCGGCCGCTTCACCGTGATCGGGATGGATCAGCGCAACGCCGGCAAGTCGCGCGGCGCGGTGACCGAGACGCACGGCTGGCACACGTACGCGAGCGATCACCTGGCGCTGATGGATCATCTCGGGCATCGCCGCTTTCACGTGATGGGCGGCTGCATCGGCGGCACCTTCTGCCTGACCCTGTGCGAGATGGCGCCCGAGCGCGTCGCCGCCGCCGTGCTCCAGAATCCGATCGGCCTGCACGAGAATCGCGACACCTGGGACGAGGCGGTCAGCGGCTTCGCCAAGACCATGATCGGCCGCGATCCATCCGTGACCGAGGAGGTCATCAAGAAATTCGGCCACAACATGTTCGGCGGTGATTTCGTCTTCTCGGTGAGCCGCGAGTTCGTGCGCCGTTGCCGCACGCCGCTGCTCCTGCAGCCGGGCACCGACAAGCCCCATCCGGCCGAGACCAGCGCCGAGATCGCGCGGCTGGCTCCGAATCTACAGATCCAGAAGGACTGGCGCGGGCCCACGCATCTCGCGGAGTCGATCCGCACGGTCACCGAGTTCCTGACGCGCCACACGCCGTCGTCATGAACGATGCGCTGACCGCGCAGACGGTGGAACTGCTGCAGCAGCTCATCCGCAACCAGTGCGTGAACGACGGTTCTGTCGCTTCCGGCCAGGAGGTGCGCACCAGCGACGTGCTGCGCGCCTATCTCGAAGGCAGCGGCCTCGACATCGAAGTCTACGAGCCCGACGGTGCACCGGGACGTACCAGCCTCGTCGCCCGCATCGAGGGAACCGATCCGGCGGCGCCCACTCTCTGCCTGATGGGCCATACCGACGTCGTGCCCGTCACGCCCTCGCACTGGACGCGCGATCCCTTCGGCGGCGAGCTCGTGAACGGCGAGGTGTGGGGCCGCGGGGCGATCGACATGCTGAATCTCACCGCCTCGCAGGCGGTCGCCCTCAAGGCGCTGGCCCGGCGCGGCTGGCGGCCGCGCGGCACGCTGGTCTATCTGGCCTGCGCCGACGAGGAGGCCGGCGGTGCGCTCGGCGCCGGCCACGTCTGCAAGCGACACTGGGACGCGCTGCGCGCCGACTATCTCCTGACCGAGAACGGCGGCACCGTCACCGCGCACGACGGTCAGCTCAGCGTCACCGTGCACGTCGGCGAGAAGGGCGTGGCCTGGCGGCGCCTTCGGGTGAAGGGCACGCCCGGTCACGGCTCGATGCCGTACGGCGCGGACAACGCGCTGATCAAGGCGGCGCACGTCGTCACGCGCCTGGCCGACTACCGGCCGGCGCCGTACGTGAGCGATCTCTGGCGCGGCGTCGTCGGCTCGCTCGAGCTCGACCCGGCGGTGAAGGACGCGCTGGTCGATCCCTCTCGTGTCGACGAAACGATCGCCAAGCTTCCGCCGGGGATTGCCAGGACCGCGTGGTCGGCGACCCACACGACGTTCTCGCCGAACATGTGCCGCGCGGGCGTGAAGACCAACGTCATCCCGGACGTGGTCGACATCGAGGTCGATATCCGGACCATTCCGGGCGACAACGAGGACGAGGTGCGCCGCCACCTCGACAAGGCGCTGGGCGATCTCGCCGAGGAAGTAGTGGTCGAGAAGCTCTTCTCCAAGCAGGCGTCGGTCTCGCCAACCGGGACGCCGCTCTGGGACGTGCTCGGCCGGGTCGTCGACCGGCACTATCCGGGCGCCAAGCTCCTGCCCCGTCTGATCGTCGGGTTCACCGACGCGCCGTACTTCCGGGAGCACGGGGCCGTCGCCTACGGCTTTGGTCTCTTCTCGCGCGCGTTGACCGCCGAGGCGATGTCGGGCCGGTTCCACGGTAACGACGAGAGGATCGACGTCGAGTCGCTCGCGCTCACGACTCAGGCGTGGCTCGACACCTGCGAGCTGTTTCTCGGGTAACGCCGTCCAGGAGCGTGTTCGCGAGCAGCGCCGCCAGGATGAGGGCGCCGCCCATCAACGTCGCCGCGCCGGGCCGCTCGTTCAGGACGAGCCAGACCCAGAGCGGGCCGAGCACGGTCTCCAGCATGCCGACGAGCGCGCTCTGCGCCGCGGGGATCGCGCGCGCGCCCGCCATGAAGAGCAGGAACCCCGTGCCGTAGTTTCCGACGCCGAACAGCGCGAGCAACGCGAGGTCGCGCGGCCCGGTCTCGAGCGGCTCCGAGAAGGGCAGGGCCACGAGCGCGGTGAGGGTCGTCGCCAGCGCCGACGCGGGCGCCATCGGGGTCTCGGGATACCGGCGAACGAGGACGGTGGCGATGGCGAAGCTCGTGGCCATCACCAGCGCCAAAAGATCGCCGACGATCGTGCCCCGGGAGTACGAGTCCGACACCATGATCACGGCGCCGGCGAGCGCCACGCCCATCGTCAGCCACGTGCGTGGAGCGACGCGCTCGCCGAGCCAGAGCCAGCCCAGCAGGCCGGCCACGTAAGGCCCGGTGGAGATGAGGATCAGCGTGTTGGCCACGGAGGTGTGCGCCAGCGAGAACAGAAAGCACGTCGACGCCAGCGCCATGCAGACCGCCACGGCGACGACCGGCCGTCCCCCGTCACGCCACTGGGCGACGATGCTGCGCCGCCGGGCGATCCACAGGACGACCACCAGGAAGAGCGAGGCGAAGAGACTCCGCCACAGGCTGGTGGTCCACGGGCTCGTCGTGACGAGGCGGGCGATGAGGCCGCCGCTGCTCCAGCAGACGGCCGCGCAGGCCACCAGCAGGGCGCCGCGCCGTGCGGCGGGCGTCGCCTGATCCCGCCGCGTCGCGCTCCTGCCGATACTTGACCGCATCCGGGCCGCGGGCTAGTCTACAGCACTCTTCGCAACGACAATCGAACCCCGGAGCGGAGGCTCTGAATGAAATGTCCCCGATTCGAGGCGCATGGCGTGTTTCGCCTGCTGGCAGTCGTGCTGATCCTGATCGCCGGCGCGTCGATCGTCCTGACGTTCTCGTCACGGGCGGGCGCCGCGGCGAAGGGCAAGCTGACTCTCGCGTGGCACGCCGGCTTCGCCTCGCGCTGGCTCGACCCCCAGGAGCACGACGGCACCGCCACACCCGACAACTTCTTCACGGCCATCCACGACGCGCTCATCAAGAATCAAGGCACGCAACTCTTCGATCATCCCGCCCTGGCCGAGCGGTTCACGATCGCCCCGGACTCGAAGAGCGCCACGTTCACGTTGCGCAAGGGGACCAAGTTCCACAACGGCGATCCGGTCACCCCGCAGGACGTCAAGTTCAGTTACGAGAACTACCGCGGCTCCAAGGCCGACGTCTTCAAGAAGAAGACCGAGCGCGTCGAGATCGTCGATGACCGTACGGTCCGCTTCGTCTTCAAGGAGCCCTTCCTCGACTTCGCCATCCTCTTCGGGACCGCCAACGTCGCCGGCCCGGCCTGGGTGGTGCCCGAGAAGTACTACAAGCAGGTCGGTCCCGACGCGTTCAAGCAGAAGCCCGTCGGCGCGGGGCCCTACAAGCTCGTGCGGCACGAGCCGGGCGTGAAGGTCGAAATGGAGGCCTTCGACGGCTACTACCGTCCGGTCAACGTGAAGCAACTGGTGATGATCTCGGTCCCGGAGGCGGCCACGCGCGTCGCCATGCTCGAGCGCGGTGAGGCGGACATCATCTACAACGTCCCCGGTGAGCTCATCAACAAGGTCGGGAAACTGCCCGGCGTCACGCTGGCGCCGGTGCTGTCCGGCTCGTTCTTCGTCGAGTTCCCCGGCTTCCAAGACCCGAAGAATCCGTTCCACGACAAGCGCGTGCGCGAGGCGGTGAGCCTGGCCGTCGACCGCCGGGGCATGAACCAGGCCGAGACGGCCGGGATGGGCAAACCGACCGGCAACTGGATCAACGACGACGTTCAGTATGCGATCGAGTGGCCCGAGTTCCCGCGGAACGTCGAGAAGGCCAAGCAGCTCCTGCGCGAGGCCGGCTATCCGAACGGGTTCGACGTGGACTGGGTCACGCCGCTGCCTGCGTTCTACTCGCGGGGCGAGCGCCTCATCTCGCAGCTCCGTGAGGTCGGCATCCGCGGCCGGCTCCAGACCATGGAGCGCGGCATCTTCTTCCAGCGGCTCCAGGGCGGTCTCAAGGAGTTTCCCGGGACCCAGATCATTCTGCACGGCGTCCGGATCGCGGGAAGCTGGTCGTTCTGGTACGAGGGCTACTTCAAGTGCGGAGGCTTCAGCTCTCGCGACCGCATCTGCGTGAAGGACCTCGACGGCAAGTTCGATCAGTACGAGCGGTCGATCAACCCGGCAGAGCGCAAGAAGCTTGCCGAGGAGATCCAGCGCGCGATTCTCGAGAACTACTATCTGGTCCCGGTGTTCCGGCACGCGTTCGTCAACGCGATCGGTCCGCGGGTCGTGCTGCAGAAGTGGCAGGACGTCTTCCCGACCATCACCACCGGCTATGCCTATCCGTGGGAAGAGATCAAGGTGAAGGACTAGTAGCCGGGCGGTATGGCGCAGTTCATCATCCGACGCATCATGTACAGCGTCGTCACGCTCTTCATCCTGAGCGGGACGATCTTCCTCATCGTCCGGCTCACGGGTGATCCCGTGGCGCTCATGGCGGAAGCCAGCGCCCGGCCCGAGGATCTCGAGCGGGTCCGCCACCTGTGGGGGCTCGACCGATCGTGGCCGGTGCAGTACGTGACCTTCATGCAGAACGCCCTCCAGGGGGAGCTCGGCAAATCGTTCAACTATCGGCTTCCGGTCAGCGAGCTCTACTTCCAGCGGCTGCCCAATTCGCTGACCCTCGGGCTGGCCGCCACGCTCATCTCGCTCCTGATCGGCATTCCGGCCGGCATCATCTCGGCGGTAAAGGTGAACACCGCCTGGGACAACGTTGCAAAAGGTGTCGCCCTGCTGGGGCTCTCGATCCCCGGCTTCTGGCTCGGTCTCGTGTTGATCCTCGTGTTCTCCGTCTGGCTCCGCTGGCTGCCGACCTCCGGGTCCGGCGACTGGCGGCACGTCGTCATGCCGGCGCTCGCGCTCGGGTGGTACTTCGCCGCGTCGATGCTGCGGCTGACCCGCTCGAGCATGCTCGAGGTGCTCGGCAGCGAGTACATCAAGCTCGCCCGACTCAAGGGGCTTCCGGACTTCGTGGTCATCGCCATGCACGCGTTCAAGAACGCGCTCATTCCGGTCTTCACGCTGGCCGGCGTCAACATGGTGGTGATGGTCAACGCCGCCGTCATCATCGAGGTGATCTTCGCGTGGCCGGGCATCGGCCGGCTGCTCTACGAGGGCATCTTCCAGCGCGACTTTCCGCTGGTGCAGGGCGTCGTGATCATGGCCGGCTTCATGATCGTCGGCATCAACCTGGTCGTGGACATTCTGTATGCCTTCATCGATCCAAGGATCAGACTGAGCCGGTAACGATGGCTACCATCCCGGCCGACACACGGCTCGCGGCACGAGGAACGGGAACGGGCCGGCTCCGCGCTGTCGTCAAAGCGGTGCGCGAAGCTCCGCTGGTCGCGGTCATCATCCTCGGCGGCCTGATTCTCGTGGCCGTCCTCGCCGATCTCATCGCGCCGTACGACCCGACGCTTCCGGTGAAGGGCGCTGAGATGTTCGCGCCGCCCTTCTGGATGGACGGCGGCAGCCTGGCGATGCCGCTCGGCACCGATTTCCAGGGCCGGGACATCCTGAGCCGGCTGATCTACGGCGCGCGCGTCTCCCTGGTCGTGGGACTGATGGGAACCCTCGTGGCGGGCGGTATCGGGACCGCGATGGGGATTCTCTCGGGGTACGTGGGCGGCTGGGTGGACCAGATCATCATGCGCGTGACCGACGCCTGGCTCGCGCTGCCGGCGATCGTCTTCGCGATCTTCCTGGCCGCGATGGTAGGGCCCAGCATGTGGAACATCATCGTGATCCTCGGCGCGGTCTACTGGACTCGCTACGCGCGGGTCATCCGCGGCGAGGTGCTGACCCTGCGCGAGCGCGACTTCGTGAAGCTCGCCGAGATCGCCGGGGCCAGCAAGCTTCGCGTGATCAAGAAGCACATCCTGCCCAACGTCATGAACACGGCGACGGTGCTGGCCAGTCTCACGGTCGGCGTCGTCATCATCGCTGAAGCCTCGTTGAGCTTCCTCGGCGTCGGCGTGCCGCCGCCGCAGCCGGCCTGGGGGCTCATGCTCTCCGAGGCCCGTCCCACCTTGATGGCCGGCCAGTGGTGGCTCACGGTGTTTCCGGGGGCCTGTATATTATTGATCGTCCTGGCGACCCAGCTCTTCGGCGACTGGCTCAGGGTTCGCCTCGACCCGCAGCTAAGAAATTTGTAGCTCGGGGGCATCGAGATCTCCTCCGGACCTCCCGTTCTTCAGGTCGCCGGTCTTCAGACGCACTTCTTCACCTTCGGCGGCGCCCGTATCGTCAAGGCGGTGGACGGGGTCAGCTTCACCTTGCGCCAGGGCGAGACACTCGGCCTCGTCGGGGAATCGGGGAGCGGCAAGACGACGACATGTCTCTCGATCGTGGGGCTTCTGCCCCGCGCCGGCCGCATCGTCGGAGGCCGCGTCCTGTTCGAGGGCGAGGATCTGACGCGGAAGAGCCAGCGCGAGCTGCGGCGCATCCGCGGCCGCCGGATCGCCGTGATCCTCCAGGACCCGATGGCCTCGCTGAACCCGCTCTTCACGATCTTCCGGCAGGTGGCGGAACCGGCGTTCTTCCACCAGCACCTCCGCGGCCGTACCCTGCGCGAGCGCGTGCAGGGCCTGCTGCGCGCCGTGCGCATCCCGTCGCCCGAGTGGCGGATGCGCGAGTATCCCCACCAGATGAGCGGCGGCATGCGCCAGCGCATCGTCGGGGCTATCGCGCTGGCCGGCGGCCCGCGGCTCGTCATCGCCGACGAGCCCACGACGAACCTCGACGTCACGATCCAGGCGCAATATCTCGATCTCCTGAAGGACATCCAGCGCGAGACCGGCGTCGCGCTGATCTTCGTGACGCACAACCTGGGTATCGTCGCCAAGATGTGCGACCGGGTCGCCGTGATGTATGCCGGCAAGATCGTCGAGCAGGCGCCCGTGCGCGAGCTCTTCGACGATCCCAAGCACCCCTATACGCGCGCGCTGCTCGGCTCGATGCCGAAGCTCGGCAACAAGGAGCCGCTTTACTCCATCCGCGGCCAGCCGCCGAACCTGGCGCACCTGCCCGCGGGATGCGCCTTCCATCCGCGGTGCCCCGACGTCATGCCGCGTTGCACGAGCGACGAGCCTCGCGACTTTGTCCTTGGCGACGGCAGCGTCGCCCGGTGCTGGCTCCTGGACGATGTCCTCACCCGTTCTTGACGTCCGGGGACTGAAGAAGCACTTCCCGGCGCGGCGGCGATTGCTGGGAGGCGTGACAAAGTGGGTGAAGGCCGTGGACGGCGTCGACTTCACGGTTCACGCCGGCGAGACGCTCGGCCTCATCGGCGAATCCGGATGCGGCAAGACGACGACCTCCAAGCTGATCCTGCTCCAGGAGACGCCCACCGCCGGGACGATCAGCTTCGACGGGCGCGATATCGCGAGCCTCGAGGGCCCGGATCTCATGGCCTACCGCCGGGCCGTGCAGGTCGTGTTCCAGGATCCGTTCAGCTCGCTCAGCCCGCGCATGCGCGTCGGCGATATCATCGGTGAGCCGCTGGAGATCCACACCGACCTGCCACGCGCTGCCATCGGCGAGCGCGTCGGCAAGGTGCTCGAGCTGGTCGGGCTTGCGCCGGATGTCGCGCCGCTGTTTCCGCACGAGTTCAGCGGCGGGCAGCGGCAACGGATCGCCATCGCGCGGGCGCTCGCGACCGACACGCGCTTGATCGTTCTCGACGAGCCAGTCTCGGCGCTCGACATGTCGGTCCGTGCCCAGATCATCAACCAACTCGAAGAGCTGCAGCGCACGCTCGGCGTGAGCTATCTCTTCATCGGCCACGACCTGGCCACGGTCGCGCACATCAGCCACCGGATCGCAGTGATGTACCTGGGCCAGATCGTCGAGACGGCACAGAGCGACGCCTTGTGCGCGCGGCCGATGCATCCCTATACGAAAGCGCTCTTCGCGGCGTCGCTGCCTTCCCATCCGGACGACCCACAACCGGAACGGACCGTTGCCGGAGAGGTCCCGAGCGCGCTCGACCTACCTTCGGGCTGTCGCTTCCATCCGCGGTGCCCGGCGGCGATGCCGATATGCTCCCAGGTTGTGCCGACCTTGCGTCGCCGCGATGGAGACGGCGAGGTGGCCTGCCACCTCTACGATTGACGCGCTCAGTCGCCGACGTCGACGATCGCGATGACCGGGCCGCCGCCGTGCGGTCCCTGGTGCATCGCGTCGACCGAGACGAAGACCGCTGGGTCGCCGATGGCCGCCGCCGCCACGCCGCCCACCGCCGCCTTCGAATGGCGATGGTGGTGGACGTCGGAGTCGTCCAGCATGATCTGACGCCGGCCGCGCAGCTTGGCGCGGTGATCGGCCTCGGACTTGATAAAGCAGTTCACGAGGCGTCCCTCGAGATCCTCGGCGCGCGGCCGGTCGGGTAGCTCGAGCCCGGCGTTGCGGATCGCAGCGTAGATCCCGTCGATGTCGAGCGCGTCCTTCATCACGCTGTGGCCGATGCGGTAGCGCCCGCCCGCGCCCGCCTTGTTGCCCATCAGCACGATCTGGGCCCGGGTGAGCTCGACGCCAGAAGAACACGACGCGACCGATGAGTAGATGTCGAGATCCTTGCAGATCTGCTCGGCGCGCGGCATCGAGATCTCGCCCAGCGCGACCCCGATCCCCAGACCGGTGGTGCCGTTCGACACGCCCATCGAGTCGTGCACCTCGCACGCCACGGTCTTCCCCCGCCGCTTCGCGTTCTCCACCCAGTCAATCGTGAGCAGGGGAGTCTTGGTCTGGACGTAGTGCACGTCCTTCGGATCCTCGATGCCGGCGTTCTTCATCGCCGCCTTCACGCCCTCGGCGACGATCTCGACCATGCGCGGTCGGCCGATGTCCTCGGGCTGAAGCTCCGCGCTCATGGCGGTGCCGATGACCAGACGCGGCTTGTCCGCGGACCCTTTTCGGTCATTCCGCGCGAACACGGTCGCGTGGGGCGTGATGACGCCGTCGCAGCCCCCGGACCACACCATCGGGATCGTCGCGACCTCGGCTTCGCTGCGCTTGCCGTGCTTGAGGAGCACGCGCCGGAAGGCGTGATCGGCGAGCAGGCGAGTGAAGTCGTTGACGCCGCCATTGCCCTCGGTCTTTCCCACGACCGCCACGACCTGATCGGCGGTGAATTGCCCCGCCAGGATGCGCTCCTCGAGCCCCGAGCCATCCTGGACGCTCTTGAGCTCGACCTTCGCGACTTCGACGGCCATCGTGTGCGTCTCCTCTTCTATCGCCGCATTACGTTCAGTCGAGCGATCGAGGCTCTACGTGGATGCCCCCTTCGATCGAGAAGTCGATCAGGAGCACAGTCCCGGGCGCTCCCGCGTAGTAGGCGGTCACACCGCCCTGACTGACGTTCGTCTGGACGTGCTGGTGACCGAGGGCGAGGTAGTCCCAGCCGGTGTCGCGAATCTCGTCGGCGAATATCGGCGAGGACCGATCGGGCCGCTGACGATCCGGATAGAAGAAGCCATGACCCATGCCGAGGCACCAGCGCCGAGCGTCGCGCCCGGGAATGTCGGCGAGCGGCTGGAAGCCAGGCTCGTGCTCCTCCATCGCGCGGCCCCACACGATTGCGTCGAGCTCCGGAAGGTCGATGGTCTCCCCGTTCAGCTGGCGGATCAGATGGACGTGGCTCGCACCCGCCGTGAAGTCGTGCCGATCGTAGATCGCGTTCGAGCGCAGCACATCGTGGTTCCCGGGCAGGATGACGGCGGGCTGGCGAAGCCGCGCGAGCTCGGTCCTCACGAACTCGACGGCCTCGTCGGACACGCGGTTGTGATCGAAGAGATCGCCGGCGATCAGCAGCAGATCGACCTGGTCGCTCAGCGCTCGATCGACGATGTGCCGGAACGTGCGCCGTTCGCGCTCGCGGTGCGCGGCTTGCTGGCTCGTGTCACCGTAGCCGTCGCTCTCGAGGTGGACATCGGCGGTGTGCAGGACTCGCAGGGGCCGTCGTGATGGGGGCATGACCAGCAGCATGCCACAATCTCGGTGCATAATGCCGCCATGGCGCCTTCAGCCGCGACACCCCAGGAGTGGCTCCGCACGTTCGAGGCCGCCGTCCGCGCCCGTGACTTCTCCGGCGGCCGAGAGCTGTTCGCAACCGACGCGATGGCCTTCGGCACGTGGGCCCGCGCCGTGGCGGGCCTCGACAACATCGTCCGCGAGCAATGGCAGAACGTGTGGCCGCGCATCCGCGACTTCCGCTTCGAGCCGGGCGCTCAGGTCCACGCCTCGGGCGACAGCGCGTGGATCGCCGGCGGCTGGCTGACGGAGGTCACGGCTCCCGACGGCCGTCCGGTCACGCGCCCGGGTCGCGGTACGTTCGTGCTGGAACGTCGCGCCGGGAAGTGGCTCGCCGTGCACAGCCACTTCTCGCTCCTGCCGTCTCAGTCCGAGACGGCTCACGGGCGGCTCCCGAGCGACGCCGCACGCTCGTGAGCGCCGTCCGGGTGCGCCCGGCGCGCCCCGACGAGTCAGCGATCCTGGCCGAGATGGCCAACGACCTGAACGACCACGTCGGGATCCACGGCCGGCCGTTCACCCGCGAGCGGGTTCGCGCCGACGGCTTCGGGCCCGAGGCCGCGTTCACGCCGCTGGTCGCCGAGCTCGACGGCGCGGTGGCGGGCTACGTCTTCTTCAGCACGGGCTACAACACGGACATCGCCGCGCGAGCGATGTGGCTACACGACATCTTCGTGATCCCCGCGGCGCGCGGGCGGGGTGTCGGCCACGCCCTCATGGCCGCGGTTGCGGCGGAAACGGTGCGCATGGGCGGCGGATCGCTCGAGTGGGGCGTGCACTCCGCGAACGCGGGCGCCCTCGAGTTCTACGCGCGCCTGGGCGCCGTCGGCGGGGAAGCCAAGATCATGGGTGTCGCGGGCGCGCGTCTGCGGGCCCTGGCGGGTCTCTAGCCCGGCTCCATCTTCCAGATCTCGACGTCGTAGACGAGCTTGCCGCTCTCCATCGCCGACGTGACCACGGCGAATCCGGTCGCGTCGTCGGTGATCGCGACGGCGTTGAAGTTCTTCGCGCCCGTCCCGGCGATGCGCGAGGTCTTTCGCGTGAGATCGAAGAGGCGCATGCCGCGCCGATCGCCGGTGGGCGCGAGCAGTCGACCATCCTCCGCGAACCGTAGCGAGCCGTTCGGAGGGCCGCCGGCTTCGGGATGAGCGTCCATCAAGAGCTCGGCGCCCGTGGTCACGTCCCACGCGTAGACCGTCCCCTCGATGGTGACGGCGGCGGCTCGCGAGCCGTCGGGTGAGAGCGCGACGACCACCGCCCATACCTCCGGCGCCGGAATCCCGCGAGGCAACGGACCCGGGCGGCGTGACTGGGCCACCGAGAAGGTGTGAAGCGGCGTCGTCGAGACCGGATCCCATACGGTCACGTCGCCCTCGTGCCCGGCGGTGATGAGCCGGGTTCCGTTGGCGGCCAGATCGAAGGCGGTCAGCTCTTCACGATGCGAGCTCGTGATGCGGCCTATCGCGACGGGTCCCGCGACGTCGACGATGAGCACCTCGCGCGCACACATGACGGCCAGGCGCTCACCCAGGCCGTCGAAGCGCAACCCGAGACAGTGACCGACGGGAAGGCTCGCCATCTCGGACCAGGCGCCAGAGCTCGCGCCCGGGCGCCAGAGCCGCAAGGTTCCTTCGCGATAGAGGCCGAGCGACGCGAGCAGATCGCCGGAGGGAGCGAACGCGAGATCAGCGACGGCCTGCCGGGATACACCGAAGGTGGCCGGCTCCGTGGCGCTCGCCGGCGTCCAGACGCGGATCGAGCCGTTGCGCTGGCCGGTCGCGACGCGGCTCCCGTCGCGGCTCAGCGCGATCGTGTCGACGTAGGCGCCGGCCGTGTTCACCTCCGCGATCTCGGTGACCCGGGCGGCCAGCGAACGCACCGGCGGCGCCTCACGCCCGCAGCCGCCGACGAGCACTGCCATCAGCACGAGGATCGCGAGGCGCACACAAAAATCTTACGACGGAGGTCGGCCGGCGAACGAATCTGGCGTATCGTGCACTCGTGATCGTCCACCTGGTCGACGGCACGTACGAGCTGTTCCGCTACTTCATGTCGCCGGCGGCGGCGTTCGAGCGGACCGCGCCTGAAGAGCTGCGGGCGGTGCGCGGCGTCGTCACCTCGATGCTGGGCATGCTCGAGGGCGGCGCGACGCACCTCGGCGTGGCCACGGATCACGTCATCGAGTCGTTTCGCAACGGGCTCTGGCCGGGCTACAAGACCGGCGAGGGTATCGACCCGATGCTGTACGCGCAGTTCGAGCCGCTGGAAGAGGCGCTGAGAGCGTTCGGTGTCGTCGTCTGGGCCATGGTCGAGTTCGAGGCCGACGACGCCCTGGCCGCGGCGGCGGCGATGGCCGCGGCCGATTCGCGGGTCGGGCAGGTGATCGTGTGTACGCCGGACAAGGATCTGGCGCAGTGCGTGCGCGACGACCGGGTCGTCCAGCTCGATCGGCGCACGCGCGAGATTCGCAACGAATCGGGGGTCCAGCAGAAGTTCGGCGTCGCGCCGAAATCGATCCCGGACTGGCTGGCGCTCGTGGGGGACAACGCCGACGGCTTCCCGGGCTTGCCCGGCTGGGGCGCCCGATCGGCTTCGACGGTGCTCGCCCGCTATCGGCACCTCGAAGACATTCCCAAGCACGTCGCGCAGTGGGACGTGTCGATGCGCGGGACGGAGCGGCTGGCCACGACGCTCGCCGAGCAATGGGAGCGTGCGCTGCTGTTCCGCCAGCTGGCGACCCTGCGCGCCGACGCGCCGATCGGCGTCGACGTGGACCGATTACGCTGGAAGGGACCTCGCGCCGAGTTCGCGGACTGGGCGCGGCGATTCGGCGCGCCGGCGCTGCACGAGCGCGCCGTGAAGCTAGCCTCGGAGCGTCTTCTCCCGTAGGAAGCCGACGGTGATCCCGTACTGCCCGAGATAGTACGTCGGCCAGATCAGGAGCGCGGCCAGCGGCGCCGACATCCTGAAGCGCCCGGCGGCGATCAGCGAATCGGAGATCAGGAACAGTAAGGCGCCGATCACGACGTGCGGCCGCGAGAAGCCCGCGAGGATCGTCGATATCACCATCGCCGTGATCGCGCACGCGTAGGCGAGCGTCGGGATCAGGAGCCGCCCCAGCGCGGTCCATAGCGAGGCGCATACGACCAGGCCATAGATCACGACCAGCGCGGCCACAATCAGCTGGCCGGCCGAGGGCCGCAGCGGCCGCGGCCAGTTTCGCGTGAAGAGCAGGATGTACGCGAGGTGCGCGAGCAGAAACGCCGTCAGCGCGTAAACGAAGTAGCGGCGGGCGTCGAGGTGCAGAACGACGTCGCCGAGGCACGAGAGCGCCAGCGCAATCGCGAGGATTCGGGCGTCGCCCGCGCGGTTGGCCTTGCTCAGGACCCGCCATGCCAACACCGCTAGAGGCGCCATGCCGAGCGCCTTGAGCACGACGCTGCCGGGAAACGGCTGAGCCGCGCGCGTCGCCGTGTACGCCGCGCTGCTCGCGATCGACAGCAGCAGGAGCCACCGGTCCAGGCGGTCGAAGTGATGCAGGCGCCCGAACGTCAGGGCGTCCATAGACCTGGTCGGGTCCGCGCCCGTCAGGTTTGTAAGATTCCCACCGCCGCGGACAGGGCCTCGAGCTCGGCGCGCCACGACGCCGGCGCGACGATCGGCCGCACCACGAACTTCGAGAAGCCGACGCCGATGAATTTCTCGATGACCGCGCGAAGAGCCGGCAGCCCCACCGGCGTGAGCTCGACCGAACGGGGACGCCGGGCGGTCATCACCCGGGCCATCTGCGGATCGATCGGCGTGCGCGTATATCCGAGGCTCACGCCGAAGTGCTCGGAGCTGATCGAGCGCCCGGCCTTCGCCGCGGCGTCCTCGATCACCTTGCGTCCCTCCGCGGCTTCCTCGGGCGTGCACTGTGACGGCAGCCATCCGTCCGAGAGCCGGCCGCAGCGCTCGAGCGCCGCGGGCACCGTCCCGCCGAGCCACACCTCGAGCGGCTGCTGCACGGGCAGCGGCCAGAGCTTGACGTCGCGGAAGGTGCCGGCGACACCCTCGTAGCTCACGGTCTCGCCGGCCCACAGCCGACGCAGGAGCGGCAGCGCCTCGTCGATGAACGCGCCGCGGCGCTTGGGCTCGAGGCCGATCGCGTCGCGCTCGGGCGCGTAGGTGAGCCCGGGGACCAACGTCACCAGGAGCCGGCCGTTGGATAGCACGTCCAGGCTCGCGAGCTGCTTGGCGAGCCTGAGCACGTTGCGTCCGGGCAGCAGCATCGTCGTGCCGATCTTCAGCCGTGGATTGCTCGCGGCCGCCCACGAAAGCCCCACGACGGGATCGAACACCTGGCCGGTCAGGACTTCCGAGAGCCAGAGCGAGTCGAACCCCATGTCGTCCAGCCCGGTGACCAGCTCGCTCAGCGCGCCGGTCGACGCGGACGCGCCGCCGATTCCCACTCCGATTCGGATCTTCATGTCTCCTCCGTCCTAGAGAGCAATCGAAAGTCCCGCATCGACCGTGAGCACCTGGCCCGAGATATAGGACGCGGCATCCGACGCGAGAAAGATCGCGGCACCGACGAGCTCATCCGGCCGGCCGAAGCGCCGCAGCGGAATGCGGCGCGCCAGCTCGGCGATGCGCGGCTGCGCAAAGAACGGCGCGTTCCGCTCGGTCAGGAAGAAGCCCGGCGCGATCGCGTTGACGGCGATGCCCTTGTCGCCGAGCTCGACGGCGAGCGCGCGCATCAGAGCCTCGAGCCCGCCCTTCGACGCCATGTACGCCGGGTCGCCGTGGAACGACCGCGGCACGACCATCGAGCTGATGAAGACCAGGCGCCCCTGACCGCGCTTGGCCATGTGGCGGACCGCCGTACGCGAGAGCTCGTACTGTGCGACCAGGTTGGTCTCGATCAACCGACGGAAGTCGTCGGCGGTGATGTCGTGCAGGGGTCGGCGGTCGCGGACCGCGGCGTTGTTGACGAGGCAATCGAGCCGGCCGTGACGCGCCACGACGGAGTCGATCGCGTCGGTCGCCCCGCTCAGATCGGTGATGTCGAACGGCGCCGCGAAGGCGTTCGGGATGCTCTTGGCGATCTCGTCGGCCCGCTGCGCGTCGCGGCCGTTAATTCCCACCGCAGCGCCGGCCGCGGCCATGCCCCGCGCGATCTCGAGCCCGAGCCCGCGCGTGGCGCCGGTGACCAGCGCCACCCGGCCCGAGAGCGAGAAGCGTTCGAGTCCCGGCGTATTCGGAGCCGTCATTGACAGGGTTCCAGCCAATAGGCTACTTCATCCCTATGACAGCCACCAGCATCCGCAAGGACTTTCCCGTGTTCGACTGCGACAGCCACGTCGTCGAGCCGCCGGCGGTCTGGGACGAGTACGTGCCGGCCAGGGGCCGCGCGTGGATCAAGACGCAGTTCTGCTTCCACACCGACAGTGACCTCCTCTACATCAACGGGCGGGTGGTGCCGGCCGCGCGCGAGCGCTCGAACGCCGCGGAGGTGGGCTGGGCGCGCTGGGACAAGAAGGAGATCGGCAAGCTCACGCCGGGCACCGCGGCCTGGCAGGCGAAGTTCGGACGCCTGCTCGGCTGCCGCGACCCGCACGCCCGGCTCAACGATATGGACGCGCTGGGCACCGACCAGGTGATGCTGTTCCCGACGTGGTTCGTTCGCCTGGCGCTGGTGCGGAGCGCCGAGGCGGCGACGGTGCTGGCCCGGGCCTACAACGACTGGGTGCTCGACTACTGCGCCCCGGATCGCCGGCGACTGTTTCCGTGCGCCGTGCTGCCCCTGCAGAGCGTCGAGGCGTCGATCGCCGAGCTCAGGCGCGTCGCCGCGCTTGGCTTCAAGGCGGCGGCCGTG
>Ga0209802_1001609_pt1 | contig 16530 bp, 11 predicted proteins | sample GraSoiAngelo_129_FD_185886 | JGI IMG/M metagenome (GOLD analysis project Ga0209802, IMG submission 185886) | Grasslands soil microbial communities from the Angelo Coastal Reserve, California, USA - 14_0927_12_40cm (SPAdes) (version 2) | ecosystem: Environmental > Terrestrial > Soil > Grasslands ... | reverse complement strand
TAGGCGCCGTGCCACGGCTCCTAACCCGCTCCCCCCCTTGCAGACTCCCAATCTCGCCTCCGAGACGACAACGCGAGTATTGACCGTGACGTTGCTGGGAGCGTTAGTGGCGGGGGTTGGTGCTGGAGGATTGATCTTGAGCCAGACTATAGCCGGACAGCCAACTTCCATCGATGTTTTCCTCTTCAGCACCCAGATTGGATTGATCGGAACCTCAAGGCTCTTGCTTGCTGCCGCTTCCGCGGTCCTTCTACTGGTTGCACTTCGGATCGGAAAGTCTGGCACGTTTCTGACTTTGTTGTTGATACCCGGATTTGGTCTCCTTCTCACATCAAGTCTTTCTGGTCACAATGCTGCTGTTCCAACGCTTACCTTCGTTTCAATCTTGGCTGATTGGCTCCATCTTCTCGGAGTCTCGGTATGGATAGGTGGACTGATTAACCTCACTCTATTGATTCCGATTCTTCACGAGCTCGGCCTAGTCCACCAGGGACTGGCTAGACTTGTTCCGAGATTCTCTCGATCGGCGATCCCGAGCGTCGGAATAATTGCGATTACTGGCCTTTACAGCGCGCTGTTCCAGGTGGGCAGCTTCTCTGCGCTCTTTGGCACGGAGTACGGTCAGACCTTGATTGTCAAGATGGGATTGACTGTTGTCCTCGTGGTTTTCGGAGCACTAAATCAGTTGGTATGGTATCCAAGAATTGCCCGAGCATTGAAGATAGTAGGCAACACGGCAGACGTTCTTGTGAACCTGAGTAGGCGATTGTCAAGGTCCGTTAGGATCGAATCGATTCTGGCTTTTGGTTTGATCCTCATCGTTGGTTTGCTTACTGCTCTACCCCCAGCCTATCAGGTATCTCTAACCCAGAATCGTCCTGCTCTTCAAGCCACAACCTTGAGCGAAACCTCCGGAAATGTTCGAGTCGACCTGTCCATCTATCCACTCCGCGTGGGTACCAACTCGTTCGCAATCACACTTACAAATACGACAGACGGGCAATCATTGACGCATGTCATACAGGTCAACCTGAAGTTCACCTACCAAGACTCCCCTCTTCCACCCAGCAACACATCGATTAATCAGTCGTCAACGGGAGGACAATATCTAGCGCAAGGCGGGTTTCTAAATCAACCAGGAAACTGGGTCATTCAGGTACAAGTGAGACAATCCACCGCCCTCGATACCTTTGCGAAATTCAATCTGAACTTGCAGGCTTACCCCGGCATTGACTCAGCGAAGGTTTGGGAAGTTCCATACACCGACTCTAAGAGCATAATCGGATACCAAGCCCTAGTGGACGGATCTGGGAACGTCTGGTTCTCCGCGCCATTCCCGGGCGTACTTTGGAAGTTTGTTCCGGGGTCGAACAGCTACACAAGGTTCAGCCCACCTGATGCTTCTTCGCAACCAGGGCCGATAGCCTTCGACGCTAGTGGCAAGTTATGGTACGCTGACCAGGCGAGTGGTTCGATCGGCTTCCTCAATACTACGGATTCTGCGTTCTCGAAGATCTTCTCGTTTCCGTACACTGGCGGTATCCCGGGAGGGATCACTGTAGATTCCAATAATACTGTCTGGGTGACTGACTCAGCGAAAAGTCGCGTATTGGCATTCAATCAAACAAGCCAAATTTGGACGTACATGATGACTCCAACAAACTCCTCGGATCTAGGACCGATCGCGACCGATCAGCGAGGAAACGTCTGGTTCGTCGGCGATAGTGTGCCTCCTCCGAACGCCCCTCAAACGGGCCATGGTGGTGGAGGAATCGGAAAAATAGAGATGTTGAGTGTGGCCTCTCATACAATCCTGAACTTAGTGCCGACCTCGCCGAATTCAACATTCCTAACAGGGATAGCTATCGGATCAAGCGGAGATGTTTGGTTCGCAGAACACGGATCCAATCGTATCGGGAGGATTACAGCGCCTTACAGCAACGCTAGTATTACACAGATTTCATTAGACTCCATCAATCCGAATGCTTTTCCGTGGGGATTGACAATTGACCAGAGAGGCAACTTATGGTTTACCGAGCACATCGGGAACAAAGTGGCCTTCTATGATACTGCGAAGAATCAATTCCAGGAATGGCCGATTCCAACCGCGCAATCTGATTCCAAATTCATTGCACTAGATCAGTTCGGCAACGCTTGGTTTGCAGAAGGATCTACTCCAACGGTCTCAAACCTTGGAGTGCTGGCGCTACAACCATCTGCGATTGGACTGGTCACTAGCGGGCCGGATTATTACTATCAGTTCGCGACATTCGGGGCTATAGTTGCCATAGGCGTCGGGACGGTCGTGTTTTTCATACGTCATCGCAGACAATCCAAAGAACTGGCGGCGCCAGTGGTCAAGACTCAACAGAAGAAGGTCCGGTAGAAACAAGGAAATGTTGCCGGTTCCATACCACATTGTTTCAACGGCCAACGGGACTGCAAACCCAGACCCACTGGATCTCGGATTATTGGTTATCCTCCTGATTGGCATTTCATATTTGACCTACGAGCTTGTTGAGAGGAAGACGACAACACGACGGAGGCTTATGCCTCCGCTAACTATCATAGCAGCGGCATTGATTGGATTGACCATAAGCTTCGCAATTTTACCAATGCTGAACGCTGTGCCTACGTCGCCCCAGATCGCGGTTGTTTCGATTCCGCCAGGTGCATCTACGACTAATTTTCCCAACGGATTCCAACCTGCAACAATAACCGTGGTCTTGGGTGTCAACAATACTGTAGGTTGGCAGAACTTGGAACAGACGACTTGCGTTAAGACGTGTGATCACAATGCCCACGGTGACACTGGGCTGTTCTATTCTGGAAATGTTCCACCGGGATTCACGAACAAATTTACATTCACAGTCGTTGGAACTTACCCGTATCATTGTGATTATCACTTGTGGATGAAGGGAACGGTAATCGTGAAGAATCGGTAACCATAGGGAAATAGCCTATTGCGAAGGGGTGCGGCTTCGCGAAGGTCTTTATGTCGCGTACCGGCTTTTATTGTGATTACGAGTGTCAGTAAAGTTTGACGAATTAGGCTTGGAGTCCGGCCTATTGGACTCTTTGCGGGGAGCTGGCTTCAGCCAGGCGTTCCCGATACAAGCTCGTGCTATACCCGTTCTTCTTGCAGGTAGAGACGTGATTGGCCAGGCTCACACCGGAGCCGGCAAAACATTAGCATTCGCACTTCCGATGCTTCAACGGATCGATCGATCCGACGGGGTTCAAGGACTAGTAGTAGTGCCGACCCGTGAATTAGCGTTGCAAGTTGCGAAGGAATTTCAGAAACTCGCACGATCAATGCGAGTAAATGTCATTCCGTTGTACGGTGGTGAGGGAATCAATAACCAGATCAGAAACCTGGAAGACGGTGGACCCCAGATTGTCATCGCTACTCCAGGACGGTTGTTGGATCATCTTGAGCGACGTACGATCAGTCTCAATCGTGTAGGCTTCCTCGTGCTAGATGAGGCGGACAGGATGTTGGACATGGGCTTCATCGAAGACGTTGAAGATATCATACGCGCGATAACAGGTCGGCATCAGACCGCGTTATTCTCTGCCACGATGCCGGATGAGATTGTCGAATTAGCCCAGAAGCATATGAAGAATCCCGAGACCGTCTTCGTCGATAGCGACGAGATCTCTGTGGACACGGTGGACCAGAGATATGTCTGGCTTCGCGAGGAGGAGAAGTTCTCCACACTTTGCAATATTCTCAAGGTTGAAAACGGGGAGAAGATGTTGATCTTTTGCGACACGAGGATTAGAGCGGGAAGGCTTGCCATGGAACTCCGGTCCGCAGGTTTCGGTGCAACATCCTTGCATGGAGACTTGTCGCAGAAACAGCGCAACATCGCGATGGGCTCGTTCCGTAGAGGCGATACTCCGATACTTGTGGCGACCGACGTGGCCGCTAGAGGACTGGACATTTTCGGCGTCAGTCATGTCTTGAACTACGATCTTCCCCACGAGGCGTTGGTCTACTTCCACCGGATCGGCCGAACAGCGCGTGCCGGCAAACCAGGCACTGCCTTCTCTCTTGTGACTAGCTATGATGAAGATGGTTTTGAGAGGATAAGAGGCATGACATCAATGAATATCAAGGAGGAGAAAAATGTCTTGGGTCCTGTTTCGCACAATGTTCGTCTTCCGCCACGACCGAGGAAACTGTCCGGCGGCAGGGAGTGGGATAATAGGCCAAGGATGCGTCCGGAGCAGCGTGGACGCTGGAACCATGACAGGGAACGAACAACAGTCACAATTAAGTCTCGATCCGGAATGCCTACAATACAATACGGTCTCTAATCTAGACGCGTCGGCCAACCGTTTAGCCCCTACCGCATGCCAAGGTTGACTTTATCTCCCAACGTATATTGAATTCCCACCGAGATACTGTAGATTGACAGAGATCAAGGGTAGTTTCCAGAGGCTCCTAAGGATGGGCCTTGTGCCGGGCATCGTAGCCATCCTTGTGACATCTGGCGTAGAGGTCGGTCTTCTTACCCAACTTGGCGTCTTCAAAACCGCGATAGGACTGTGGGTGCTCGTCTCACAGCAGCTCGTCACAATCGCCATTCTACTCATGTTGGTGGTGGTTGGATCATTCATCTTTGCAGGGTTCGAGAGCAGACGTGGTTCATGGGACATTTGGATCATTTACTACGGGCTCATTGGGCTCGCATGCTTCCTAGCGATTGTTGCTGGTTTGAATAACGGTCTCAACTATGATGTGAAATATTCCACATATGCCTCCAAGGCCGCGATAGACTTCCTCTCATTGCAGTACCTGAATGGTGCAGTTGTCTGGACAACCTTTCTCCTCGCGGCATTGTTCATGCTGAGCGACCCCAGAATCTCTTACGCGATTGGTCCAGATGGAAAACGACACTTGTACATGCACAGCAAAGTCCTCGGGCTCATCCGTCTACTCCGTCGTGCCAACCTAGGAGAGGTTTTCCGAGGCAGGAGACGACTCTATGACTCCACTCCCCGCCCTTCGGTGGATTGGGACGCTGGCGAAGGCCTCGATCATGCGGTAGTATCGAAGAATGGGACGTTGAAATGGAATGATAGATTTCAGGTCTCGTCGCCATCGTTTCTTGGCTGGACATCCATAAAATTCCTCCTAGCACTCGCTATTGCCGCTGTGATTGCTAGCGATGTCGCGTTGAGGTTGAATGTAGTCCAGAATTATCTGGGGGTAAAAAATAGTTCTTGGATTGCCGAGATTCAAAATTATTTTGGAATCCTGGGAATGCGTTTGGGGGGCGCATATCAGGTCTCGCCATCGTTCGGAGTTGATAACGCGTTCACGTTCGAGGTTTTCGCGTTGGTCCTATCGCTTCTCGGGTTGGCTTTTACTGTGATTGGAATTCGCTTGGGCATCTCTTTGTTGGCGAATGCGATTGTGGGCTTGTCGGCTCGTGCTTTCGGTATGTCAAGACGGGCGTTGAGCAACTTTTTCGCCATAATCGCCCTGGCCTTTCTCTACTCCGTACTCGGTGCGGGCTCGTGGGTTTACGATGTCGGATCGTCTTTCATCTTATGGACGCTTATTCTGTTATTGGCTGGTTCCACTTTCGTTGCACTATTCACAAGGAGTCCACGTGTTTTCCACATCAAGCTGACACGTTTGAAGGCGCTTGGTATCCTTGTTATAGTAATCTTGTCGGTCGTCACGCTTCCAGCTTATGCTAGCTTCCTTAGAGCCCAGTCGGGACAGTATGTCAACTATCAATGGAACCCGGCCTATGTGCCCACTATTCAGTACACACGTTGGGCCTACGGCGTGGACAATGTTACTCCTGCAGATGTTTCTCTGATAAATTCAACTGGTCCTCAAACGAACGTACTTGGCCATGTCAGAATATTCACGCAAGAAGCTGCGAGATTGAATATGAAACCCTTGGTTGGAGTCAATTGGATGTCGCTCGACACTGCCCCGGTGGACATTATCTATCGCAACGGGACAGAGTATTGGGTCTCAATTCTCCAGCTCGTACAGCCAACCTACGGCGGAGACACAGATGTTTGGCGTACTCAGCATCTCTTATTGACGCATTCCGAGAAAATTCTCGCGGTCAATGCCGCAACAACGGAGAGGGTTGACGCCGCTAAGATATGGCCGCTTACACAAACTCCTCAGGTCTACTATGGCGAAGGAGGCTTGTGGCAGAGCGTTGATGAAGTATATCTTAACATCCCGGGCTTCACCGAGACCCACCTTGCTAACTATTCAGGGCCCCCATCCTATAGTGGATCACCCGATTACACGTTCGACGGGTTCTGGAGATACTGGAAGTTCTTCTGGCAAGGACGATTGGACTTTGCCAGCGGAAACTATGGTCCGATTAAAGCGTTAGAGTTCCGGGACCTGAACAATCGTTTGTCCAATTTACTTCTTCCCAACATGCAAATGGATCCCGATCCCTACCCCGTTGTCGACCCCCAAGGCAATATCTACCTCTTGCACTGGGTGTGGATCGATTGGCCGAGCCCCAGCGGCTTCGCTGACTATCCGGAACACAACAATACGTCGATCCTGAGATTGTTCTCGACTGTACTAACGGACGTCAAGACTGGGGAGATTCGTGGGTACCTGTACGATAATGGCAAGTCCGATTATGTGACATCGTTCTATCGTTCGATGTATCCTAAGTGGAATCAGCCGATACCGTCATGGCTAGGTGACCAGCTACGATACCCAGAGACTTTCTTCAACATTCAACAGAGCGTCTACAATTTCTATTTCCAGACGGATCCTAACCAGTGGCAGCGCAACGTTTTCCTTCAATCCACAGAGGACACGAGGTTCATCATCACGCCGCTTAATGGCAACCTCGCGTGGTCCGCAGTAAGACTGGTCGAGATTTACAAGAGTCCCTCGCAAAACCTCGCTGGCCTGTACGTCGCCCCGGCCGGGACACAGACGGGTCATGTGTATCTGATTAGGTTCCCTGAAGGGAAGACCCTTCTGGGCCCCACCACTGCGGAGTCGGCAGTCAGTACCGATCCCACAGTGAAAGGACGTCTAACACTTCATCCAGAGTGGACGATAGGCAACATCCTGCTGTATTTGATAGATGGTAGGTTGATCTATGTGATCCCGTACTACGGGACAGTGGGCAACCTGACAGTTCCAGTAATGGTTGCAGTCGTGAACGCTGAAACCAAGCAGGTTGGAGTCGACTTCATCGACAATCCGAACTTGAGCAGTGAAGTGGCAGGTGCAACTACGAAAGCAATAAACAGCATGGGAATTGCGACGGGGACGCAGTTGACAATCAATGGTACTCTGACTTACAGGTATGGACCGTTCGATAAAGGAGGGAACGCTCAATGGATAATTGGAATAACTCCAACTGGCGGGACCCAGCCCATTCAGATATTAGCGAGGTATGAAACCCTGACCCCCAGCGAGGTCTACACGTTAATAACCACGCCAACACCCAATGGCAGCATTAGCGTCGTAGTGGACAACACGTTCACCTTGCTGAAGATTCAATGAGCTCAACCCCTCTGGGACACTAGAACGTCGACACGGTCCTTTAGCTCTGGAGCATCAAGCCGTTTGCAAGACGCAGGAAAAGACGGTCTCGGGCCCTTCCAGTGAACCTTGCTAGTGGAGGTGAGCTTGGGCTTTCTCGTTCTGAGCGTCGCCAAGTCGCGAAACAGTAGTGCGAGCTTGAAGTTCTCCCGGAAAGTGGACGCTAGCAAATCCGCCCGTCGCACTTGTACCTTCCAGTTTTCGGCGCGTTGAGGAATCTTCTCTAAGTGACCGTATGCCCCCAATACGGTTGCGGACGCCTTTTCGCCCCAGCCGTCCAATCCAGGATAGCCATCAGCAGTGTCACCTACGAGTGCTAGGTAATCAGGAATTGAACTTGGATAAATGCCAAAACGTGTATGGACACCAGCTTCATTCCGGATTTCCCGGGTACGACGATTTAGTTGGACGATCTTATCACCTCTGACGCATTGAGCAAAATCTTTGTCCGGCGAACAGATGATGATGCGGTCCACATCGGACAATTTCTGCAGAGAGACTGCAGCAGCGGCGATCGCATCGTCCGCCTCCAACTCCACCATAGGCCACGTTGCAATTCCCATGGATTCCAGTACCTGTTCAAGCGGAATGAACTGTGCAAGAAGTCGTGGGTCTACTCCCTCACCAGTCTTGTAGCCGGGCCACATGTCGTTGCGAAAAGATTCAATCACATGATCTGTGGCAACGCCAATGTGCGTGACGCCAGATTCTAGCATTCCGATGACGCTCGCGAGGACGCCACGAGTCGCTGCGACCTCTTCGCCCGCGTCATTCACGTGCGAAGGAACCGCGTAGAAATGGCGAAAGAGTTCGTATGTTCCGTCAAGAAGATAGATGTCCGCGGTCACAAGTCAATCAATGGAATCCCTGCTGGAATCTGGATTTAAGAGTTGATCAGCGAGTGAAGCTGAGAAGTGCTTCAGGTTATGTTGTTCACGAATGAGAGATGCTAGCGATGATTGCAAATGTTCATCTCAGGAGACTAGCGAGGAGTTCCGAAGCAAGATAGCGAAATATTTCAAAATCTCACACTGCTGTTAGGAGGGAGCTTCTCTAGCAATGTTTTTGGGCTATAAGTCCCAATTAGTATTCAGCATCGCCTACTAGGTCTTCCAATGGATCGTGTGAACCGTGGCAAAAGGAGGCTTCAGGATACGCTGGTTGCCACGCTCACCTTCTCATCGATGCTTCTGATCCTGTCAGTATGGCTGCGACTTTCCCAAGGCACAGTCTTCTGGGCATATTCCGTTTCTACAACGGGGTTCGTGGTTTTCATGTATCTAGCCACGATGACGTACAAACCTGAGGAGGATTCCGGTTTCAGACCACTAATTACAGTAGTGATTCCTGCGAAAAACGAGGAGAACGCTATCGAGCCGGTTATTAGGACCGTGTTCAACAGCGACTACCCGAACTCAAGGATGGAGGTAATAGTTGTCGACGATGGAAGCACCGATGGTACTTGGGACAGAATCCAAAAGGCCAAGGCCGACCTTGGATTCCCAGATAGACTCACGACTATCAAACATGAGAGGAACTATGGCAAACGTGTTGCGCTAGCCTCGGCAGTTACGCGAGCCCGTGGGGAGATAATCGTCTGCATTGACAGTGACAGCTTCGTTGATCGAGATGCCATCAAACTGCTTGTGCAACCCTTCCGGGACAACAAAGTCGCAGCCGTTTCAGGGCATGGCGAAGCAGTCAACAAGGACGAAGGTATTCTTCCGAGACTGCAACACTACTGGTATGCAGAAACCTTCCGGCTGATGAAAGGCATGGAATCTCGGCTTGGTTGTGTCAGCTGTTGTTCTGGCATGCTCGCAGCCTACAGGAGATCCACCATAATGCCGGTCATCAATGAATGGCTCAAAGAAAAGTCTGGATGGAGACCGCTAATTGCTTTGGGCGTCAAACGCGACGGAACGAAGTTGGATCGGGGATTGTGGGGGAAACTGCTAAAGTCTCCTGGAGAAGATCGAATCCTAACCGCGTTCGCCTTATCCACCAAAAACTCGAAGACCGTTTACCAGTCTAACGCTGTCGTCTACACCCTAGTTCCGAAAACATTCAAACAATTCTTGAAGCAGCAACTTCGCTGGAACCGTGCCTGGATACATGGTTCGCTGTTAGCTAGTACGTTCATGTGGAAAAAACCTGCTCTCTCATCATTCATTTTCTACCTCCACCAATTTATCACCTATTTGAGTCCAGTGGTGCTGGTATGGTGGCTTGTTGTCGAGCCAGTAAATGGCCTTTGGATGGGAACGCTTGGTTTCGTCGCCGGAACATCTTTTGTTGGATTCTTACACGGGTTGAATACTTGGAAGTATCTTGGTGGCCGGGTCGAATCGATTCCCTACAGGATGATGTTCGTTTTTCTCTCTTTCTTTCTGACCTTGACAGTGCTCCTTTACGGATGGGCGACGCCGTGGAAGATGAGTTGGGTTACAAGAACCGAAAAGGAGCTCTTACCACCCGTCTCTCCTCGGGTGGCTCCTATTCCGATTGTTGCACAGTCATCTTCCTCTTTGGGGGAATGAGTTGGCCATAGGAAGCAGCGGCCGCCGGCAGACGATTATCGACCGATTTCTTTACCGATTAATGAACGGATTATAGTTCTGAAAAAGGAGGGAGGGGTTCCTCGTTGTGTCAGTGCTTTCGACTAGGCTTTCTGTAGTGAGGGCACTAGGGCGTTTGCGAGAGGGCTTCCGAGCCCGGTAACGAAGTCATAGTTCGTGCCAGCCGTGCATACAGTGCCGCAACTGCCATTGGTGCCAGAAGTGATGTCACGGTAGTTGGTGGAATAGGCAGTTTTTGCGATACTGTAGAGTGCTACGTTCGTTGGAGTGGTGGTGGAGGTGGAAGAGAGCGGGGAGGTTCTACCGGCGTTGGCTATGGCGTTGAGAGCCGCCCATTGTGGGGAGCCAGCACTGGTCCCGCCCACTTGTATCCAGTTCTTGAAGCCTTGGTCGCCTAGACTGTCAAAGACCGCTACGCCTGAGGCCGGGTCAGCGTCGTACGACACGTCGGGGTTGCCTCTTAAGCCACCGGTGCTGGGTATTGGATAATTGGTCTGGTAGGAAGGCTCACTCTCGAACGCGCTGATTCCACCGCCGCTACCGCTCCAAGCGGTCTCACTGACGACGTTGCCGCCGCCTAAGGTGAGGGTTGTACCGCCGACCGAGACGACGAAGGGTGAGGCTGACGGATAGATGATGCCGTGTCCGCTGTCTCCTGACGATGCGAAGAAGGTTACGCCTGTTACCTGGAAGTGGGAGTCACTGCCGACTTCGGTGGACGATTCTCCTCCTCCCCAGCTCATGGAGACCTGGTGGACTCCCGTCTGGGAGGCTGCGAAGTCCACCGCGCTGAAGAGGTTTGCGAAGCTGTTTGTGGCGGCTTCAACTAGCAGGATCTTTGCGCCAGGGGCTATGGCGTGAGCCCATTCTACGTCGAGGGATATCTCAAGGGCCCAGCTGCGGTTGGCTCTAGGCGCTCCTTGAGGTGTAGCGATGGTAAAGCAGCCGTTTGACGTGGTGCACGTCGGAAGACCGAACTGGCTGTCGAAAGTGTTCAGGTCGCTCTGAATGTTGGGATCGTTGAAGGCGTCTACGATAGCTACAGTCTGACCAGAGCCGCAGGTGTTGGAGGACGAGCAGGATAGTAAGTCGAACCCATAGGCGTGCCGTATCTGGGATGGGGTAAGACCGACAACTGTACTGCTGGCAGGCGAGACGCGTGACGGATTCGCGATGATGAAGTTGGGCTGCGCATACCCGTTGCTAGCGGATGTACCGAAAGCTTGTGTCATGACGACGCTAGGTGCAAGAAGTACCAGTGTGAGTGTTGATAGTAAGATTGTTGAACGATTCATCGATTTTTCGAATTTTGGGTTACGGATGGGTGTAGCTATAAAAGACTAATGGGAAGAGATCGACAAATTCGAAAATGGCCTGCACAGATATCTAGTGAATTCGTTGTGACATCCCTCACGAATCAAGAATCTCATTTTGAGAAATACTTGGAGCCGCTGATCCACTTGGCCTCAACAGCGAATGCACATCATTTGCACGATCAGACGGAAACCCAAGCTCGTTTCCAATATCACGCTCTGGCGATTAGTGGGTTGAGGCGAGCCTTTTCAAATGAGAACCCTGTTCAACTCTGAAGGTTGACGGGATTGAGCCTCCAGGCATCTGCTACCAAAGCGTCAGTCCAATCCGGTACATTCAGTCGCTTTGTCAAGTACACCTTTTTCAAATTGGATCCGGAATGGAGGCGGCTCAAGGATTCAGAACGTCAAGCCACCAAGCACGACTTCCTAACGAGCCTTGACCAGAATGGAAAGGAGCTTTCGCTACGCACCTACTCTTTAGTCGGGACCCGGGCAAATGCTGACTTCATGCTCTGGACTATCACCGATTCTCTCGACAAGTTCCAAGGCCTCCAATCCCAACTGCTTAAGACGACTTTAGGAAAATTCGTTTCCACGCCCTACTCCTACCTTGCAATGTTCCGACCGTCTGAATATTTCGGGAAGTCCAGAGAGGCGGCGCCCGTCGATGCGAAATACCTGTTCGTCTATCCACTCACGAAGAAACGTGAATGGTACAGTCTCCCCTTCGAAGAGAGGCGTAGGATAATGAAAGATCACGTCCAAGTCGGACACAAGTATCCATCAGTCACGATCCACACGGCATACTCCTTCGGTCTCGATGATTATGAGTTCATGCTGTCCTTCGAGACTGATCATCCGCAAGACTTCCTCAACCTCGTTATGGAGTTGAGGGGTACAGAGGCGAGCAAGTACACCCTGGTCGAGACACCAATCTTCACTTGCATCTCAACCAGCCCTGAGAAAATGCTCGATCTGCTTGGTCCATAGGAGAGAGGGTAGCCGCTTTGACAAGTAGTCTTGAGAATGACAATTTCATCCGAGCATGCTGGAGGAAAGAAACAGATTATACACCTGTCTGGTTCATGCGGCAAGCCGGACGCTACCTAGAGAGTTACCGCAAGGTACGTGCACAACACGATGTCCTAGAAATCTGCAAGACGCCCAAATTGGCAGCCCAAGTCACTGTGGAAGCTGCTCAGGAATTGGGGGTAGACGCAGCGATAATCTTCGCAGACATAATGCTACCTCTTGAAGGTGCCGGGATTGGACTCAAAATCGTCGATGGAGGACCACAGATCGATAAGCCCGTCCGCAACAACGACAACAAAGTAGTAGAGAAGCTGGAATCATTCGTTCCAGAAGAAGACGTCCCGTACGTCCTCGAGACCGCGCGTCTTGTGAAATCAAATCTTGATGACGGCATTCCAGTGATAGGATTCTCTGGTGCTCCGTTCACTCTTGCATCATACCTAATCGAGGGTGGTCCCTCTCGAGATTTCACCGAGACAAAGAGGATCATGTACGACCAATCAGAGTTTTGGAACAGTCTCCTCTCACACCTGTCGAACATGGTGTCGAGCTATCTCCTCGCCCAGGTCCATGCGGGAGTCGACGCCGTCCAACTATTCGACAGCTGGTCAGGGTGTCTCTCCCCAGTAGATTACGAAGAATTCGTCCTACCATATACAAAAAGGATTTTCCAGCAATTGGAGGGGCGAGGTGTTCCAAGAATCCACTTCGGAGTGGGTACTGCCGGATTGTTGGACGATATGCGAGAAACAGAGAGCGACGTGTACGGGGTTGACTGGAGAATCCCCCTAGATGAAGCCTGGAAGATTTTGGGCGATGACAAAGTTGCAATCCAAGGTAACCTGGACCCAGCCACTCTACTCAGCAACTGGACACTAGTCGAATCTCGAACAACCGAGATACTTTCAAGCGTGAAAGGTCGCCGGGGACACGTCTTCAACCTGGGACACGGAGTGCTACCTAGTACCGATCCATTGCAATTGAAGAAACTGGTCAGGCTGGTCCAAAGAACAACGCGGAGATAGAACAAATGCCGGAACAATCAACCTCTGCAGTCCTTATCATGGCATATGGAAGCCCAAACTCGCTCGATGAAGTGGAACCATACATGTCACAGGTACGAGGTGGACGGCAGACCACTCCTCAAGAGGTAGAGAATCTCAAAGAGAGATACCGCTTAGTGGGCGGGAAAACCCCCCTGCTCTCGATAACTTTGGCCCAAGCCAAAGCTCTCCGGGCAGAACTAGCAAGTGATGAGACCCGATTTCCCGTCTATGTAGGTATGAAGCACTGGCATCCCTTCATCGAGGACACAGTCCAGGAAATAGTCAAAGACGGTGCCGATTCGATAATCGGGGTTGCTCTCGCACCCCACTACTCTCGACTGAGCATCGGAGGATACGAGGACGCGATTGTCAGGGGACTTTCAAGGGCGGGCTCTAAGGTCCCGTTAACTATGGTGAAGAGTTGGCACACGAATTACTCCTTGATCGATGTACTGTCCAAACGTGTCCAGGACGGCTTGAGCAAGATGCAACGCCCAGATGCTGCTCTCATGCTGTTCACGGCGCACAGCCTTCCAAAGAAGATGGTACAAAGTGATGACCCTTACGAAAAACAGCTTTTCGAAACAAGCAGCCTAGTCGCGGACTCTGCGGGAATAAAACATTGGAGTTTTGCCTTCCAAAGCGCCAGTGAACCTAGAGAGAACTGGTTGGGACCTCAAATCCAGGAACAGATTAACAGACTAGTGCGTGATGGATACTCAGAGCTTCTTGTCTGTCCAATAGGCTTCGTCTCAGACCATCTAGAAATATTATACGACTTGGACATCGAGGCGAAGCAGCAGGCTAAATCGTTAGGCGTGCGGTTGGAGAGAACGATGTCCTTGAATGATGACCCAAGTCTCATCCAAGCCTTAGCGTCGGTGGTCCGGGTTGCCGTCCAAACTGAACCTATTCCAGTCCCTTGACCCGCGTTCTAATTTCCTGGGAGCACTGTAGTAACCGCTGCGGTATCCGATTCACGTCTTCGGAGGGTTTCTGCCATCAGTCTTAGAGATTCTTCGATCAGGTAACGGTCTGGTTGTAAATCTGGTTTGACTCCTAACCGACGAAGCTTTTCGGCCGTGATGGGTCCAATTGCACCGATGAGACAATCGTCCAGCAATCTCGCGAGTTCGTTCAGCGAAACAATCCTCTCTGCTATTCTAAACAGGTTGGTTGCTGACAGGGAGCTAGTGAAGAGTATCCCATCTACTAGATCTTCCTTGAGCGTCTCTACTAGTCTCGTTACCGTCAGATCATTCTGAGGCAGTGAGGAAGAATACACTGTGACACTGGAAACGTTCGCACCCCTCATCGCCAACCTCGTGGCCAAGGATTCGTTTGCTTCGGACGATCTAGCTAGGACCACCCGAGCTCCATCAAGCCGGGATGACGATGAGAGAAGTTCGGCAACACCTTCCGAAGTGTAGGTCGCGGGTACCAAAACATCTCGGACTCCTTGCTCCGTCAATGCTTGCCGGGTCTTCGGTCCGACGGCGACGATTCGGGGGTTGCCCAGCATACTTGGCAAGAGATTGCCATGTGTGCGAAGGAGGTTGAACAGAACTTGGACGCCTACTGGGCTCATGAAAACCAGCCAGTCTATACTGGCCTCGGACAGAACTGTCCGGAACTCTGTGAACAAGTCCGACGCCTCTCGTGGCTTGAGTTCCACCGTGTGTACGATCAAGGGAGTCCAGGAGAGTTTGCGTATGAATTCTGCGGTATCCTCTCCCTTTCCTTCAGGCCTAGTCACGGCTAGAAATCTTGACGAGTTTCTAGGCGTAGACTGTCCTCCAGCCCGCTTCTAGTCTCTTCGCTCCTTGTGCGAGGAGATCATTAGCAGCTTGTTGCGCTACTCCGGGGACATCTTTTACCGTTCCACTTTTCCTCGACTCAAGCCGTTCCTTGCCGTCCGATGAAAGAACGTAGGCCGTAAGCTCGACGGTTTGCCCGTCAACAGTTGCTAGAGCGCCGATGGGAACCTTGCATCCCCCTTCTAAGAGTCGGACAAGTTCGCGTTCTGCCATAGCCCCTGAATGCGTCGGGAGATGGTCGATAGCATCGAGAAGTTTGAGAACGGTTGCGTTGTCCTGTCTGGCGGTAGTTGCGATCGTGCCCTGTCCGGGGGCAGGCAAGAAATCATCTAGTGAGAGCTTCTCGGAAATCCTGTGTTCTAGGCCCAGGCGAGCCAACCCTGCCTCTGCTAGAATTACTGCGTCATAGTCTCCCCTGTCTACTTTCTGGACTCGCGTCTCGACGTTCCCACGTATTGGTTCTGGTCTCAAGTCGGGACGTACACGGAGCAACTGACTCATTCTCAGCAGGCTACTCGTCCCAACGCTGCTCCCCGCCTGAAGCTCATCTAATCCTCTACCCGTTCGGGTTACGAGAACATCTGCTGGGGAACCCCTTTCTGGCATTCCTGCTAGTGCAAACTTAACGGTGGAATCGAAGACAGGGAGATCTTTTAGGCTGTGGACAGCGAAATCCACTCGACCATCCAAGACGGCGTCATCGATCTCTTTTTCGAATATTCCCTTCTGTCCCAGGGAATACAAAGGCGTCTTCCGATCAGCATCACCCGCCGTCGTTATGATCTGCGTCTCCAGGTCTATTCCTGATATCATTTGACAGAGTTTTGCTATGACTAGGTCCGTCTGAACTAGTGAGAGTTTGCTGCCCCTCGTACCGACTCTTAGAAGCAATTTCCTTTTCCTACCCGGAGATCATGTTCAGCGTGGAGTTGATGGCTTCAAGAGTTTCTCCAACGTCATCTTCAGAGTGGGCTGTTGAGAGGAAGCAGGTCTCGAATTGCGAAGGCGGAACGAACACACCAGATTCCAGCAATGACCGGAAGTATCGCTGATACATTTCTGTGTTCGAGGATTTGGCAGAATAATAGTCCGTGACCGGACGCTTCGTAAAGAATACTTGGAACATTGATGCGATTCCATTTACTTGGGCGGGGACGTTTTTTGAATCGATACTGT
>Ga0209802_1001607_pt1 | contig 16531 bp, 19 predicted proteins | sample GraSoiAngelo_129_FD_185886 | JGI IMG/M metagenome (GOLD analysis project Ga0209802, IMG submission 185886) | Grasslands soil microbial communities from the Angelo Coastal Reserve, California, USA - 14_0927_12_40cm (SPAdes) (version 2) | ecosystem: Environmental > Terrestrial > Soil > Grasslands ... | reverse complement strand
TGCGATGCGCTTCCGATCTCGAGTGAGCTGAAGCAGCTGGGTTCGGTAGCTCTGCGGAGTCCTCGCCCGTCAGTCCAGATGACCCGTGACTAACTTCTTGCCATTGGGGAGCACGACCTCCAGCATACGCCCGAGTGGCCGGCCATTCTTGACTGGCTCCAGAGTGACGGTAACTTCATCCCCAGGCTTGAAGGTGTACTGGCTAAAGCCACCGGCGGTTACGCTTCGCGGAGGTTGGGTCTCCACAACCCAATGTACCACTGCGCCGTTATCACCGTTTACGTCGAAAGTCAGGAAGCAATGGGGATTGGACCAAGACCATCTTGTGACGGTCCCCTTCACCGTAACTCTTTTCCCGATGTCGAACTCGGCGTTGCCGTGGTGTGCGAACAGCGAAACTGAACCGATCAGAAGGCCAACAACAGCGGCAGTTGTGATAAGCCTCCTTCGCATGGCGATTGCCTCCATTCTCAAACCAGGATTTCCGCTTTGATCGCCCAGATGGCTCTTTATACACCCGAGGCCCTTCCGGGTGGATATTGTTTTTGTGGCATACTCTTCCAGCCCGGAAGACACGCTTTCGAAACCTGTTCTCGGAAAAGGCCCGGCATCAGCTAACGCCCAGGCGCCAAAAGTAGAAATCTGTGAGCCACTTGGCCTTCCTTTCTCGCTTTACAGGGTGAGGAAACGTTGCGGCCTCCAAAGCACAAATGAGAGACGCATCGGCCCAAGGAGAGGAGAACGACAATGAAAATCGTGAATCCGGCCTTAGTCCCCTTCCGTCATGACCACCTTGGCCCTCGTTCGATCCGTCACGAACGCGAGAATCTGATGCGAGAAAAACCCAATAGGAGAACGCGCCTCTTAACAGGCTCCCTCACACTTGTAGTTTTCGGCGTCCTTGCCCTTATCGCGACAATTGGATCGGCTCTGGCCCAAAACCAAACAAGCCTTTCGAACTTGTTTCCCTTCCCCGATCCCAGCGGCGTTGTGAAAACCTTCACGACAGATCCGCGTGGAAAGGTCGATTTGACGGGGCCTTTTTTCCAGCAACTGGGCACGAACGGCCGGAGTTGCGCCTCGTGTCACCAGCCGAGCGACGGCTGGACTGTCTCGGCCGCTCACGTTCAGGCACGATTCACAGCCAGCGCAGGACTCGATCCCATCTTCCGAACAGTTGATGGCTCGAACTGCGATCACCACATGGATGTCTCGTCCGTTGCGGGACGGGCTCAGGCATACAGCCTACTGACAACGAAAGGTCTGATCCGCATCGCGCTGTCGGTTCCGGCCGGCGCAGAATTCAGGGTTGACAGCGTGTCCAACCCGTACGGATGCAACGAAACGAATACGCTGTCGATGTACCGTCGGCCACTGCCTGCCGCGAACCTGCGCTTCCTGAGCACGGTAATGTGGGACGGCCGCGAATCCTCCTCACAGACCGGAACCCAGAAAATCACGTACCCGACCAACCCCGGCGATCTGCTGTTCGATCTCGCTCATCAGTCGGTAGACGCGACGCTCGGCCACGCGCAAGCGACGGCCGCGCCAACGCCAGATCAGCAAAAGGCGATCGTCAATTTCGAGACGCAACTTTTCGTTGCGCAGGCGGTCGATTCCAACGCGGGGTCCCTGCAGAGTTCTGGCGCCACCGGAGGGCCGGAACCCCTGTCCACACAATCGTTTTTCATCGGCATCAACGACCCCGTGGGGCAGAATCCCTTCGGGACGATATTCTCCCCAACCATCTTTACTCTTTTCAACCCATGGGTGAACAGCAGCGAGACCGCAAAGGCGAGTATCGCCCGCGGCCAGACAATCTTTAACTCCAAGCCAATCAGCATCGCCGGCGTAGCTGGCCTGAACGATGCCTTCTTCAGCGGGACTCCGATTGTCGGCACCTGCGGGACGTGCCACGACGCGTTCAATGTCGGCAACCATTCGGTATCCGCTCCTTTGAACATCGGCGTTGGGGATTTGACGAATCCTCTCGGCGTGGGCTATTTGCCCGTGATTACGCTACGAAATTTGACGACCGGCGCCACCGTGCAGACGACGGACCCGGGGCGGGCGCTGATCACCGGCAAATGGGCGGACATCGGGAAAGTGAAGGGGCCGATCCTGCGAGGACTCGCGAGTCGCGCGCCATATTTCCATAACGGCTCGGCCGATACGCTCTCCGACGTTGTGAACTTCTATGACCTGCGGTTCGGCATTGGCTTGACCGCACAAGAGAAGGCCGATCTGGCCGCTTTCCTGGCCGTCCTGTAATAGCTAGGAATAGCAACAATTTCGCTCAGTGATTGCGGTAGACAAGAACTCGGGCGCGAGAGTGTCCTAGCGCCCGCAGCCACAAAAATGAATGTTTCGGCAAGGGTGTTGCGAAGAACTTCTGCAGGGCCAAATCTGGGGAGGATTGGTAGTGAGCCGTAGCAGCCTTCGATCAATCGTGCCGCAGAATCACATGGCGGATCTCATGTCGAATATCCGGCCAAAACTCCTTGGCGATGTTATTCAGTACGGCCGATTCCATTTGCTCTCCCCAATTCCTGGCGGTTTGCCTCAAGCCGCGCTCCTGAGGCGGATAATACGCGTTGGAGAGACCTGCTTCCAGGGCATTGCCGGCCACTTCGGACCAATTGAAGCTGGTGCCTCCCGAATCGGTTTTAGTGATGACAGTACGGGACAGCGCATAGCCGAAGCGGCGGAAAAAACCTCCGTGACCCAGCGTGTAGTATCGCGGGTCCTCGTGCGTAATGGTTGGAACAATGGCTTCGGTGAAAAAAGTGCCCGACACGCCGTCCGCAAATGTCCGCCAATAATAGCGACCATAGCCCTTGATCCCGGTGCCTAGCTCCGGAACCGAACGCGTGGCCATAGCTTGACCGGCAAGAATTGCCGTCCAGGTGAAGTCTGAGTAATCGACGCTATCGTGCGTGGCCAGCACGAACTTCCCTCGCGTGGTTAGCGGCGGAAGCTCGGTATTGGCACTGACGGCCGCAAAATTGGGCACGACCCAAAACATGCGCTCAGTCTGCTCGTAGCCGGAATGATCTTTCTTCCAGTCGGCGGGCGGTGTGAGAGGAAGAGGAGTAAGCCTTAGCGCTTGGAGCTCCGACTGGGGATCACCTGATTCCGATCCGGAAGCTCCTGCGCTGCCCGATTGTTGTGCCTGTTGTTCGCCCGCATGGTCGGCTTCACTATCTGGAGGTGCTGTCTGGCTCCAGACGAGCGCCGGGCAGAGAAAAAACAGCAACGCCGCTGCTAGGATTTTAGCTAGACGCAAAGTCTCCCCACGCTGAGGAGTATCCGGCAGACCATCTCACGTCCCAGTATTTTCGACATCAACCGCGATAGGCAATAGACCTCGAGTAATCATTTAGTCATTTGATGGCAGATTCGTCTTTAAGGGTCTCCTATTGAAAGCGCCAAAAGTGTCGGGGGAAAGCGCACCCAGGAAGTGGCTTAGCGCAATTACATGCCTGGGCGTGACGGAGTAGGCCAGTCGTGATTTGCCCGGTGAGTTGCTCCGCGTGCCGAAGCGCGGCGGCCATTTGCCCCGCGGGTTAGTCTCGGGGCGCAGTCTTACTCCAAGCGCCGCCTCTGCGGCTTCGGGAATCTGGCTTACTTCGCGGCGCTCGGAGCCGACTTCGGAGCCGGCGTGCTGAATTGGACCGTATCCGCCACGAGCTTGCCTTCGGTAGGCTCTTTCGCGTGAATGACGACGCGGTCGCCGACGTTGAGATCGGCCAGTTTGGCGGCGGCCTTATTTTTGGTGAACGTCGTCTGCGGTACGACGGCGACGGTTACCAACGCGTTTGCCGTGGTCTTCACGGTGATGGAATCTTTGGCCACGCTGGCCACTGTGCCGATCACGTGCTGTTCATCGCCATGCGCGAAGGCCGCCGCAGCAATCAGGGAAATGCAAGCAATGAGAATCAAAGCGCGAGTCTTCATTTTTCTCCTCTTAAGGGGATTGTACGCGATCCCGAAGCGGATGTCCGCTAACTTTCCGCCGTTCGCGGCCGGCGGAATGGCCGCACCTGATGAACCTTCGCGGGGCGCCTTAGTGATTTGGAATCTGCACGGCTGCCGTGATCACGCAAATCCAAAGCAGAATCTCCGTCAGCCCGGCGAACCTGGCAATTCCGGGAGTATCGCTCGTTTGGCCCCACTCACGCGCTTTGCGCTGCACGACGACGTGCCAGATAAGCGCCAGCGGAACAAACATGCCGAGCTTCCATTGAAACGCGACATTGGCGATAAATGCCGTCGCGATTCCAGAGAACAGCATGAACCCGCCGGTGAGAACGATGGCAAAGCCAATCCAATTCCAGGCGAAAAGCTCCTGCGCGAGTTGCGCGGCCGTGGAGCGCCGGCTACCCACTCCGAGAAGCCGCAGATCCAAAGCGAAATTGGTCCCCAGCCAAATCGATAGACCGGTAAAATGAATCAGCTGTACAAATGGGTACGCCCATATCGATTCGCGTGTCATCAATCCCCAGGGAGTAGCCTCCAACCACTTGGCAAACGCCACCAGCGTATCATGCATAGGAGAGCGGCCCTTTCTGTCGCCGAAGTAAGGAAAGTTTTAGCCGAGCCCTTCGAGCGCCGGAATCTCCGACGCGGAAAGGATTGTCGCCACCCATAGCAACAAAGAGATCAGCGCGATGATCTTCGCGGCCCGGGGTACCGCAGGATCCTGCGCCCACCTCCGCGCGCCGCGCTGAACGATGAACGCAAAAACCGCCGACACTGCAATCAGCGTTAACTTGACGTGGAATACCTTGTCGGGCGCCCAATCGCCGGCGTCCGTCGCGAACATCAGGAAACCGGAAATTACCGCCAACGTAAATCCGATCCAAGCCCAGGGGAAAAGCTGCTCCGCAAGTTCTCGGATGCCCCGCCTGCGCGCTGCGATGCCCATGACACGCAGATCCACAACGGCAATCGATCCGATGAACCAGAACATGGTCAGATAATGAGTCACTGCGACCGTCGAATACATCCAACCTGTACTGCCCAAGGTTTTTACCCAACCCATTTGTTCCAGTGCCTCCCACATTTGGGTCTCCTCCTTGCCACGCCTTCATGATCGAGCCGGCTGGCGTCTGAGCCGCCAGCACTCTTATACTTCATAACTCCCTGAGTTCCAACTCTCCTTTCGTTCTCGTTCTCATCGTGACCGCGTATGCGCTCTTAAGCGCCTCCGTTTTGCGGACCAAACTTGTAGACAAGCACCTGAGCCGCAATTAGCAAGAGATAATATTCAGTTTCTCCCCTAGCAGCGCGTTAAATCGGTGCAAAAAGTGTTTTGGACTGCTCTAGTGCTGGTGTCCTTCTGCGGGTCGTTTCGGAGCTTCACCGCCGTTCAGAAACTCTTCTTCCTGCTGTTCCTCAGCGCGGTCCGCTTCAGTTTTGGGGTTCAGTTTTTTCATGTCCTCCAGCTCTTCGGAGGTGATCTGCGGCAGGTGGCGGATGAACAGAACCAGCTTCCAGGTCTCGGCATCGCCAGTTGGCTGATCCTTACCTGAAATCGAGCCTGAAGGCGGGCCAAAGGCGGGCATGCCGCTCAAGCGCACGCCATTCGCAATCGTGTAGTAGAGCTCGCCATCACTCTTGTTCTGTGTGTCGGCGTCGCGCATGTTGGGAGGCTTGGGGTATAGTCCTTTGCCGAACAGCGCGTCGCCGCTGCCGTCGTTGGCGTGACATATGGCGCAGTGATCGGCGAAGTGCTCCTCTCCTTCACGAACATTCTCAGCCGTGGGCGCATAGGGATTTTTCAATCGGTACGTCGCCGGCACGGCAAGGCTCTTGGCGATACCTGCCGCAAAAGCCTCGACCCAGGAAGGATTTTCTCGAGCGCTGAAGCCCCGCCGCACCAGGACGGTTGCGTAGATCGCCCCGGCGGCAAACAGGGCGATCACTACCAAAAGAACTATCTTCCACCTTTTCATGTCGAGTTCTCCTGCTCGCCAATCGGCGCGCGTAGCGGAATCAGAACGCGAGAGCTGCAGCCTTAGAATGCCACGGCCAAGCGATCAAGGGTACCGCTGCCCGAAGGATTTCAAGCGATGCAGGATTGAGGAAATGAGCGAGTCTAAGCCGTGACTTTGCTGACGAAACCGTAAAGGGCCAAACCTAGTCCGCCCAGAAACAGCATAGTCGCAAGATAGGTTACGGTAGGGTTGACGGAAAAGGGGAGATTCAGGCTATCACTCCGAAGGGCAACAAAGTGGATGACGAGTCCCAACAGCATATACAGGAATCCTCGCCGGATCTGACCGCCCTTAACGGCCGTCGGCGCTGGCGCGAGCCGCACTTTCGGAACGACCTCGCGGCAATGAGGGCAATGCGGGTGATTGCTGGGGACGGATTTGCCGCAATAGACGCACTGCCGCACGCTGGCGATACTTTGTTGAAAGCTGCTCATGCCGCCAACCTCGTTTTGTTCCGGGAGAATAGCCCGCTTCTTTTGGCAGCATGGGCCTCAATCGTGCGCTCGTCAATGAAGCAGAAGTACTTATGAGCGAATCAGCTATCCCAGGAGTTAACCTCAAGGGAAGCTAGTACGAACCCTTCCTAATTCCCACTTTGATTCCTACTCTTCCTGGTCAGTGTAGTCGCTGTGTACAGTCACTCTCATTTTGAACAACGGATAATTTCTATCCACCCGCCAGCGACAATAAAACACTATACATCAATAGCTTACAAGAAAACGAGTGGCCCTGCTCTTGCTTTACTTGAAGTAGAGACCAATGACAATGCTTATCGAATGCATCGTGATTAGCTCGTCGCTCTGCCAAGCGGTGAAAGAGAAGCCGGCCAAGCCCGTGTTCCCGACAAAGCAGAACGCTATCATCGCGGTGCTGAAAGACCGGCCGGTCAGCGAGCGAAGCGAAAGGAAAACGGCATGAGACAAATTCCACAGGGTGTGCAAAACGAGCCGCTGAATTCAGCTTTGAGTGCCAGCGAGAATGCATCGGATAACGGGGCAGCCAACGCGATGGTCTGCGTTTACGGACACGGGCCGACCAAGAATCCGTTCTACGAAGAGGCGCGAGCGGTCAGCACGAGCGCCGCAGGCGCTTTACTTATCCTCAGCGCCCCTGTAAGCGGCGGGCAAAAGTTGCTTCTGATCCATGGCGAGAGACAAGACCCGGTGGAAGCTCAGGTCCTTTGCACACGGACGCTCGGCGCCCAAATGTTTGAAGTCGAAGTCGCGTTTGCTGTTCCGCGGCCCGATTTCTGGCGGCTATCTCACGGAACCGCAAAGACGAACCAGGGACCAGAGAAGCGGCGCTTTCCCCGCATACGGCTGCCCCGGGGATTGACTGTTGCCTGGCAGGCCGCGGACCTGCGGGACATCTCCCGCATTTCATCGCTCAGCCTGGGCGGCCTCTTCATTGAGGCGGCCAACCCGGTCCCGGTGGGTGAGACTGTTCAAGTGCAATTCGATATTCCCAGCGGAGCCATTCGTGGACAAGCTGTGGTCCGGCGCTCAATTCAGGGCGAAGGTATGGGAGTGGAATTTACGGAATTGCCGGCAGGGTCGCAAGCTGGGCTTAATGAACTTTTGCAAAAGCTGCTGACCCGTATTCGGAATCGAAAATCATAGCCAGGCCCCGCGGATCTATCTCAATTCAACGCGATCCAACGAACCCAAGCTGCATTCCAAATCGCCAGCGCCTGCGCGAGCCGCACTCGGGATTCATCGCCTACGTGCCGATCGGCAGCGTGGAGAAGGACAAAGTTTTGGTCACGACGGGTGCGGGCAAGACGGTGTCGTGCTGCCACTCGTCCCCGGCATCATTCATTTTCGGGCCTAGTGCTTGCCGGCTTCAGTTTTCTTGGATTCGGCGCTCACGGTGCCGTAGTTCTCGGCGAGATAATCCGAAATGGTCCTCGCATCGGCGGCACTGATTGGGGCGCCATACACGCCGATCATCTTCTTGACCTCGCCGTCCCACTGCGGAGCGCTTAAATGCGGCTGTCTCACGATGTAGTCGGTGGAATGGCAGATGCTACAGTTCTTGCGCACTGCGTCATCGCCGGTACCGGATTTGATCTGGGAGAGGGGGTTATCCGGCGGCAACTGAATGGAGGTCTTCTGGGCGACCGCCGCCGTGGCCAAAACGAGCACTGCCGCCAGGTAAGTTGTTCTTCTCTGCAGATGGTTCATTGGCATTATGTCCCTGAAATCGCGTGGGCAGATAGATCGTGCCTACGCCACCGTCACGTCCACATGTTCGACCACATTGCGCAGATATCCCGCCGGATTCCAGAGCGCCTCGGATGGCTCCGACTCCCCGATTCGATTCGTGGCCCGGGCCATCAGGCTGTAGCGCCCCATACGCGGTGGAGTCCATTGTAAGGACCATTCGCGGAACGAGTAATTGCCGAGATCTTTTCCGAGCTGTGCGGGCCGCCAACTGGCTCCGTTGTCCGTAGACACCACGACTTCCTGAATGCCGTAGCCGGAATCAAACGCAATGCCCTTGAGCGCAACGGCCTTTCGCGCAGCGAGACGCTCGCCCCCTGTGGGTGCGATCATCAATGACCGGACATCCAACCGATTAATCGGCACAGTATGGGCCGGCGCGCTTCCCGGTTCGACGCACCCGCAGGGCGTGTCGGGAATCAGATACGCCTTTCTCATCCAGAAGCCGTCAAACTCCTTGTCCAGCACGGTGATTTCCGAAAGATGCTTCACCCAATACGTCGCGTACCAGCCCGGCACGATCAGACGTACAGGGAAGCCGTTGAGCATCGGCAGCGGCTGGCCATTCATTTGGTAGGCGACCAGCACGTTGGGATCGTCCATGATCCGCGAAACGCTAAGACTCTTGACGAAATCGGGGATCGTGGGCATGACCGGCTGATCCAGGCCGTTGAAGCTGACATCCACGGCGCCCGGCTTCACACCGGCCGCCGAGAGAACGTCGCGCAGCCGAACGCCCGTCCATTCGGCATTGCCCATGGCGCCATTGGCCCATTGCCCGCCGAATACTCGCGGGGAGAAGTAGCCGCGGCCATTCCCTGAGCATTGATTCACGGCCACGATGCTGGCGCGCGGGAATTTGCTTTGCAGATCGTCGAACGAGAGCTCGAGCGGTTTATCGAGATGGCCGGTGACTTTCAGGCGCCAGGTGGAGAGGTCCACCTGGGTCGGCGGAGGAATGTGATAGCGGACGTAGAACGCCTCGTTGGGCGTGATGGCGCTGGCGAAGTACTTCATGGGCGTCTCGAGCTGCGGCGGGCGAGAGGTGAGCAGGATCAGATCGGTCTTTCCTGGGTAGCGCACCAACGGACGGCCAGCAAGCAGCGGATCTTCACTACCCTCGGCCGCCCAGGCAAGTTTTGGCCCTACTAGAAATTCGCGGCCCCACAGGCTGGTTGCGATTGCCGCCGAGGTCATCCCCCAAGTACGTAGAAAGCTGCGCCGGTCAAGCGAGCTCAATTCGGGCTCCCGCTTATAACTTCGCTTAACCTCGGTAACTCGTTTTCCAATCTGGTCCTCATCTTAATCTTATCGCGACATTCGATTTGTCATCGTATATTGAAAAAGCGGCCGCGTCATCAGACTCAAAAGGAAAAGAAAAAGGGCCGGCGTTTTTTGTGCCGGCCTTTTTTCGGGTATCTCCTCGAAAAAAATCTACCAAATCAGCTTCAAGCCGAGCTGGATGGAGCGGCTCCCTCTTGTCCCGAGCACCGGATTGGGCGATGCCTGGTCAGGCGTGTTGCAGCCGCAACCGAAGTTGGTGGAGGCTTGCCGAAGAAGACCGTTTGCGGCATTCTTGAGCGCTTTCATTAGCATTTGCAGCTCACTGGTAACTTTGCGGGGGCGAATGGCTACACAATTCATCGTGCACGACAAGGCCGATACCGTCGGCGTGGTAGTGGTGGAGGACGTGCGCCCCGGCCAGAAGTTGACGGGCTGGATCATGCAGACGGACGAGACGATTTCGCTGAAGGCTCTCGACCCCGTGCCACTCGGCCACAAAATCGCCCTCCGGGACATCAAGGCCGGTGAGACCGTTTTGAAGTACGGCCACGACGTCGGCCGCGCCGTAGCCGACGTTGGCAAGGGCCGACACGTGCATATTCACAATCTGAAGACCAAGAGGTGGTAAGAATGGGCCGCTACGATTTTTACGGTTTTCGCCGCGAGAACGGCCGCGTAGGCATCCGCAATCACGTGGTGATTTTGCCCCTCGACGACCTCTCCAACGCCGCCTCTGAAGCTGTGGCGCACAATATCAAAGGGACTCTGGCCCTGCCGCATCCCTATGGCCGGCTGCAGTTTGGAGAAGACCTCGAACTCCACTTCCGCACTCTGATTGGAACCGGCTCAAATCCAAACGTCGCCGCCTGCGTCGTTATTGGAATCGAGCCTGGATGGACAAGCCAAGTGGTGGAAGGCATCGCCAAGACTGGCAAACCCGTGGCCGGTTTCTCTATCGAAGGCAATGGCGATATCAGCACCATCGCCGCTGCATCGCGAAAGGCGCGCGAGTTCGTTCAAGCGGCTTCTGAAAAGCAGCGCGAGTCGTGCACGATCCGGGAGCTCTTCATCTCCACGAAATGCGGCGAGAGCGACACGACTTCAGGCCTGGCTTCCTGCCCCACCGTGGGCAATCTCATCGACAAACTCGATCCGCTCGGCGCCACCACCTGCTTCGGAGAAACTTCCGAGCTGACCGGCGCCGAAAAGGTGTGCGCCAGCCGCGCCGCCAGCAAGGAAGTCGCCGACGAGTTCATGCGCGTCTTCAACGCCTACCAGGAAGTCATCGAGCGCCACAAGACCAGTGATCTCTCCGACTCCCAGCCGACCAAGGGCAACATCGCCGGTGGCCTTACCACCATCGAGGAAAAAGCCTTCGGCAATCTCCAAAAGATTGGCCGCAAGACCAAGTTCATCGACGTACTCAAGCCGGCGGAAGCGCCGGCAAAAGGCGCCGGCCTCTACTTTATGGATACCTCTTCGGCGGCAGCGGAGTGCGTTACCCTACAAGCAGCTGCGGGATTCGTGGTGCACCTGTTCCCTACCGGCCAGGGCAACGTAATTGGCAATCCCATCGAACCGGTCATCAAGCTAACCGCTAATCCCAAGACAGCGCGGACTATGACCGAGCACATCGATCTCGACGTTTCCGGGCTCCTTCGGCGGGAGATGACACTCGATCAGGCGGGCGATCAATTGATCGACATCATGATCCGAACCTGCAATGGCCGGCTCACCTGCGCCGAGGCTCTGGGACATCGCGAATTCGTGCTGACCAAGCTTTATCAGTCGGCATGAAGCGAAAGGTCACTTCATGAGCAGAAATCGCTGCTCTCGTTCGCCGGACTGGGCATTGCGGGTCACTGGGCAGTTTGTTGAACATTGGCATAAGGCTGCTTGGGCTTGGGCCCGCTTGGCCACCCAAATGACGCCCGAGCTAACTTCACTTCTGAACGATGGCGGGCATCGAATTCCAAAGCATGCCGTAGGCATTTTGGCGCGATTGTCCAAATTACGTTTGTGGAATTTTGAGGAACTGCAACGATGGGCCCCTCCTGAAGCATTGTGTAAGCATTTGTCGGCGAGCCTGAAAAAAAGGAGGAATTGGAAATGAGAGGAATGAAGCGAGGGTTGTGCCATTGTGCAGGGAGTGCTGGAGTCGTACTGGCGGCTTTGTTCATAGTTTTCACATCCGCTTTTGCCCAGAACCCTGCCCCTGCCGCGCAGACTGGAGGAAGACCCATCGCCGGGGGCTTTGACAAGGTGCATGAATTGCCGCCGGGCGGACCGGCGCCCCGCATGGCGGACGGGCATCCGGACCTGTCTGGAACGTGGTACCCAAACGCGGCTGGAAGACAGCTAGAGTCTGCTTACCCGGTCGACCAAGCTGCATTCAGGCAATTCGATCCCAAGGTGACGCCGGAAGAGAAGCCTTCCTTCAAGCCTGAGACAGCCGCAAAATACAACAGGCCGCTCCCTTATGGAGAGTGTGAACCGGCCGGTATTCCAAGCGTGATAACAGGGCAAGCCACTCATCACACGCCTTTGGAGTTGATTCAAACCCCGGGAAGGTTGGTAATTCTAGTTGAATACCCGAGAGACTTTATTATTATTCGCACCGATGGGCGTCCGCATCCCAAAGATCCGGATCCCACGTTCAATGGCGACTCGGTTGCTCGTTGGGAGGGAGATACACTGGTCATCGACACGATCGCTATTGATGAGAGGGAAAGGAATGTCTTGGGGGGGAGGAGCAGGGATGGCTTCATAGTGATCAGGAGCATGTGGTAGAGCGTTTCAACCGTCCCTCAAAGAACTACCTCATCTATCAAGTCACCATCGAGGACCCCATGGTGCTGGCGAAACCTTGGACTTCGGCACCTCGTAAGTGGTCGCTGGCGCAGGATCCCAACGACGGCTTGCAAGAATACGTCTGTACGCACAACGAGGAGCCATCAGACATAAAGAAAATAAACGCAGCGAAGGCGAAAGGTAAGTGAGGAGTTCGCCGATGGGGGAGGGGGCATTGCAAAAGGGGATTTTGGTTTTTGAGAGGCATCGGAATCTGGCCGGAACAGCAAACGCGAAGGCGCACTAATGGAGGTGGCTTCGGCATGAAAGTTAGCTCAGAAAAACATGCTGGTGTGGTCTCCGCTGCAACACGGAAATGCTCATGGAATCCAATTGATCTAGCCGGTTAGTGATGGCAGACGTTGATATCCGTACCGTCGCCGAACTCATGGGGCACAAGAAAATTCAAATGACCATGCGCTACGCTCACCTTGCCCCCGAGCACTAGCTGGTTGCAGTCGAGCGGCTGAAGGCTTATATTCCTTAGGCTCGTGCTTCGATAAAAAAGCCTAGGTGATAAGGAGTACGAACCGACACCACTACCGACACCGTCAAAAATCAGGTGTCCGTAAGTTGTTGAAGGGGACGTAGTTCAGTTGGTTAGAACGCTGCCCTGTCACGGCAGAGGTCGCGGGTTCGAGTCCCGTCGTCCCCGCCATTCCTTTTTAATGACTTAGACGAAGAGAATGGCTGGTCCGAAGGATTTTCAACCCGAAGTCCAACCCGAAGCGCGAGTCGAACGCTTTGCGCCGAGTTTGATGGCGTCCAGGAACTTCCCCTGGGCTTCCACCTGCTTGCTGTTCACGGCGTGGATATAGCGCGCGGTGGTCTGCGGCTTTGCGTGACGAAGCATCGACTGGATCGTCGAGAGAGGAACCTCGTTCGATCCGAAAAACGTCGCCAAGCTGTGCCGCAAGTTGTGCCAGCCAAACCGTGAACGATCTTGTTTAGCGATAACGCCAGCCGCAACCGCAGCAGGACGCAGATAGTCCTTGCCGCAGCATGATGCTGCCCGCGGAATCCGCCCCTTTTCACGAAACGAGGGAAAGATCCAATCGCCATCTTTGCTGTAAGGAGACTCGTTACCCCATTCCTGCAGATATCCAGCCAGTGCTGGATGCATGGCTACAGGTTTCATGGACCCTTTGGTCTTCCCTGGGGTCTCCTTGCCCTTGCTCCAGGCACGCCGCACAAGTATCTGGTTGCCTTCGTAATCGATGTCCCGCCATTGCAATGCAAAACACTCCTCAGGACGGAGTCCAGTTGCCGCGTGGACAAGAGCGAGCGTCCACTCAAGTTGCGTCTCCGACCTGTTGAGCACACCCAAAATGGCGATCATCTGCTCCGGTGATACGACCTTGGCCTCGTAGTCCGATTGCGTCTTGCACCGCGCGCCACCGAATTTTGGATGCCGAAAAGGATTGAAGACCATCTCGGCGGGAATCAAACCATGGCGTTGAGCGTGGCCATAGGTTTGGCTCAGTACCGAGTTGATTTTCTCGATTGTCGGCCATTTCAGCGGCTTTCTCTTTGGGCCTTGCGGAGTCGAGGCCAATATCTCGAACCAACTTTCTACCTCCGTGGGTTTGATACTGCCAGCCAATCGTTCCCCCCAACGCGGAAGGATAAAGCGGTCGAGGTTGTGCTCGTCCCGATCGGCGGTTTCCTCGGCCTTGCGGCCGATGATGCCCTCCTTTCTGAGTTCATGCAGTCTCCAATGTTCAGCAATTTGCTTGAACGTTGGTTCAGTGCGGGTCCAGCCATCCATGTATTTTTGTAGCCCCAGCCTCCCCACTTCCATCCAACCCGCAGTTTCCGTTGGGAAATCGGCCACAAGACCGACACGCTTGGAATTCTCCACGCGCTTTCCATCGGCCTGCCGCGTCGTCTGATAGCAAAAAGGCCAGGTCATACCGTCCGCATACTTCTTCTTTCTTAACCATCCCTGTTGCTTCGCCATTAGCGTTTCCGCGCTTTCTGGCTGCCAGGGACTGCCGCGGGAGAGTCTACACCATCCGCCAATGCAGCTGCCAATTCGGAGAGACGAAAGCGCCACACCTTTCTCTTTCCAATGCCCAGTGCGTGGCCAGGCAGAATGTCTGCACGAGCGAGCTCCAACAAAAGCCTAGGACGTATAGACAAAAACTCCGCAGCGGTTTGCGCATCAACAAAGGGTTCAGTCGTTGAGAACGGTTCCATCAATTGAGAAGCACTCCTTTGCCTTATTTTGAGGTGGAATCGACCCTCGCCAGCAGGTCACCGTCCGGTTCTTCCTAAAATGAATGAGGAGAATGGGAATCGAAATGGAAATGGTCCCAAGGGAAGCGGCTAAGGGGAATGGAATAAGGGAATGGACTCCGCCCTGTGGGTAGTGCAAGGGACGCCGGGACGCGGCGGCAAGCTTGCCTCCGCGTCCCGGCGCGAACGTTTTCGCTTTTGCAGTTGCTGTGGCTCACTGTGTTTGTTTGAGAAACTCGCGGAATAATGGGTGGTAGAGCTTGTAGCGACCGCGACCGACGCGCAGAAGCAGAGCCTTTTCGGTCAGGCGGCTGAAGTATTTTCGTTCGTATCGATTGGTCATTTGCCTTGGACTGACCTCGTCATTTCCCGCTCTTGCTACGTCTCTCAGGAGTTGAACTTCTCTTTCGGTCACTTGCGCGAGGTCCGAACGAAACTTCTCGTGCTCTAAACGCTTGAAAATTGCAGGCCAAAGCGGTTCAGGGTCCACGAGAGAACCGTGGGCGAGGGCCAACAATTGCCGGCTGACGAAAGCCAAGAAGTAGGGATGACCGAACGTCTTGGCGTAAAGCCATTCGGAAAGGGGATGAATACGCGGCGAATCTCCAAACACTGCTGCGGTGTACTCGCGAGTTTCCGGCAATGTGAAAGATGAGAGATAGACCTTGTCGTAGAAGCGAACCGCCGGTTCCGCAAAACTCCTGATGTTCGAAAAATAATCCGACCGAGCGGAGAAGCAGAGGCTGTAGTTGACTCCGTGTATGGCGAATTCCTGAAATTGGTTGCGCAGGGCCAAGGCAATTCCTTGGGCACGTGGATCAGTGAAGTTGTGCAGATCGTCGAGAAAAAAGATCACACCCGTGATCTGCGCCGGGCGAACGAATTGTCTCCAGGCATCGTGTAAGGCGTGTTTGAGAATGGCAGTACCCGAGGTGAGAAAGAATTCCGGGCCTTGGCGATCAAGGGAAACGCCCCCGATCGAGAGCCTGCTCAATTTCCATTTCTGCAATTCATTGCGGAATTGCGTGATCGGCGAGTCAGAGGTCTCCAGGGCACGGGTGAAGGTGTCGAGCAGGCATTCCGCGAAGCACTTGTAATCAGAGAGTTCCGTCGAAACCGAAAAGAATACAGGCAGCATCGCATGTTCGGGTTTCGAGCAAATCGCTGAGTATTTCAACAGTAGGCTGCTCTTCCCGACTCCCCAGTCTCCCAATACGGCGAATGATGGCGTTCTGCCAGTCAGTAATCCCTGCGCCAATACTTGCCGGAATGCTTCAATTTGCGTGTCTCTGCCAACAAATTCATCAGGTTGGGCGGGGAAATTCGGTTCTGGCACCACAGCAGTCGCTCCATTTCGGCGGTTTGGGACAGAAGTGACAAACGGGATTCCCGTTTGTCACTTCTGTCACTTTGGTCTCAGGAGGTGCAGATTCACCCCTTGGTCGGACCTTTGTGGGTGGGCTGCACGGTGGGCGGCATGAGTACACGCCGCCCACCGTGCAGAGGTGGAAGGATTAGTTGGTGGGTTTGTTGCTTGTGGGTGGGAGTTCGCGGGGGTTAGTTCGGAGTTTTGAGAATCAGAAGATGGTTCTCAACGAATGCGTGGTCGCTGACTGCATCGGGCCTGCCGATCCCGAGCTTGATAAATGCAAGCGAGATCCACTCGTTGCATTTCTCGATGATGCGGGCCTCGCCGAGAACGACTTCGTTCCAGACGACGTAATGCGTGAAACCGTTTCCCTCACTTGACATGAGGCACCTCCAATTTTTGTGGATTTTGGGTTTCGTTTCTGATTACTGCTCTTCCGGCGTCCAAAGGCGTGCGCGATCTCTGCGGCACACGAACGGCATCGGTCTAGATCTTCCACCCTATGGCGAAAGCGCTGCGTTATGGTGAACGCGGGAAGCCCGCTGAGTCGCAGCTCGTCCACATCCCGC
>Ga0209802_1001605_pt1 | contig 16540 bp, 15 predicted proteins | sample GraSoiAngelo_129_FD_185886 | JGI IMG/M metagenome (GOLD analysis project Ga0209802, IMG submission 185886) | Grasslands soil microbial communities from the Angelo Coastal Reserve, California, USA - 14_0927_12_40cm (SPAdes) (version 2) | ecosystem: Environmental > Terrestrial > Soil > Grasslands ... | reverse complement strand
TGAGGGCAAGAAAAAATCCAGAGTAGGATGCCCACGAGCGAAAGAATCACAAACAAGATGGCCATCACACCCATCGACGCGTGCAGAAATACGTCGCCCTCATGATTGGACTCAAAGCGAAAAGCTAGAGACTCATCACTCGATGTCGATTGTCCCCGAACCGGTCTGCACTTCGACCGGGACGCCACCACCGCGGACTTTGCCGTGAACTTCCTTGCGGTTTACGGCCCCCTGCACCGTAACCGGGTGAGCGACCGAAATTGAACCCGATCCCGTATGAGCGTCCAAATCGAAAGCCGCATTCTGCGGCAGCCGCAACCGAATGCTGCCGGAACCGGAGCGCACCGTCCATGCCCCGCTGGGATCACCCTGAGCGCGGATCGTCCCACTGCCCGCTTTGGCTTCCAGTGATCCGTGGACGCCGTTCAGTTCCATACCGCCCGACCCAGTTTGCACATTGACAGCGCCCGGAGCTGTCTGCTCCAAGGTAATGCGCCCGCTGCCAGTATCAGCTTCAAACCCTCCAGCAATATCGGATCCGTGGATGGAGCCGCTGCCCGACTTGGCCCTAACATTGCCCTTCACGTGATCGATGTCAATATCGCCGGAACCAGCGTCGGCGCGCACTCTGTCACCGAGGTTCGTAATCTTGAGACCGCCGGAGCCTGAGCTGACATCGAGAGGACCTTTAATTCCATCCACCGTCTGGTTCCCCGACCCGGTATGCGACCTCAACTCGGTATCAGCCGGCACCTCGAGCTCGTAGCTGATCGAAATGTTACGCCGTAGCTCAGGATCACTTATGCGGCCAATGTGGATGGTATTGCCGTTCTGTTCTATGGGAGGATTCTGCTCAATCCGCCGCACCCTCTCCTCGGCATTGCCGAAAAACCACTCGTTGGCATGAATGCGCGCGTTCACCCGGACCTCGTTCGAGTTCCCCCTCCGTACCTCGACGCTGCCTGAGCCGGTGGTGACGTCCAGATTTACTGCTCCGGTAACTTTGAGGGTTCGTTGGAATGAGCCGTTTACCGCCAGCCGTGCGGCAAACGCAGGCAGCGCGTGAACGCACATCAGCATTGCTAGACAAGCCACCGCGAAGTGGCGGGCAATTGGTTGGACTCTCATTGGTTCCTCCACTCAACGGATTTCAATATCCCCAGACCCGGTGTGTACACGCAAGGGTGGTCCGCCGCCGTGGACTTTACCCGAGACGTTTCGCCGCGGCTCCTGCACTCGGCCCTGCACGGTCATTACGACAGGCTGATCCACCACAATAGTTCCAGAGCTGGTGGAGAGATCGAGGTCAAATCTAGAGTCCGATGGCACGCGCAAAGTAACGTTCCCTGATCCGGTTTTTATTTCCCAGCCGGTGGCCGGCGTACCGTCTGCCGAAATATCACCGCTTCCCGCGTCGGCTCTGAGAGCGCCATGCACGCCGCTAAGGTCAATATTTCCCGAACCAGTGCGAATCTCCACATCGCCGTTGCCGCTCTCTTGCACGCGAATGTCGCCGCTTCCGGCGCTGGCTTTAAACGGCCCGGAGATTTTCTTCGACTCGACGTTCCCTGAACCGGTCTGAGTGTGTATGTCGCCAGTCAAATCTGTCAGCCGCATATCACCCGACCCACTTTCAAGCTCCATTTTCCCCCGCAATCCCTCGAGTCTCTGATCTCCAGATCCGGTGTGCGTCCGCACTGTAACCTCGGCAGGAACTGTGATTTCATAATCGATCGAAATATCGCGGACATTTACGTAATCAATCCGAATGCTGTTCCCCGTCTGCCGCACCGGTGGATTTTTCTCCAATTCTTCCACTTCCGCCTTCCTGCCGCCATTGAACCACCTGTCGCCAACGTGGATTTTCCCGCTGACAGTGACTGTTCCGGCGGGGCCGCTCTGAACCGTGATGTCGCCGGAATGAGTCAACGCTTCCAGGTCCACTGGGCCGCTTACTTGAAACGTGCGTTGAAATGTCCCCTGCACCGACGAAGCCGCCGCCGGCAGTACGGTGATACAAATCGCAGTCAATATCACAAGTAGATCAACCGCTGAACCGCTGATTCGTTTTTTCATGAGCCCTCCTTAAGATCCGCATCTTGTGCGCCCGAAAGCTGGCGAACGTCTGCCGCAAAATTGTCGATCAGGTTCATATGATCTAAGACTTAAAGTGCCTAAAAGCTAGGGCACGGGTTTGTCGACCCGTGCCCCGCCAGGTCCGGGCCCTTGAACGGAGCCGGACAACCAACCGACTTCTATTGCAATACCACCTGGTCGCCTTCCTTCAGTCCACCCACCACTTCCGTCTTCGCCCCGTTGGAGATTCCGATATTGACCGCCATTTTTTTCTTCCCATCCTTCGCCTTAGGATCTGGCATTTCAACGGATGCCTTCTTGTCCTTGTCGTAAAGGATGGCGCCTTCCGGAATCTGCAGCACGCTCTTATGTTCTTCCAGGATGATCTCGGCATTGGCCGTCATCTCTGCCTTCAATTCGCCGCCAGGATTGTTGATAGACACGCGCACTTCGAAAGTCGTCACGTTGTCCTTCTCCACGCCCATGGGGGAAATCCTGGTCACTTTGCCGTTGAAGGTCTTGTCCTTGAACGATTCCACCTTGATTCGCGCCGGCTGCCCGAGATACACCTTGCCGATGTCGCTCTCGTCCACTTTCCCCTTTACGTAGACTTCGCTGGTGTCACCCAGGGTCATGACCAGAGTTGCGGAGGAGCCGAGCACGAGGATGGAACTAACCGCATCACCCATTTCGACGTCGCGCGAAAGCACAACGCCATCGATTGGCGATTCAATGTCGGTATAACCAAGCTGTTCTTCAAGTTGCTTAAGGTTGGCGCGATCCTGCGAAACTTGCGCCGCTGACTGGCCAATCTTTGCTCTCAGAACCACAAGTTGTGCCTTGGAGACGTTCTGTTTATTTAGTGAAAGCTCGTAGTTCTTCTGCGCATCTTCAAGGGCGGAGGTCGAAACCACACCTTCCTTTGCCATACCGATGGCGCGCTCGTAGGCACGCTTCAACAAGGGAACATCAGGACCTTCGGCATCCACCTTGGCGCGCTCGTAATCCGCTTCCGATCCTTTCAGACTTGCTTCCGCCGCTTGCAAAGCCGCCTGGGATTGCGCCACCTGGGCTTGAATTTCTTCCTTGTCCAACTGGGCGAGCAATTGGCCTTTCTTCACTTTGTCGCCAGCCTGTACCAGGAGCTTCTTGACGATGCCGCTGGCTTTGGATTTGACCTCAACCTTGGTGATGGGCTCGACCTTTCCGGTAGCCACTACACTCTTCGCCAAATCCCCCTTTTCCACCTTCGCCAGCTTCGAGGGATCAATCTTGGTGCCGCCGCGAGTAAAGGCGAAAACCACACCGACGCATAACAAAATTGCTGCTACGACGACGCTGATGATAATGATCCGTTTGCGCCGCTTCTTTTTTCCGTTAACGTTACCGTTCACATCTGCCTCCTGCCGCCAAAAAACATGAAACATGAATTCCGTGCTGCGGACTCCCGCCTGCCTTCGGCCCTGAGGTCATGTTTCCGCTAGCCTCGATGGTTGTTACGAAAGTCCGTCCTGTTTTGTTCCGGATTGCTCGCCCGCATTTTTGCGCGTTGGCTGTTGCAGTCTTCGCCTCTCACTTAGACCGTTCTACGGGGAAAAAAGAAAGCAGGAAAGACGTGTGTTAATAGAATCGCGCATCTTGCACCTGCCTGCAACCGCAATTCGTTCAAACTATAACTATCAACCTGAAGCCTCTTTAGAATGTTAGAATTACCCATCCATGGTAGCTTTTGTGCTGCTCCGGGTTTTCCTCATTCTGCTCCTGGTCGCAGCCAATGCCTTCTTTGCCGCTGCCGAATTTGCCTTGGTGAGCGTGCGGGATACCCGCATCCAGCAGCTCATCGATGCCCACCGGATTGGTGCGCGTACCGTCCTGAAACTTCATCAAAATCTGGATGAAGTAGTAAACGGCGTTCAGCTAGGCATCACACTGACCAGTTTGACCCTGGGCTGGGTCGGGGAACCGCTAGGCGCGCGCATGGTTGAGGCGTGGCTTGGCCAGGTTCCGCATGTCGCCATCTATGCTCATGCCGTCGGTACGGCGCTGGCATTCATGGTGATCACCTACCTGCACGTGATCCTGGGCGAATTGGTTCCCAAGTCGCTCGCCCTGCAGCGTTCGGAGCGCGTCGCGCTGGCCGTGGCCGCGCCCATGGATGTCTTCCTCACCGTGGCCCGGCCCTTCCTTTATTTCATGCGCCGTTCAGGCGGCTTCGTGCTCAAGCTTTTTGGATCGCGCCAGGTGCGCCGTGGCGCAGTGCACTCGCCTGACGAACTGAAATTGATCGTCACCGCCAGCCGCCAGTTCGGGCAAATCCCGCACGTGCAAGAAGAGATGATCCACAACGCGCTGGAACTGGATAACATCACCGTACGTGAAGTCATGGTGCCGCGCCCTGACATTTTCGCCTTGCCCGGCGACTTGACCCTGGACGAAGCGCTTGGCCGAATCGTTGAGGAACAGCACTCCCGCATTCCCATCTACGATCCGCAGCGCGGGACCGAGCACATCGTCGGTGTACTTTATTCCAAAGACCTCATGCGCTGGATGCGTCTGCGCCTCACCTTAAACGCGAATCATCCTATTGCCGAACGCATCGCCAAAATGCAGATCAGCCGGATCATGCGCAATGTGCTGGTAATCCCCGAAACCAAGGTGCTCACCGACTTGCTGCAAGAATTCAAAGAGCGCAAGCGCCACTTGGCGGTGGTGGTGGACGAGTACGGTTCCACGGCGGGTGTGATCACCGTGGAAGACGTAGTCGAACAACTGGTTGGCGAAATTGAAGACGAATTCGACGTGATCCCGCCAGACCAGCCCGTGCTGGAGGGTAGCAACGTCCTGTTACTCGAGGGTTCGACCAACATCCGCGACCTGGAGAGCCAGTACCAACTCTCGCTTCCGCGCGACGCAGGTTTCGAAACCTTGGCCGGATTCATGCTCGCGAACTTGCAGAAGATTCCTCATCCCGGCGATTCGTTCGATTTTGAAGGACGGCGCTTCACCGTGGAAGACATGGACGGCCACCGCATCGCGAAAGTGAGAATTGAAAATCTGGCCCCTGCAGCCATGCGCCAAACCGGAGACTGAGCGAACGCCATGAAGGCAACCGCTATTCCTGCAGCCCAGGATGCCCATCCCCAGATTGCGCCGGCTCCGTTGACGGTCGCGCTTCCTGTCTTTGTTGTGCCTTCGGCTATCTTCTGCCTTGCACTCTACGTAGGTATTCCGCTCATGATGCGTGCTGGGTTACCGCTGTCCGCGATTTTTACCATCGCACTTCCAGTGCCCTTGGCACTCATGCTTCTGGCTAGCCTTGTGGCTCTTCGCAGAGAAGGATGGCCTTTCACCTGGAACTCGGTAAAGATTCGTTTTTCGTCTAGGCCGGATGAATCTGGACGCATGGTGTTGGGCGGGTTCACTCGCAGCCTTCATGTATGGGGGAAATCCGGCTCGTTGGCTGTCGCTTTCGTTTGCTGTAGTGGCGTTGTGGCTAGAGCGGCGCCGATTTACCAATCTACTTTTAGGAATCGCTGGTGTGGCCGGATTTATTCTAGCCAGCTGGGCTATTGGATTCACCGCGCCTTGGCTTTCACGCTTGAAGTTCTACGAGGAACCTGCCTTCTTGAAGGACTTCCGCTCACACCTGGGACCGAACGATTTCATGGGTTTCCCCTTGCACGGTCGCTGGTGGATTGTCATCTATTATGTGGTTGTCCTGAAGCTCCTCAATATCGCCGGCGAAGAGCTGTGGTGGCGCGGTTACATTTTGCCCAGGCAGGAACTCGTACATGGCAGAGCGACCTGGGCAATTCACGGGTTTTTGTGGGCTGCCTTCCACATCTTCTGGATTTGGAATTTCTGGGATCTGGTCGCCAAGCTTCCCACTTGCATGGCGCTAGCGTTTGTTTGTCAAAAGCAAAAGAACACCTGGCCGGGGGTCATTGGCCATACATTTGGAAATAGCGCAATCTTGGTCGGGATTGTGCGAGGAGTGATTGGTTGAACGCTGGCGGTGTGAGATAAGAACTAATCCCATGCTCCGCTACCTCTTCCTCCGCGTGCTCTACACTCTGCCTGTCATCTGGCTCGTCGTTTCGCTGGTCTTTCTTCTCATCCACCTGGTTCCCGGCGATCCCATTCAGCAAATGCTCGGCGAAGGCGCCCCCGCGACGGATATTCAGGCTGCCCGTCACGCCTACGGGCTCGATCTACCGCTCCGAACGCAATACTTCAATTACTGGAAAAGCGTGCTGCATGGCGACCTGGGACTGTCGTTGCGTTACAACCAGAATGTAGGACGCTTGATTGCGCAGCGCTATCCGTATACGTTGCAGTTGACCATCGCAGCGCTGGTGGTCGCGGTGCTACTTTCGATTCCTGCGGGCGTCCGCTCCGCCCAAAGCCGAAACCACTGGGACGACCGTGCCATCAGCGTAATCAGTCTGTTTGGTTTGTCGTTCCCGAACTTCGCGCTGGGACCGGTGCTCGTCTTGTTTTTTGCCATCAAATTGGGATGGCTTCCCGTCTCCGGGTCCGGCGGCCTTGAGCATCTGGTGCTTCCGGCAATCACCATGGGCGGAGCGCTTGCCGCCATCCTAACCCGTATGGTGCGAACCTCCATGCTCGAAGAGTTGGGGCAGGATTATGTCCGTACCGCGCGGGCCAAGGGACTTCCGGAGCACACTGTGGTCTACCGGCACGCCTTGCGCAACGCCATGATCCCCATCATCACGGTTCTTGGCCTCCAGTTTGGTGCTTTGCTGGCTGGCGCGATTGTCACCGAAACAATCTTCTCCTGGCCAGGAATCGGCCGGCTGACGATTCAAGCGATCTCGAATCGCGATTACTACCTCGTGCAAGGCTGCATTTTGGCGATTGGACTAACCTACGTAGCGGTCAACTTCCTGACCGACCTGCTGTACTCAGCGGTCAACCCGAGGATCAGACAGTGAGAGCTGGACATTCATTCCGGTACCGCGATTCGTAAAGGAATCGGCTTGGAAACTAACAGATAAGTGTAACTTCGATCATGCTAGTCCAACTTGTTGACATAAGTCCAACCTCGTTATAACATGCAATACATGGCAATCGAATATGCAACAGTAAAGGCGAAGGGCCAGGTCGTTATACCTGTCGACATCCGCCGCAAGTTTAGGATCGATGAAGGCACGCGGGTGGCGTTTCTGGAAGAGGGAGGGAGACTGTTCATCCAGCCGGTAACGGATGAGTTCATCGACGCGATGAAAGGTGTACTCGCTAGACGGCAGGGTCTTCCTGATAGGGTCGAGCGTGATGCGGACCGGGACCTCGGGTGAAGGTGCACGTGCTCGATGCCAATGCCCTGTACCGCTTTCTAACAGGCGGGCCGGGGGCGGAAGCAGTAGGTCGGCTGTTCAAGGGGGCTAAGGATGCGGAGCAGCCGCTCCGCATGTCAGTCGTCAACTGGGGAGAAGTCTACTACACGATTGCCCGCGCACAAGGCTTCACTGAGACCGCTAAAATTATGGAGCGTGTCAAGTTGCTGCCACTGGCAATTCTCGAAGCTGGAGAAGCGGTGACGACCCGCGCAGCCAAATTAAAAGCTGGCTACGGCTTGCATTACGCGGACTGTTTCGCTGCTGCCACCACGCCCGCCGGCGGCGTTCTGGTGACATCGGACACTAAAGACTTCAAGAGAATTCCTGGACTGCGCATCTTATCGCTACCCGAGCATACCGGACAGAGCCGCGGTTCTTAACACTCAAGCCGTGCGACCCCGTTTGGTGCGCCGGGTAAACTCTATAAACAAGAACACTATCGAGAACTGACCCATGTCAACTGCCGCCATCTCGCTCCACCGCGCCGCCAGCCGTAATCCCCTGGCGGCGATCGGAGTCATGCTGGTCGCGCTCTTCCTCATCTTCGCTCTGTTTGCTCCCTGGATCGCACCTCAGGATCCTGCCCACATTGACTTGCCCACGCGTCTCGAACCCCCATCTTCCACCCACTGGTGCGGCACGGATGAACTCGGCCGCGACATTCTCTCCCGTCTGATCTATGGCGCGCGCATCTCGATGTTCGTCGGTGGCAGCGTGGTGGTGGGATCATTGTTCCTGGGACTGGTAATCGGTTCCATTGCCGGCTACTACGGTGGACGCGTAGACCGTTTCGTGAACATCGTCGTCATGAACGCGTTTCTGTCGTTTCCAGGAATTCTGCTGGCAATCGCTTTTGTCGCCTTCCGTGGACCAGGAATTTTTAACCTGGTGCTGGCGCTTTCGCTCGGTGGCTGGGTGGGCTATGCCCGTCTGGTGCGCGCTCAAGTGCTGACTACTCGCGAACGTGAATTCGTGGAAGCCGCGCGCGCTCTGGGAGCAAGCGATTGGCGAGTCATCGTCCGTCACATCCTGCCTAACATTATTCAACCCGTGATCGTGCAGGCTGCCATCGGCATGGCGGGAGCAATTCTGGCCGAGGCCACCATGAGCTTTCTGGGACTAGGCGTCCCGCCCCCGACCGCGAGTTGGGGCTCGATGCTCAACGATGGCCGCGCACACCTCTTTGACGCCTCACATCTCGTTCTATTTCCCGCGCTCGCAGTGATGCTCGCCGTGCTGTCGTTCAACTTCATTGGCGACGCCCTGCGCGATTTCCTCGATCCGCGCTCGCGCATCGAAGCCGGTCTGTGAGCTGCCAATCATTGCGGTCACCTTTCAGTACAGATGCAGCTTTCTGTGTCCTGCTCCTCGCACCTAACAGGTAACCCCTTCTGCCAAGCGACACAAAGCAAGAGTGTTCCAGTTGTCGTAGTACTTCAGTAACTGCTTTCTACTCTGATTTTTATTGGCTCAATGCCCCTTCCCCGCAACATATCCAGAACGTCCGTGTTCCATTCCTATGAGCAGCCGCCAGGCTGTAGCAATAAGAAATAAAAACTAAAGGATGAGGGAGATTTGATCATGAAGCACGAGACGAAGATTCTATTGTTGAGCGCAGCCTTGGCGGCCATGATGCTGCCCGCCGCGGCACAGACTTCGACCACCCCCACGCAGCCCACTCCCGTGCCGGCAACCAGGAAGCCGGGCGAGATTCAGGAACGCAAGGAAAACCAGCAGGATCGCATTGGCGAAGGCGTGGAGAACGGCTCCTTGACTGCCGGCGAAGCCGGCAGACTGGAAAGCCAGGAATCCAGGTTAAACCAGGAAGAGCGCCGCATGCGTGCCACGAATGGTGGCAAGCTCACCGCCGCCGACCGGGCAAAGTTAAATCGTCAGCAGAACCGCCTGTCGAAAGAAATCTATCAACAGAAACACAATGCCCAGAAGCAGAACACCAATCCCAAGAGCGAAGTCGGCAAGCGGCTGGAAAATCAGCAGGATCGTATTGGTCAAGGCATCGAGAACGGTTCTTTGACCCCCGCCGAGGCCGCCCGGCTGGAAAAGAAGGACGCTGCCATCAACCACGAAGTGAACAATATGCGTGAACACAATGGTGGCAAGCTGACTCCGGCAGAGAAGGCGAAAGTCAACCGCCAGGAGAATCGCGTGTCGCATCAGATTTATCGCGACAAGCACAACAATCATCGCCAACACAACTAAGGATCAGCTGAAACAATTGCTGTTCAAACTGCACACCCCGATCGCCCTCGGAAACGAGGGCGATTCGTTTTAAGTTCGGCGCACCAGCGTTCCGGCGATCATATCGTGCAAGGCTTGTTTCCTGTCCGTAAAGCCGGCGATGATGTATCCGATGAAAAAAATAGCGCCAGACAGATACTTGGCAAAATGGCGGCCGCAGGCACGGGCAAACGAGATTCGGTTCCCGGCAAGATCGGTGACTTTGAGTCCCAGCACCATCTTGCCGAGAGTCGCCTGCCGCGGAGAGCTCTCCAGAACCGCCTCATACAGCCAAGAAGCTAGAAAACCGAGGGTTGCGCCGACAATCATGCTCACCAGTCGCACGCCCATGGAAGACATGCTTACAGCAAAGCCGGCCGCGCCGATCACCGCTCCTACCATGATAGAGACAGGCACCACCACGACTTGAACCAGAATCCCATCCAGGATGGCAGCGACCAGGCGAATCCAGAATCCCCCATATCCCGCAGTTGCAGGCACCGGCGTTGTAGTTGCGTAGAAAGCCTGGGGCGCGGCCAAGGGAGTCCCCGTAACCGCCTGAGGGATTACTCCGAACGGAGCGCCACATCGCGAGCAGAATTGTGCTGCTGTCGAATTCTGGGCACCACACTTACTGCAGAATAAAAACCCTTCAGGCATAATGCCGGCCAATATAGCGGGCCTGGGTCGGTCTGTAAAGGGTGGGATATATGGGATATGAATAAATCGGCAGCTACTCGTTGCAGATGAATTCTTGCTTATCAAATTCCTGCATCCAGTAGCCTTCCACGTAGTGGAATGCAGTTGACACCGGAGATCGCACACATGCTAAGCGGAATGCCTGACCGCACATCTTCGATCGTTAATGAGCTTTGATCTGGATCGTTGCTGTCGCCCCGATGCCGGGCATCACTAAGACGTTAAATAAGCCGGTGGAGTTGGTGTAATTAACCGTCCCCACTTGGCCATGCGTTGCGGTAATCGCAGGCGCGGTGGGGGAATATCCGAAGACGATTCTCGCGCTCTCTCTCGCGGCAAATGCGATACTGGCGGTGATTGTTCCATTGTCCGTTAACGCGGTAATCCTTTTCTTCCCCAGCGAAACATAGTGTCCGTTATCGCCCAGGAAGGCCGCGCCCGAAGGCCCGATTGGCATCACGATGTAATAAGCGATTCCATTCGCGATAGTGTCACTAAACGTCTGTTGCGGCTGCACGATCTTGCCCGCCTTCCTAAAATAATTGTAGACAAACGCCGTCCGCGTCATTCCCAAAGCCGACGGACTGAAAGCCAGCTTCAGGTCAGACGTCCGATTGTATCCAGCGACGTAGTGGGCGGTTATCGCCCCAAAGTTCGTCGACGTCGACGCCACCATCGGGTGGGTGAGCCCGGCCGAATCGTTGATGATGGTCTTGTCGAGCGGAACGAGAGGCACGTCCGGTTTTACGATAACGCCGTCCAGGCGAACCGCAAGCAGCAGATTTCTGGCGTTAAGTGAACCAATAGCGTCTCCGACACCTACCGGACCTGCTGACAGGGTTGAGAACAGAAGATTGTTGGTCTGTGTACTCATAAATACATCCGACCAGGGCCACACCCCCAAAGCGCCTGCCAGTTGTGAGCCATACAAGAATTGGTCCCAGCGGGATTGCTGGAAGATATCTTTGCTGGTGCGGATGGTCGTGATGTTGCTGTAAAGCGAACTTTGCAAATAGTGCCGCGGAAGCGGCATGCAGTATTGCATATTCAATCTCTGGGCCGACATTGCTCTAGCCATATCGTCCATGAACGCCTTCGGATCTGTGAGATTGAACTTCGCTTGCGCTTCTGTGGCAAGCCAGTCCTGCTCGTAGACGCTGACCCCGGCATCATGAAGGTAGCTGCCGATACTGTTCCAGTACAGCGGATCGATGACCACCTTTCCCGACATTTTGTAGATGTGATGATAGGGACTGCTGGGATCGATCCAGCGCGCATGGGTAATCAACGGAATCCCAAGTTGCTGTTGAAATGACTTTAGGCCGTTGGGAAACAGCGCAGATGCAGCGACGTACTCATAGATCCCCGCTGCCGAGTTCTGCCAGGCTGCCGTCGCTCCTTTAGGGTAAAACCAACTGTCGAGGTGCATGTACCCGAGCTTGAGACCCAGTTGATTAAAGTTGTCTCGCACTCCCAAGAGGGTCTGTTCGTAACTTCCTTTGCGGGAATCAAACTTGTAATAGTAAGCGGCGCCGTGGTCGGTCCAATAACCCAGGGATTTCAGGCTTGGGTCAGCGTCGTTTGCGGGGCGAACTTTCCCCTGCAGTTTCGTCATCGCCTGACCCCACGTCTGGTATGTGCTGTTGATTCCTTTCCCCATCACTAGCAGCGTCTGATGTCTGAAACCGGCGGGTAAACTGGTTATTTGCGAACTGATTCCACTTATGATGCTGCCGCCCGTCCCCTGTACAGTACTGGCAACCATGAAATCCGAAGCTGGCGACAGTACAAAGGTGTTGCTGCTGCTGGGATCAAAAAATATCCATGGGCTATCGGACGCTAACGAGTTGAACGTAAAAAGTCCAAACGTTCCTTCATACGCCAAGTGTCGGAGTTTCCGGGGATAGGTAGTAAAGGTCGGAAACGGTGCGGTGTTGCTCGCCGCCTGCAAATAAGCGAGCTTGAAAAGCACCGTCAACCCATTTTGGTAGACGCGAATGCCGCCAGTTCGCTGGCCTCGCTGAGAATAGTTAAAGTCAATCTCGGAGTACGCCCCAACGCGATCGGTTCCCGTGTTCACCACAATGTTGCTCGGTGTTTGACCGAGGTTCCCGCTGAAGACCCAGGCTAGACTCGCCACACTGACCTGATATGCGCCACAGGTATCAAGACTGGCGTCAATCCCCGAGGATGATTGCACTGTCGTCTTACTGCACGAACGCTCAAGATTGGTATAGTCGCGGGCGCGCGCATATTGAGTCGCTGTTGCCGCGACATTTTGTTCCACTCGCGGCGCCGCTGATGCCAGGAGGAAAGGAAACAACCCTCCAATAATGGCAAACATTACGCGAACCATGGCTTTTTCCTCCGGAGTCGCCAAGCATGCAGTGATCGGCGGCGCGCCATTGTGCTTTCAACTGTGATTTGCCAGGCGAAAGGAGATCGCGACCTCCTTGCACCGAAAACCTGGCCAGAGGATTGGATTTCCGTAAAGGGTGTTACTCAGCGACTAGAATGGCGCCTTTGATCCCACTTCGCTTACTTTCGAGGTGCTCGTGTCAGGCGATTAGCGCTGACTTGGGAAGGAAGAAAAAAGACTCTTCCCGTTAAGGTCATTTTCTTGTTTTCAACCTTAAGTTATCGTTAAATTTTCGGAATTGCCAGACAACGCTGCACTTTCTACTTTCTCTTTCTCAGGTGTTAACCGTGGCCGCAGCCGCAGCTTTGTCAGTGGCATTGGAACTGGCGCCGGCTCTCACCTTGAAATCGCAGATGGTTAGCTCCAGACCACCGAACTCCGGATGGTCATTTTGGCCGATGGTGAAAGCGATATCGAGGGTATCGCCTGCCAGCAGTTTTTCCTGCTGGAAGCGCTCGGCCATCCGCCAGGCAAGCGCATCGAAGGTAATCGCACGGCGCCAATTGCCGTTCTCAGTCCTCACTTCCTGATTCGAGGCAGTGGTTCTCACGTCCTTCCTAAACGCAGCCGAGTCGGGATGGCAACGAGGTGTGGCGAGGATGGCGATCGCCTCTGGATCGTCGGGTTGACGAAGGGCCTGCGACCTAAGCGCAGGGGATAGCTTTAACCTGAGATGCTTCTCCTTCAGCACGCGTGGCGGCGCCATCAGGCGCACCGCATCCGCGGTGAACACTGGTTCGGGATTGCCGTGTCCAAACGGTTCCAAGTGGCGCAGAGCCTCGAATAGTTCCGGAGTAACCTCGTCGAGCAGAAGTTGCGCGTCAATAGCGAGCGCCGGTTCAAAGTCCGCCGCGGTGAGATGCTGGCGGGCATAAGCATCAAGATGTACGCGAAGATCGGCGATGCTCGCGGCAGGTAACGAGAAACCTACGGCATGAGCATGTCCTCCGTAGCGAGTAAAGAGAGCGCCGCAGGACTCGAGCGCATCCAGTAGATGAAACGCCGGGATGGAGCGGCCCGAACCATGGGCGTGTTCACCGTCTCTGGAGATCACTAATGCGGGCCGGGTGTATCGCTCAACCACACGACTTGCTGTGATACCAATCACGCCGCGATGCCACCCATCGCCATCGAGCACAATACAGAATGCATCGCCAAGATTCGGTTCCGTTTCGAAGCGCGCCTCGATGTCCTGCATGATGCGCCGCTCTTCTTCCTGGCGCTCGCCATTGAGCTTGTCGAGGCGGGCGGCAAGTTCCCGAGCGCGGGCCGGATCCTTCACGCTGAACAGGTCGATAACGTCGAGGGCCACGTCCATGCGTCCCGCCGCATTGAGTCTCGGCGCTATACGGAATGCAACTTCACCCGCTGTCTTTGCACGCGCTCCGCCCAGTTGTGCGACTTCCAACAACGCCTTCAATCCCTCGTTGACTGGCCTCCGCAATCCTTCCAGTCCGAGTTTCGCAAAGACCCGATTCTCTCCTGCCAGTGGAACTGCGTCAGCGATGGTGGCAATGGCAACCACTTTCATGAACGACATCAGCAGCCGCGACTGATCGGGACGCTCGAGCCTCCTCTCCATCAACGCTTGCGCAAGTTTGAAGGCCACCCCCGCGCCGCACAGCGCCTTGCAGGGATACTCACAACCCACCTGGTTGGGATTGAGCACGGCCAATGCGGAGGGAACGCCATCATGCCCCGGAAGGTGATGGTCGGTGACGATAAGATCCACACCCAGGCGCTGCACAGTCTCAGCCGCGGCAAAGGCGCGGATGCCGGTATCCACGCTGATGATCAACCGCACTCCGGCAGCCGCGGCGCGTTCGATGACATCGTCTTTCATGCCATAGCCGTCGCGAATGCGATGCGGCACGTGGAAATCGGCGGTGCCGCCGCAGAGTTCGATGGCGGTCTTCAGTATGACAATCGCGGTCGTACCATCGACATCGTAATCGCCGTAAATCAGAATGTCTTCTTTGCGCTCGATCGCGGACTCAAGGCGTTCGATGGCAACTTTCATCCCGGTCATCGCGTACGGTGAGTGGAGGTGCGCCAGCGACGGAGCAAGAAAGCGCTCAGCAGATTCCACATCGGCAATGCCGCGTAGGACGAGCAAATGGGCGACGGTCGAGGCGACGCTGCCCGCGAGGCGTAGGCTTGGGTTCGCGCGTAAGCCGTTGGCGAGAGCTTCGACCGATACGGCATCCGCCGGTTTAGCGGTCCATTTCATAGCTCGCCCATCCAGACGTCACCCGAAGATTCATGCATTGCAGATCGATATCCTCAGAACTTCGCAGGCAGGGCTCGTCGTTCGCATCGCAAACGCGCACCAGCTAGGGCTCGTCATCCTGATCCGGTTCGTCAATTGCAATCCCCCCGAAATCTTCGCTCATTTCGAGGAGGCGCTCGTATCGTTCGTACCACTCGGTGCTGGATTCGTAGAGGAACATGCACCCTTGGTGCGGCCAGCCAAGCTGTACGAAACCGGTCTTACCGACGTAGGTTCGGAGCCAGCGGGCATCTTCCAGGTCCTCGTCATTGCTGTACTCGCCGTTGGAGAGGCGGCGGATCATCTCTTCCAGGTCCTCTCGTTTTAGCACCCAGGCGTGCATGGTGAGGAATGGTGCGCCTGCTGCCTTCGCCAGTTCCACGAAATCCTTCCACGCGTCAGGATTGTCGTTCGACTCCCACATGACACTCTGCACTTCTTCAAATTCCACATAGCCGTGGAATCGGCGCATGCCATGGCCTTCGACAAAGGCAATCATGTCGTCTTTGACGCCGGTAAGGTCGTCAGGAGCAGCGGAGGACATAGGGTGGCTCGCGATAACCAGCATTGTAAGCTTTTTGGGAGCGGAGTGAGTAGTTGGGAGCGGAGTGAGTAGTTGGGAGCGGCCCGTGTTTCGGTAGTGGCTGAATCTTGATTTCAGGATGGAACACGAATTGCCTTATTTCTTAGACACGCCCTGTAGTTTTTTCTTCAACTCCTGAATCCGAGACAGGATGGTGTCACGAGTCGTCTCGTCAGGATGAGGCAAGTGATCCTCTAGCCGCTTAATCTCTGCAATTATTTCCTGTCGGTCGGTTCCCCGTCACGACGATCTGGGCTAGCCCGCTTCATTTTCTTTCGTCCAATTTTTGCCATATCTGCTGGCGTGGTCAATATTGAGCAGACACGAGATGTGACAAAGGGGTATTTTGTCAGCCATCAAGAAAGGGGTCTCCGAATGCCCCAATACGATTGCAACAAGTGGCAAGACTTCGCTACAGCAGCCAGTGTCGAGCAAGACCCACAAAAACTCCTCCAGCTCATTCAACAACTCAACGAGGCTTTAGATGAGGAGGAAAACCGAAAACTCGTTCGTTTGCGAATGGGAGCCGCCGTATCGGCAGCACAAAGCGCATTAAATTGACGGCAGTGATAGGCCAATAAAAAGCCCCGGATCGAAAAATAGCCAGAGCAGAACCGGGGCTGATTGGCAAAAGAGGTTTTTGTTGGCACGAATGATGCCACAAGCAGGGAATACAAATAGAAAAAAGCCCGGATGCCAGTCCGGGCCTAAGATCAGTATGACGTGCTCATGCCCACATTAGGGCTGGAGCATGATCTGTGTCAAATCATTTCCGTAACCTTGCCCAACTCAAAAAAGGAAGAATTTCTTAGGATTCAAATTCAGCCACTACCCGTGTTTCAGCCCGGCACCGGGCATCTGCGACCCATATGCTAGACTGTTTGTTTCGCACTGAG
>Ga0209802_1001603_pt1 | contig 16544 bp, 14 predicted proteins | sample GraSoiAngelo_129_FD_185886 | JGI IMG/M metagenome (GOLD analysis project Ga0209802, IMG submission 185886) | Grasslands soil microbial communities from the Angelo Coastal Reserve, California, USA - 14_0927_12_40cm (SPAdes) (version 2) | ecosystem: Environmental > Terrestrial > Soil > Grasslands ... | reverse complement strand
CACGGTCGCCTTTCTGATCGCGGTGGCGGTCGTGTTCTGGGCGGTCGGCCGAGGGCACGCGATCCACACCGGACCGGTGGTGGGAAGTGGGGTAATGCCCCAGGCGGCGCCGGCGACCGGCGACTAGTCTCCGTCTAACGTTCGAATACGAGGCGACCGCCAACCACGGTCGCCTCGACTTTTGTCTGAGCGATTTCTTGTTGCACCGTTTTCTCGAGGTTGCGATCCAACACCGCGATGTCGGCGAGCATCCCTTGTCGCAGCCGGCCCTTGATGTGCTCGGCGTGCTCGGCGTAAGCGCTGCCAGCGGTCCATGCCTCCACCGCCTGAGGCAGGGTCAGGCGTTGATCAGGCAGCCAGCCGCCCGGCGGTTCACCGGCGCCTGTCTGGCGGTTGATCGCAACATGCAGGCTGAGGAAGGGGTCGATGGGCACCACCGGCCAGTCGCTTCCGAAAGCGAGCCTGCCACCACTGCGCGCGATCGAGGCCCATGGCCAGCCGCGGGCAGCGCGCTCCGGGCCGAGATTGGGTGCCCAGATCTCGTGGAGGTTCTTGATCGGCTCGGCGTGCTGAGGCTGCATGCTGGCGATCACCCCCAGCTGCCCAAAGCGGGCGATGTCGGTGGCAGCGGGCGCCTCGATGTGCTCGACCCGATGGCGGCGCGCCGGATCGCAGGCCTCGAAGGCATTGAGAGCGTCCCTGATGGCACGGTCGCCGATGGCGTGGATTTCAACCTGCCAGCCGCGGGCACTCGCCGCCTGCGCTGCCGCGGCCAGCTCGCCCGGCTCCCAGCGCGACTGCCCGATACCACCCGCAGCACCCGCATACGGCTCGAGCAGTAGGGCGGTTCGTGATTCGACGACCCCGTCCGCGAAGGCCTTGACGATGCCCGTGCTGATCCAGCGGTCGCCCTTGTGCGTGCGCGCTGCCTCCTCGTACATGTCGAGCGCTCGCGCCCAGGCGTCGATGCCGATGCCAGGCAGCATGTCGAAGGCGAGCCGCACCCTCATCGTGAGCTCGTCGCGCTCTCGAAGCGCCTCGTAGAGCGGCATCTGCTTAAGGCCGCGGCTGGCTTCCTGCACGCTGGCGACGCCCCTCGCGGCCGCGATCCTGATCCCTGCCCGCAATGACTCCAGGTCCTCTTGCGTGCTCGGGGCCGGCAGGTGCTTCTCGAAATCGTCCATAACGTGCTCTTTGAGAATCCCCGGCTCGGCGCCAGGCGCGAGCCCCGCAGCGTCCAGCGCCCGGCTGTTCACCCAGGCGGTGTGGGTGTCGAACGATTCGAGGTACGCGGGGCGGTCCGGGACCAGCCGGTCGAGCAGCTCGATCGTCGGCATGCCGCCCGGAAAGGCGGAGTAGAACCATCCCCTCGCCAGCAACCACGGCGCGGAATTCGAGGCGTTGAACTCACGTATCCGGCGCTCGATCTCCTCCTGCGTTTCAGCACCGAAAAGGTCGAGGTGGGCGAGCCCGCGCGAGCCCATGAGGAAGTGGATGTGGGCGTCATTGAAACCGGGGAGGATGGTGCCGCCGCGGGCCTCGATCACGCGGGTGTCGGTACCGATAAGCGGGCGAATGTCAGCGTCGGCGCCGACTGCCGAGATCATCTCGCCGTCGACCGCAACGGCGGTCGCGTGCGCCGCTCCAGGCGCCCACACCACACCGCCCAATATCGCCAAAGACGCCGTCCGCATGGGGGCATTTTGCCCCGGTGCGAGAATGTGCTGGCATGAAGCTTGAAACCGACTCAGGGGTCCCCGCGAAATCTCCAGATTTCGTGGGGTCGGATGTTGCGCGGGCATCGACGCTGCCCTCTCGTATGTACCTGGACCCCGCGGTCCTGGAACAGGAGAAGGACCGCATCTTCTCGCGCACCTGGCAGCTGGTCGCGCATGCAAGCGAGCTGGCGCGACACGGCGATTTCAAGCCGACCAACATCCTGGACGAGCCAATCCTGCTGACCCGGCCGGAGGACGAGAGGCTGCGCGGTTTCTACAACGTTTGCCGCCACCGCGCCGCCCAGGTGGTGACCACACGAGGCAACCGGAAGTCGCTGCAGTGCGGGTATCACGGCTGGGTTTACGGGCTCGACGGCCGGCTGCAGGTCGCGCGCGAGATGGACGGCACCGAGGATTTCGACAGAGCCGACTTTGGCCTCGTGCCGATCAAGGTCGACACGCTCGGCCCGTTCATCTTCGCCAACCTCGATGACGGCGCGGCGCCGCTGGCTGACTGGATCGGTGTGATCCCGGATGAGATCCGCAAAGCCGGCTACGACCTGTCCAGCATGCGCAGGGTGGAGCGTCGCGATTACGTCATCGAGTGCAACTGGAAGGTGTACGTGGACAACTATCTCGAGGGCTACCACCTCCCGATCGCGCATCCGGGCCTGTTCAAAGAGCTCGACTACGACCAGTACCGCGTCGAGACCTTCCGCTACTACTCCAAGCAGCACGCGCCGATCCGCGAGCTGAAGCCGGGCGAGGTGCCGGGTCGCGATCGACGGTACATCCGTATGCCGGGCGCGGAAGAGGATGCCCTGTACTACTGGCTCTTCCCGAACACGATGCTGAACATCTACCAGGACAACGTCAGCACCAACGTCATCATCCCGCTGGGCGTCGACAAGACGCTGACGATTTTCGAATGGTTCTTCGCCGAGCCCGGCACCGGCGCGGGTTGGGAGTCGATGCAGCAGACGATCGCCTTCTCGGACGAGATCCAGCAGGAGGACATCGTGGTCTGCGAGCAGGTTCAGCGCGGCCTGCGCTCGCGGTCATACGACCGCGGCCGTTTCGCGGCCAAGCGCGAAAATGGCGTCCATCACTTTCAGTCGCTGGTCACGGAGTTCCTGGGCAAGGTCTAGATGCGGGCGCGCGGGGCAGCCGTCGTGCGCAACCACCCTCTGTTGACGCCGCTGTTCATTGTCTACGGAGCGATCAACGTTCTGGCCGTCGCATTCGAGGCCCCGCTTTCGCACTTTCCGATAAACCTGTTGCTGCTGGCCGCCTACGTCGTTGTGATCTACGTGGCAACTCGCGACCGGCAAGTTGCCGCCCCGACGGTCCAGCGTGCCGGGACACGCTCGCGCGACTTTGGTCTGGCCGTCACGGTAGCGATCGTGCAGCTGGCGGCGGTGATCGCCGTGTGGTTCGTTATTCGCCCTCATGGCCTGCCGGCCGCCTGGGCGTCCGCTTTGAGGTCGGCCGGCGTGCCCCACCTGATCGCGGCCGAAGCCGCAACCGCTTTGCTTGGAGTCGGTCTCCTGCTCGTTCCGACCCTGGTCGCGGTTGCCGCATTTCGTTTCCGGCTCCGGGACGTGGGCCTGACCGCAAACCCGCGAGACCTTGTATTGGGTGTCGTGCTGGCGGCAATCGCGGTCGGGGTTGGCGTGGCCTATGTCGCGACGGGCCAGCACGCCGGGTTGTTCTGGGAGTCCGCGTCACTCACGGTGGCGGCGGCGGCGATCGCGCTGCAATCGCTTGTCAATGGAGTGCCCGAGGAGCTTGCCTTTCGTGGTGTCATCTTCGGCCGCCTGATGCCGTGGCTTGGGCGCCCCGGAAACAGCCTTGCCATTTCCACCATGGTCTTCGGCTTGTTCCATGTGCCGATGCTCATAGCGAGTGGCGAGCCGTTCGGGCTGGCGGTCGGCACCGGATTGTTCGGGGCTCTACCCGGGCTCTTGCTCGGCTACGCCTTCTACCGCACAGGATCGATGTGGCCGGGCGCAATCTGGCACACGTCGTTCTCGGGCGTCGGGCTGCTATTCGTGTGAGCGCGCCACATATAGAAAGGACGCGACCCCACTAGAATCGAACCAGCGGGAGCCCTAACCCGGGCTGAGAGGGCGTAGAAGCGCCGACCGCAAGAACCTGAACTGGGTAATGCCAGCGGAGGGAGAGTTGAGTCAGCTTTCTGCTCATAGCGTCGAAGCCGACGCGTTCGGGAAGGTCGAGAGCCATGGCATCGATGCGATCCCGGCCGCCGAGCGTCACGGCCGCCCGCGCGAGCTTGGCTTCCTGTGGGCCGGCGCGTTTGCCAATTACGCCAGCCTCTTCACGGCCAGCCTGCTCACGACCTACTACGGTCTCGGCGTCTGGGACGGTCTCGCAGCTACAGCGCTGGGCACGGTCGCGGCCGCGCTCATCCTGGGGCTGCTCAGCAACACGGGCCCCCGGAGCGGCCTCCCCCAGATCGTGTTCACCCGCGGAATCTTCGGGCTGCGGGGCTCGTACGTGGGCGCGGCGCTAACTCTTTTTCTCGCCGTCGGGTGGTTCGCGGTCGACTGCGTCATCGCAGCACAGGCCGGCGCCCAGCTGTTCGGCGGCGGAAACCGCGCCATCACGTTCGGCCTGGTGATCCTGATCGCCGCGATCAGCGTCGGGGTCGCCATCTACGGACACGGCACGATCAAGGTCCTGGAGACGTATGGCTCAGTGATCTTCATCGCGCTCGCCGCCGTGCTCTTCGTTGCGCTTGCCCCTCAGTTCCACTGGGGCCGGGGCCCATCCGCCTCCGGACCAGACTATCCCGGCGGGTTCGTGCTCGGCCTCATGACGTGTTTCGCGCTGGTCGCGTCGTGGTACCCGTTCGCCAGCGATTACTCGCGCTACCTTCCGGCCGCGACCCCGACCCGATCCGTCACGTGGTGGCCCGCGGTCGGGGTGACGGTGCCGATGATCCTGCTCGGCTTCTTCGGCCTGTTGCTGCCCACGATCGATGCGAAGCTGGCCGCGGACCAGGGCGTGCTCGCCGTGATCAGCGTGCACGCACCTGGCTGGGTCGCGGTCCCATTCTTCGTTTTCGTGGTCGTCGGCGAGATCTGGGCCAATTACCTGGACGTGTACACGGCGGGCCTGGTGACGCTGGCCATGGGCATCAGCCTGAAGCGGTGGCAGACGGCGCTGGGTTGCGGAATACTGGGCACCGCCCTCGCGGCATACGCGGTTCTGGTCAGCGACCTGCACGTCGCCTACGAGGATTTCCTCATCCTTACGTATCTCTGGGCACCGGCATGGGCCGCGGTCGTGCTGCTCAGCTTCTTCGTCTTCGAAGGCAGGACCCGGCCGAGGCTGGCGGTCGTCGCCTGGCTCGCAGGCGCGGCTGCGAGCCTTCTCTTCGTCAACTACGACAACCTTTTCAGCAACCTTGTCTCAGCGCCACATTTCTTCAACGACGGCCTCATCGGCCGCCTCCACGGTGCTGACATCAGCGGTCTCGTCAGCATCGCGGTCGCCGCGGCTGTGTACTGGCTCGGGCGGCGGCGCCTGGCGTCGTGAAGCTCCCGGTTGCGCTGACAATCGCCGGGTCGGACTCCGGCGGTGGCGCCGGCATCCAGGCCGATCTCAAGACATTTGCGGCGATGGGTGTGCACGGCACGTCGGCCATCACCGCCGTCACGGCTCAGAACACGATCACCGTCACGGAGATCCATGAGATTCCTGTGCGTGTGATCCGCGCCCAGATCGACGCCGTCGTCGAGGACATGGGCGTGCAGGCGGCCAAGACGGGCATGCTCGCGAGCGCCAAGATCATCGAGGCGGTGGCTGCCGCGATCCGGCACCACGGCATCGACAACCTCGTCGTCGATCCCGTGATGGTGGCCAAGGGTGGTACGAGGCTGCTCCACAACGACGCCATCGCGGCCCTGTACAAATATCTACTGCCCCTCGCAGCGGTCGTCACGCCGAACATACCCGAGACCGAGGTGTTGCTTGGGAGAAAGCTGATCTCCCTCGACGACCGCCGGCAGGCCGCTCGCGACCTGGTCGCGCTCGGGCCTCGTGCAGCTGTGGTCAAGGGCGGACATGCGGAAGGCGACGCCATCGACATCTATTGGGACGGCGCCCAGCTGGTCGAGCTTCCGGGCCGCCGTGTCGACACCAAGAACACCCATGGCAGCGGCTGCGCATTTTCGGCCGCCATCGCCGCGGGCATGGCGAAGGGCAGGAGTCCCCTCGAGGCGGTGCGGGCCGCCAAGGTGTTCATCACGCACGCTATCGAGGAATCGCTTGAGATCGGCCGCGGCCACGGCCCGGTCAATCCCATGCACGGGATGGCACGCTGATCACCGCGTAACAGTGCTGCGGAGGCACGGACCCGACGTCTTCAACCAGTCGCTGGTCGCCGCCCGCGCCGCCGTCGAAGCACGAACGAACAGGGCCCGGTCGCCTGACCGGACCCTGTCTTGCTAGACGAATTGCGATCAGTGAAGTGCGACGATCGACACACTCTGCAGTGCCGATCCGCTGATGCACTGGAAAAGAAACGTGGTCGGATCCATGCCGCACAGGTTGAACACTGAGGCCTGGGCGACCCCAGATCCGGCACGGAACGGGTGATCGAATGCCAGCGCGGTCACGATGGAAGTGTGTTGGAGTCCGTCGCAGACGGTCGTCAGCGATCCACCGGCATGGGCGATGACCCGCCCCTGTACCTGCTGCACGCCGACGAACCCGAAGCTATTGAACGCCGGCTGTCCGTTGAAGTCGAGCAGGAGTGGACAGGTCTGTGTGACCGTCAGCGTCAGGATCTGCTTGTCAGACACGGTAATGGTTGGAGCAATCGACATGGCCACCACTGGGGCTGATGCCGAAGCAGTGATGGGTAGTATCGCAGCGAGCGCAAACGATCCCGCCGCGAGTAGGCGCGCGAATTTCTTGAGCATGTTGATCTCCTCGAGAATGAATCCGAATGGTTAGACGTTGTGGCGTGGCTTCGCTCAGCGACTCGAATGCACAGCATCACCTCCGCTCGGGACGCTAGTTGCGCCTGGAGGGCCTGTCGTCCGCAGATCTACTGAAAGTTAGTCGGCCGGTGGCGCCGGGAGGCCAACCTTCATCAGCTCGATCTGCGAGGAAACGTGGAGCTTCTGATAGACCTTCTGCAGGTGCGACTCCACGGTTCGCGGAGACACCGAGAGGTGATCCGCGATCTGGCGCACTTTGAGGCCGTCGATGGCAAGCATCCCTACCCGACGCTCCATCGGTGTGAGGTCGTCCGGACTCGCCCGCTTGCGCTGCCGGCCGCGCGCGGCATGCAGCTCGTCCATCGCCTGCTGCGCCAGCCACGTCGCACCGGCTTCGGTGGCGACCTCCACCGCACGGTTGAGATACGGCCGCGCCTCGATCGACTTCCCGATCTGGCGCAGGAAGCGACCGAAGTAGATCATCGTGCGGATCTCCGACAGCGGCTGCCGGATCTGTGAGTACTGGTCGAGCGCCTCTCGATAGAGCGTCTCCGCTTTTTCGTTCTCGCCGGCCTTCTCCGCCAGCTGCGCGCGGCCGAACAGCGCGGTGGCGCGTGGCCAGCGGCATGGCAGGTGCTCGCTCCTCGCCTCGAGCCAGGCAACTACGCGCGCGGCGTCCTGCAGGCGGCCGCAAGCGACATGCGCGGTGATGGCGTCGCGCGACCATGGCACAACGCACGGTTCGAAGAGACCGGCCTGGTTCGCGATCTTCTCGGCGACCAGGAAGAAATCGCTCGCTTGCAGCTGATTGCCGTGACGCCCGGCGATGATCCCTCGCATGCGCTGGATCCAGAGCCTGATGATCACGCTCTGCGGGAGCTTTTCGAGGCGGTCGCACCAGGCAGCCGCCTCGTCGAGGCGGCCGAGCTCGAGCACCGTGGCGGCGTTCGCGATCCAGGCGTAGCCAGTCAAGGAAGGGACGAGGTCCGCCATCGTCAATGCGTGCTCGGCGTGGGCGAGCGCCTCGTGAAGGCGGCCTCGGCGGATGAGTGCATTGGCTCTCAGCGAGTCGAGCAGGCCGATCGCCATCGGTGCGCCAAGCTGCTCCGCGGCTCGGTAGGCGATGCCAAGAACACGCCTCGCCTCGTCGTATTGCTCCGCAAACTCCGAGATGAACATGTAGTTGCCAAGAGGTCCCCAGCTCCAGGTCGGATCGACGGTGTCGAGAAGCGGGTTGAGCTCGGCCTCCGCTGCCGCGGCCGCCGCGGCGGGCAGGCCCTCGGCGGACCCGGAGATGAATGTGACCAGCGCCCATGTCGAATCTGCGCGACGCCTGACATCCGGCCCAGCGTTCTGGGCGAGGTCTCTCGCGCGGAGTGCGAACTCGACGGCGCGCGCGATCGTGCCCGCGATCCAGCACGCGGTCGCATGGTCGAGCAGGGCCTCGATGCCGGGTGTCGGGTCGGGTGCTGCCAGGCCCAGCTCGGCCGCCGCCGCGAACTGGGCCTCCGCGGCGCCGGCGTCCCCGCTGGCGAACAGCGCCCGGCCGAGCATCCTGTGGACATGGGCCGGCACTTCGCTTTCGATCGCGGAGCCGTCGAGTATGCGGTTGTACAGGGCTACCGCCGTGGCCGGTTCGCCGGTGGACAGGAGCGTCTCGGCAAGTCCGATCAGCAGCTGTGGCGACGGGCTGTCGCCGGCGAGAACAACCGCAGACTGCAGCCGGTGTCGCGCGGTGGCGACGGCCCCGTCCGCCATCGCCGCACGTCCCGCGCGCTGCAGCACCGCGATGGCCTCGGCGTCGCCGAGGAGCTGTCCGCTCACCGCATGCTCGGCCGCTTCCGCCGGCTCGGCCCCGTGCGCGAGCAAGTGCCTGAACGCAGACGCATGCCACCTCTCTCGCACCGGGGGCGCCATGTCCTCGTACAGCGCCTGCTGGAAAAGTGGGTGGGCGAACTGCGCCCAGCCCGCCTGGCCGGGCCGCACCAGGCCGGTGTCGACCAGCACCGCCAGCGCCTCGGTCGCCTCGCCATCTTCCAGCCCCGCCACCCTGGCGGCCAGCGCCGGCCGGAACTCGATGCCGAACACGCTCGCCGCGTGCGCGAAGCGGCGGTCTGTGCCGGGACGGCCAAAAATTCGCGACAGCAGGATCGTCGCCTCGTTGCCGCGCTCGTCGAGCTCGTCCAGGCTGCGTCCTTCCTGAAGGTGGCGCGCGATCTCTTCGAGGAAAAGCGGATTGCCGCCGCTTGCCGCCCACGCTCGGCCGCTCGTCTCCTCCGGGGGCTCAGCCCCCATGCGCTCGGTGAGCAGGGCGGTGGCCGCCGGCGGGCTGAGGGGCATGAGCTGCTCCAGCTGCGCCTGGCCTTGTTGGGCGAGGTGCCGGGCGAGGTCGAGAGCCGCCCTCGGCCATGGCCGGAGCGTCGCGACCAGGGCCACCGGCAGCGAGGCCAGGCGGTGGCTCAGGAATGAGACGAGCGCTAGCGAGTCGGGGTCGGCCCAGTGGAGGTCGTCGAGCAGGATCAGAGCGGGCTCCGACCGTCGCTCGAGGTGGCGGAGGGTGGCGTAGAAATACGCCGCTCGCGCATCGAGGCCCTTGGAGGTCGCGGCTCTGGGCACATCGAGCGGCGTACCGGCTCCAACCCCGCGCAGGGCTTCGCTGACGATTCCGAAATGAAGCGTCGCCTCCATCGCCTGCCCACGGCCCAACCCGACGGCGAAGCCCGAAGCCTGGGCGCGAGCCAGCTCCAGCACGCTCGTCTTGCCGAGTCCGGCCTCACCGATCACGAAAAGAGCCTGCCCCTGCCCTGCGCGCGCGCGCTCGAGCACGAGGGCGATGGCCGCCAGTACGCCTTCCCTTTCGAACACGGCGGTGCCCCGCGCATCTTAAGTCTCCGTGCCCTTACTGATGACGATCCGCACGGTGGTGCCTAGGATTCGAAGCGAAGTGAAGCCCGATAGGCCGGCGGGCGGGGTCGAGGGCAGTCTGGCAGCTCTGCGCCGCAAGCTGCCGGAGCTCTGGGATTCGGCCGCGGCCGCGCTGGCCAAAGGCCAGGATCAGCTCGCGGGCCTCGCCCTCCGTCGCCGGCGCGTGCTGATGCGTGAGCTCGAAAGCCTGTCCCTACTGCTGGCCACCGGGGCGCCGCCCGCCCGCGTCGTGCCACGGCTCGAGGCTGCGGACCGGCTGCTGGAAGCAAGCCTTTGCGAAGCATCCCGCACCGACCAGGTGCTGCCAAAAGAGCCCGTTGTGCTCGAGCTCGACCCGGCCGTTCGGTCCGACCTCCGACTGCTGCGCGAGGGCTCGCGAAACCAACCCGACGCAGGCCCAGCTACTGAGCAGCAGGAAGGAGGAACGTGATGGCGATCGTAACGTCGGCCCCGATACGCCGGCCCCGTCAACCAGGCGTCGCCAGCGCCAGGTTCACGTGGACCTTCGTGGCGCTGTGCTGCTGGTTGATGGCAGGCGCCTACCTCGACTCGTGGCATCACCACAACCTCCAGCGGCCCGAGACCTCGTTCTTGACGCCCTATCACTTCCTTCTGTACTCGGGGATCGCAGCCATCGGGATATTTCTCGCCATCAATGTCTGGCGCAACTACCGTCGCTACGGGACCTGGGAAGAGCTGCTCCCGGATGGCTACGGCGTTTCGCTCCTGGGCACGGTCCTGTTCGGTATAGGCGGCGCGCTCGATTTCGTCTGGCACGCCCGTTTCGGCATCGAGCTCAGCGTGGCCGCGCTGTTCAGCCCGCCGCACCTCTTCCTGATGCTCACGGGCGGCCTCATCGTGAGCGGGCCGCTGCGTGCCGCCATGCGCCGCGGAGGTAACCGGGCGACGTGGCCTGCGATTATCTCCGGCGCGCTCACCCTCTCGATGCTGACGTTCTTCCTCCAGTTCGACCAGCCGTTCATCGACCGGTGGGCAGCCGGCAGCGCGGTGGACCCCCGCGGCCCGTACTGGATGGAGGAGGAGCTCGGGATGATCGGGCTCATCCTTTATTCCGCCGCGGTGGTTGGCCTGCTCGTGATCCTGTTGCGGAGGTTCGAGCTGCCCACCGGCGCCTTGACGGTGACCCTCAGCATCAACGCGCTACTGGTCAGCCCGGTCGCCAATCACACCGAGCTCGTAATGGTGGCGCTGCTAGGTGGGGCTGCCGGCGACCTGCTGCTCTACGTGCTCCGCCCATCGCCCGCGCGGCCGAAAGCGTTTCACGCATTCATGTTCGCTGCACCTGCCGCGCTGACCGTTGCGTATTTCGTGGTGCTTGGTTCGACGACGGGTGTGTGGTGGGAGCCGACCATCTGGACCGGCGCCGTGCCGGTCACCGGAATGGTCGGGTGGCTCGTGAGCTTCATCGCGCTTCCAGGTGAGTCGGCGCGGGCACGGATCGCCGCCCAAACCCTCTAAAGATTCAGTACAGCCCCTGACGACACCTCGCCGGGCTCCGCCTACGTTGGGTCGTGTTGCAGGCCACGCGTAACGAGGAGTTGGAAGGGATGTCTCTCAATCCGGAAGTCGACCAGATCGTGCCCCTCAATCAGCCGACCAACGGGGCTGACCCGGGGGTGAGCGCTCCGCTCGCGATGGTGGCGCCGTCGCCAGCGCCGCCCATTTTCGCAGTCGCGCCCGCATACGAGCCACCGGCGCCGCCCGCTGCGGCACCATGGCAATCGGCGTCGATTGCCCCCGGCGCAACGTGGTCGCCGGCTCCCGCGCGCAAGAGTCGGGGATGGATCGTCCCCGCGGCGATCGCAGTGGTCGGGCTCATCGCGTCAGGCACGCTTGGCTACCTCCTGTACACCACAACCGGGCAGCGCGATTCGACCAGGCACCAGTTGGCCTCCACGCAGGCGACGCTTGCGGACACCGACAAGCAGCTCGCGGCCCGCAAGGCCACTGCCGCGTACGTGGACATGTATGTGCAGAACAGCGGAAAGGTCACGACCGACTACGAGAATGTCGTTGCGTGCAGCTCGTACATCACGTGCCGAACCACCGTGCAAGACGCACTAACGGACATGAAGGCTTTTCAGTCGGCCCGTTCGAGCAGCGCCGTCCCGTCCGCGCTCGCGAGTGCGGACAGCCAGATCGGTGACGCGCTCAGCGCAGGCATCGCGGCTGCCCAGGAGCTGATCACCGGCATGGACACCGATGACAACGCCAAGATCAAGGAAGGCTTCAAGAAGCTGGACGCGGCCATGCTGAGCTTCGCCAAGGCTCAGGCAGCACTCGGGTCGGGGCTCGTCTAGCCGGGACATGGCATCAATCGCGGGCAAACGCGCAACGCTGGCCGGTATCCGGACCGAGGTCCGGAGCCGGCCGGTTGCGCGCGGGATGAGGCGACTTCGCGTGCCTCGCGCGTCGTCGATCATCGCCGGATTGGGCCTGCTGCTCTTCGTCGCCGTGAGTGCGGCCGGTGTTGGAGTGGAGATCAGCACCATGCGAGCGCAGGAGCGCTCTATCGAGGGCTTGCGCACCCAGGTCCATTCGCTGCAGGGCACGATCGACGCCCAGCCGGACTGGGCCTCGATCGCGCGGCAGGTCGAGCCGTCCGTCTTCACCATCGAGACCGCCTACGGGCTTGGGTCCGGCTGGGTCGCCCGAGCCGGAGCCTCGGGCTCCGAGCTCGTCACAAACTTCCACGTCATCGACGAGGCATGGAGCTCGGGTGTTGGCGCGGTCGACGTGCGCCAGGGCGACCGGACCATCAGAGGCACGATCGAGCGGGTCGACCCCAACGACGATCTCGCGATCATCCACGTCACCGAGGTGCTCCCGACGCTGCGCACGGCGCCCGCGCGACCCACCCTGGCCCAGGCCGTGATGGTTGTGGGGTCGCCGCTCGGGCTGGGCGGCAGCATCTCGGTCGGCGTGATCTCGGGATTTCGGAGCGTCGAGGGCAGCGACTACGTCCAGTTCTCCGCCCCGATCAGCCCTGGCAACAGCGGCGGGCCCGTGGTCGACGCGCGCGGCCGCGTGGTGGCGGTTGCCTCGGCCAAGTTCGAAGGGCCCGGGATCGAGGCGCTGTCGCTCGGGATCCCCGTTCAGACCGCCTGCACGGCTGCCGTCGTCTGCCAGCCAGGCTCCGATAAGTAGCCTGCCGACTTCGTCCGGCTGAGCGACCCGCCCTCGGGCCTGGGGCGTTGTCGAACTGCAAAAGGTAAGTAACCGGAGGGGGTAACGCTTGGAAATCGTGATCCCGAGCCCTTTGGTTGGGGCATCGCAATACCTGGGTCGGGCGCGAATCGTCCGGGTGTCCGACCGTGAAATTCGCGCTCACAACGGCCGCGTCGGCGACCTCTGCGTACGCATCGCGCGGCAGCTGGGCATGACGGCGGCCGAGCAGCGGGTCCTGGCTCGTTCCGGGCTCCTGCACGACATCGGCAAGCTCGGAATTCCCGGCGCCATCCTGCACAAGCACGACCCGCTCGACGACTCGGAATGGAAGCTCATGCGGACCCACCCCGAGGTCGGCCTGCGGATCCTGCAGTGGGCGGGCCACTTCGAGCGCGCGCTGCTCGCGGTCCTGCACCACCACGAGAGGATGGACGGCAGTGGCTATCCACATGGTCTTGTCGGCGATGCGATTCCGATCGAGGCCCGCGTCGTTGCCGTGGCGGATATGTATGACGTGCTCACGTCAGACCGGCCGTATCGCCGGGCGCGCACCGATCGGGAGGCGCGCCGCATCCTCGAGGCGGAAGCCGGCCCCCACCTCGATCCACACATTGTCAGTGCGCTGCTGCAATCCCTCGACAACGGAGGTTCGCGCCCCGCGCCGGCATTGGATTAGTCTTCGCGGCACATGGCTGCGAGCAAGCCCAGGGCCGCGGTTCGAAACCTTGACGACCTGGCCGGAATGGACCCCGAGTCGCTCATGGAGCTGTACCGGAACGCGCGGAGTCCACGTCTCGAGGACCTCGATGGCAAGCTCACGGGCCGCATGCTGGCTGTGCCCCGGATTCAACGCCCGCATGTCAAGCGCTGGCTCGAGCGGTTCTCGAAGTCGGGCCTGTTTCCCTGGCAGGGCAAGACGTTCTCGCACGAGAGCGCCGACCACGGCCATGGCGTCAACCGGCTGCTCGGTGAGCGCGTGGCCTGGTTTCGCTTCCACACGTCGATCGGTCCGTCGCATGCCGGCGATTTCGACGCCGTTCACCTCGATTACGGCCAGGACGGCAACCCGCCGCTGGTGCGCCAGGTCAAGGACGAGGTGCGGGAGGTTGCGCCCGGCATCTGGCTCGGTCTCGCCTATCTGCGAATGAAAGATAAAGACCACCTGGCCTGCTTTTTCGGGATCACCCGCGGTTCGGACTAAGCTGCGTGCCGGCCGAGGCTCATCCGTTCCTTCAACTCGACTACCTCTACACGCCGAGCGCGGATGTCGCCGCGGACGCGCGCTACTTCACCGACGTCCTCGGGGGTCGGTTGGCGTTCAGCATCGAGGGCATGGGGGCCCGCGTGGCCAAGATAGAGCTAACCGCCGGGCCGCCGCATCTTCTGCTCACCGACCACGTGGAGGGCGAGCGGCCGATTTTCATCTACCGAGTCGCGAACCTCGATGAGGCGATGCACACATTGAAGAAGCGAGGCTGGAAGAAGGCGCAAACACTGGAGATTCCAATGGGGCCTTGCTGCTCTTTCACGACTCCGTCGGGTCACCGCGTCGCGATCTATGAGCTGTCAAGGCCCGAGGTCGCCAAGCACTTCGACGGACGCTTCGACTTCTGATCGTTACCCCGTGTTCTGAAGTCCGGCCGCGACGCCGTTGACCGTGAGTAGAAACAATCGCTCCGCATGGGCGCGCTCTTGTGTTGAAGTTCCCTTCGCTCGCAGCGCGCGAAGGGCGCGCAACTGGAGGTGCGACAGCGCATCTACGTACGGGTTCCGCAGCTCCACGGCCCACGAGAGAACACGATGCTTCTCCAGCAGGCGCGTGTGGCCGGTGACAGCCAGGACGTTTTTCTTGGTGAGGTCGTACTCAGCGAGGACGCGAGCCGCCAGGTCGGGCCGGTCCCCCAGCGCGAGGTAGCGCGCGGCGATGCGCCGGTCGGTCTTCGCCAGGCTCATCTCCGCGTTGTCGAGCATGACGTTGAAGAGCGGCCATGACGCGTAGGCCCGGCGCAGGTCCTCGAGTCGGGCGGCATCGAGCCCGCTGCCGAGGCCATACCAACCCGGCAGGTTGAGTCGCATCTGCGACCACGCGAAGACCCAGGGGATGGCGCGCAGGTCGTCGAGGGCGTTGCCCTTGGTGCGGCGGGCGGGCCTGGATGCGATGCGCATGCGGCTCAGCTCCTCGACTGGGCTGACCCTGGCGAACCATTCCGCAAAACCGTCGGTCTCGACCAGGGCGCGATAGGCGGCCAGCGCCGCCGAGCCGATCTCTTGCGCGAGACCGGCAAATCGCGCCCCTGGCTCCGAGCGTGTGGCGGCGGTGGAGGCCTCGAGCACGGCCGAGGCCACCTGCTCGAGGTGGCGCCTCGCGATGGCTGCGTTTCCGTAGCGCGCGAAGATGACCTCGCCCTGCTCGGTGACCTTGAAGCGAAAGGCCACGGAGCCAGGCGCCTGGGCGCGGACCGCGCGGTTGGCGGGACCGCCGCCCCGCCCGAGCGCTCCGCCGCGGCCGTGGAACATCGTCAGCCGGATGCCGCGACGCACGGCCCAAGCGGTCAATTCCGTCTGCGCGTCGTACAGGGCCAGCGTTGCCGGCAGCGGGCCGACCTCCTTCGTCGAGTCCGAGTAGCCAAGCATCACCTCGAGACTCCGACCCGTCTTGTCGAGCCGGCGACGTACCGGTGCCAGTCCGAGCATGTCCTCCATCACCGAGGCCGCGGCACGAAGGTCCTCGACGGTTTCGAACAGGGGGATGACGTCGAGCACAGGAGGCTTGCCTCCCGCTTGCTCTGCCAGCTCGTACACGGCGGCGATGTCATCGACGCCGCGAGTGAAGCTGACGATGTAGCGCCGGCAAACTTCCGAGCCGAACCTTGCCTGTAACGCCGCGATGGTGCGCAGGGTGCTGAGCACGTCGCGCGTGCTGGCCGATGGCGCCTGCCCTGCGCGCAGCTCATCGAGGGCTCGAGCGTGGACCGCGCTGTGCTGCCGGACCTCGAGCTCGGCGAGGTGCAGGCCGAACGTCTCCGCCTGCCAGATCAGGTGCTGCAGCTCGCCATACGCCTGTCGCGGCGCACCCCCACCGGCCAGCGAGACCTGCACGCATCGAAGGTCGGCAATGAGCTCGGACGAAGACCGGTAGGCCTCGCCTGCGCCGGTGCGCGTCGAGCGAACGCGGTCGGCGATGTGGAGGAGGAACTGGCGGTGCGGCTCGGCCGGCGAGCGCTTCTCAACCTCGGCCCAACGCTCAGGTGCCGCGGCGCGCAGCGCAGCCAGCCGGCGCCGAAGGTCTCGGCCTGGAGGCGTGGTGGCGGCATCGACGGTGATCGCGCGGCCGATGCGGGTGGTCGCTGCCTCGAAGGCGAGCAGCGCGTGCTCGGCCTGGATCGTGATGGTGTCCGCGGTCACGGTTGAGGTCACCGATTCGTTGCCGTCGCGGTCGCCGCCGACCCAGCTTCCGAAACGCAAGAACGCGGGTGCGAGCGGCGGGCGCAAACCGGCGTCGGACGGACCGAGTGCCCAGTCGAGCGAGCGGTAGATCTCGGGCACAACCCGAAACAGGGTTTCGTCGAAGACGGCCATGATCGAGCGGACCTCGTCGAGCGGGGTCACCTGTGACGTGCGCAGCTGACCGGTGCGCCAAAGCGAATCGATCTCTTCAGTCAGCCTCCGCATCGCCTCGCGGCGCTCCGCGTCCGAATACCTCGGGTCCTCGAGCCGGTTCAGCTGTTCGCCCACTCTTCGG
>Ga0209802_1001601_pt1 | contig 16557 bp, 15 predicted proteins | sample GraSoiAngelo_129_FD_185886 | JGI IMG/M metagenome (GOLD analysis project Ga0209802, IMG submission 185886) | Grasslands soil microbial communities from the Angelo Coastal Reserve, California, USA - 14_0927_12_40cm (SPAdes) (version 2) | ecosystem: Environmental > Terrestrial > Soil > Grasslands ... | reverse complement strand
ATCGGAACGTCCTCTCTTAGCTTTTCGGGCTGCTTACCGGGTAGTTGCACTAGCACCAACCTCAACTGGTCCCTGGCAGGTCCGATCTTTCCTGCAAGCCAGATCGGCTCCGCGTCGGGGTTTCTATGCGGCGATGGCCTCAACGGACACCCAGCGCCTTGCAGCGTCTATACCATGGCCCGGAACATCGTTCCACCCCGGGTGGAGACTTATACCTTTGGCATTCAGCGCACTTTGACCAAGAACTACACCTTGGAAGTGAATTATATTGGCGATTACAGCGGCAATTTGGCTGCCAATCGAGACGTCAATGCGTTCAACCCGCAATCTCCCGGCGAACTCGCTTTTCTCCCTTGTGGAAAGAAAGGGGCTATTCAGAATCACTGCGAACTCCAGAGCGACCGGCCGTATTACGCGCAGTTTCCATACTTGCAGTACATCAACGTCATGTCGAACAGCGACGTCTCCAATTACAACGCACTGCAAACGACGCTGACCGCGCGGGGCTATCATGGGCTCGGCTTCGTGGCGGCTTACACCTATAGCCATGCCCTGGATGACGCCTCCTCAAATCGCAACCAGAACGTGCCGCAGGACAACTTGAATGGGGCCCGGGATTACGGCGCTGCGAATTTCGACCAGCGGCATCACTTCTCCTTGACGCTGAACTATGCCATCCCTGGGAAGAAGGGCTATGGCCAGATGCTCGAGGGCTGGGCTGTTAATTCGGCAGTGTTGCTCCAGAGCGGATTGCCGTTTAATCCTGCTGATAAGCGCGACATCAGCAAAAACGGGGACAAGGTGTCGACGGGCCGCTGGGACTTTTTTGGCAATCCCAGCGATTTCACCGCGGGTACAACCCCGATTCCGTTCTATAGCAACCTCGCCACTATGCCGGCGATGTGCACGCAAGAAGCTACCGCCATCGGCACCGCGGGCGCGGGCGGCAACTTGGCGAAGTTCGGCTGCTTTGCGCAAGGCAATTCGGTGCTCATCGCGCCGCCAACCGGCACGTTTGGAACATCGAGTCGCAATCTGTTCCGCGACCAAGGCTTCCGCGACTGGGACTTCTCCTTGTTCAAGAACTGGACGATAAAGGAACGGCTTACGGCTCAGTTCCGCGCGGAAGTCTTCAACATTCTAAATCACACAATTCTTGCGAATCCGGGAGGCGGCGGTCTTACTGGTGACGGGACTCTCGGCCTGTCTGCGAACACGCCTGACGCCGCGGGGCAGAACCCATTACTCGGAACCGGAGCAGCCCGCGAAATTCAGTTGGGCCTGAAGCTGCTCTTCTAACAAGGGCCCTCTGGTCGCAACATATCAGGACCTCGATTTGTGACCGAGGCGTCGCGGAACCACGCGGCTTTTCATCGCAACCAATTTGGGGCATCCTTGGGGGGTCCATCCAAAAGGATAAGACCTTCTTCTTTACCAACTACGAAGGATTCCGTCAGGTCCAGAGCCTTACGTCGCCTGATGTCGCCCCTTCCGCGGATGCCCGCAGTGGCATCATCCACAATGCGGACGGCACGACCTGTATGATCGGCGTTGTGGCTCCTGGATGCATCAAGGAGTGTATCTCCACATCTTTTGAGGGGCCTCGAATGCTGGCGAAGAAATTGTTTCTTCTGATCTCGTGATCTCATTTAACCCTGGACAAGAAAGACAGGAGTGCGCCCATATACCCCCTGCTTTCCTTGACGGGGTAGCGGATACGGACGGAAAAGATTGACCACCCCCCTTCCGGTGCCTGGGATCCCACCACTCGCGGCGCGTTAAGGTGCGCGTATTTTGAATTTGGGCGAACCTTAATCGAAAGACGCAATGGCGGATTCTGTCTTCGCGTAGTCCTTACTCAAGTGGTGAAAAAATTGCGGATCATCGCTGCCCGGCCTCGGCACACAACGTCCTCAGATTGCAGGGGTTTCGGGCTGCAATGAATGGCAAGCTCCTTGCGTTTTAGTTGGGAAGTCCCCCTTTTGGAATCCCAGCCAAGATGGAAGTTCCTCGACCTACAGCTAGACTCTAGTTGAAAGCAGAGGCACCGGATCGCTTCTTGCTCGCCATCCAGCAGTGAACTGCTTTCCTGTGGGTTCGATTGGCGCGTATGGCGAAGGAGGGGCCCATGGCTGCTACGATTCTACTCGTGCACGCTGATTTCTCCAGCCGTGCAGATTGGCAGGCTATCTTACAGAATCACGGATACGAGGTGTTTACGGCGGAAGATGGAAAGGCTGCAATTGACGAATGTCCGCGCGTTCAACCCGATCTGGTATTGCTCGCTGCTGCGCTGCCGGACATTTCGGGCTTTGAGCTTTGTGACCAATTAAAAGCCGATCCGCGAAATCGAATGACACCGGTTGTAGTGATGGCGCCGTTGTCCCATCGCGCTAACGTTTGGCAACCTCGTGAAGCAGGCGCGGATGATTTATGGGAACACCCATCGTCGAGGTGGGAGGCACTCACCCGCGTTCAAACCATTCTGCGCTTGAAATCCTATATTGACGAGCAGGCCGAGTCGGTCATTCTCAGCCTTGCTCGCAGCATTGAGGCGAAAGATCCCTACACTGACGGACACTGCGAGCGCCTGGCGTTCTATGCAACGACGCTGGCAACGAGTCTCGGGTTGTCCGAACATGACCTGGAAGCGCTACGCGCGGGAGGCTTGATTCACGACATCGGCAAAGTCGCCGTGCCGGAAGCTATTTTACTCAAGCCCGGCCGATTGAGCCGCGAAGAAGTCAAAATCATGGAGCAGCATCCCGTAGTGGGAGAGCACATCTGCGCGCCTCTCAAGTCCTTTCGTCGTGTGCTCCCGATCATTCGCCATCACCACGAACGAATGGACGGCAGCGGCTATCCCGATGGTCTTGAAGGGGATTCCATTCCTTTGGCCGCGCGGATTCTCCAGGTTGTGGACATCTACGACGCTTTGACGACGGACCGTTCGTACCGCAAGGCTCTAGCGCCGTCGTGCGCGCTGGATATGCTGGTTAGAGAAGTTGAACGCGGCTGGTTAGACGGAATGCTGGTTGACCACTTCCTCTCCGTAATAGCGCACGTGGAGTCTCATGTCCATTGAAGGCCGCGGGGGGATTTAGAACTTACAGGTATATGCGCGGAGCTGATCCGTATTCGCTTCCCGCGCCCGAATCTTGATTTGGCGTTCCCCATCGGGGCGCGCTGGATAAACGGTGTTCCCAAGGTACAGGCTTACGCCGCATTCGTAGTGGATGGCGCGTGATGGAGAGGTTTCCCGCGATTCCAGCACCCCGGCACCCGTGGTCACCGCGCCGGAAGGGGATCGGGCGCGCTGAGCGGTGATGTCGCCGCGCTGCGGGATGCACGCGCGCGGGCGGTCGGGAGGGGGTGTGGTCCCTTTTTCGCGTGCGTATCCGCTATCCCCTGCTTTCCTTGACACCCTCTCGCGGCTGCCAGTAGACTCAAAACGCGCACATTTTTCGGCGGAGTTTCAGCGAGAATGCTGCTGTCACGCGATTTCGTAGGTTATATGGCGAACGAGGTGGTCAAGCGCCTGCTTGCCAACAAAATGATCGAGGCCGGCAAGCCCGCTGCTCTTGCCGAGCGCATCCGTCTCAAGATGGCCGAGGAAATTGGCCTGGAAGACCGCCTGAACGAGGAAGTCCGCGAAATCCTCAGCCAGCATGCCGAGGAGATGCGCCGCACAGGAGCCTCTTATCAGGAGATGTACAAAAAAGTGAAGGGGGAGCTGGCGCGGCAGCGCAAACTGATTCTGCGCTGAGCGCAATCCGCGCGAAAGCAGCGCGCGCCGTCAGGAGCCTTCGCGCAACGTTATGCGATTAAGCCGGGAAAAAACGGTACGCTTGTCCCACGTTATTACCGACGTTCTGGTTGCCGGCGAGGACGTCGAATTCATCGAAGACCGCGCCACCATTCGCCAGAACGTCGTGGACATTTTGCTCAGCCTGCTCAAAGAAGAAGAGCAGATTGACGCCCAGGCGCGCCAGAAGATCGGTTCTCAAAAAAAAGAGATTCTCGAGGGCAGCGAGGAATGGGACATCCTCTATCGCAAGTATTACTCGGAAGAGATGCGCAAGATGGGCATCGGGCATCAGCCTAGCGCGACCAGCAGCAGATGAGCCGCACATCAGCTTCCCGGATGCTTCCCCGTTCGCAAGCTTCTGCGGCAAACAGAACAGCGCCCGCCTGAAATCAGCAGCGCCGAGGCATCTAGAAAATGCGCTCGGCGCGTTGCAGTCCTTCTTTTCGCTTTAATTCCGAAGATTACTGATTGTTCTGGTTGTTGGGATCGTCCTCGGGACGCCTCTTCAGCGTCGGCCGATCCGGATCGTCCGAAGGACTATCGCCGCCTTGCGCGCCGGGCTGTTGCTGCCCGCCCTGACCGGCTTGCGGCTGTCCGCGCTCGGTGCGCGTGCGCAGTGTAGGCTTGTCTTTGTTGGTCTTATTTTCTTGCAGCTTATTGCGGTTCTCGATGCCCCGCAGCCGCGCCTTTACGGTGTCGAATTCCGAAGTAGTCACGATGTACTGCTCTCGCGCCGGCAATACGTTGCCAATTTCCTTCTGAATGGATACGACGCGCTCCGGCGTCGGCGGATGCGTGGAGAAAAACTTCGGCACCGTCCCTGGCTGCCGCTTCTCCTCGGCCTCCACCTTCTCGAAGAACGTCACGAACGCGTTCGGGTCATACCCCGCCGCATACATATATTGCAAGCCGAGGTAGTCGGCCTCGAATTCGGCATCGCGCGAAAATTTCAAGAAGGACATTGGAATGGCGAAGTTCAGTCCCTCATAAAGTCCATAACCCGCCCAGCCCCCCGGGCCGAGCAGGATCAGCGGAATCGTGGCCATCTGCGCCAGTTCGCCCTTGGTGGCGTTCTTGGTGCCGTGCCGCGCGGCTACGTGGGCGATCTCATGCGCCATCACGCCGGCGAGTTCCGCCTCCGAATCGGCGCGCAGGATCAGCCCGCTATGCACGTAGAAAAATCCGCCCGGCAGCGCAAACGCGTTTATCGCGTCGGAGTCAATCACTTTGATGGTGAACGGAACCTTTGCATCCGAGTTGCGCACCAGGTTCTGCCCCACGCGGTTCACATATTCCGTAACGACGGGATCATCGATCAGCTTCGACGACCGCTCCACTTCCTGCGCCAGGCTCTTACCGAGTGCCATTTCGCGCTCGAGGGAATAGAAGTTGACACCTTTGCCGACTCCACGATTCCCGATGGCCTCCACGTCCGCTTTCGAGCCCGGCTTGACGTCAGGCTTGTCCTTTTGCGGAATGGGAGTTTCGTCTTTTGAATCTTTCGCTTGCGAGTGCTGCGTGTCAGTTGCGGCCGATTTCGACTTCTTTGTTTCCTTGTCCTTTTCTTTATCTTTATCGTTCTTCGCTTTCTTCTGCGACGCCTGCGAATCGGTCTGTCGCGAATCGCTCGGCGAGGCCTGCGGCTGCCGCGGCCCGGAATCCTGCGTCGGCCCGGCGGTTGGTGCAGTTTGAGGTGCGGGATTGGCCGGAGGGGGCGCCGGCTGCGCAGGCGCTTGCGGCCCCGCGAAAACGGGGAAGGCCAGTGCCGCTGACAATACCAGTCCCAAAAGGGCTCGGCTCAATAAGCCGCTACGTATTGCTAAACGCGACTGTGTCATGGTTCGCTCCGGCCCTTCTGCTCGAGCCAATTATACATCCACTCGTGCGCCCTGGGTAGCGCGAGCTACGATTTCCGCCTTGGACGCTAAACGCCCGAAGATAGATCCGTTCTTTTTGATGGCCTCACGTCACCCCGGGTTTCCCGCTTTTTTCGAAGTGCAAGAATTTATGATCCGCCCCTGAAAGCATTTAGGCGCCCGGCCCATGGGTAGACGTGGCCGTTTAGCCCTCGCCTGCCGCGCTAAAACCCTGTTTCCAGCCTCCCGTTCATTTGCGTCCCGCCTGTAACAACCTGTACTTTCGTTCAGTTGACACTGGACGCCCCTTCCCCCAAGATTCAGGTCGAAACACACGGCCAAAATGTCAGTTTCCAAAGTACAGGTTGGTCAGGTGTGGAAAAAGGCAGGAAGCGAGGAGAGTTTCCTGGTGACCCGCCTGTATAGCGAGGCCCTCGCTACCTTCGCCGTCCTTCGTCCCGCCGGCAAGGAAACCGCCGCGCTGCTTCGCGTCAAGGTGATACGAAAAGGCGCCGCCCAGGCCCTCCCCGGCTTCTCTATGGCCCAGGATTCCGACGAATTCTAAATCGACCGCACCGGCAGTTCCACCACGTCCTCGGCCTGCATCACTTCTTTCACCAAAAAAGGCTCGGCGTGCTCCACGCCGATCATCTCGCCGTAAAATCGCGCTACAAGATGCACTTCGTGCACCAGCCGGTCGAGCGGTAGATAGACCTTCGAGCGCCGCCGCTCGCGTCCCTTCGGCCGGAACTGCGAGCTATAGGCGAGGATTGCCTTGGTGCGCCGGGAAAACTCGCGCGATATATCCACCACAAAGGAAGGGCGCACGCTGCGATCATAGGTCGTCGAATACAGCACCTTGAACGGCCGGTAGGCCTCGCCCTCTAATTCCAGCCGTTTCAACCCCGCCAGAAAGCAGCCCTCATAGCCCAGCCGGGATGCTGTGTAATGGTCGGGATGCCGCCCCTCCCAATACGGCAAGATCACGGTTCGCGGCCGCAACGCCCGGATTCGCCGCGCGATGGCCAGCTTGTATTCCATCTGCATCTCCAGGTGCGCATCGGGAAGGCCCAGGTTCTCGCGATGCGCGACGCCCAGGATGCGCGCCGCGGCGGCAGCCTCCTTCCGGCGCATGTCCACCGAGCCAAATCCAGGATTCCCACGGCATAGCCGCGGTGGGCCATCTTGATCAACGTGCCGCCGCAGGTGAGTTCCGCGTCATCGGGATGTGCGGCTATCGCCAACAGATCCAATTTCATTGCGCCTCCTGAATTTAGGCGGCCCGATTGTAACGCATGCGCTCTACACCGGCGCCTTATGCGAACGGCTCCCGCCCCGGGGTTCCTCGACTCTGTGTTAGATTGCTGCCTCGGCGTGAACCTCCAGGGACAAGTCGCTTTAGTTACCGGCGCAGGGCGCCGCATCGGACGCGCCATCGCTCTGCGTCTGGCGGCCGAGGGCGCTCGAATGGTCGTGCACTATCGCAATTCGCGATCCGAAGCCGAAGCGGTCGCCGCGGAAATCGTCCGCAGCGGCGGGGAGGCCGTTTGTATCCAAGCCGAACTGACCGGCACCGCGGAAATCAATCGCCTTTTCCAGGGGATTGAGCAGAGCTTCGGGCGTCTCGACATTCTGGTGAACAACGCGGCAATCTTTGCCCCAACGCCGGTCGGCAGGACTCATGAAGCACAATGGGACGCCATCCTAGACACCAATCTGAAAGCACAGTTCTTTGCCGCGCAGTGTGCCGCGCCCCTGCTGGCGCAAAGTGGGCGCGGCCGGATCATCAATTTCGCTTCGCTTGGTGGCCTGCAGGCCTGGCCCAAGTACACGGCTTATAGCGTGTCGAAGGCGGGAGTGATCATGCTGACGCGCTGCCTGGCCCGCGCTCTTGCGCCAGCCGTCACCGTGAACGCCATCGCTCCCGGAACCATCTCGTTCCCCGAAGACGCGCCCGAGATTGCCGACCGCGCGATTCGCGGCGCTCCGTTGCGCCGCACCGGCTCCGCCGAAGACATTACCAATGCCGTGGTCTACTTAATCGGCGCGGGATTCGTCACCGGCCAAGTTCTGGTTGTCGACGGCGGCTCGTCAATCCCGTCCTAGACGGGCGCCTTGAAAGGCCCTGGTATTCGTCAAATTTCTCCGCGCACGAGCCGCGAAATCACCTGCCGGTCCGCGGGCAAAAAGTCGTAGCGCGGCAATTCCGTCCTCGGCGCCCATATAATTCGTTGGAACGCGAGGTTTCGCGGCGGGTCCTGGAGTGCGGCAGAGAGAAAGGAGATATGCACGGCCTCGCTCATCTCCGCATACCGATGTCGCACCATCTGTACCAAATCGCCGATATTCGGGGCGGCGCCCAGTTCCTCGCGTAACTCGCGCTCGAGCGCCTGGCGCGGCGTCTCGCTCGGACGCATTTTCCCGCCGGGAAACTCCCACTTGCCAGCAAAGATTCTGCCCGCCTGCCGCTGGCAGATCAGCACTCGGCCGTTCTGTTCGATGATCCCCGCCACCACGCGTATCATCGCGGTGACACTACCATAGCTGCGAATGGAAGGCACTTTGGTACAATGAGGCCGGAATGTACTGCCGCTGCGTTCCGGCTGATGCGCTTGCGGTCCCGCTGACTCCGCAAGGTCATTTCTGTTTTTTGGTTTCGTCCCTGGCTTATGTGTCTTCACACCCGATCGCGAATCCGCAGCGAACGGTCGCCAGCATGATGCGTCTGGTCTCCATGATTCTGGCGCTGCTATTCGCTTTTGGCGCCGCCGCGAGCGCACAGACGAGCCGCGCATCAGATTCGGCGGCGCGGCCGCGGGTCGTCGAATTGAGGATCGGCGATGAAGTCGAGCCGATCATGGCCGAATACATCGATGGCGGCATCAGCGATGCGGCTAAGCAGCATGCCAGCTTGATCTTGATCACCATGGATACGCCCGGCGGCCTGGGAACGTCGATGGAAGATATCATCCAGCACATTCTCTCTTCACCGGTGCCTGTGGTCGTCTACGTCTCTCCGGCCGGCGCGCGCGGTGCCTCAGCAGGATTTTTTATTCTTCTCTCGGCCGATGTGGCCGCCATGGCTCCCGGAACGCACGCCGGCGCGGCCTCGCCCCTGATTGCTGTGGGCGGCATTCCTTTGAATGTAGACGAGACACTGAAGAAAAAAATCCTGAACGATGCCAGCGCGTTTCTGCGCAGTTACGCCGGAAAGCGGGGGCGCAACGTGCAGATTGCGGAGACGGCGGTTACCGATGGCAAGGCTTTCACGGAAACCGAAGCGCTCAACGACAAGCTCGTGGATCTTGTTGCCAACTCGCCGGAGGATTTGTTCTCCAAGCTCAACGGGCAGACGATCAAGCGATTTGACGGCTCGGAAACGCGCCTCAGCCTGGATAATCCCGAAATCGTAACCATGCAAATGTCCGCCCGACAGCGCTTTCTGGCGCGCATCGTGCAGCCCGACGTCTTTTTCATTCTGCTGATCTCCGGCGTGCTCGGCCTGTACGTCGAATTCACGCATCCGGGCATGATCGCCCCGGGAGTGATCGGCGCAATCGCTCTGGTTTTGGCGCTGTTCGCGATGCACATTCTTCCGGTAAACTTTGCGGGCCTGCTTTTGATCATCGTGGCGCTGGGCTTGTTTATTTTGGAGGCGAAGTACACCAGCCACGGTGTTCTGGCCGCCGGCGGCGTCATCGCCATGCTGCTGGGCGCGTTTATGCTGATCCGCTCGCCGCTCACGGGGGCCGGCGTCAGCTTCGGCGTGGCGCTCGGGGTGACTGCGCCCGCCGCGGTAGTCACGATCTTTCTCATGCGCTTGGTACTGCGTTCGCGCGACTGGAAGCAGTCGACTGGAGCGGAGCAACTGGTGGGCGTGCAGGCCGAAGTTACCGAAGCCATTGCGCCCGTGGGCGGCGACGCAGCGCCTGCGTCATTTCAAGGCATGGTGCGCTTGCGTGGAGAGCTCTGGCGGGCGGTGGCCCCGGTAGCCATTCCGGCGGGCGCGCAGGTGCGAGTCGTGCGGGTCTCGGGACTGACGGTGCACGTCACGCCTGCGGAATCGGCCGCACGCTGATATGATCGCGTGGAGCGTTGAGAAGCACCACTCGCGGCTTTTGTTGCCTGCACAAGGAGACGATCATGGACTTCAGCTTCACTGGGCCGCTCATTGCCATAATCATCTTCCTGATCTGGTTCTGGAACTCTCTCTACGTCATCAAGGAGTGGGAGCGTGGAGTCGTTTTGCGTCTCGGACGCATGTTGCCCGACGCCAAGCCGGCCGGGCTGCGCCTGGTTTTCTGGCCGATCGAGACTCTCTATCGCATCTCGTTGCGCATCGAAACTCTTGACGTGCCCGCGCAGGACATCATCACGCGCGATAACGTCTCCGTCAAAGTAAACGCGGTGTGCTATTTCCGCGTGGTGGACGCGAACCTGGCGCTTTCGCAGGTGCAGAACTACCTCTACGCCACATCGCAGAAAGCGCAAACGACGATTCGCAGCATTGTGGGCCAATTTGAGCTCGACGAAATCCTCGCCGAACGCGAAAAGGTAAACGCCAAGCTGCAAATCATCCTTGACCAGGACACCGAGCCCTGGGGTATTAAGGTAACCAAAGTGGAAGTGAAGCAAGTTGACATCCCGGAGCAGATGCAGCGGGCCATCGCGCGCCAGGCGGAAGCCGAACGCGAGCGGCGCGCCAAGATCATCCATGCTGAGGGCGAAATGCAAGCATCCGCGAAGCTCGCCGAAGCCGCCGGCGTGCTGGAGACTCAGCCCGCTGCCATTCAGCTCCGCTACCTCCAGACGCTGACGGAAATCGGGGCGGAGAAAAACACCACCATCATTTTTCCGATCCCCATCGACATCATCAATGCTTGGGTGAAGAAGTCACTCGAGCCGGGGCGCTGATGGCAGCAGGGCATCGCCGAGGTCGCGATTGGGTGCTCGGAGGACGCCATCTCGCCGGCATCTTCGTCTTGCTCGTCGTATCATTCGGGATGGTGTTTACCCTCGGTTACCTCCTCGGACGCAATCAATACGATGCGCAGCTCCGCGCAGCTGCGAGCACTATTCCCGTCAAACCAGACAGCGTGAGCGATAAGCCGGTGAAGGCAAGCCGCGGTCCGGCTGATCCTGATAAACTCGAGAAGCCGCTCGCGCCTGCGGATTGGGATTTTTATCATTCCGCGGAACCGGCAAAGCCCGCCGAGCCCATGCCCGAGTCACCGAAATCCGTGGTGCCTAGCCGCGCGAACGGGCCCGCGGCAGGCAAGTCCGCTTTCCGCATCGGCTCCGCGCGATCAAACACGAGATCGCTGAATCCGCCAGCCGTCCCTAGGGGCGCCGTCGTTTTGCAGATCGCGGCCATGGCCCGCCAGGCCGACGCCGTTGCGTTGGCGCAGGCATTACAGCGCAAGAAATTCCCCGCCTTCGTGCTGCCGCCCGGCGCCGGCCGTTATTATCGCGTGCGAGTCGGACCGTATACCGACGCGCAATCCGCCGATCTCGCGCGGCAGAAACTTGAGAGTCAAGGTTTCAAGGCCATCACCCGCCGTTGACGCGGGCCGCTCGACGGGGGCACCGGAGCGAGGCCAAAGTAGCGCGCAAACGCGCCCCTCTGCGCAAACCCGCCCCTTTGCCCAAATCCTTCCGCGGAAATTGCGCCTCTTGCTTTCCTTCGTTTCCGGCGTCTTGCTGGCCCTGGCCTTCCCCAATTTCAATCTGCCGCTTCTGGCATGGATTGCGGTTGCTGTACTGATCATCGCCTCGCTCGAAGGAGGCCTGGGCGAAGCGGCCCTCCGTGGTTTGCTTTTTGGCGTCGCGTTTTATCTTTTCTCCACTCCGTGGATCTATACGGTCATGCGCCAGTATGGGCCGTTGCCAGCGTGGGAAGCCGCCGGGGTGATGGCGTTGATGATTCTGGCGGCATCGCCTTACTTCGTGGCGTTCACGCTCTGTGTTACCTGGATCGCCCGTCGCGATAAGAACCTCGCGCTATTCGCCGCGCCATTTCTTTGGACCGCTCTCGAACTCGCACGGTCGCGCATGCCCGACATTGCCTTCCCTTGGGAACTCCTCGGCTATTCCGCCGCGGGCAATCTGGCGCTGGCGCAATTGACGGCGATCACCGGAATTTACGGCCTATCCTTTGTTGTGGCCGCATATAACGCGGCCGTAGTCTGGCTGATCGGCTCCTTCATCGGCTTGCGCGGCCAGAGGCCACGGCGCTTTCCTGTCGCCGTACTGGCCGCCTTCAGCGCGCTCGTCCTTGCCGCCGCGCTCATAGGTCCCCGATTTGTCCCCGCAGCTCACGCTTCGCAGGTCGCCCATCTGGTGCAAACGGACTTGCCACAGTCGATGGAGTACCCGGCCAATTGGGATGCTGTTCATGCCGGGGACATGTCTGAACTCGATCGCATCAGCATCGCAGCGGGGCAGAAGGATCCCGGGCTCGTCGTCTGGCCCGAAGTTCCCGCACCTTTTTCGCTCCGCCAGACGGATTTCGCCCGTCGTGCGCAGGAGATCGCGCGCGATTCCGAAAGCAATTTCCTGCTCGGCGTGGTGGGCTGGGAACCCGGTCCAGACGGCCGGCTCGCCGCCTACAACAGCGCGGCCCTGCTTGATCTCCAGGGCCGCGAGGAATTTCAGTACAATAAGATTCACTTAGTCCCCTTCAGCGAATACGTGCCTTGGCGCGACTTCTTCTGGTTCGCCAAGAATCTCACGGGACTTGCGGGCGACTTTCGCCATGGCACACGCTACGCTGTAGGGGACTTGCCTGGCGGGCATTTCAGCACTTTTATCTGTTACGAGGCAGTATTTCCAAACGAGGTCCGGCGGTTTGTCTTAAACGGCGCAAACCTGCTGATCAATCTCTCGAATGATGGGTGGTTCGGGCGCTCCGCGGCGCCCGCACAGCATCTGCAGATGGCCCGCGTCCGGGCCGTGGAACATCGCCGCTGGCTGCTGCGCGATACGAATAACGGCTTCACCGTTTCGGTGGATCCTTACGGGCGCATCGTCGCCAGCCTGGCCCCGGATATCCGCGGAGAGTTGGATGCTCCTTACGCGTTTCGCAGCGATAAGACGATCTACACGCGCTGGGGCGATTGGCTGCCCGGAATGTGCGTCGTAATCAGTCTCGCTTTGCTGCTCCTGGCATGGGTGCGCAGGTAGAAACGATCACGCCATCCGCATTCTCCGTGCCCCTCCGCGAAAATGCCAGCCACTACTTTCGGGCAGGTGATTCTTCGGTTGCCAAGTGGCGCTGGGTCCGGCATATGGCGTTACAGCAGGCCCAGCCATGCGAACAGCCCGGCAACGATTGCCACTAGGACGAGGACACCAAGAGCAAATGCAATCTTCCGTTTCCCAGAACCCGTTGCCGTCATATTCTTTAGCAACTCGCGTTCCTGCGCCTCGCGGCTCGCGTGCATCAACCATTCGTTCAGGGTGATCTGTTCCGCGCTCTCGATGTTATCGAAGCGAATGCCCATTCCCTCATTGCTGATCGAATAGATGACCTTGCCTTCGCTCTGGAACCTCTTGCCTCTGGCCATGGCTGTCAGTTTGACAATCGTTCCGGGATTAAACGGCGTGGGGGTCCTCACATGACAACCGGAGTGGCTAAGATTAGCGGTCTTGGATATGACCTGTTGGCCTGATTTGCGGTCTACGACTTCGACCGCTGCGACGAAGCTATAGCGAAGTCCCGCGCGCTGGGGGTACCAGGTGCTGGTTTCCGCGATTACGTCGGTCCCCTGAGAACGAGCCTCACGGGTCATAAATCGGCGCCTTCGCTCCATTAAGGGCCGGTTGGGTTGCGGGGCAGGCCCTTAGCTCGATCGTAAATAGACCTGCTGAAGGGTTCAAGAGGCAAATGCCAACGCTATAGCGGAACTGTAATACGGCATGTCACCTATTGTGCAGACAAAAACATCAGGGTAGGTACATACTGCGGCATACGAGTAGCCTCCCGGCACACTCCTCCTTGCCGCTGGAGCGACGTCCATACGGGCGGGCTGTCGTTATCGCTTGTTTGTGGACTGTGGTCTCGTTACCAATCTGCCCGGGACAATGTTCTTTCGATCAGTTGCCTCTCGCGGGCGGAATGCTAGGCGAAGGCACTTGCATTTGGCAGCAGGGGGAGCATCGGTGGGCTTACGGAGGCGAATACTTCTTGTAGACGACGTTCCCATGGTGCGAACGACGATTCGTTCGTTTCTGGAGCCGTATTCGTTTCAAATATGCGGTGAGGCTACGGATGGGGAAGAAGCTATAGAGAAGGTGAGAGCGCTAAGACCGGATATCGTACTTCTTGATATCAACATGCCGGTAATGAACGGCGTGCGGGCTGCCTGCGAGATACGGCGAATTGCGCCTGCAACAAAGATTGTCTTCCTAACCGCCCATGCTATCCCTACAGTCGTGCATAACATCCTGCCGTGGGCAGATGGGTTTGTCTCGAAAGGAAGAGCCGACCGCGAATTGATCCCTCTGCTCAGCCGCCTCGCTATGACCGCGCGTGATGCGACCGAAGAAAAACTCATTGGCCGAAAGGGAAGCCATGGGCCCAAGGGGTAGGGCTAACGTCTTTCACGTATTGAACAGGCAATTTCCTCATTTCGAGAATAGCTGGCCCGCGCCCGGAGAAGCTCTCGCTACCTTCTTCCCGCAGCTTGCGATTTCTCTAGGAGGCGAATTGTCGGAGCGGGTTCTCATTGTCGCTCGCCGTGATCTTCTGGGGAATTTTTAGTATCCTATTTACGGCGAATTATGATCATAGAAGATCTCGAACATCGTTTTCAGGAACTCGGCGATCGCATCGGACTTGTGCGGAGTTATCTTTGACGTCCCCCGCTACCGCGGTCTCCTCAGCGAACCCCAGCAGATTCTTCAGCAGCGCAAAGGCGCCGAAAACCGCATAGCCGCGGAAGAAAAGCTGTCCCGTATTTCAAGCGACATCGAGACCTATCTTCATTTGGCAAAAGAAGAGAGCGATGTCTCGCAACGTGAGTCTGTCCTGCGCGATATCCAGCGGGAGCTCGATGCTGCCGACGAATACGTCGCGCAACTCGAGACCGAGACGCTTCTCTCGGGCGAAAGCGATCGCCTCAACGCAATTCTCACCATAAAGCCGGGCGCAGGTGGGACCGAATCACAGGATTGGGCGGAAATGCTACTACGCATGTATTTGCGCTGGTGTGAGCGCAAAGGTTTTGGCGCGTCGGTGATCGACTCCCAACCCGGCGAAGGCGCCGGGATCAAATCCGCAACGGTGCGCGTCGAGGGCGAAAACGCTTACGGTTTGCTTTCGACCGAAACTGGAGTGCACCGTCTCATCCGTATTTCTCCATTCGATCAGGCGGCCCGCCGCCACACCTCTTTCGCATCCGTGTTTGTAATCCCTGAAATCGACGATCGCATCGAAATCGACATCCGGCCGGAGGACCTCAAGATTGATACGTTTCGGGCAGGAGGTCACGGCGGACAAAACGTCAATAAGGTCGAGACGGCCGTGCGCTTTACGCACCTGCCGTCCGGCATCGTGGTGCAATGTCAAGCGGAGCGCAGCCAGCATAAGAACCGCGAATTGGCCATGAAGCTCCTGCGATCGCGGCTGTACGAAGCGGAGATCGAGAAGCGGCAACAAGCCACGCGGAAGCTCGACGAATCCAAGCTGGAAATCAGTTTCGGCAGCCAGATTCGCACCTACACCTTGCAGCCCTACCGCCTGGTGAAGGACCACCGCACCAAGTTCGAGATGGGCGATGTCGACCGCGTCCTCGATGGCGATCTTGATCCCTTTATCCGCGCCTTCCTGCTGGCCCGCGTCGGCAGGGGCGTCGCCGTAAAGGCCGGCGGCGCGGATGGGGATGAACGCGACCGCGAATAGTCGCTGCTCCATATCTGTGATCTCGAATCCGCTCTTGTATTCCGTTGGCGCAGTGATTGCTCCACTTCAGTGACGCTCTGATGCCTTTCCGTCCAGCGCGTTGACTGTCTCGGGCCCCTGTGTTAGCGTCGCGTTTGCACGTATTTCGTCCTCGCGTCATCTAAGTTTCGTCAGGTACTCAGTTCCTGAAGGAGCCACGGTTTGAGCCAGAAGAAGCGCAGTTTTCTGTTCACTTCCGAGTCCGTTACCGAAGGTCACCCCGATAAAATCGCCGACCAGATTTCAGACGCCGTCCTGGACGCCGTTCTCTCCCAGGACGCCATGGGCAGAGTCGCCTGCGAAACGCTGGTGACCACGGGCTTGGCCATGGTCGCGGGAGAAATCACTACCTCCGCCGTCCTCGATTACAGCGAAATCGTGCGCGGGGTGATTCGCGAAGTCGGCTATACGCGCGCGAAGTATGGTTTCGACGCCGACACCTGCGCCGTAATCTCTTCGCTCAAGCGCCAGTCTCCGGATATCGCCATGGGCGTGGATACCGGCGGCGCTGGCGATCAGGGCCTGATGTTCGGCTATGCCTGCGACGAAACCGATGAGCTCATGCCCCTGCCCATTGTGCTCGCGCATAAACTGGTGCGCCGGCTCGCCGAAGTGCGCAAGGCGGGTCACTTGCCGTTTTTGCGGCCCGATGGCAAATCGCAGGTTACGGTGGAATATGTCGAGGACCGCCCCGCTCGCGTGGATTGCGTGGTGATCTCCACGCAACACAGCGACTCCGTATCCAATCGCGAAATTCACGAGAGTATCGTGAAGGAAGTCATCCAGCACGTCGTCCCTCCGGCGCTGCTCGATTCCCGCACCAAGTTCCACATCAATCCCACGGGCCGCTTCGTCGTCGGAGGACCGATGGGTGACGCCGGGCTCACCGGCAGAAAAATCATCGTGGATACCTACGGCGGCTACAGCCGCCATGGGGGTGGCGCGCTTTCGGG
>Ga0209802_1001600_pt1 | contig 16575 bp, 20 predicted proteins | sample GraSoiAngelo_129_FD_185886 | JGI IMG/M metagenome (GOLD analysis project Ga0209802, IMG submission 185886) | Grasslands soil microbial communities from the Angelo Coastal Reserve, California, USA - 14_0927_12_40cm (SPAdes) (version 2) | ecosystem: Environmental > Terrestrial > Soil > Grasslands ... | reverse complement strand
TCTCCCAACTGAGCTACAGCCCCACGCGAGAAATCACCCTACAAGTCGGCGCGGAAGGTTGTCAAGGAATGGTACCGGGGGCGGGAGTTGAACCCGCACGCCCTCGCGGGCACTGGATTTTGAGTCCGTTCGACCCGCCCGACTCCACCCACCCCCACCGTGCAAACCCCTAATTATTCTATTAGAAGAATTTCGCCACAAACGGCCCAGACGCCTCAGTACGGCCGAGTCCTGGGACAATTTTGGGACAACCGTGGGACAGCGGCGGTGCAACGGCAACGCCGTTGACGTTGCCGTTGCATGCGGGACGCTCAGCGGGAGATTCGATCGATGCGCGCCCGGAGTCTCTCGGCCATCGCCACCCACCGACGCTCGAGAAAGCTCGCCCTGGAGGCGCCCAGGCTCGCAGGCGAGGAACTAGAGCCACTCGCCGAGGGCACGTTCACACTGTTTTCAGGATCGATAATCCCCACCACGCCCACCCGTTAGTGTAGTCACTTTCGCTGCACTCTCGCCCACGTCGCTGAGAAAAATAAAGCTCCCAGGTTTGCCGTGAGTGCTCTAGGTTCATCAATCAGAGCAGACAACACGAGCGACCCACCACCAGGGCCTCGCGGGATCCGCCGAAGTGAGGGCGGCCCCTCGGGGCCCCTTCACATTCTAGGAGGAAGCGGGATGGAGCAGACACTCGAGCGCGGGTTGGAGGAGCTCTTCACGGTCAAACGGACCGCGCAGGTCAACGACCAGGGCGAGTCGACGCTGCGCCGGAAGATCGCCGCGGGCGAAATTCGCGTGGTGCGGCTCGGACGCGGCGTGCGCATCCCGCTCTCCGAGGTGCGACGGCTACGCGGGGAAGCGATCGAAGAGTAGCGAACCGTTGGAATGACGCGTGCGGGGGTTTGCTTTGGCAGGCGCCCCCGCAACACGTCGGAGGAGGACCGGACCACATGAACACCAGTAGTGTAGTCGATTCTGCGGCAGGAGCCGAGGGACTTGCGCAACGTGATGCGAAGGCGATCGCGACACTCGACATACACGAGCTCGCGCGGCTGCCACAGGCCGAGATCGACGCAGCCGTCGCCGAGCTTCACGCGATCGACGAGCGCCACGCTGAGCGGCTCGCCGAATTTGAAGCGGCACGGCAAGACGTGGACAAGGGCCACCGTCTGTTGGTGGACAAGGCCCGCGCCAAGGTCGACGCCGAGATGGCGGCCAAGTACAAGCCGACGAAGATCTCGAAGAATGGACCGGATACCGTGCTGACCTTTCGCTCGGCGAAGCAGGCCCTCGCCTACTCCCGCGAGTACGACGCCCGACTGGAGAGCGTGTTGGCGCCCCTGCGAGAGGACTACGGCACGGCGCTGTCGTCGTTGTCCTCCTTAGAGGAGTACCGCGCCAGTTACGAGGAGGAAGAGGCCGTGCGCGGGCGGATTCACCGCCGCAGGATCGCCGTGCTCGCCGAGCGAGGCCTGCCGTTCCTGTCCACGCACATTGAGCACGGCGAGCGGTGGCTGGCCCAGCGACCCGGCCGCACCGGGTCGGTCACCCCGACAGCCGGGGATCTGTGGTTGGGTACGGCCGCGGAGCCTGTCTCGGTCTCCGAGGACGTCGCCCAGGTCACGCAGGGGCTCGAGCTACTCCGCGACGCCTACGGCCGCGTCCGCACGTGCGAACATGTCCAGCGGATCGCCCTTTTCGATCGCGATGAACCCGAGAAGTACTGCGCCACATGCGAGAGCAGACTCGTGACCGTGCACGCGCGGTTCTGCTCCGCGAAGTGTGCGAAGGCGTACCCCCGCCGCGAGGAGATGGAGAAGTACCAGCGCCTCCCAGGCATCCGCTGCGCCGTCTGCCGACGGACGCACACCGGTGGCGCCGCGGTTCCCCCAGCCCGCGTCGTCCCGCTCGATGACGACGTCACCTGCTGGGGCCGCGGTCTCGACGGCTCAGGCGTTCCTCGTGACCTCGTTCCCCAGGGCGTCGACGGCGACGGCGTGCCCTATCCGCCGGCTCCCGTTCTGTGGGACGCCATGCGCTCGGAGCGTGGCGGACGTATCCCGGTGTGCTCCGCAGTGTGCTGGGCGTGGCTCGTCGTCGATCAGGATGAACCGCCGAGCTTCGATGACGTCGTCTACTACGCCACCGGATGCAACGGCAACGGCAACGGCGTTGCCGTTGCATCGAAGGCCGTACCGATGACGAGCACCGAACGGTCGCGACTCCACCGCGAGCGCAAGCGTCTGGCCCTGACCGAGGGAGGTGCGTGATGGCCGACCCCGGGATCGTCCGAATGCAACGGTACCGAGACCGTGTACGGCGGATGCGTGAAGCATTCCCTGGCGAGCCCGTCGCCCACCGCGCACGCCCAGGCCGCCCGCCGAGGGGTGACCGGGCGATGACGGGCGCGGAACGCATGCGCGCCCTCCGCGCGCGGCGGCGCTTGGCCCTGGGCGAAGGCCAGAAGATGCTCCCGGTGGAGACCGCATGAAAACCTCCTCCCTCCCGGATTCGAGAATGGGCGTCGTGATCTCGGCGATCGGCGAGACGTGCGCGAGACGCCGACCTCGGCGCCCCGCGTGCCCGCCGAGGCGGCAGCCACGACGGATCCGTTCGAAGTGTTCTTGGCGCAGCATCGTCCGCGCTGAACTAGGGGCGAGGGCGCGGACTCGAGCCTCAAACTCGGGGCCATGCCGAAGGTTCCACTAGCACAACTGGGTGATCTCATGTGCAATCGCCCCCTCAAGTGTCCGTCGCCCCTCAGCCGTTTCAAGGTCGGTGGCGGCTACCTCGTGTTGAAAGCGAACCGGGGATGTCCCGGCCTCTGTTGAATTTGAGAACTGAGTAGCGACGGCTCCAAGGTCGGCGTGAGAATCGCGTCGGCCAAGACAACAGTCCCCCCGCCGGGGACCAAGGAGCCGCCGATGACCAAGAGAACAGAGAGAGACCAGCGAACGCAAGAGGAGAAGGGGCCGGGCGTGGAACTAGGCGCCCTGGTCGGCCCGATGCTGACTGGGATGGCGACCACGCGCCACGACCTGCTCGCCTGGGTCCATGCGCACGGGCTGGCGGCGCTGGACGAGTTGTTTGGCGCCGAGGCCGTCGCTCTGGCCGGGCCCAAGGGCCGACATCAACCGCAGCGCACCCATCATCACTGGGGGACGGCGGCGACGGAGCTCACCTTCGGCGGTCGGCGCGTGCAGGTGCGCCGCCCCCGCGTGCGCCAGACGATCGGCGGGGAAGCGACGTTGCCCTCGGTGGCAGCGTTTCGCGGCCGAGATCCCCTAACCACCCGGATGATGCAGCAGCTCCTCGTCGGGGTGTCGACGCGCCACTACGAGGGCAGTCTGGAGGCCCCGCCGAGCGGCCGGCCCACCCGCAGCAGTAGCAAGAGTGCGGTCAGTCGGGCCGTCGTACGGCGGACCCGGCAGAGCGGCTGCACGAGTACTTGGCGCGGCGGCTGGACGGGCTCGAGGTGCTGGCGCTGTTCATGGACGGCGTCGCAGACGGTGATCGTCGTCCTGGGGATCACGCGCGAGGGCGGCAAGATCCCGCTGGGGTTGCGCCTGGGCTCCACGGAGAACGCCGCGGTGTGTACCGAGCTGCTGCAGGACCTGCTCGCCCGCGGGCTCACGCTCGACGGGCGCGTACTGTGGGTGATCGACGGCGGCAAGGGGCTGCGCAAGGCGCTCGGCGATGTCTTCGGCGACGCCGCGGTTATTCAACGCTGCCAGCTCCACAAGGCGCGTAACCTCGACGCCCTCGTCCCACAGGCGCGCCAGGTCTACATCCGGACGAGCCTGCGCCGGGCGTATCGAGCGCCCAGTGCGGCGGCGGCGCGGCGGCAGCTGACGGCGCTGGCGACGTGGCTGGAGCGGAACGGTCATGCCGATGCCGCCGCCAGTCTGCGGGAGGGGCTGGAGGAAACGCTGACGGTGCTGAAGCTGGAGCTGCCACCGACGCTGCGGCGCTTCTTCGCGACGACGAACTGCATCGAGAATCTGATCGGCACGGTGCGGCACGTCACGCGGAACATCAAGCGCTGGCGCGATGGCGACATGCGGCGGCGGTGGATCGGGCTCGGTCTGTTGCGCGCCGCGGAGCGCTTCCGGCGCATCAAGCGGCACGGAGAGCTGGACGGGCTCGTGACCGCGCTCAGCGCGAATCTCGCCGAGCGCGCCGCGTGAGTCATCGTGGCCACTGCAGGGAAAACCGAGGGCCGCACTTGGCTCAGGATCGAACTTCTCGAGGGGGCCGCTATGTCGGTGTACCCTCCTCCGTGCCGTGAACTGAGGGTATGATGCCCTGCCGTCGCGCTCAGCCAAGTTCAGAGGAGTTGGGTGGCGCGTGAGAAGGATCCCGACCCCGAGCGTAGGCTTACCTCCGCACCGCGGCCTGCACTTGGGCCAGGTGCTCTTCGGCGTGGTCAACAATGAACGACTCGATCACCTGGGCCACAGTTATCTCGCCTCGCTCGGTGGAGATGCCTCGTTTGCCGCGCTCGGTAGTGGAGAGCTGCCTGATCACGCTCGCCGCCGTCCGAACTGCCTCGTGAAGCTGGCGCAGGAGGGCGGCCGGGTCGGCGCTCGCACCGTGGGCAACCCCCGCCAATCGCTCCGGCGACCCGGGCGTGCGCCCGAACGCCGGCGGTGTCCCCGTTGCGGTGATTAGGGTCCAACAGTGGTTCAACCAGTACGGGATCATCTCGGTCATGTGTCCGAGTGTCTGCATCGCCGACCATTCGTTTCCGCCCGGTGGCGTCCGAAGACACGAGACGACGCCGGGCTCTCGTAAGAGCTTCGCGACTTCTTCGTAGACGCGCTCGAGTCGCTTCGCTTGGGCCTCGCCGGAGCCGCTCGTCGTGGCGGGTGTAGTCACGTCGGCCTCCTAATCAGAAATGATCCCTTGATAGTGGCGCTCTATTGGCGGCCGATCGTCACGGCGTCGCCGTGGCGCAGTCCCACGTGCCGTCAGAAAACTCGGCCACAATGCGTCGGCGAACGAGAGCACGCGATCAACGCCCATTGCGCAACGCTCGCACTCTAGCATCACTCCCCCTCTCGGCGGCGCCGTCAACGGACGTCAAGCCGTCGACTGTCCACGAGAAATGAGCAATGGCCGTAACCCGCAGCGTGACTGCCCTCCGGGGTGTGGGTCCGGTACACCCATGCGGCCGAGGAGACCGTTCGGAGCGCCCTCAATGAGCTAGGATGATGATCAATCGTCCCAACACTACGCCACGACTTGGCGCCGTTGCTCCCGGCAAGCCTGGCAACAGTGACATGCGTTAGGCGCCGTGGCGGGTCGCCCCGCGCTGCGGCACTATCTGGCTGCCGCGAGGCGGGGAAGTAGCTCGTTGACCAGCAGCTCAAACTGCTCCGCCTGACACCACGAGGTGATGCGCAGTGTGATGGACTTGGGTCCTTCCGCGAGCAGGTCGCGGAGGTGACTGACGCATTGTTCCGGCGTGCCTGCCGCCGTCCATGCTTCCACCGCCTGCGGCGAGAACACCGGCCCATAGTACGCGTCCAGGAAACGCTTGGACTCCGCGAGGGCCGCGTACCGATCCGAATTCAGATTGACATTGTGATACGCCATAGTTGGAAAGCCGTCGGGGTCACGCCCTTCCTGCGTGAGGGCATTGGCGATGCCGGACCAGTTGGCCTTCGCAAGACCAGCGGCGAGCCGTGTCGTCATCCATCCGTCGGCGAACTGCGCGACGCGGCGAAGCGCCCGGTCGAGTGCTGGACCGGCAAGGGGTGGCCGCGGGTTTGAGGCGATCCAGATCGGGCAACGCTGCTGCATGGGACGGGGCTCGAGAGTAACGTCCTCGAACGAGCGGAAGCGACCCTTGAAGGTGACGTGCTCCTCAGACCACAGTCGCCGACAGATCTCGATGTTCTCGGTGAGACGGTCGGCGCGCTCGCGATCGGCTACGTGAAACGCGGCGCCCTCGCGCGCGCTGGCGCCGCCGGCGACAAGCCCGGTACACGCGGCCAGCAGCATGCGACCGGTCGAGAGCAGATCGAGCGTCGCCCATTGATAGGCGAAGACTAGAGGATCGCGCACCGGGAATGACGCCATGCAGCCCACGCCGAGCCGGACACGCCGCGTCACCGCGGCGAGTGCCCCAAGCAGCGTGAGCGAGTCCGGTCGCGGCTTAGCGCCAAGGCTATCCCCGACCCAGATCGAGCCGAAGAGCGGGTTCGCATCGACCTTCGCGGCCAGCTTGAGCATCTCGGTCACGCTGGTGACGCCGAAGAAGACACCTCGTTGGGGCAGCGTGAAGCCGAACGTCGGGCTCGTTGAAAGCGCCATGATCGTCACCTCATCGCTAGCCTACTCCAAGCCCGCCGATCTTCCCGTGGAGCCCCACGAAGTTCGAGCTCGTGATCAACCTCAAGACCGCGAAGGCGCTTGGCTTGACGATCCCGCCGTCGATTCTAGTGCGCGCGGACCATGTCATCGAATAGCGCCCGTGCGGCGCGGTGCTGGTGCGTGGCGTGGCGTTCGGCTAGACTCCCCGCCAGCCATACTCCGCCGAGGTGCCCATGCGGCTGATCGGGCTCGCGGTCGTTCTCACGCTCAGCCTCACTCTCACCCCGCTCGCCGGCCAGGCGCAGCAGGCCACCGTGTCACGGGTCGGTGTTCTCTGGATCGCTTCGCGAGGCCAAAACCTGCGCTTGATTCGCAGCCTCGACGAGGGATTTCGGGAACTCGGCTATATCCCAGGGCAGGGCATCGTCATCGAGCACCGATTCGCGGACGGCAAACCGGAGCGCGTCGCCGTTCTCATCGACGAACTCGTTCGGCTCAACGTGAACGTTCTGGTGGTTGGAATCAACACCGGGGCGACGTTCCTCCCGTTGTCCGGTGCCTAAAACGGCCCTACTTCGGAGGCTGCAAGGCGCATGCCCGGCTAAAGTTCCTGATCACGACTCCTGAGCAATCAACGTGTCGATAGTGTCTGACAGAAATGTCTGGCGTGATGATCGGGTGAACAGGCGATGGTCACGTGGAAGATCCTCGGTTCTCGCGTGACCGGGGTCACGTTAGGGTACGACTATTCGCTGGGCTTGGAACTCGTCCCGGAGCTGGTCGCGGCGTGATGTTGGGACGGTGACCGCGTTCGGGTCACCGTCGCTGACGAATCGCTCCCCGGGATGCTTGTCGAAGTACGTGAGCCAGTACGCCAGCTCACGTTCGACCGCCTGGATGCGAGGCAGGTGTATCGGATCGAATGCGCGCGAATATGGCGACGGCGCGGCCCCGCCAGCGACCATCAGCACGGCATCGTGGCTGTAGCTCATCCCTTTGGCTGAGCCGCGGAGCACCCAGTTCACATCGGCCGGATACACGCCGTGCGGCAGCGCCAGGGTACGCGTCTTATAGTCGGGCACGTGGCGCTGGATCCATACCTGAGCTTCGGCCACCTGCGCGCGGACCGTCGCCTCCGGATACTTGCCGAGATTCGCGTGCCAGAGCGTGTGGTTGCCGATCTCGTAGCCGTGGCTCACCAGGTACTGGAGCTTCTTGCCTTCGTAGGCCGGCTGGCTGACTCACCAGCGTGCGCACGATGCAGTGGCGTATTTCACGGCGGAGCCCTTCATCCGGGATCGGGCTCCCCAAATCCGGCAAGACCACCCTGTTCAACCTGCTCACCGGCTCCAAGGTCGCGACCGCACGCTATGACGCCGGTCGCGCCGAGCTCCACACGGGGATCGCGCGCGTGCCCGATCCGCGCGTGGACCGGCTCTCCGCGATCTTCAAGCCGAAGAAGACGACGTATGCCACGTTCGAGGTCGTCGACCTGGCGGGGATCGAGCGCGGTGAGCGCGCGGGTCTCGACACGAAGGAGTTCAGGAACGCCGACGCGCTGCTGCACGTCGTCCGCGCGTTCCCCGACGAGGCGCTCGGCGCGCCGGCGCCGAGGCGGGACATCGAGGACCTCGACACCGAGCTGATCCTGGCCGATCTCGAGGTGGTCGACCGGCGCCTCGAGCGCCTGGAAGCGTCGATCAAGAAGCAGCGCAAGGACACGGACGTGAAGGAGCAGGCGATCCTGGTGCGCCTCAAGAAAGATCTGGAGAGCGAGACGCCTCTTCGCGCCGTCACCCTCACGCCCGACGACGCGCGGGCGATCCGCGGCTTCACCTTTCTCTCCCAGAAGCCGATCCTGCACTGCCTGAATCTCGACGAGAAGGCGATCGCCGACGGACCGCACGTGGTGGAGAAGCTCGGACTGGAGCAGGCGGCGAAGCGCGCACGTACCCGCATCGGGTGGGTCTCGGCGGTGATCGAGGCCGAGGTGGCCGAGCTGGCCGGTGACGAGCAGCGCGCCTTCCTGGCCGATCTCGGATTGAAGGAGCCGGCGATCCACCGCGTGCTGAGCGAGTGCTACGCGTTGCTCGGGCTCGTGTCCTTCTTCACGGTGGGGGAGGACGAGGTGCGAGCGTGGCCGATCCCGGAGGGGACGCGGGCGCAGGCCGCCGCCGGCACGGTGCACTCGGACATCGAGCGCGGCTTCATCCGCGCCGAGGTGAACAGCTACGACGACCTCCTGGCCGTCGAGGGATCGTTCGCCGACCTCCGCGCTCGAGGCCAGCAACGCCTCGAAGGCAAGGACTACATCGTCCGCGACGGCGAGATCTGCCACTTCCGCTTCAACGTCGCGAAGTAGATCGTCGATGATGGACTGGCGCTCGGTGAGCTTCGGCGTGACCGCCGCGCTGGCAATGTTCGCGCGCTGGCTCTACCGGGGACAGCGCCCCAACGCCGTGGCCCGCTCCATCAATCGAGTGGCGGCCGCCGTCTTCGCGCGCGGGGTCGCGCCGGACTATCTCGTCACCCTGGACGTGACCGGCCGTCGTTCGGGGCGGACGATTTCTTTGCCGCTCGTGATGGCCGTCCTCGACCGGCAGCGCTACCTCGTGTCGCATCTCGGCACCGACGTCGCCTGGGTTCGCAATGTGAAGGCCACGGCGGGCCGCGCGGTCCTGCGTCACGGTCGTACCGAGCACGTTCAGCTGGAAGAGTTTGCGATCGAGAAACGGGCACCGGTGCTAAAGGCTCACTTGCGGCACGCGCCCGGGGCCAGGCCGCACGTCCCGGTCGACAAGGACGCACCCCTCGAAGAGTTCGCGGCGATCGCGGCGCAGATTCCCGTTTTTCGGGTGCTTCCCGCCGGCTGACGTCGCCGCCGTCCGCGAACGACCTACGCCGTGATCCCCGGAATCAGCACGATTTCATGTCGTGGCTTCTCAACGAGCAGCGCGGCGCTGTCGAGCAGCAGCGAGGGGAGGATCAGCAGGCGGAGCAACGAAGCGGCGGCACGCCCGTGCTCAGCGGGCGGGATCGATCAGGAACAGGGGTTGGCCGAACTCGACCGGGTGTGCATTCTCGACGAAGACCTTGACGATCCGACCAGCAACCTTGGACTCGATCTCGTTCATGAGCCTCATCACTTCGATGATGCAGAGGATCTGGCCTTCCTTGACGAGATCGCCCTCGCTGACGTAGGGATCCGCCGTTGGCGAGGGCGCGCGGTAGAACGTTCCGACCATCGGCGCCTCGGTCGTCACGCCGGAGGACGGCTCCGTCTCACCTGCGGAGGCAGCGGCCGGGCGCTCGACGGACGCCACGACGGGCGAGGCGGCGACGACGGGCGGCGCGGACGCGGCCCCCCCGCGCTGCAGGCGCACGCGAACATCACCGACGGTCACGTCGATCTCGGAAAGACCGAGCTCGGTCAGCAGGGTGCCGAGCTTGCGCGCGAGCTCGACCGGCGCGCCCTCGCCCGCGCCGGGTTGGCGGCGCCGCTTCGCCATCAGGCACCCGCCGTGGCGACGCGGCCGAGATACTCGCCGGTCCGGGTGTCCACCTTGACCACGTCGCCCTCGCTCAGGAAGAGCGGGACCTGGACGACCGCGCCCGTCTCGAGCGTCGCGGGCTTCGTCCCGCCCTGGGCGGTGTCGCCGCGGACGCCGGGATCGGTGCGGGCGATCGCGAGCTCGACGAAGTTGGGGAGCTCGACCGCCGTCGGCGAGCCGGCGATGTAGAGAACGTCCACCTCGGTGTTCTCCCTCAGGTACTCCCGCGCCTCGCCGACCTCGTCGGCCGAGAGCGAGAGCTGCTCGTACGTCTCGGTGTCCATGAAGTTGTAGCGGTCGTCCTTGTAGAGGAACTGCATGTGCTTTTCCTCGAAGTCGACCAGCTCGACCTTCTCGCCCGATCGGAACGTGTTGTCGATGACCTTGCCGAGCTTCATGTGCTTGAGCTTCGTCCGGACGAACGCGCCGCCCTTGCCCGGCTTCACGTGCTGAAAGTCGACGATCGTGTAGGGGTTGCCGTCGAAGACGATCCGGAGCCCCTTCTTGAACTCGGCCGTTGACACCTGCATCGAACCTAGCCTTTCCGTCTTTGACGCGCGCGGAGCGCACTCTCGAGCCGGTCCCGCGCCTCTCGATGATCCGGATTCTTTCGGAGGATCCGGGTAAAGATCTGCGCGGCCTCCTCGACGCATCCCTGCTCGAGGCAGAGCGCGCCGAAGGTGACCGTCGCGAACGTGTCGTCGCTCAGCACCCGCGCGAGCCCGGTGGCCTCGCCGGACGGCGGTGCCACCGCGCGCAGCAGCGAGAGCAGCCCCTGCGACTCGCGGTCGCTCGGATCGAGGGCGACGGCCGCTTCGAGGTGCCGCACGGCCTCGTCGATGTGGCCCAGCCGGCGCTGGATCTCCGCCGCCAGGCGATGACACTAGCTACACCTTGGCACGCACGCGGTCTCAGGCGGCAAAATCCGTAACTTGTTGACGCGGTCGCCACGTGGACGATCCTTCGTGCCGTATGGGGTTGGACTTTCGGTAACAGGCCAATGCGGCCTGCATGTCGGTGTGTTGCCAGTAACAGCTGGGACAGGTCATCGGGGCATTGAGCTCCATGCCGAGAGGTTCACTGCTCGAGTGCTACGGGTGCTTGGGGTCCGGTGTCCCTCTTTTGAGGCCGGTGCCACGCTCGACTCGGATCGGAAAATGTACGCCGCAGCAGAATCGATCTGGATATGGGGTCTTGCGTCGGGAAAAAGGGGGGCCGGGGGGGGCGAGAATTCGGAAAACGAGCGCACGCCCGACGCCCGTTGCCGCGCCGGCGAGTTTCTGGAAGCGAGCGAGTGCGCGTGGAGGTGTCCATTCTAGTGGACACCACCGGGGACTGGGTAGGCCTTCATGCTTGCCTGAATACTGCCCCAGCGCTCCTCTGTGTTTCCCGCTGAGGCGCCGATCTAGTTACGCCACTGTGGCGCGCTTCATAATGCGCTGAACAGTCCCGGTGCCCACCCCGACGACGCGGGCGACGGAGTGGATTCCGCGGCCCCTCTCAAGCTCCCGGAGAACCGCTCGCTCAAGATTCTCCGCGACACGCGGCCGGCCGAGCTTCTTTCCCTGTGCGAGCGCCCGACGCAGACCAGCTCTTACGCGCCCGACGATCATGGCGCGCTCGAACTCCGCGAACACGCCCAGCATCTGGAACAGCGCGCGACCGGCCGGCGTGCTGGTGTCTACGGCCTGCTGATGGAGGTAACGGTCCACGTTCTTTGCCTTCAACTCGCTCAGAAACGCGAGGAGATGCTGAAGCGAGCGCCCCAGGCGGTCCACGGACCATGCCGCGATCAAGTCGAAGTCCTTCCGTGCCACACCTTGGAGCATCGGTCGAACGCCGGGCGCTTCTCACGGCCGTTCTTCCCGCTGATAGCGTGGTCCAGGTCTACCACCACCCAGCCGTGGCGCTCTGCGACGGCTTCGAGCTCACGGGGCAGACACCTGCGATTGCGCTCACCGCGTATGGACGGCCGGAGGACCGCGTGCGCTCCCTGTCGGCCGGCTACAACCGCCACGTCGTGAAGCCGGTTGATCCAGCCAAGCTGGGCGTCGTCGTCAGCACACTTGCGGCGCGGTCACTCGAACCCCAGAACCCCCGGCAATTCCTCCACGCTTCAGTCGAAGAACGATGGAGGCTGAGGAAGAAGCGCTAAAGCGGCCGCCCAATACGGCAAATCATCGGACTATAGGGACCCGGGGCCGGGGGGGCGGTTGCCAGCAACGGTTCCCTGCCGGGGGCACGGAGGCGCTGCGACTCCTCCTTGATCTGAGCCGCTGCCACTAAAGTTTTGCTGGCTAGCATTCGATTCTGACAGCAGATTCTCCCGATGATGCCTGACTGGTTTTAATTATCATTCTATGTAAATTCGCCGATCAACTTGACTGGCTAGCACTCGTCGTCTACAAGTGCTAACAGGCAGTCTACCAGGCACGGAAGGGAGGGTTCAGGCTGATGAAGATTCGCCCACTACATGATCGGATGCTGGTCGAACGCTTAGAGGAACGAGAGGTCAAAAAGGGGGGGATCATCATCCCGGACACGGCGAAGGAGAAGCCGCAAGAGGGCAAGGTCATCGCCGTCGGCAACGGCAAGGTCACCGACGACGGCAAGAAGATCCCCCTCGACGTCAAGTCCGGCGACAAGATCCTGTTCGGCAAGTACTCAGGCTCCGAGGTCAAGATCGACGACAAGGAATACCTCATCCTGCGCGAGGAAGACGTCCTCGCCATTCTCGAGTAAGGAGGGACGCGATCCATGCCGAAGCAGCTCAAGTTCGACGAGGAGGCCCGGAGCTCGCTGCTCAAGGGCGTCAATATCCTAGCCGAGGCCGTGAAGGCGACGCTGGGCCCCAAGGGCCGTAACGTCGTCATCGACAAGAAGTTCGGCAGCCCCACGATCACCAAGGATGGAGTCACGGTCGCCAAAGAAGTCGAGCTTCCGGACAAGTACGAGAACATGGGCGCCCAGATGGTCAAGGAGGTCGCCTCCAAGACCTCCGACGTCGCCGGTGACGGCACGACCACCGCGACCGTGCTGGCCCAGGCGATCTTCCGCGAGGGGCTGAAGAACGTGACCGCCGGCGCCAACCCGATGGGGCTCAAGCGGGGCATCGAGGCCGCCGTCGAGGCTGTCGTGAATGATCTCAAGGGGTTCTCCAAGGCCACCAAGGACAAGAAGGAGATCGCCCAGGTCGCGACGATCGCGTCGAACAACGACAAGACGATCGGCAATCTGATCGCCGAGGCGATGGAGAAGGTCGGCAAGGACGGTGTCATCACGGTCGAAGAGTCGAAGTCGGCCGACACCGTCCTGGACGTCGTCGAAGGTATGCAGTTCGATCGCGGTTACCTGTCTCCTTACTTCGTCACCGACGCCGAGCGCATGGAGTGCGTCCTCGAGGATGCCTACGTCCTGATCCACGAGAAGAAGATCAGCGTGATGAAGGACATGCTGCCACTGCTCGAGCAGGTCGCCCGCGCAAGCAAGCCCCTCCTCATCATTGCCGAGGAGGTGGAGGGTGAGGCGCTGGCCACGCTCGTGGTCAACAAGCTGCGCGGCACGCTCTCCGGCTGCGCGGTGAAGGCGCCGGGCTTCGGCGACCGCCGCAAGGCCATGCTCGAGGACATCGCGGTCCTAACCGGCGGCAAGGCGATCACAGAGGATCTCGGCATCAAGCTCGAGAACATCAAGCTCGACGATCTCGGGCGCGCCAAGAAGGTGGTCGTGGACAAGGACAACACGACCCTCGTCGAGGGCTCGGGCAAGGGCACTGCGATCGAGGGGCGGATCAAGCAGATCCGGGCCCAGATCGAGGAGACGACCTCGGACTACGACCGCGAGAAGCTGCAGGAGCGGCTGGCGAAGCTGGCCGGCGGCGTGGCGGTGATCAAGGTCGGCGCGGCCACCGAGACCGCGATGAAGGAGAAGAAGGCCCGCGTCGAGGACGCGCTGAACGCGACCCGCGCGGCCGTCGAGGAAGGCATCGTGCCGGGCGGCGGCGTGGCGCTGCTTCGGGCGGCCAGGGCGATCGACGGCCTCAAGCTGGAGGGGGACGACAAGGTCGGCAGCCTGATCGTCAAGCGAGCGCTCGAGGAGCCAATCCGCCAAATCGTCGAAAACGCGGGCCTCGAGGGCAGCGTGATCGTCGAGCGGGTCAAGAGCGAGACGTCTCCGTCGCGCGGGTACGACGCGGAGAGCATGGAGTACGTCGACATGCTGAAGGCGGGCATCATCGACCCGACCAAGGTGGAGCGGGTGGCGCTGCAGAACGCGGCGTCGGTCGCGTCGCTTCTGCTGACGACGGAGGCACTGATCACGGATCTACCGGAGGAGAAGCCAGCGGCGCCGCCGATGCCGCACGGGGACTTCTGAGGCGGTCCAAGACGAGGAGGCCATCGTAAACATTTGAGCTCGCGCGATGCGCGGGCGCCGGCCCGGGCCGGGGCAAGGGCCCGGGCCGATACAAATATCAACCATCAAGCGGGCCAGCAGGGGGCTGGCCACGTCAACCGACAAGGAGGTTTGTGCCATGGCGATCGAGCGTTGGCGGCCCTTCGGGGCTCTCACGGAGCGAGAGCCCTTCCGCGATATCCAGAGCGAGGTGAACCGACTGTTCGACAGTTTCCTCGGCCGTCCAACGGCAACGGGGACAGGAACAGGCAACCGAGTCTGGATGCCGGTCGTCGACATGTACGAAACGAGCGACGATCTCGTCCTGAACTTCGAAATCCCGGGTGTACGGGAGAAGGACATCTCGCTCTCGATTACTGGCGATCTGCTCACGGTGAGAGGTGAGCGCCCGTTCCGCCAGGAGCTGAAGGACGACCACACTTACCACATCGAGCGCGCCTACGGAAGGTTCGAGCGCTCAGTCCAACTGCCCATGCCGGTGCAGGCGGGGCGAGTGACGGCAACCTTCCGCGACGGGGTGCTCGAAGTAAGGCTCCCAAAGGCGGAAGAGGTCAGGCCGAAAGAAATCAAGATCGACGTTTCGTAGCCAGGTGAAGAGGCCGACCGAGGTAGGCGAGGCGGCAGGGTGATGAGCCCTGCCGCCAAGGTGGCGCGTTACACGGGATGCCAATGCCAAATAACGATGGCGTGTCCGGCGTGCCCGAGGAAGTCCTCACGCGAAAGATCGAGGCGGCGATCGAGCGTCGGCGGGAAGTGTTTACCCTCAGCTACCTGGCGCGGAGCAACCTCGCGTATACGCTGAAGTTCCGTCAAGGCATCGCCGATCTTGTGCGGACCGTCGACGAACGCACGCTCGAAGACGTCTCCCGGTTAGACAAGCTGCTTGACGAAGTGCGTGTGAGCTTTTTGAAGCTTCGCCCGTAATCCTCAAACGGTCGCGAGACTCTGGCCGCCGTGCTAGCCTCGATCGGTGCCGGCCGCGACCGACCCATCCGTGCGCTGGCCAAGACGCAAACGATCACTGTCCTTCGCGCGAATCACAGCAATGTACGACTCTGACGCCGTACTTTGGGGCACGACCGCAAAGACGGTTGCTGCGAACCCGGCCGCAATCGCCGAGTATTTCCAGGATGCCGGAAAGCGCCCTAATGCGAGAGTGGTCTTCGGCGAGCAGAACATCCGAGTCTATGGTGACGTCGGGGTAACACAGGTTACTACACGTTCTCCGATGTCCGAGATGGCCAACGGGTATCGCGTCCGGCGCGCTTTACCATGGTGTTCCGAAATCGAGACGGACTGTGGCGCATCGTTGGTCATCATTCATCCGAAAGACCGAAGTAGTCCCCTGTTCAATCCAACAACGTCGAGGTCGTCTACGACCGCTCTAATCGGGGGCGGGTGATCGACGGCATGGCCGAGATCTCGGTAACCGATACCGGGGTGGGGATTGCCCCGAGGGACCAGGAGGCGGTATTCGAGGAGTTCCGCCAAGTGGGGGACAGCGAAGAAAAAGGCGGAAGGGACCGGGCTGGGACTCTTGTCCTTCGCCAGAACTGGGTCCGGCTCGCTCGATGGGTCCCTGCTTGTCTGACAGGCTAAAGACGATGGCAACTGGTACGAGGCCCCGGAGAGTCCACGCCCTCCCGATGTCGACGTTGCCAGCCGAGACGAGATTCTCGGGGGCACGGAGGATAGCCAGAACGAGGAGCGGAACCAATGGCGCGGGCCGGTGGCGTGGAAGACCGGCCGGTGTTGAACTACGCCGCGCGCCGAACGTAGCGGTGATGCAGGCCACCAACTTCGGGAATCGGGATGATCGCGCCGAGCGCCGGTGGCTCGATCGGCCGTCCGTCGGGTGCATCCTTGTCGACCGACAGGTGAGTGCGAGCCCGGTGATAGTACGCGAAGTAGCCCGTCAGGGTACGGCGCAGGTGCCGTTCGCCGAGGACGAGGACGTGCTTCAGGCACTCGCGTCGGATCGATCCGATGAGCCGCGGCCGGTGCCGTCCAACTGGCCGAAGAAGAAGAGCCACGAGCGGATCGACGGCATCTCCGCTCTGGTGAACGCCCTGACCGTTGCCCTGCCGGCTATTACCGGATCGGTCTACGACGAGCGCCCGCCGCTGCTCGTGGATTTATGAGCAACGATTCCCGACGGCGACGGGTGTGCCGGGAGCACACCCCGTCGCCAAGCGCGGTTCAGCGAGTCTACAGTCTACTTTTTCGGGGGGGAGACCTTGATGTCGTTCGTCACGCTGACGACGCCGTCCGTGTCTTTCGCCAGCCGCTCGGCCTC
>Ga0209802_1001599_pt1 | contig 16602 bp, 9 predicted proteins | sample GraSoiAngelo_129_FD_185886 | JGI IMG/M metagenome (GOLD analysis project Ga0209802, IMG submission 185886) | Grasslands soil microbial communities from the Angelo Coastal Reserve, California, USA - 14_0927_12_40cm (SPAdes) (version 2) | ecosystem: Environmental > Terrestrial > Soil > Grasslands ... | reverse complement strand
AATCTCGGGGATAAAAATACAGCACCACCCACTTTCCGCGATAGTCCTTGAGACTGACTGGCTTGCCTTCCTGCGAAGGAAGAGTGAAATCAGGGGCCATACTGCCAACCGCTGGTGTAGATGACGCACCAGAGGCGAGCAGACTAGCGCCTGCAACGACGGAAGTAATTATCATCATGGCAATGTGTCGCCGCATGAAAACCTCCTCCTGGTACGACAATAGAATTGGTACGACAAGAGATTACTACGACAATAGATTACTCTCTCACCGGCTGCCCATTCGGCTCACCTTGCCTGTGCGCAACTAGCGGTCCGGCGGTAACTGCGGACGAGACCCAAACTCGGAATGTACCCTGACAATTCCCGCCTACCCGCCAGCAAAATTCCAAATAATTGAATATCATGGAAGGTTCAGCACTCAAAGGACGGTGACAACAGGTGGCGGAGACGCAGACAAACGGCTTGGAAGTTCTCGAAACCAGAGAATGGCTTGACTCTCTGGATTACGTACTGTCGAAAGGCGGACCGGATCGGGCCGGGAGGCTGCTGCAGCAGTTAGCGCTGCACGCCCGGCGCGCCGCCGGAGTCAACCTTCCCTTTACCGCAACGACTCCTTATCAGAACACCATCCCAGCGCGCCAGCAGCCCCCTTTCCCCGGCAGCCAGGAGATGGAGCGGCGCATCAAGAGCCTGGTTCGCTGGAATGCGCTGGCAATGGTGGTGCGCGCCAACAAGATTCAAGAGGGCATTGGCGGTCATATTTCCACCTATGCGTCTGCCGCCACGCTGTATGAAGTCGCTTTCAATCATTTCCTGCACGCGCGTAACGAATCAGGCGATCGCGACATCGTCTATTTCCAGGGTCACGCTGCGCCGGGGATGTATGGGCGCGCCTACCTCGAAGGCCGCATCCCGAAACAAAAGCTGGAGAATTTTCGCCGCGAGTTGCGGCCCGGCGGCGGCCTTGCATCTTATCCGCATCCCTGGCTGATGCCTGATTTCTGGGAATTCCCCACTGTATCTATGGGGCTCGGACCGATCCAGGCAATTTATCAGGCGCGGTTCATCAAATATCTTGAGAATCGCGGGCTTAAGGAGTCGAGGGGCGGCAAGGTCTGGGCCTTTCTTGGTGACGGCGAAATGGATGAGCCCGAATCTCTGGGTTCAATCACTCTGGCCTCCCGCGAGAGATTAGACAATCTCATCTTCGTAGTGAACTGCAACTTGCAGCGCCTGGATGGCCCCGTCCGTGGCAATGGAAAGATCATTCAAGAACTCGAGGCAATCTTCCGTGGCGCCGGCTGGAACGTGATCAAAGTCATCTGGGGTACCGATTGGGACAGTCTTATCCAGAACGATCGCGACGGCTTGTTGGTGCGGCGTATGGGCGAAATCACGGACGGACAGTATCAGAAATACTTTGTCGAGAGCGGAGCGTACTTCCGCCAAAACTTCTTCGGCACCGACCCTCGCCTGCTCAAGATGGTAGAGCATCTGTCGGACGAGCAACTGGCGCGCATGCGTCTCGGGGGTCACGATCCCATCAAAGTGCATGCAGGTTATAAGGCGGCCGTTGAGCACACCGGGTCCCCGACCCTGATCCTGGCAAAGACAATCAAGGGATATGGTCTGGGAGAAGCCGGGGAAGGCAAGAACATTACTCATCAGCAGAAGAAATTAAACGATGATGAGCTGCGTATTTTCCGCTCGCGCTTCGGGATTCCTATACCAGATGGCGAACTCCACGATGCGCCGTTCTACCGGCCGTCCGACGACAGTGCCGAAATCCAATACATGCAGGAAAGGCGTAGGCAACTCGGTGGCTATCTGCCGGAGAGAAAGGTTCGCTCCACTCCACTGAAAGCGGTGCCGGAGTCTCACTTTGAGGAGTTCTACAAGGGAACTGATGGCCGGGAAGCCTCCACCACCATGGTATTCGTGCGCCTGCTCTCGAAGTTGTTGCGTGATCCGGAAATTGGCAAGCTGATCGTTCCGATCATTCCGGATGAAGCGCGTACTTTCGGCATGGAGGCGCTATTCCGGCAGGTCGGTATTTACTCGAGCGTGGGTCAGCTCTACGAACCCGTCGACATGGATACGCTGCTCTATTACAAGGAAGCAAAAAACGGACAGATCCTGGAAGAAGGCATTACCGAAGCCGGATCGATGTGCTCATTCATCGCCGCCGGCACCGCGTACGCCAATCATGGCATCAATACCATTCCCTTCTTCATTTACTACTCCATGTTTGGTTTCCAGCGCATTGGCGACTTAATATGGGCCGCTGGCGATATGCGTTGTCGCGGCTTCCTGGTTGGTGGTACCGCCGGACGAACCACGCTTGCCGGCGAGGGACTGCAACACCAGGACGGCCACAGTCACGTGCTGGCGCTCTCTTTACCCAACCTGCGGGCCTATGATCCAGCCTTCGCGTACGAGATCGCTGTCATCATCCAGGATGGCATCAAGCGCATGTATGTGGATCAGGAGTCGGTCTTCTATTACCTGACTGTCACCAACGAACCGCTTCCCATGCCCGAAATGCCCAACGGGCGGAATGTCCGCGAAGGCATTCTCAAAGGTATGTATGCCTTCAAGTCTTCACAGAAAAAGGATGCCAAGCTGCACGCGCAGCTCCTCGGCAGCGGCACCATCATGTACGAAGTCCTTAAAGCACAGCAGATTCTGGAAGAGAAATATGGAGTTGCGGCTGACGTTTGGAGCGTAACCAGTTATAAAGAGCTTTATCGCGACGGCAACGACTGCGAGCGGTGGAACATGCTGCATCCGGGCGCACCGCCGAAGGCGCCGTACGTGAGTCAGACGCTGAAAAACGCACCCGGCGTATTTGTCGCGGCATCGGATTATATGAAGGTTCTGCCGGAAAGTATCGCGCAGTGGGTGCCGCGCCGCTTGGTCTGTTTGGGCACAGACGGGTTTGGACGCAGCGAGAATCGTGCTTCATTGCGCGACTTTTTCGAAGTAGATGCCAAGCACGTTGTACTTGCAACTCTTACAGCCTTGCAGCGCGAACAACAGATCAAGCCGGAAGTGGTGCAGCAGGCAATTCGCGATCTGGGAATTAATCCGGAAAAACCCAACCCGGTCGTCAGCTAAGAAAGGTAACTGCTAAGTGACCGAATTCAAACTCCCTGAATTGGGAGAAAACATCGAACAGGGCGATCTTGTCCGCCTGTTGATCGCGCCCGGAGCGAACGTGACGGAGGGCCAATCCGTCATGGAACTCGAGACCGACAAGGCGGTGATTGAGGTGCCATCCTCGGTCAGCGGAACCGTCAAAGAAGTCCGCGTGAAGGAAGGCGACAAGCTAAAAGTTGGACAGGTAATCTTCACCGTCGAGAACGGAACTGGCGCGAAGGCCCATGCTGCTTCACAGTCCAAGGCTGGTGAACCCAAAACTGCAGAGCCGAAGCCTGCAGAACCCAAAGCTTCAGACGAGAAGAATTCAGAAATAACCACACTGCACGCCTCATCTGAAACAGATGAGGCCGCGCCGTCTGAAGTGGTTACATCTGCAGCTTCGGTCGCCGACTCCGAAAAGACCTCCGCGAGTGCGACCGCAATCCCCGGTCGGCGACGAGCCACCGACGTAGCTGGCGCTGGCATCTCGGAATTCAAGCTGCCGGAACTCGGCGAGAATATCGAGCAGGGCGATCTGGTGCGTCTGATGATTTCGCCCGGCGTAATGGTTACCGAGGGCCAACCGATCATGGAGCTTGAAACTGACAAAGCTGTAGTCGAAGTCCCTTCGTCGGTCAGCGGACTGGTCAAAGAGGTAAAGGTCAAACAAGGAGAAACGGTCAAGGTCGGCCAGGTGATTTTCACGCTGGAAGGCAGCTCTGCGCCGGAGCCTGAGCGCCGACAGCAGCCGCACACCTCGCCCGTCGAGCACTTATCAGGTCAACAGGCGGCTCGACTGGCATTTCAAGCAGCGATTCACGCCGAAGGTAAGACCGAAGAGCAGGCTCTTCCTCGTGATAAGCCGGTTGCTGCGCCGCCGGTTTTTACCATGCCCGCCCAACTGGGCAAGGTCGCCGGTAGCGAGCATCGCGAACCGGTTCCAGCCGCACCTCATGTGCGGCGGCTGGCCCGCGAACTCGGTGTGGATATCCACGACGTCAAAGGCACCGGTCCCGGGGGCCGCATCAGTGAAGATGATGTGAAGGCCCACACCAAAGCGACTCTCGCGTCGGCCGTCACCGCGGCAACTCGTGCCGGACACTTTGTTGAGCCGGCGCTGCCGGATTTCGCCAAGTGGGGAAAGATCGAACGCGTCTCGATGCGCGGAATACGCCGCAAGACTGCCCAACATCTTGCGGAAGCTTGGAACACAATTCCGCACGTCACCCAACACGACCGTGCGGATATCACGGAGCTTGAGCAGTTGCGTGCCCGCTTTGCGCCCAAGGCTGAAGAAGCGGGAGGCAAAATGACGGTTACCGCCATTGCACTCAAGGTCTGCGCATCCGCCCTGAAGATTTTCCCGCAATTCAATGCCTCGATTGATATGGGGAAGGAAGAGATCATTTACAAGCAGTACATCAATATTGGCGTTGCCGTAGACACAGATCGCGGACTGCTTGTGCCAGTCATCCCGGAAGTGGACAAGAAGAACATCGTGGAACTCGCAGCCGAGCTCACGCAGCTCTCAAAAAAAGCTCGTGACAAGAAGCTTATGCCCGCAGAAATGGAAGGCGGCACATTTACCATCACGAACCTCGGCGGCATAGGGGGCACGGGATTTTCGCCAATCGTGAATCATCCAGAAGTTGCAATCCTGGGCTTGTCGCGATCAAGCATGCAACCGGAGTGGATCAATGGCAAGTTTGAACCGCGGCTGGTACTGCCGCTCTCGCTTTCGTACGATCATCGCCTCATTGATGGCGCTGACGCCGCCCGCTTCCTGCGCTGGATCGCGGAAGCGTTCGAACAACCTTTCCTTCTCTCTGTACAAGGTTAAGAAAACATAATGGCCGATACTTCGAACTTGCGCATCGCAGTCGCGGGCGGCGGGCCGGGAGGATACGCCGCCGCATTCCTCGCCGCCGACCTGGGTATGAAAGTCACGCTCATTGATCCCGAGGTGAACCCGGGCGGCGTCTGCCTCTATCGTGGATGCATTCCGTCAAAAGCCCTGCTTCACGTTGCCAAACTGATTGAAGAATCGCATCAGGCAAAGGATTGGGGCATTGAATTCAGCAATCCGAAAATCGATCTTGGTCGCCTGCGTTCGTGGAAAGAGGGCGTCGTTAAAAAGCTTACTGGCGGTCTCGGTCAGCTTTCGAAACAGCGCTCTGTGCAATACATCCAGGGACGCGCCAGCTTTGAAAACTCCAACACATTGAAAGTTGCGAAAACTAACGGCAATGAAACCCTGACTTTCGATCGCATCATCCTCGCTACAGGTTCACGTCCGGCTGTGATTCCAAGTTTAAAACTTGATAGTGCGCGAATGATGGATTCCACCGGCGCGCTTGACCTGCCGGATATTCCCAAGAGTCTTTTGGTAATTGGCGGTGGCTACATCGGACTGGAGCTTGGCTCGGTATACGCAACCCTGGGTACTCGAGTCACCGTGGTCGAAATGTTGCCGGGTTTGCTGCCAGGCGCGGATCGCGATCTGGTGCTTCCGCTGCACAAACGCTTGGAAAAATTGTTCGAGACGATTCTGCTCAATACGACCGTGTCATCCTTGCGGGAAGAGAAGAGCGGAATTCGCGCCAGCTTCGAAGGCAAAGACGTTAAAGAGCGCGAGAAAGTTTTCGACAGAGTTCTGGTTTCAGTTGGCCGCAAACCCAATTCAGACATTGCCGGCTTGGAGAGAACGAAAGTTCAGCTAGGCCAGCGCGGTTTCGTCCGCGTGAACGAGCAGTTGCAGACCGACGATCCGTCCATTTACGCCATTGGCGACGTAGTTGGCGAACCCATGCTGGCGCACAAGGCTTCGCACGAGGGACGCACCGCAGTGGAGGCCATCGCGGGTCACAAAGTCGCATTTGAGCCGAATGCAATCCCCGCTGTCGTCTTTACTGATCCAGAAATTGCCTGGGCTGGCCTCACCGAGACTAAAGCCAAAGAAGATGGTCGCGAGATCGCCGTCGCTAAATTTCCCTGGGGCGCATCGGGCCGTGCCATCACGCTCGACCGGCCAGAAGGCATGACCAAACTCATCGTGGACCCGAAAAGCGAGCGTGTCCTCGGCGTAGGGATCGTCGGAGTGGGCGCGGGAGAGTTAATTGCTGAAGGCGTTCTCGCCATCGAGATGTGCACGGTCGCGGCCGACCTGGCGCTCACGATTCATCCGCATCCCACGCTGTCAGAGACGCTGATGGAAGCTGCCGAAGTTTTTTACGGGCAGGCGACTGACATTTATCGGCCCAAGAAAAGTTAGTCACGCCATGAGTGAAGGCCCAAATTAAATTTCAGCGCCTTTCCGAAAACGTCTAACTATCTTCTTTGCCGCGTAATATCTTATAGCTATAGACGATTCGTGTAATTTCTAGATATGTTCCACGTGGAACACTTCTCCGATTTGTAAACAAGACCTACGACTCCCGCCAGCGCTTCGACCACCATCGCAGGATCAAATGCGTGGGGCAATAAACAGCGAGCGGCACCGCGATCAGATAGCACAGCAGATAGACCGGACCAGAAACGACATGTTGTTCGCGATAAAAAAGTCCGCGCACCCAGTTGACATTGTGCTCTGGACGCCAGAAGTAGTTGATTGGCGCGACGATCCAAGTGGTCAGTGTCTGATACTTCCAGCCCCGTTCGTCATAGCCCAAACGACGGATGGCCCAAAGCAGCAGCGGCGGCGTCACCACATGGAACAGGCTCAGCAACCGGATGAACAGCGGCACGGCTGGATCAAACATGAATTCCGTGCCGCCGATGAAGTGCTTTCCGAACAGGAGCGCAGGCAAGAGATCAAGCGTGAACAGGGTCTGAAAGAGCAGCAGTCCAGTTGCCTGCCAGGAGAAGAGGAGCGCGCTCTCCGTCCACAGCGCGATTGCGATGAAGAAATTTCCCAGGTCGCAGAAGTAAAGGAAGTTCTGCGCGCCATATTGTTTCCAGTAAAACGGTGCCCAGGCCACCACCCAGAGGGTCCAACCCAGCTTGAGCCAAAGCGGCAGGCGCATGGCCGCAATTCTACTCGGGGACAAGGCTCATTTCGCGCGAGGCTAGGCTTCGGAAATCGTCTGTCCACTTACCAGGGTAACTTGTTGCTGATCACGTTACTTTCGTAGCATCGGACAATATGGCTATTCGCGCGTTGGTGCTCAGCGGCGATGAGAAAGCTGTGCTCGCCGTGACTCAGATCCTCGATGAACTCGAGATCGCTTTCGAACACTCCACCGAGACGACTTTCGGGATTAAAAGGCTCGCGAACCAGCGCTTCGATCTGATTCTGATTGATTGCGACAATGAGCAAAACGCGACTCTGATTTTCAATTGCATCCGCGGCTCGGCTCTTAACAAAGTCGTCATTGCGATTGCGATTGTGGACGGCAGAGGTGGCGTTCCCACCGCATTCCGTCTTGGGGCCAGCCTGGTGGTCACGAAGGCGGTGGCCCTCGAACAAGCTAGAAGCACGCTGCGAACCGCGTTGGGAATGTTGCGAAAAGAAACCAACGAGGTCCGTACAACTGTCACACCCGCGGTGACGGCAAATGCCGCGACATCTGATCGTGCTGAGGATCTCTTAACGGACCGATATGCGGTTCCGCAGCCGGCCCCCGATGGAGATCACGAAAAACAGGCGGAGGCAACAATTTCTGATGGCTCTTCTCCGCAGTTGCCGGCGCCAAACTCTGGGTGCGACGTGGAGCCTGCGCTGCCGCCTGCTGCTGCAGTATCTGAGCGGCCCACAACAGCGGATACTCCGACTGTTGATACAGGCACGAAAGTCGTTCCATTCCAGGCAAGATCACAGAGAAAAGAAAGCGCGATGGCACGGGGGCAAGAGGCTGCGCCTCCCGCTCCGATTCCAATAAAACCTGCACTGTTGCAGTCCTTCGATTCAGTCGCTCCAGAAACGGGAAAAGGGAGCGCAAAGCGAGTTTCGGATGAGAACATGTCTCGGGCGCGCAAGAGTCCGGCTCGCGGAAATAGAGTGTTAGCGCTGACGGCCGTTTCAGCAGTTCTAGTCGGGGCCGCGATCTGGGTGGCGTGGACTACTCAACCAAAATTCCGAGAACTCTTGGCTTACGAGTACGTACAACTGAAACTGCAGATCGCGGGACTACGCCTGCAAGAGCTGTCACTTCCCTCTACGAAACAGATTCCTGCGCATCCTCTCCCGCAGGCAGCACCATCTGAATTGCCGCCATCGCAAACAGCGCAAGCTTCCTCAACGGAATTAACTCAACCTGGCGCGACTGATGCGACCGCGACGAATGTCGCCGCACCTAATGTCGCTGGACCTAATCTGGCTGCACCAGAGGAAGCTTCGGCGGCCGATTCCGGCCCAGCGCGCCTCAATCCGCCTCAACCTGTGAAGACGACCGATGAAGGAAGCGTTTCGAAGGCGAGCCACCCGGTTGTGAAAGATAGCGCGTTAACCGAAGGTGTGCGATCGTCGCCGTCTTCGTCGTCGCATAATCTGAAACACACCGTGGCAGCGGGCAAGTCTGCCGGGGGCACACTTCTGGCCACAAGTTCAACGCAGAAAGCAGCGACCAAGGCAGGCGAACCCCTGGTGCTTTCTGAAGATGTCGCCGACGATAGCGTTGTGCGCCGGGTGCGTCCGGTTTATCCGAAGCTTGCACGGCAGAAGAAAGCGCACGGGCCGGTGTTGTTGCGGGTCGTGGTCGACAAGGAAGGTAGAGTTGACACGGTTCAAGTCCTCGAAGGGTCTACTCTCTTAGCGCAATCGGCGGTGGATGCCGTGAAACAGTGGCGTTACCGACCCTACCTGCACCGTGGCGAAGCGGTGGTTTTCCAAACTAAGGTCAGCGTGCACTTTCTGCCCTAGGGAAGCGATTTCCGGGTCCTCCTTCTTCTATCTGTCTCAATTCGACATTACCTCCGTAACTTGCTGGCCCTGAGAAGGTTACCTAGGATTACCGCATGGGTTACCAAGCGCTTCTGTTCTGTCCGGACGAGAAGATCGCGCGTGTGGTCACGCACGTTCTGAGCGACCTGGAATTCAGCATCGAAACTGCGACTGAACCATTTGCCGCGGTCAAGAAGCTGATGGCGCAACATTTCGACGCCATCGTGGTTGACTGTGAGAACGAGCAGAATGCCACTCTGGTCTTCAAGAGCGCACGGAATTCAAGCTCCAACCAAGCATCGCTAGCGGTTGCAGTTGTAGAAGGGCAAGCCGGGGTGGCCAAGGCCTTCCGAATCGGCGCCAACCTGGTGTTGACCAAGCCAATCAACGTGGAACAGGCCAAGGGCACGCTGCGTGTGGCGCGTGGATTGTTGCGCAAAGGCTCAGAATCCGCCAAGTCTTCGCCGGCTGCAACAGCAGGTCCGCCGGTGCAATCTGCCCAAACCCAAGCTGCGCAAACCCAAGCTGCGAGGGCGGATTCGCTGCGCACGTCCCCTCAAGATTCGATGCTGCCAAAGGCAAAATTTCAGGTTCCAAAAACCGCGACGCCGGAAACTAATCCCGCGGGTGCTTCTACAAGCGGCTTCGAACTGGGGAAGAATTCAAGTTCCCAGGCGGCTGCAAGCGAAGCTGCCATGTCTGACTCGAATTCGAGTGCGGGACCTGCCTCCGCGCATCAATCATCTGACAAGGAGCGCAACACCTCCAAGAACTTCCCGTGGCAACGGGCGTCCAAAGACAGCACTGGGCCGGTAGCGACTCCGGAAGCTTCGCCGGTGGAGCAACCCTCGCGTCCATTCATGGCTTCGGCGTCTCACGGGCAAGCGGCAGCGACTGCTCCTGCCAGGGAAAAACCCACTAGTGTGACTGCCTCCGCAAGCGAAATTCAGCGTCTGGCAAACACCGTCGTCTTCGAAAGCGGAGCACAAGTCCGTCCGCCCGCAGTTTTCGGGGCGAGCGCTCCTGCTCCATCGCTTTCAACACGCCGCTCTGAGGACGCCGGAAAAGAATCGGGCGGGAGTAGCAAGATCTTACTAGCGCTCGTCGCCATTCTGGTGATGGCAGTCGCCGGCTATTTTGGGTGGACAGAAACCCACGGTAAAGCAGGGAAATCAGCGGCAGGTGTAAAGCAAGTAACGATACCGACCGTGCCCCAACCCAGCGCGGCACAAGACGCAGCTACTCCGCAGATCAAAGACCAGACCGGTAATGTGCCGGCGGAAAGCCAAGCCGGGCATAAAGGCGGAACAACCGCAACAAAGAGTGCGACCCCTGGCTCAAAACCGAGCGCCGCAATAGCCAGCGGAAATAAACCTGACGCCAAGGCGGCATCTGCTGAGAGCGACGTAACTGTGACCAACATTGAGCCGATGGTAGTCACGAATGATGTCAAGCGACACTCTCCGGCTGTCTCGCAAGCTCAGCCAGATGTGCCGGTGCCCAATGCTCTGAACATTGCAGGTGGATCGGGTGCGGACAAGGAAATCTCCAACATCATGACGTCCACACCGGTGAGTGTCCCCAAGCCTGTCCCTCAGTCTATAAAAGTGTCACAAGGAGTCTCTCAAGGCCTGCTGATTAAGAAAGTGCAGCCCAGCTATCCAGCTCAGGCACTGGCTATGCGGATGCAAGGCGCGGTTCAACTGCAAGCGACGATCAACAAGGACGGCAGCGTCAGCAATCTGAAAGTACTAAGCGGCGAAGCCATCTTGTCCCGTGCAGCGATGGATGCGGTGCGCCAATGGAAATACAAACCCTATTTTCTCAATGGTGAACCGGTAGAGATTCAGACCCAGATTGTAGTGAATTTCAAGCTTCCCAATTAGCGCAACCGAGCAAAAAACCTGAGGCGGCACGGAGATTGATTCCCCGCGCCGTTTTGTTTCTAGCTGACTGCCTCAGCGCCCCAAGCGAGGCAAAGATCACTTTACCGGCCACCGTTTTGCCGGCGACTAGTGTTTTACCAGACCGGTTGACGGATCCAGGAACAGCTTGTCGGTGCGCTGCTAAAGTCGAACCTGTTCTTCAGGGATCCAGCGAGGTTATCGAACGAGTTGCTGCTCACGGTTCCAAGATTCCAGTTGTCCTCGATAAATTTCAGGATCGAAGTCTGGTCGGTCAAACTGCTATCTACGTGGTGTTCCCAGGCGCGAGGTACTGGGCGGGAGAATGCAACTTGAAAACTGTTTCTTTAGTTGAGACGGAGCAGAAGATTTTATTCGCGTTGCATAGGTTCGTCGATCACAACCTTACCGCGTTTTTCCACATTCACCACCCGATGGATGGGTTTGTATCCGGAGAGAGTAATGTCAACGATGTAGTTGCCTTGATTGAGCATGAATTCCACGGGCGAGGTCTTATCCAGCATGCGCCGGTTGACGCTTACCTGGGCTCCTTTTGGCTGGGTCTTGATGTTGATCGTGCCCATGTCAGCCGTGCTGTCTCCACCGCCCTTGAAAAACTTCTTGAATTTGCCAACCGTTTTGATGTCGTCTACGTTGCCAAGCACCCGGAGTGCGGGAGCGAAATGGAATGTCTGACCGGCTTGAAGATCTGCGGTTGTGGTTTCGTCCAGGTAACCCTGCTTCCTGACAAGGAAGGTATGCGTCCCCTTGTCCACGGTGATCTGGGTGGGAGTGGCTCGTCCGCTATCCTTGCCGTCAACGAAAACTGACGCGCCTGCGGGCTGGGTGTTCAGGGAAACCGTAGCTGCGATTTGGGCGAGGTGGACTACCAAAAATGATTTGCTGCCCGAAGTCACATCGACGCTGCGAGTTTCAGAAGCGTATCCGTTCTTGACGATGCTCACGCTATGGGCACCGGGAGTTAGGCCAGCAAGATTGTAGGGCGTGACCCAGCCGGGATCGGTGCGGCCATCGATGCGTACCTGAGCGCCTTCCGGAGTGGAATCTACGGTCAGTTGTCCGGGAATCAAGGCCACTTTGGCCGGCACTGGGGCTGGGGACTTGCGAGTTTTATAGCGCGGTCTCACCACCGGCTCAGGCTGTGGGACGGTTGGTTCAGCCTCCACCTGGGTGATGACTCGAGGAGGGGTAACGGCATGAGCCGGTACCGGACGGGCCTGAGGCTGAGTTGTCGCCGACGCCGAAGCAGAACTGACGGATGCCGGGGTGCCTTCATCATCCGCGTTTTGCGAATGCAGGTGGTAAGCGATAGCTAACGTGATGAACAGAACCAGGGCAACTGCGCCCGAAACGGAGTACATCATCAATTTCGGCGGAACGCCTTTGATCTCCTTGATGGCCTTCTTAGCTACTTCGCGAGGCTGTACCTTGGGCTTTTCCGGTTGGCTACGCGACAGAAAAACGGCAGGCGGGGCTGCGGGGATGTTCTCAACATCGGCTGACTCGGCTGGTTTGGAAGCCGGCAGAAACACCTCTTTGAGTGGCGGAAGTTCTTCCAGATCGGAGAAGCTCACCGGCTTCTTCGCTCCCGGGGCGTCTCCTGCCATCATGGGATCAACCGCGAACGTCGGCTCTACGCCAGTCTCGGGGGTCACGGCGGCGGACATTTGCGCTGCTTTCTCCTGGCTGTCTTTCTCCTGACTTTCGAGCGCCTCCACCGAGGCCTTGACGCATGCACTGATGAATGGGGCGCTGGGGTCTAATTTCGCCATCTTGGGAGTGATTGACGAAGCTGCCGTCACGCCGATACCTGCTGCCGCTGCCGCCGCCTTGTCAGGAGAAGATGCGGTCTTGGCTGTGGATTCAGGTTTGGCGATGGCTGAAACCGCTTTTGCCACCGGCTTCGCGACGGGCGCCGCCTGCTGCGGCGATTTGGGTTCCAGTTTTTGAACTCCCGCGGATTGTTGCTTGACTGCGGGCTGGCCAGTGAACTTGGCTTGCGCCGCTGCGACATCCTTAGCGGGAAGATTCTTGCTCGTAACCCCTTGGGCCTGAGCGGGCGCACTGGTCTTTGCCGGCTGGGTGGTGGCCTGCTTGCACTTCTCCAATTCATTGACCAGTTCTTGTCCGTTCTGGAAGCGCTCCGAAGGCGCTTTAGACAACGCCTTCATGATCAAATCGCTGACCGCGGGATGAATTTTCTTATTGATCTCGACGGGTGCGAGTGGAGTCTCTTGGAGAATTTTGTGGCGCACAGTTTCGACGTCCGCGCCTTCAAAGGCCTTGCGGTCCGTCACCATCTCATAAAGGACGCTGCCCCAGCTAAACAGATTGGAGCGTGCGTCGAGCGTTTCTCGCTGGACCTGCTCCGGGGATTCGTAATGCAGAGTGGCTGGGACTTTGCCGGACGACTCAGATTCGAGCAGCCCCATGGTGGAAATGCCGAATCCTAGAATTTTGACGGTGCCATCCCATTGCACCATCACCTTGGCCGGTTCCAGACTGTAGTGGACGACTCCAGTGGCGTGCGCATGGTCCAGTCCCTGGCAGACTTGACGGCTGATATCCAGCAGATCCCAGATGGAAAACCCTTCCTGGCGCGCCAACATGGTTGCAATACTGTTGCCCTGCACATACTCCATGGCAGCGCAGAACAGGCCATCGATTTCCCCGGCGCCATAAAGCAGTGCGACATTCTGACTGTTAAGGGATTTGGTACTTTCCGCCTCCGCCAGAATGCGCTCAACCAGCGCTTTCGCCTGCTCCTCCGGGATATCAGCGAGCCGAAGGGTTTTTAAAGCGACAGTTTGCCCGTTAGATGGGTCGCTCGCCTTGTGGACAGAGCAGCGCTCTGATTTGGCGATTTCGCTCAGTACTTCGAAACGGCCAATTTTTGTCGACATTTCTCGCTTACCTCGTGCACTTGAACAATGCGTCCGTGAGCAGGGACGCTACACAACAGAGGGGAAGGTCGAAAGTAGGATACCGCGACGTAACCAATCGAGAGAGTTACGAAGGTCACTCAGAAAGTTCAGCGAAAAGCCCAGTGTGCAGCGATGAGCGAGGTGTGAGTTAGGCGAATTCAATTGATTGAAGCCAGCCAATCAGTGAGCAACCGGCGTACTTTAGCACCTTCGAAGCGGCGGCGGACGGCATCGATCACCTCCAACCGGGCGTTGCTACCGTGTCCACGAAATCCAACCCAATAAGGAATGTGAATCTCTCCAGGCAGCGGTTCAGCAGCAAGTTGCAGCGCACGTAAACGAAAGAAGCCGCGACTGAATAATACGCGGCGAAATTTCGCGATGAGCAGTTCGGTAGCTTGGGTGTCGTCCAGTCGCGCCGGAGGACAGTTGCGGCTATCCAGCACGATCACATCCGACGCCAATGGGACATGCTCGAAATGATAGAGGTCCAAAATACCGGCTATGGCTTCAAGTCCCAGAAACTGCTGCTCGCGTTTGCCCCCGTTGACAATCTCGACCTGGAAAAGACGAAAGGGTATATACACATCGGCCACGGAGCGGAGTGGACCGAAGATAAAGCCGCGGGCGGAATCGGCGAGTCCTCCGGGCGAGAATTGTTCCATGGCCTCCTCCCGGGTGACATTGGGTTTGAGACTGCGAATGCGTGGCATTTTGAATCCAGTTACGAGTCTTTTAACACTTGCCTGGGCACCTTATCGAAACAAACTACTTGATCAACAGCGTAATATGAAATCACCATTATGACCCTCACTCGCTTCGTGACGAAGAATGCATTTCGCAACAAGCGTCGCAGCGTGCTGACGGTTGCCAGCATCGGATTCTCTTTGCTATTGCTCACTGTCATGATGACTATTTGGCATGCCTTCTATATGAGCGAGGGCAGTGCCGAATCGGCGCAGCGTTTGATCACGCGACATAAGGTGTCGCTCGGGTTCTTCTTGCCTGCTTATTATGGGGAAAAGATTCGTGCTCTTCCGGGAGTCAAGCAGGTGGTGAACGAAAGCTGGTTTGGGGGACAGTATAAGGACGACAAGCCGGCAAATTTCTTTGCGCAGTTCGGCACAGATCCGCAGGGACTCATGCAAGTCTATCCGGAGTTCCGCATGCCTGATGACCAATTGGAAGCGTGGAAACGAGACCGCGCAGGCTGCATTGTGGACGCTGAACTGGCCAGGAAACACGGCTGGAAAATAGGAGACCGCGTGTACATCAAGGGGACCATCTTTCCCCTGAACCTTGACCTCACCATCCGCGGCATGTTCACCGGGTCTCGCCCGACGGAAACCGTCTACTTCAATAACACGTATCTGGAGGAAGGCTACCCGCACGTCAAAGGCCACGTGGGATTCTTTGCCGTGCTGGCGGACTCACCAGCGGCGGTGCCTAAAGTGGCCAGGGAAATAGATGATGAGTTCCGCAACGCGCCTCGTGCTACGAAGAGTGAGAGCGAAAAAGCATTTCAGCTCGACTGGATCGCCATGCTGGGCAACGTCAAGGCTTTCATTCTCAGCATTTGTATGGCGGTGGTATTTGCCACTCTGCTGGTTTCGGCGAATACCATGGCTATGTCGATTCGCGAGCGCACCCGAGAGGTCGCGCTGCTGAAGACTCTCGGGTTCACGCGCGCTGCGGTATTGGGATTGTTCGTCAGTGAAGGAGTGAGCCTATCGCTGGCGGGGGGCCTGTTGGGGGCTTTGGCGGCCTCTGGGTTGGTCACGCTCATGGCGCACTCTCCGCAGACCGGTCTTTTTTTGGCAGGCATGCGGGTTACGGTGCCCACCATGTTGGTAGCATTGGGTGTGGCAGGGATGGTGGGGTTCATCAGCACGTTTGTGCCCTCTTATCATGCGTCCCAGATCAACATCGTGGATGGTCTGCGTCATATTGGCTGAGCGGAAGATCTGAAGACCGCAAAAACCTCGGGGGCAAAGTCTATCGTGCGAGCTTTCATGTCGTGACAGTTGACATTTGTTGTACCCGGGGACTTCAACTCAAGCCTAAAAACGGGAGGGCAATGCCGTGTCCGCACGGCAAAATACCGAGGCTTGTTGAGTTTTCAACCATGTTCTAAGCTGTACGTAATAATATCGGGGCTGCCCCTCCCGATTGATCTAACCGTTCGTCATCTCTCGGAATACGATTATGACCCTAACCCGCTTTGTGACGAAAAATGCTTTTCGCAATAAGCGCCGCACGGTGTTGACCGTGCTGAGCATCGGTGTTTCTCTGTTGTTGCTCACCTTTATGATGACGGTCTGGCGAAGCTTTTATATTGATCAGGGAACCGTCCAGGCAGCCCAGCGTTTGATTGTGCGTCACAAGGTTTCGCTTGTTTTCAACCTGCCGGGATTTTACCGGGAGAAAATCCGGGCCATCCCAGGTGTGACACACGTAGTGAACGAGCAGTGGTTTGGCGGGCTATACAAAGACGACAAGCCAGAAAACTTTTTTGCCCAGTTTGGCACCGATCCTCAAGAATTATTGAGTGTATATCCCGAAGCCCGCATACCGGCAGAACAAGTCGAAGCGTGGCAGCATGATCGCGCCGGGGCGATCGTAGATTCGGAATTAGTCAAGAAATACAAGTGGAAAATTGGCGATCGGCTGAACATTAAGGGGACAATTTTCCCGCTCAACCTTGAACTGACCATCCGGGGAATCTTCACGGCAC
>Ga0209802_1001596_pt1 | contig 16638 bp, 18 predicted proteins | sample GraSoiAngelo_129_FD_185886 | JGI IMG/M metagenome (GOLD analysis project Ga0209802, IMG submission 185886) | Grasslands soil microbial communities from the Angelo Coastal Reserve, California, USA - 14_0927_12_40cm (SPAdes) (version 2) | ecosystem: Environmental > Terrestrial > Soil > Grasslands ... | reverse complement strand
GGATCGAGGATGTGATCAAGAAGCAGGGCCCTCGTCGGCTCAAGGCGATCCTGCCGGTCCATCTCTACGGACATCCGGCCGATATGCCCGTGATCATGGGCATTGCCGAGCGCCACGGCCTGAAGGTCATTGAAGATTGTGCGCAGTCCCATGGCGCCGCCATCGATGGCCGGAAGACGGGCACCTGGGGACATCTCGCCGCATTTAGCTTCTATCCGACAAAGAACCTGGGGGCGCTGGGAGACGGGGGCGCTGTGGTCACCAACGACCGACAGTTGGCGGAGCGCGCACGCCTGCTTCGGGAATATGGGTGGCGGGAGCGGTATGTCAGCGACGTACCAGGTCTAAATACCAGGCTGGATGAGATCCAGGCGGCGATCTTGCGCGTCAAGCTCCTGTACCTGGACGAGGAAAACGCGCGGCGCCGGGAGCTGGCCCACGTCTATGACATCACGCTCGCGGGCGTACCGATGATGGTTCCCCGTTCGCACCGCGGCGTGACCCATGCGTATCATCAGTATGTCGTGCGCAGCGAGCGCCGTGATGAATTGCGTGCCTTTTTGAAGGCGAACTCCGTCGGCACGTTGATCCATTATCCCGTGCCCGTGCACCTGCAGCCAGCCTATCGGGAACGAGTCGTTCTCGACGGGGCGGGGCTGGCGCAGACCGAGGCGATCTGCCGGCGCATTCTCAGCTTGCCGATGCATCCCCAGCTGACCAACGCTCAGGCTCAGGAAGTAGGCGACCTCATCGCCCGATGGCACCGACAACCCCCGGGTCCTCCGTAATGCGCTATTTCTGCACTTACTTCGACCGGAACTACTTGCCGCGCGGGCTGGCGCTGTACCGGTCGCTGCAACGCCATTGCCCGGCCTTCCAGCTCTGGGTGCTGTGCATGGACCGCGTCTGTTATGACGTGCTGGCGAAGCTTAGCCTAGCGGGCGTCCACCCAATCGCGCTCGACGAGTATGAGAAAGGTGATGAAGACCTCTTGCGGGCCAAACAGAACCGGACGCCGATCGAATACTATTTTACGTGCTCGCCCTCGCTGCCGTTGTTCGTCCTGGACCGGCACCCGCAGGTGGATCTCATCACCTATCTGGACGCGGACCTGTACTTCTTCGCCGATCCGTCCCCAATCTACGAGGAGATTGGCCGCCACTCTATCGCGATCATCGGACATCGGTTTCCCCCTCATCTGCAAGACTGGGAACGGTACGGGATCTACAATGTGGGCTGGGTGAGCTTCAGGCGTGATGCGGAGGCGTTAGTCTGCCTTCGCTGGTGGCGCGAGCGGTGCCTGGAATGGTGCTACGACCGGTGCGAGGACGGCCGCTTTGCCGACCAGAAGTACCTGGACGACTGGCCCAGCCGCTTTCAGGGCGTCGCTGTCCTACAGCACAAGGGCGCTAACCTCGCGCCCTGGAACCTTGCGAACTACACGATTCGGGAAGCTGGCAATCGCGTGTGGGTTGATGAGCAGCCGCTCATCTTCTTCCATTTCCATCGACTCAAGCAGATCGAGGGGTGGGTGTATGACCCCTGCATCTCGTGGTACAAGGCCAAGGCCTCCACCGTCGTTCGCCGCCGCATCTACGCGCCGTACATCCGGACGCTTGCAGAAACGGCTCGCCTGGTGCCGGCGTCGATTCAGGACGGGGCTCTTCGCAGCAGCATCCGTGATCCGGCGGTCACGCCTCGCTTCTCAGGTCAGATGGCGCGACGAGTCAAGCGGCTGCTGGATTTGGTCCGAGGCATTGTGGCCCAGGACTACCTCTTCGTGCTGAACGGCCGTGTCTTCTAGCGGGATGTCAAGAACAGAGGAGCCAGTCAAGTTGATGCTGCTCGCCATCGGGTTGGGCGTGGGAGGGACCGAGTCGCACGTCCTCGAACTGGCGTCGAGACTCGATCGCAAACGGTTTCAGGTCACGGTCTGCACGTTAAGGGGCGACGGCGCCATTGCGCGAGAGCTTCGCAACCGTGGCGTGCGGGTCGTCGCGTTGGGGGGCAGAGGCAAGCTCGACGCTTGTGTGCTCGTGAGGCTCTGGCGGTTGATCCGCCGAGAGCGGCCTGCCGTGATTCATGCGTTCTTGTTTTGGGCCAACTTGGCTGGGCGCGTGCTGGGACGATTCTTGCGGGTGCCACTGTGCATCTCGTCATACCACGATTTTGAAGTCAAAAGGATCGGGTACCAACTTCTCGCGGACCGTCTCACAGTGAAGTGGACCCAGGTGGTGACGTGTTGTTCTGATGCGGTCCGTCAGACCATTTTCTCCCAGATCGGGGGAGAGGAGTCGAAATACATCACCATTCCCTTCGGTATCGACGTCAGCCAGTTTAACGGAGACCATTCTCTCCGGAGGGAGGAACTGGGGCTCTACGAAGGTCTGCCGGTCATTGGAACCGTATGTCGGCTGGAGGAACCGAAGAAAGGACTCAACATCCTGTTACAGGCAGTGGCGCAGTTCAGGGAGCGGTTTCCATCGCCTGGGCTGCAACTCCTCATTGTTGGGGAAGGCCCGGCGTACAAGAGCCTTCGAAAGCAGAGCGAACAGCTGGGGATCGCTCCCTGGGTGGTATTTGCGGGCGTTCGTCGTGACATCCCCAGGCTGTTACCTCTGCTCGACGTCTTCGTTTTGGCCTCCCTCTATGAGGGATTGGGGATCGCGATCCTCGAAGCCATGGCAGCAGCTCGGCCGGTGATTGCGACGGAGGTCGGTGGGGTCCCCGAGCTTGTCATCCACTGCGAAACAGGGCTTCTGGTGCCCCCCGGGAAACCCGGAGCGCTCGCCGACGCAATTCAATGGCTATTGAGTCACCCTGAAGAGGCGAAAACGCTCGCCGCGTGTGGTCGGGAACGCGCACGCAGGCACTTTGCCATCGAGTCGGTCGTCCGGCGGCATGAGGAATTATATGATGCCTGCATGCAGCGCCTTGGATGAGTCCTCCGTGACTGTCATGCCATGTGCTGGTAGGCTGCCGGCGGTCGTGTGCACAGACGAAAGCAAAGGGACGGTTAGTGAGCGAGAGTAGGAGGATCTGGTGGAAAAGAGCAGTGTTCTTGCTTCTGGTCTTGGCAAGCGCCTACTGGGGCACGCCGTGGATGCTGGAGGCGCTCGGCCGCAGCCTGATTGCGGAGGATCCGCTCCACCCCGCCGATGCGATTCTGGTTCTTGGGGGCGAATCACGTGAAGGTGATCGCGTGCGGCACGCGGTCAAGCTTTTCAAGCACGGCCTGGCGCCGCTGCTGGTGCTGAGCGGGACACCGATGGGGTTTCGGACGCACGAGGCGGACATCATGCGGCGGCATGCCGAATTCCTGGGTGTGCCGCCGGCCCGCATCCTGATCGTGAAGCACGACTCCGACTCGACCAGGGAGGAAGCCGGCGTGGTCGTGCCGATCCTGAAACGCCGAGGCCTGAAAGAGGTGATCCTGGTGACGTCCAACTACCATACGGCCCGGGCCAAACGGATTTTTGAAGGGGCCACGGGCCGCTCTGGTCCGCACTTCCTCGCGTCTCCGGTGGACGACGGCCTGTTCGAGCCGGATGGCTGGTGGATGCGCCGCCGCTACGCGAAGACTTTCGTCTATGAGGCGATCAAGACCGTCTGGTCCGGCATCGAGGTGGAGTGATGCTGCTGTATCTGCTGACGTTCGTCCTCGCGCTGTTGCTGGCCCTGTATGGAGTGCCGGTGGCGCGCCGCGCCGCGCTACAGTTCAACGTCGTGGACCGTCCGGACGGGCGGCTCAAGCACCAGGCCGAACCGGTTCCCTACTTCGGCGGGCTCGCCGTCTACGTAGCGTTCCTGATCAGCCTGGCCCTGACCTTTGAATTCCGCCAGGAGGTCCTGGGGCTGATCCTGGGCGGAACCCTCATGGTGATGCTGGGCTTGATCGACGATTTCGGGGTCCTCAAACCGTGGCCCAAGCTGGTCGGCCAGCTCATCGCGGTCTTCGTCCTGATCCGGAGCGGCATCCGCATCGAGATCGCCGCGTTTCCCGACTGGCTGGACCTGTTGCTCACCGTCGTCTGGATGATCGGCATCATCAACGCCGTCAACATCATCGACGTCATGGACGGGCTGGCCGGCGGCGTGAGCGTGATCGCCTGCCTCTGGCTCTTCGTCGTGGCGCTGGTGAACCACGATACCATGATCGCCATGATGCTGGCGGCGCTGGCGGGGAGCCTCGTCGGGTTCCTGCGGTACAACTTTCACCCGGCGACGATCTACCTGGGGGACGCCGGCTCGCTCTTCGTGGGCCTCATGCTAGGGGCGCTGGCGATGGTGAGCAAGTACACGGTAGTGAACCCGGTGGCGGTCCTGGCGCCGATCCTCATTCTCGGCGTGCCGGTGTTCGATACGCTGTTCGTGATGTACGTCCGCTGGATGCGGGGCCTGCCGGTGTTCCTCGGGAGCCTGGACCATTTCTCGCTCCGCCTGCGGCAGAGGCGGCTTTCAGTCCCGCAGGTCGTCATCGCAAGCTATGGTGCCTCGGTCGTGCTGGGCGGGGCGGCTCTGGCGATGCTGTTCGTGGCCACCGCGACGGCGCTCGTCATCGCGGGCGTCGCGCTGTTCCTGGCGGTCGTCGCGGCGGTCTTGCTCAAGCGCATTGAAATCTCCAGGCCGGTGAAGGGAGCCGTGTTGCCTCCCGCGCCGGAGTCCGCGCGGAGAGTCCCGTGATCCTGATCATCGGCGCCGGCCTGGCCGGGCTCAGCACCGCCTATCACCTGGGGGACCGGCCCTATCGAGTGATCGAGAAGGAGAAGGAAGCGGGTGGCCTCTGCCGGTCCTATCAGAAGGACGGTTTCACCTTCGACATGACGGGCCATCTCCTCCACTTCCGCCAGGCCGCGATCAAGGCCCTCGTGGAGGGGCTGCTGGCCGGCCGGCTGGAGCAGCATGTCCGCCGCTCCTTCATCTACTCGCACCGGACCTACACGGAGTACCCATTCCAGGTCAACACCTACGGGCTCCCGCCGGAAGTCGTCCGCGAGTGCCTGTTGGGCTTCATCGCCACGCTCGCGAAACCGGCGGCGACCCGGCCGGAGGATCGCTCCTTCAAGGCCTGGATCCTGGACAACATGGGCGCGGGCATCGCCAAGCACTTCATGGTGCCGTTCAACGAGAAGCTCTGGCAGGTCTCGCTGGACGAGCTGACGTCGGATTGGGTCTCCTGGCTGGTGCCCAAGCCGGACCTCAAGGACGTGATCAACGGCGCGTTGGGGATCAAGGACAAGGCCTTTGGCTACAACCCGACCTTCCTCTATCCGGCGCAGGGCGGGATCGGCATGCTGCCCCGCGCGTTCCTGCCCGGCGTGCGGGACATCGTTTACAGCTGCGAGTTGATCGAGGTGGAGACAACGCGAAGACGAGCGACCTTCTCCGACAGCCGCGTCGAAGAGTACGACACGCTGGTCTCCACGATCCCGGTGCCCGAGCTGGTCCGCCGGTGCACGGACCTGCCGAAGGCGATCCGCGCGGCGGCGGATGGGCTCCGCTGTGTGTCTGTCTACAACGTCAACCTCGGCGTGGCACGGGAAAAGATCTCCGACAACCACTGGATCTATTTCCCCGAGCCGGAGTTCCCCTTCTACCGCGTCGGCTTTCCCACGAACTTTTCGCCCTCGCTGGGGCCGCGTGGGTGCAGCTCGCTCTACGTGGAAGTGTCGCACCAGCCCACGCGCACCGTGCCGGATACGATGTTGATTCAGCAGATCCGCGACGGGCTGGAACGCGCCGGCATTTTCCGGCCGGACGATGAGCTGGTGGTCGCCGACGTGAAGGACATCCGGTACGCCTACGTGCTGTTCGACAAGCACCGGGCCCGCGCCTTGCCCGCAATCCTGGAGGAGCTGGCACGGCGGGGCATCCATTCGATCGGCCGGTACGGGCGCTGGGAGCACACGTCCATGGAGGACGCCATGGCGCAGGGCAAGCAGCTGGCCGAAAAGTTGGGGGCGCACTGAAGTGTGCGGTATTTACGGCATCGCCGGGTTCGGTGGAAGCGGCGGGTCTCGTCTTGATGAGCGGAGCCTACCCGCGCTGCTGGCGGCGATGGGAGAGGCATTGGTCCACCGCGGGCCGGATGACGACGGAGTCTGGCTAAGCCAGAGCCTTCAAGTCTCCGTGGGCATCGGGATGCGAAGACTCAGTATCATCGATGTCGCGGGCGGCCGGCAACCGATATTGAACGAAGATGAGTCGGTTGTCGTGGTGTGCAACGGCGAGATCTATAACTACCGGGAACTGCGGGGCGAACTGATTTCGAAAGGGCATCGGTTTCGGACCATGTCCGATACCGAGGTGCTCGTGCACCTGTACGAAGAACACGGTTGGGAATGCGTCTCGAGACTCCGGGGGATGTTCGCATTCGCGCTCTGGGACGCGCGGAAGCGAGTTCTTGTCCTGGCCCGTGACCGTCTCGGGATCAAGCCCCTGTTCTTTCGTTATGATCGAGAGCGGATCGTTTTTGCGTCTGAACTGCGAGGGCTGCTGCCAGCCTTTGACCAGAGTCCTGAGGTCAAGCGGTCGGCGCTGTTCAGACTGCTGGTTCTTCAGTACGTTCCGGGGCCCGACACGGCCATTGCAGGTGTCCAGAAGCTCATGCCAGGGACTGTGCTTCTGGTAAGCGATCGCGGGATCGAGACGCATAAGTATTGGCACCCGCCGGCTATTTGCTGGAGCGAGGGGAGTCGGACCGACGCGGACATTCAGCGGGCTGTAATTGAGGGTCTGCAACAGGCGGTGGCTTGTCACCTCGTTAGCGATGTGCCGATCGGTGCCTTCCTGAGCGGGGGGGTAGACTCTGCCGCCCTCGTCGCCTTAATGAATCGGGCAGGCGCAAGCGACTTCAACACCTTTTCGGTCGGGTTCGATGGGCCGTCCGAATTTACGGAATTGTCCTATGCCAAGCAGGTGGCGGCTCGGTTCGGGACCACTCACCACGAATTAGTCATTGGTCCGAAAGACATAACGGGTTCATTGCACCAGATCGTCTGCCATCTGGACGAGCCATTGACCGATCCGGCCATCGTTCCGACCTATCTGCTGTCCCGATTGGCCGCGCGAAGGGTCAAAGTTGTGTTGACAGGTGAGGGGGCTGACGAACTGTTCGGTGGTTACCAGCGATACGCACTGGACCGGCTGGTGGCCTGGTACCACCTTATGCCCTCCAGCCTCAGGAATGCCCTCCCACAATGGCTGCGAAAGAGTTCGGTGAACAGGCGGGTGGTGCAAGGAGCCAGCGCGCTCGCGCAGAGGTCACCTTCCAAGCGACATATTAGCTGGATTGGCGCCTTCACGCATGAGGAACTGATGCAGGTTTCAGCTGATCCCATGGAGGCGGCCGGCGAGGAGCAGGAGATCGAGCGGCTCTTCCAGACGTACTTCAAGGACTGTGGGGAACCGGAGGCGGCCCTGGAGGGCATGCTGAGGGCGGACCTGGCTACGTGGCTGCCGGACGATCTCCTGATGAAGGTGGACCGGATGACGATGGCAGCCTCGTTGGAAGCGCGCGTGCCGTACTTAGATCATCCGCTCGTCGAACTCGTGTCGAGCATTCCGGCGACCCTGAAGATCAGGAACGGCGTACGGAAGGCGGTCCTGAAAGCGGCGGTGGCCGATCTGGTGCCTCCCGCCATTCTGCAACGCCGGAAAATGGGGTTTGAAATGCCGCTCGCGTCCTGGTTCCGTGGTCCGCTTCGCGAGTTTGTGACAGATCTCTTGTCGTTAGAGGGCCCACCCGGGTTGTTCAATGAGCGGACCATCACTGAGTTCTTGCACCAGCACCTTCGGAAAGAACAGGATCGGAGCCGGCAACTATGGGCTTTCTTGCTGGTGAAGCTATGGTACCAAGTTGTCGCTCGCGAGCGCCCAGCCGTCGTAAGGTAAGGGGTACAGTTTAAGATGAACGGTGCTGTGCAGACAGTCTGTCACATCATCACCAAGCTCGAATTGGGCGGCGCGCAGCAGAACACCTTGTTCACGCTGTCGCATCTGGATCCGTCCCGGTTCCGCGCGGTGCTCATCACCGGAGAGCCCGGCATGTTGGATCAGGAAGCCGAGGCACTTCCCGGGGTGGACTTCCACCAAGTCCTGACGATGGTCCGCCCACTTCGTCCGTGGCGCGATCTGCGCGCGCTTGTGTCCTTGACTTTGCTCCTCCGGACCCTGAAGCCCGCGATCGTCCATACCCACAGCTCTAAGGCTGGCGTCCTTGGACGTCTCGCTGCTTGGTTTGCCGGGGTTCCGATCATCATTCACACCATCCATGGATTCGGGCTGACACCCCACCAGCACCCACTGATCAGACACGCACTGCTGGCGGTGGAGCGGATCGTTGCTCGCGTTACGACCCGATTTTTTGCTGTCTCGGAGGCGAGTCGTTGGCAAGGCGTCCACCTTCGACTCTTTCCGGCTGACCGCTGTGCGGTCATTCGCAGCGGCGTGGATCTGGCGGCGTTTCGGCAGGCCCGGGTGGATGTCAAAGCAAAGAAGCAGGAGCTGGGTCTTGGGCCGGCCGGGCCGGTGGTGGGAATGATTGCACCGTTCAAGCCGCAGAAGGCCCCGTTGGATTTCGTCCGTATGGCCGAGTTGGTACATCGCGCGAGGCCCGATGCGCAGTTCCTGCTAGTCGGAGATGGGGAGCTACGCGGAGTAGTCGAGGTTGCACTTGCTCGGTTGGGGCTCTCCTCCCGCACCCGTCTAACCGGCTGGCGGCGTGATGTTCCCGAGATCATGCGGTGCCTTGACGTGTTCGTGCTAACCTCCTTGTGGGAAGGACTGCCACGGGTCTACCTGGAAGCGCTGGCCAGCGGTGTGCCTGTCGTGGGCACGCGGGTGGACGGTGCCGCCGAAGTCGTCCGTGACGGGTTGACCGGGTTCCTCACAGAACCGGGTGACGTCCGGGCTTTGGCCGAGCGTGTGCTGTATGTCCTTGCGCATCCTGAAGAAGCCAACCGCATGGGTCGCAATGGTCAGGCGCTTCCGTTGGAATTCGACATCCACGAGATGGTGCGGAAGCAGGAATGTGAATATGACAGGCTCCTTGCAAGCCTCCTTGGAAAGCGGGAGTATAGAAAGCCATGCAAGTCCCCTTACTTGACCTGAAAGCCCAGTACCGTCAAACTCGCGCCGCGGTCATGGCGGCCCTCGAAGCGGTCTGCGACGAGCAGGCATTCATCCTCGGGGCGCGCGTGGCCGATCTCGAGAAGGACATTCAGAAGTACATCGGAGTGAGCCAGGCCGTTGGCGTGGCCTCCGGTACCGATGCGATCTTATTGGCTCTCATGGCCTGCGGCGTGGGAGCGGGAGCTGAAGTGGTCACGGTGCCGTACACGTTCTTTGCGACAGCCGGCTCCATCTCGCGCCTGGGCGCGAAGCCCGTCTTCGTGGACATCAAGCCGGACACTTACAACATGGATCCCGCGCTGCTCGAAGGGGCCGTCACGGCGAGGACCAAGGCCATCCTGCCCGTGCACCTGTTCGGCCAGTGCGCGGAGATGGAGCCGATTCTGCAGATCGCCGCTCGGAAGAAAGTTCCGGTGATCGAGGACGCTGCGCAGGCGATCGGGGCGGCGTGGCGGAACCGCACGGCCGGCTCGCTCGGGCAGGCGGGGTGCTTCAGCTTCTTTCCGTCCAAGAACCTGGGTGGGTTCGGGGATGGCGGCATGGTCACCACCAACGATCAGGCGCTCGCCGACCGTGTGCGCATGCTGCGAGTCCACGGCAGCCGCGTGAAGTACGTCCACGAGGCGATCGGGATCAACAGCCGGCTGGACGCGCTCCAGGCGGCGGTGCTGCGCGTCAAGCTGAAATACCTGGAAGAGTGGACCAAGGGCCGGCAGCGAAACGCCGCGCGCTATGAGGCCTTATTCAAACAAGCGAATCTGCTGGATCGCGTAACTCTGCCCACGGTCACCGCCGAGAACCGCCACGTCTACAACCAGTACGTCATCCGGGTCCAGCGGCGGGATCAGTTGCGGACCTTCCTGCAGGAGCAGGGAGTCGGCACCGAGATCTACTACCCGTTGCCCTTGCATCTCCAGGTCTGCTACAAGGACCTCGGCTATAGGCCTGGCTCGTTCCCGCACGCGGAGCGCGCGGCCGAGGAGACGCTGGCGCTGCCCATCTACGCCGAGCTCACCGAAGACCAGCAGGCCTACGTGGTGGAGCGCATCAAGAAATTCTACACGTCCCCCTGAGCGCTGCCACCCCGCGTAGAGCCAACGGTTCGGTTTCCATTCGACCACTGCACCGGACACTCCCTGGGAATCTTGGCCAATGGTGATACCGAAAGAGATTATCCAGAACTGGCTGATGGGGTTCGGCTGGGTGGCGAGGCTCGCTCGGCGCTATCATTCCACCGGCCTCAACGCCGATCAGGTCCAGGCAAACAAGGTCTTCGAGGACTACTGCCGCTTCTCTCCAATCAAAGGCAAGGACATCCTGGAGATCGGGCCGGGACAGACGCTGGAGGTGCTGGAGTACGCCATGGCGGAAGGCGCCCGGAGCTGCATGGCGGTGGATGTCGCGGAATATATCTCCGAGGAGCGGGCTCGCCGGAGCGGGGTTACGTACCGACTCTATGACGGGAAGGCCCTGCCGTTTGAGTCCGAGCAGTTCGACCTCATCTGGTCCCATACCGCCTTTGAGCACCTCCGATTCCCGGAGACCACCGTCGTCGAATGCTGCCGGGTGCTTCGCAAAGGTGGATTGCTCATCGCCAAGATTGACCTCGGCGACCATTCGTCGTACGGCTCAGGTGATCCAAGCCGTCTGTTCGAGTGCCTTAAGTATCCGAGATGGCTGTGGGATTTAATGAAGTGGAACCGCAGCTCCTACGTGAATCGGTTGCGCAAGTCCGAGTGGCTGCAATTATTGCAGCAGAAAGGGTTTCGCATCCGGTCCTGCCAGACGTGGGAGAGCCAGGAGATCGAGGCCCTGCTGCCCCGGTTGCCATACCTGCATGCCTATTCCCGCGACGATGCCGTCACGTCCACCATTGCGGTCTGCGCGGAGAAGCTGCCTTAGCCCTGGTGGCACCGCTTTTCCGCTTTGCCATTTGACGAGGCACCGGCTCCATAGCAGGATATCGCCAGGTAGATCGCCGCCTGCCGATCTGCCAGTGCACCCTCCTCCGCGGCCCAGTCCTCACGACCTGCTACTGATTATCGGTACACGTCCTGCTACTTCTTTCCGGTAATTGGCTTGACATACGATGCAACCAGCTCTTTGTTTACAGTCTGGACGGTGTACTCGATTGCCTCTTTGGTGTTCTGTTTGACCTTGGGGAACACCTCGGAGTCTAAGATTGCATCCATTGAGGTGTGGACGGCGGTCCTTGCAGTGAAGTCTATTGCTTTCTTGACCTCGTGGCCCACCATCGCCAGGACAATCTTCATGGTGATCACAAAAGTCAGTGAAAACACGAGCGCCCACGGGATTGCCCGCACAATTCCTTCAGTCAGAATTTGGCCATAGCTCTTATCTGTCATTTTCTACCCTCCTTGTGATGATGGTTAAGTTCTCTGGTCTACTCAAAAGCATTTCTTGAGATTTTTGCAGTGACGTGGCAATGCTGGCGGGGAACGTTACACCTAGAAGAAGGGATTGTCTAGTTCTGCTCCACTTGACGAGCTAGCTGGACAGGTGCAGGATACTTCTCAAGGAGATCGACTATGAAGGACTTGGTGGTCAGCGTCGTTCTTGGCCTGGGGTTGCTGGCTTCGGGGTGCGGCGTCTTTGATGTCTACAGAGACCAGCAGATGCCCGCTCCCAGGTCGTCTGAAACACACGGCCGGCAGGCCGCGCCGCAAATGCCTCCCGAAGCCCTGACTCTGCCTCCGGTCTTTTCACCCAGTACCGGGCAGTTGCCGCCGTACTGGTACTGGGCCGAAAAAGAGCAACTTCAGTTCGACCAGTACTTGCAGCAGCAGTGGATGTACTACTACCAGAACCGGCAGCCGCCTCCGCAGTTCCCCCGCCCACCGATCTGCAACAGCACCATCCTGGGCGGCCAAGTCATTACCACCTGCCGCTGATCAACGAGGGGACTGGCTCCGTTTCCGAATGGTGCCTGTCCCCCTTCCAGCTTCCTCCTTACCTCTGTTCCCGTGAGGCCTCTACAAGGTACCTCCAAACGGTATCTGCCTCCTCCCCACGCAATTGAACCGGCTTATCTAATCCCACAAAGAAGAGATGAAGTTCTTTTTTCCCCGCTACCCGGAAGCAACGGGTAAAGTTCTCGAAGTTGATGACCGCCCCACTTTCCTGATCACCTAACACAAGTAGATTCATGTGATCACCTCTCCATGTTGACGTGCCTGTTCGGAAGAATGACTTTCGCCAGGATCACTCTCGCCCAGATCGCCTCCTGCTTGAACCAAGGCATGGCTTAGGCTCCTAACCGATCTCCCTTATTCGGTATCGCCTAGGGCCTCTCGGGCAACAGCACAATGCAGTTGGGGTTGAGGCCCTGGTTTTTCAACGTGTCTACGCGTGCGATCGGCTCACCTTTGGCCATGTCGATCACGGTGATCGAGCCATCGCTCATCTCCGGAAGATTGAGGAAACTATTTTGGACGAAGAGATATCGCTCGTCGGGGGAGAGGACCAAATGGTGAGCGCCGGGGGCTGCAGGGATCGCCTTGAGGAACTTGGGGTGCTGGGGATCGCTGTTATCATACACGCTCACATGGCCCGGCTTGGCGGTGGTGACAAATAGGCGGTCCCCTTTGCGGTTATAGAGCATCTCTAAGGGAACGCCGTGCCCTCGAGCGCCGTACTCGTCTACCTGGTGAAAGCTAAAGTCCTTGGACTTGGGGTTCCAGACGGCAGCCCACAGCGTGCCCTCGAACATCACCGTGATGTGGGCAACCGGGGGATCTGCTGCATGGGAGAACATGACTTCAACCGGCGCGGCCTTCGAAGGGGAGGGCTTCTTCGAAACCTTGTGGGTTGACAACACTTTTCCGGTGCTGGCTTCAAGAACCGTCACAGTTTCCCCTGCATCACCCAAATCCGATGGCTTCACCGTGCTGGTGATCATGACGCGGTCAATGCCGTTGTGGATGCTGATGCCATGCGGGTAACTGATAAAAGGAGGTCCCGGCGGTGGCGCGCTGATGGTCTTGAGCGGTTTGTCATTCGTCGCGTCCCCCATGATGACAGCGCTCGAACCCATGCAGGTGAGGTACCAGGTGCGATTGTCTTGAGAGAAGACAATGTCCTCTAAAACCTGGCAGTCTCGGACCTCCACGGCCTTCATCCGGTAGGGGAAGCGTGTGAGATCGAGAACATGGAGGACGCTTTTACCGAGAGCGGTGACATAGGCCTTGCTCTGATCGCGATTGTAAAAGATATGATGAGCAACCAGATCGGGCGGCAGGGGGATGTCCATGAGCATCTTCCCAAACGTCGGGGACGTCGGGTCCACATCAATGACCGCTAGCCCTTCTTTTCGGATTACCTGCTCAGGTTTGGTCTCATAATTCAGCATGGCGAGAATCTCTGCATGGGCAGGAACGGAAAAGGAGGCAAGGATCATGACCGCGAGTAAGAGGGACGAGTATGTCCATTTCATGGGATGTCTCCTTAAATCTGCCTATCCGGAGGAATTACTTTTTGAAACCAGGTAAGGATACGCCGGAGGGAAGGAAAAATCGACTTTCAATTTTCCCTATTACTTTTGCTTGGGTGCCCTAGATTTAAGGTTTTCGTACCAAGGGTTCGTTGCCTCCACAACGGCTGTGACAAACCGTGAGACCTCGGTTGGAGGACCATTAGATGCTGAGCCATATTTGAACTGGATAGCATGCTCTTCCCCGTTCGCAAGCATGAACGCCACCAAAAGTTCACAAGCTTTTCCTCTTAGCTTATGGTCTGCTCGCCTTCCAACCCAGCGGAGGAGATCATCAGTAATTTGGGAACGGACGCTCTCAAATAAATTGGGGTCAGTGATGCCCTTCAACAACTCTGTCTCGGTGTTGTTCACCGCACCAGTGCCGAGCCGATTAATTGAACCATCAGCAGCAAGCGATGCAAACAACGATGGCGCCCCGTCGATCTTCAGATCCACCGAGACGCCAGTAATGTTATTGGGGTCGATCATCTTTCTCGCCACTAGAGATTGGGTCGGGATTTGGTTTCACTAGCTGCAAAGTCACCGCAATAAAAAAGGCGCAACCGGCTTCCTCTTGAGAAGTTTGCCGATTGCGCCTTCAACTTGCGGGCCTCGATTCCCGCCCGCTAAGGCAGCATGGCCCTATAAAGTATGCCTAATTACAGTCCTTCGATCTTTCTTCCCGTTATGGCCGCTTTGAATTATTGAACTCGGTGAGCCGGCCAGCGATGAAGGTCAGGTCGGCAGTCCAGCCCTCGGGCATGGTGTAGGTCCAGAGGACCGGGCAGACCAGCGTGGTCGTGCTGCCGTCAGGTCCTTTAGTGGTCTCGGCGGTACAGGTAAGCGTCGTGTGTGCGAGGGGGTTGCCAAGCTTGCTGAGCACCTGGCCCTCGGTCATGCCGCGGGTCAACATCCGGAACTGCTCGAAGGTGATCTGGCCGGCCTCAGCCGTATCCGCGTATTGCGCTGTCAGCAGCTCCGGCCGCAGCACTCCGATCGCTAACAGGACCAGACTCGCTGCCATCATCCGTCGCACAGGGGCCTCCTTATTTTGCAACTACAGTATAAGGAAGTTCGAACTGAATTTCCAGCACCACCACCGCCCAGATCGCCTTCTCATTGCACCGAGCCATGCCTAGGCTCCTACCTCAGCAAAGTATTCTGTCACGTTTTCTGTTCCGCGCACTATCTGTTACGAAGCCAGTTTACAATGATCTTACGAGCGATACTAAAAAGATCATCCAGCGCTTCCCGTTCAGTCATCGAGGTTGTGTTTAATGACCAATCCCAGGGAGATGAGTCGAAGCGCAGAAGATCACGTCCGTGAGCTAGATCCGACCTTATTTTGTACAACCGTTTCTTGTTCCTTTCCTGAGAGTCAGGGGTCGGGGCATAAGTTTCAACGAAATCTTGAAATCGCTGCGTCGGGCCAGGAGACCTGTCTTTCTTACATTCTGGACAAATTACCTGTTGTTCTAGTTCCGGAATCAGTGATTCTATTGCACAGACCAAAGCAACAAAGCATGACGAGATTAGATGAAAGTGTAGGTAGCGGGCAGCATAGAACCATCGCACCGCTCTTAGGAATCTCTGTCTTTCGGCAAAGGGTAGCTTGTCGGTCTTGTCAAGCATCTGGGAAAGGCTGTCGGGGAGGACTAAATCGTCCGACAAAATGTAGTTGGAGTTGTAATACTCATCGGGAGGGATTTCTCTTATTCGCAAGGCGCCTTGGGGAGAAAATGCAGCGTACTGGATCGGCAGGTCGTCGATTGCGTAATATTCTTGGACCCATTTCACATCTTCTTGTTTTGGGGCTTCAGGCGGGTCAGATGGAACTAGGCCCCATAAATGCTGGAACCGTGGGCCAATTCGGCTTATCGAGGCCCGCAGTAGTGCATTGAGTATCCAAGTCCACTCTAATGCACGGCGCATTGCGCGGTTGTTAGTCACAAAACCATCGCTACTGCTCTTTATCGGAAACTCCAGAATGAAGGGGTGATCAGCGATGGTTACAGGAGGACGTGGTGCATGATCAGGCGCAGGAAGGATTTGGAGTTGGCCAGAGGCAGCTCGAAAACAACCCTTAACAGGTTTCGAAGAGAACAGTATGTCAGCTCGTATGACTTGGCCAGGGGAGTCGATCAGTGTCGATCGAACCTTGTCTTTAAGGGAAGCGAATTTGTCTTTTGAGAACCCAGGGCCAGGCTCAATAGAGAGAATCTGGTCGTTCTTGGACCGCACTCTTACGATGTAGGAGTCTTTACATGGATAGATCACGCTGTTGTCTTCGGTGGTGCAAGAGCCTCCAAAATGGAACCCCAGAAGGTTCAAGAGCTCGTAGTGATCGAGCCCTGGTGCATCCAATTGTGCGAGAAGATTCTCGGGCATCTCCTCCCAACCTCAGGAAGTCATGAACGTCTAAGAACGGTGTCTAACACCGTTTTCTCTCCTATTCGGTTGCCCCCGCTTTCTTCAGCAATTGGACAATCTCGGCGTGACCTTTGAGTTTGGCGAGGGCCAAAGCAGTGTCTCCATCCGTATCCTTTACCCTCACATCTGCTCCTGCATCCAACAATAGTTTCGCAATGATGGGATGGCCATATTGCGAACTGTACATGAGTGCTGTATCACCGTGTTTCGTTCTATCATTCACGTTTGCGCCCTTGTTTAGGAGGACCTTCGCGACCTCGGTATGGCCACGTTCAGCGGAGATGGTAAGCGGAGTCTCTTCCTGCCACCCTTTAGCATTAGGATCCGCTCCATTTTCTATTAACGTTGCTGCGATCTTGTCATGCCCTTCTCGAGCGGCAAACATCAGCACAGTCCAGCCGCCGTGTCTGAAATTAACATCTGCACCACTGCTTATTAATACTTTCACCTGATCGGCTTGACCTTTAATCGCTGCTCGTCTCAATTCCTCATCGATTCCGCGATCGCATGAGATTAGCGAGAATAGGACACAAAGAGCGATAGCTATCCGAAAGAGGTTCATCTGAAAGTTCTATGTATCCGCT
>Ga0209802_1001584_pt1 | contig 16695 bp, 19 predicted proteins | sample GraSoiAngelo_129_FD_185886 | JGI IMG/M metagenome (GOLD analysis project Ga0209802, IMG submission 185886) | Grasslands soil microbial communities from the Angelo Coastal Reserve, California, USA - 14_0927_12_40cm (SPAdes) (version 2) | ecosystem: Environmental > Terrestrial > Soil > Grasslands ... | reverse complement strand
CGCGCCGGACGAGGGACCTTCGGCGATCCACCCCAGCGCCGGGGCGACCGCGGTCGGGGCCCGCATTCCGCTGATCGCCTACAACGTCAACCTCAAGACGACGGACGTACAGGTCGCCAAGGACATCGCGAAGACCATCCGCGCCTCCTCGGGCGGTCTGCCGAACGTCAAGGCGCTCGGCTTCGCGCTCGCCGACCGCGGCCTCGTCCAGGTCTCGATGAACCTCACCGATTACCGCGTCACCAACATCTGGAAAGTCTTCACCGCGATCCGCGACGAGGCGAAACGCCGCGGAGTCGAGGTCGATGCCTCGGAGATCGTCGGCACCGTTCCGCTGGCGGCGGCGGTGGGTGTGATCAAAGACGCCGTCGTCGAACCCGCCTTCCGCATGGACCAGATTCTCGAGAAACGCGTCTGGACCGCGGAATGACGGCGGTCCGAGACCAGTCCCTGGGCGACTACCTCGACGCCCTGGCGTCGACCGCGGCCGTGCCCGGCGGGGGAAGCGCGGCCGCCCTGGCCGCGGCCATGGGTGCCGCGCTAGTGAGCATGGTGGCCAAGCTCAGCGCCCGGAGGACGAAAACCGCGGAGGACCGCGAGCGTCTCAGCGATCTTGTGCCGGAACTCGATCAGCTCGCCGCCCGCTTGCTCGAGCTGAGCCAGGAGGACATCGACGCCTACCGGGCCGTGATCGAGGCTCGAAAATCGGGGACGAAGGGTGAGGCGCTGGCGCGAGCCTACCAGCGGGCCGCCGAGGTGCCGCTCGAGGCGGCCACCGCGGCGTCGCGCGCCATCGCGCTCCTGCCCGAGGTAAGCCGCCGCGCCTGGGAGATGACCGCGTCGGACCTGGCGGTCGGGAGCGAGTTGTTACAGAGCGGCTTGAGTGGAGCACTCGGTAATGTCGCCATCAACCTTCCTGAGCTGCAGGGTGACGCCGCCGTTCGCGTCGAAGCTGCATACCGCGCGCTGCGGAAGGACGCCAATGGGTGATCGATCGACACTGCAGGCCGTGGCCCTCATCTTCGGCGCCCTTTATCTCGTGGCCGGGATCGTTGGCATTTTCAACCACGTCATTCTGGGAATCTTCCAGGTCAACCTGCTGCAGACCATGGTCCACGTGGTGATCGGCATCGCTGGTCTGGCGGCCGCCAGCAGCCTCGCCAACGCGAGGACCTTCTGTCGGGTGGCCGGCGTCATCCTGTTGCTGCTCGGCCTCATCGGTTTCGGCGTCGCCAACCCATTCGGATTGATGTACATCGGTGGTGCCGACATCGCCCTGCATCTGGGGACGGGCGCGGTGCTGGCCTACTTCGGCTTCGCGGCCCCGGTCTCGACCCGCTCCGCGTAGCGCCGACGCCGATAAACTCAACTCGTGGCCGAGCTCTTCCCCTCGTTCCAAAGCAAGACGGTGACGATCGACGGGGTCAATTTGCACTACTTCTGCGGTGGCAGCGGACCGCCGCTTGTGCTCGTCCACGGTCTTGGCAGCTCGGCCTCGGTGGAGTTCTATTACAATCTCGAGCCGCTCGCCGCGCATCATCGGGTGTTTGCCATCGACCTGCCCGGGTTCGGCCGCTCGGACAAGCCGGTGCTCGCCTACACCATCGACCTGTTCGTTCGCGCGGTGTCTGACCTGATGGCGTCGGAAGGCATCGAGCGTGCCGCCGTGATGGGCGTCTCGATGGGCGGGCGCGTCGCGCTCGGCCTCGCCCTCGATTCGCCGGAGAAGGTCGAGCGACTCGTGCTCGTGGATGCGCTTGGCATCGGCGCGCCGCGGCGGGTGCTCGCCTACTCGGTCTTGCTGACCAGGGGCCTCGGCGAGCTGACGCTTCGCGGAACCGCCCGGGCCTTGCGCCAGATGAACCCGGCGATCATCCGCCGATTCTGGGGCTGGTATCTGAAGCGTCCGAACCGCGTCGACGCCATCTGGAGTGATGAGCGGATCGCGAGCCATGGCAGCTTGCTCGCCACGCCAGAGTATCGCGCCGCCTACCTTTCGGCCCTGCGCTCGATCGCCGGCATGCGGCAGCTGCGGGACGGCGTCGTGGTCGAAGATCGGCTGCCCGAGCTGCGAATGCCGACGCTGCTGATCTGGGGCGCCCACGACCACATTTTTCCGGCGAGTCACGCCCGGGCGGCCAAGGACCGGATTCCCAATGGCCGCCTCCACGTCTTCGACGACAGCGGCCATACGCCGCAGATGGAGGAACCGGAGCGGTTCAACCGGCTGGTGCTGGACTTTCTCCAGGAACCGGCGAGCCAACGCGGCGAAGGGGTGGCCTAGCTATGGCTCGGAGCCAGGATCCTTCCGTCGAGGAACGCCATCGGCTGGCCGACGAGCGGGACAGGCTGGCCGACGAGCGGGAAACTCTGGCCGAGCAGCGCGAACGGCTCGCCGACGAGCGGCAGCATCAGGCCGACGCCAGAGAGCGAGCCCTGGACGAGCGGCAGAGGGCGATCGAGCAACTGGAGCAGCGGATCCGCGCACACGGCCGTTTCGTCGAGCTCGAGGGCCCCGACAGCCAGCAATCGGCGATCGACGCCATCGGCACCGCCCGCGAACAGATCGAGCGGTCCCGGTTGGCCCTCGACCGCTCGGCAGCCAGTCTGGACCGGCAGCGCGTAAGGCTCGATCGCGCTGCTGCGGGCACCGAGCGCGACCAGGCCGAGATCGACCGAGAGCTGCGCGAGCCTCGGCGGCTCGAATGAAGTCCGCTCGTCGGGACGACCTGCGCAACGTCGCGATCATCGCGCACGTGGATCATGGCAAGACCACGCTGGTCGATGCGCTGCTGAAGCAGTCCCACGTGTTTGCCGCCCACGAGCAGGTGGGCGAGCTGATCATGGATTCCAACGTCTTGGAGCGCGAGAAGGGCATTACCATCCTCGCCAAGACCACGTCGATCCGCTATCACGGCGTCAAGATCAACATCATCGACACGCCGGGCCATGCCGACTTCGGCGGCGAGGTCGAGCGCGTGCTGGGCATGGCGGAGGGCTGCCTGTTGCTGGTCGACGCCCTCGAAGGTCCGATGCCGCAAACCCGAGTGGTGCTGCGGCAGGCGCTCGAGCTCGGTCTGATGCCGATCATCGTCGTCAACAAGATCGACCGCGTCAACGCGCGGCCGGCGGAGACGGTGGAGGCGACCCACGACCTGCTGCTCGAGCTGGCGAAAAATTCCGATCAGCTGAGCGCGCCGGTCATCTACACCAACGCGCGCACAGGGACGGCGACGGTCGACCTGCGCCACCCTGCTGACGTACATTCCACCGCCGCTGGGCGATCGCGACGGTCCGCTGCAGCTGCTGGTGAGCAACCTGGACCACGACAATCACATCGGGCGGCTGGCGATCGGCCGGATCACCCGCGGCACCATCCGGCCGGGCGATGACGTGGTCCGCATTAGCGAGGCCGGCATCGGCCAACGTCAGCGGATCACCACCCTGCTCACGGTTGAGGCCCTGCAACGCCGGCCGGCCGAATCCGCGTCGGCGGGCGAGATCGTCTACATCGCCGGTCTTCCCGACATCGCGGTGGGCGACACGGTGGCGGATGCCGAACATCCGGAGCCGCTGCCACGTCTCGAGGTCAGCGAGCCGACCCTTCGGATGCAATTCTCGGTCAACCAGTCGCCCTTCGCCGGTCGTGAAGCGACGACCAGCAGCACCTCGCGCCAGCTCCGAGCCAGGCTCGAGCGCGAATTGCAGACCAACGTGGCACTCAAAGTCGCCGACGGCGCGACGGCCGACATCTTCGAGGTCAGCGGCCGCGGCGAGCTGCACCTCGCGATCCTGATCGAGACCATGCGGCGCGAGGGCTACGAGTTCGAGGTCTCGCGCCCCGCCGTCATCACCCGCGAGATCAACGGCGAGCGGCACGAACCGATCGAGGAATGCATCATCGACTGCAGCCTCGACGCGGTGGGCGCCATCACCGAGGCCCTCGGTTCGCGCGGCGCGCAGCTGCAGTCGATGCGCACCGACGCCGGCAGCGGCGCCCGGCTCAGCTACCTGGCGCCCACCCGGGCGCTGATCGGCCTGCGCAGCCTGATTCTCACCCTGACCCGGGGGACCGGCGTGATGTCGACCCGGCTGGTGGGGTGGGAGCGGTGGCGGCAGCTTCCGCCGCGGACGCGCAACGGGGTGCTGACCGCGAGCCAGACCGGGATGGCGGTGGCCTACGGCTTGCAGGGCGTCCAGGAACGCGGGCAACCGTTCATCGGCCCAGGGACCCAGGTCTACGAGGGCATGATCATCGGGCTCAACCGGCGTGGGGGCGATATCGACGTCAACGCCACCAAGCAGAAGCAGAAGACGAACATGCGCGCCTCGACCGAGGACGCTACGGTCAAGCTGGTGCCGCCGCGCGAGATGTCACTCGAGGAGTCCCTCGACTTCATCGAGGACGACGAGCTGGTCGAGGTGACGCCCAGGGGGATCCGGATGCGCAAGCGGGTGCTGAACGCCGGCGAGCGCATCAAGCACCGCAAACGCGAGCTGGCGAGCTAGCCTCAGGTAAGCGGATGGCCCAGCCGGTCGGCGTAGTACGCCAGCAGCCACTGAAAGAGCAAAACCAGGCCCCATATAAGTAGGATGCCGCCCGCCAGGGCGAGCAGCACCGGCCAGAGGCGCTTGCGCCGATAGCGGGCGAACTCGGGGAAGGTGAGCCAGAATGCGCCGGAAAGCAGCCCGACCCGACGGCCCTCAGCAACCGCGATTCGAAGCAGGACGAGGCCCACCAGGCTGAGGGCGACGCCTCCGATCAGCACCAGACCGGTTCGGGCATATGTTGTGCCCGCAATGGTCGGAAAACCCTACAGGCTGTGGTAAACTGCTTGACAGGCCTCATCCTACGGCATACGATGTGGGCCGCTCTCCAGCCCACCCTTTGGAGGTTCCACGATGGCCCGATCCACCCAAAAGACGTCGACCGACCGACCCAACGTGACCGCGGCCGCCCCCGCCAGCGCCTCGAAGCGTAATCGCAACGGCCTTCCCTGGAAGCGGTACTTTACCCGTCCGGGCACAGCGCCGTTCGACGAGGTGCAGTGGGAGTCGCGCGAGGCCGTCATCACCAACGAAAAGGGTGAGATCGTCTTCGAGCAGCACGACGTGGAGATCCCGACCACCTGGTCGCAGGTCGCCACCAACGTCGTCGTCTCGAAGTACTTCCGTGGGGTCATCGGGACGCCGGAGCGGGAGCGGAGCGTCAAGCAGCTGATCGGCCGCGTGGTCCGCACCATCCATGGGTGGGGGAACAAGCAGGGATACTTCGCGACGCCCGAAGCCTCGGAGATCTTCCGCGATGAGCTGACGCATCTGTTGGTGCATCAGAAAGCCGCCTTCAACAGTCCCGTGTGGTTCAACGCCGGCATAGAGCCACGCCCTCAGCTTTCGGCTTGCCAGCCGTACGACGCACTTGTCTCAACGCCCAAAGGAATGATCGCAATCGGCCAACTCGTTGAGAGTCGGGCAATTGGCCAAACGGTATATGACGCCGACGGTACGACAAAGATTCAAGCCGTGAAGGCTAATGGCCAGAAGCCAGTTCGGAGAGTCGTTCTTAGAAACGGGAACTACATCGAAGCAACTCCGGATCACGTCGTGAGAGCAGTGAGACAACGGCGAACAGAGCCCGAATGGCTTGCTGTGAACGAATTGGAGCTAGGCATGCGTCTACATTTGCTCCCACATCGCTCTCGAGTGACTAGGGAAGCCGGGGTCCTACTTGCTGCTGGCTCCTATGCGACGAATGGCTCGGTTGTCTTTGCTGAAGACATGGCGCCGGCGAGCGAGGGTAGCCTTGCCGTTTCGGAAGCCGCCCTCGCGGGCTGGCTGCAAGCCGACGGCTTTGTCGGCGAGTATCCAGGCTCGACCAATCGGTCTCTCACAATCGAGTTTCAGGTCGCCAACGATGACGAGCTCAATTGGGTAATCGGCCACCTCGACGTGGCGCTCCCGAACGTTCATCGCCTTGTCGTCGAGGTTGAGTCCAAGGATCCCAATAAGCTTGGCACCGTTGCCTGTCGGCGAGTCCGCCTGTACGGTGAGGTGCTTCGTCCGTTCGTCGATCGCTGGAATCTAAAAGTGCGCGGAACCGAAATGAGGGTGCCGCGGCAGGTCTGGACGGCCTCCCACGATGAAGTTGTGGCTTACCTTCGAAGCATCTTCCAGGCTGACGGCTACGTGACGGCCAAGATTGGCCGCCACGAAGCTGGTGCCATTGGGTTTGCCGTCATCGGCGAAAAGTGGGTCGAGGAGGTACAGATCCTGCTTGGCTCAATGGGCATCTACTCCCGGCGGGCTCGAGCCAAGGAGAAGCGTCCTGACAGGCTTGATCTCCATGTCCTGAAGATCGCGATTGGATCGGAAAGAGCCCGCTTTGCCGAGTTGATCGGCTTCATCGGCAAGAAGAAGCAACAGGTGCTCCTCAGTACCTTTGGCCTTCGCGGCCTGAAAATCTGCCCTAACCTGCGGGAAGAGGAGATCGTCCGGATCGAGGACGGTGGCGTCCAGGATGTCTACGACATCCAGACCGAGTCCGGCAACTACCTCTCGAATAATGTCGTTGTCCACAACTGCTTTATCAACAAGGTCGAGGACCGGATGGAATCGATCCTCACCCTGGCCAAGACCGAGGGCATGCTCTTCAAGTACGGCTCGGGCACCGGCTCCAACCTCTCGCCACTCCGCTCATCGCGCGAGTTGCTGGCGGGTGGCGGTACGGCCTCTGGGCCCGTCTCCTTCATGAAAGGCTTCGACGCCTTCGCCGGCGTGATCAAGTCCGGGGGCAAGACGCGTCGGGCGGCCAAGATGGTCATCCTCAACGCCGACCATCCCGACATCGTCGAGTTCATCAACTGCAAGGTCGAGGAGGAGCGCAAGGCCTGGACGCTGATCGAAGGTGGGTACGACCCATCCTTCAACGGCCCTGCCTATAGCTCGATCTTCTTCCAGAACTCCAACAACAGCGTCCGGGTCAAAGACGACTTCATGAAGGCCGTGGAAGAGGACGCCGACTGGCACACCTTCGCCATCACGACCGGCCAGATCATGGACACCTACAAGGCGCGTGACCTGATGCGCATGATGGCCGACGCTGCCTGGGCGTGCGGCGATCCGGGGCTGCAATACGACACCACCGTCAACCACTGGCACACCTCCCCCAACACCGACCGGATCAACGCCTCCAACCCGTGCTCGGAGTACATGTTCCTCGACGACACCTCCTGCAACCTCGCGTCCATCAACCTGATGAAGTTCCTCGACGAGCGCGGCGAGTTCGACGTCGAGGCCTACCGCGAGGCATGCCGGGTGCTGATCACCGCGCAGGAGATCCTGGTCGACAACGCCAGCTATCCGACCGAGGCGATTACCAAGAACAGCCGGGACTTCCGGCCGCTCGGGCTCGGCTATGCCAACCTGGGCGCGCTGCTGATGGCGTCAGGTCTGCCCTATGACAGCGACGCCGGTCGCGACGTGGCGGCGGCGCTGACCGCGGTGATGACGGGCGAGGCGTACGCGCAGTCGGCGCGGATCGCGCAGAAGAAGGGTCCCTTCAACGGCTTTGCCGTCAACCGCGAGCCCATGCTCCGCGTCATGGACCAGCACCGCAGCTCCGTCGACCACATCAACCCGGCACACGTGCCGCTGCCGCTGCTGAGCGCCGCCCGGGATGCCTGGGACAAGGCCTGCCAGCTCGGCGACCTCTATGGCTATCGCAACGCCCAGGCGACCGTGATCGCGCCCACCGGCACCATCGGCTTCATGATGGATTGCGACACCACCGGCATCGAGCCCGACATCGCCCTGGTCAAGTACAAGAAGTTGGTCGGGGGCGGCATGCTCAAGATCGTCAACCAGACGGTGCCGATCGCGCTGCGCCGGATCGGCTACCCCGAGGCCCAGGTTTCCGAGATCCTGCAGTACATCGACGATAACGACACCATCGAGGGCGCTCCGCACCTGCGTCCCGACGACCTGGCGGTCTTCGATTGCGCCTTCAAGCCGGCCAAGGGCTCGCGCACGATCCACTACATGGGGCACGTCAAGATGATGGCCGCCGCCCAACCCTTCATCTCGGGCGCCATCTCCAAGACCGTCAACATGCCGGAGAATGCGACACCCGAGGACATCATGGAGGTCTACCTCGAGGGGTGGCGGATGGGCCTCAAGGCGATTGCCATCTATCGCGACGGCTCCAAGCGCTCCCAGCCGCTTAACACGGCGCTCGACAGCAAGAAGGGCGCGACCACTGAGGTGGCGGCGACCCGAGAGGTGGCGGCCGAGCCGGCCCGTGCCGTGCGCCGGAAGCTGCCGGACGAGCGGCGTGCGATCACCCACAAGTTCGATATCCAGGGCCACGAGGGCTACATCACGGTCGGCATCTACCAGGACGGCCAGCCGGGCGAGATCTTCCTCGTGATGTCCAAAGAAGGCAGCACCATCTCCGGATTGATGGATGCGTTCGCCACCAGCATCTCGCTCGCGCTCCAGTACGGTGTCCCGCTCGAGGTCCTGGTCAAGAAGTTCGCGCACACCCGGTTCGAGCCCTCGGGCTTCACGAAGAACCCGGAAATTCCGATCGCCAAGTCGATCACCGACTACATCTTCCGCTGGCTCGCGTCCAAATTCCTCAGCGGCACGCAGCAGGAAGCGATCGGCATCGTGCGGCGCGACCCGGTGATCGAGATCGAGGCCTCACCTGCCCCGGCGGCCAGCCTTGCGCCCGCGCCGATCAAGCCCGCACCGGTGGAATCGAACCCGATCAAGATCAGTTTCGTGGGCCAGGAGGACGCGCCGGCCTGCTCTGACTGCGGATCGATCATGATCCGCAACGGAACTTGCTACAAATGTCTCAACTGCGGTAGCACATCCGGTTGCAGCTAGAAATTCCAGAGGAAGAGACCGCCGTGGTCTCTTCCTCTTTGCTCTCCGGGAGCGTGCAACGGCATCCACAGTGGTCGCACGAGGGACCCGAATGCCCTTGTGGAGGCGCAACGACGTGGGATGGACGCAAATTTCGCTGTCGTGGCTGCGGTCTTTACTACGAAACCTGCTGCGATGGCGGTCGCTGCCCTTGAGCGCAGAAAAATTCTGAAAATTTCTCGTCGGTGACCCACGAAGGGCCGATTATCGCGGCCCCGCGCGAAAAAATTTGGGCCGAGAGTATGCAAAGCGGCTCAATTCATGCTATGGTCGCACTTAATGAGCGCGCAGCCGCGCTCTGATCGTCGTGTCGATCAGGGCGAGGACCTGAAGAAGGGCAACACTCAAAAAACTCCGCGGGCCACATCGATGATCGTCGACGCGTGGCATCATGGACACCGAGGGTCGATCGCGACACGCCGTCGCTCCCCTCATTTTTCTCTCTTCTCTTTGCTTCCGGTACCCGGCCTCGCCGGCGCCCGCGCGTCCACGTTACCCGTGGCGCTCACGCGCGTTTGGCGGCGGCGTCACAGCGGCCGACCGGGAGAATCTTGCTAAGAAGGAGGTGAGCCCGGATGGCCGCAAAGAAGAAAGCAGGCGGAAAGAAGAAAGCCGCGAAGAAGTCGTCGAAGAAGAAGTAGGTTAGCTTTCAAGCTGACTTCAATGCAGCCGGTGCCTTCGGGCGCCGGCTGTAGCATTTCTGGACATGATCGATCTCGAGCGCGCGCGGCAGTTCCTCAAGGTGCGCCACGACGGCATCCTGGCGACGATCAAGCGCGATGGCCGGCCGCAGCTGTCGAACATCCTCTATTTCCTCGATGACGACGGCCGGATCAAGATCTCGGTGACCCGGACGCGCGCCAAGACGCACAATCTGCGCCGAGATCCGCGCGCCAGCCTTCATGTCCAGGGTCGCGACCGCTACGAGTACCTGGTCGCCGAGGGAACCGCCGAGCTGGTGGAAGGGGAGGGCGTCGCGGAGGCGCTTCGCCATTACTACCGCAAGGTCCGCGGCGAGCACCCCGACTGGGCGGAGTACGACGCCGCCATGATCACCGAGCAGCGCCTGCTGCTGTCAATCTCCGTCGATCGCGCCTACGGGCCGCTGCGCTAGCGTACCGCCAGGCAGGTCACGGTCTTGAAGACGCCGTCGATCTTCTGGATCTTCTCCACGATGATGGAACCGATGCCGGCGACGTCCGGCGCCTCCACCTGGGCGATCACGTCGTACTCGCCGGTGATGGCGTCCGCGAGCGCGATCCCACTGACACCCTGAAGCGACTTCGCCACCTCGATCGCCTTCCCCGCCGACGCGTTGATGAGCACGTACGCTCGCATGGCACCCTCCTGGACGAATTTCGACCTTCAGAATACGGCTTTGATCGCCGGTAAGATGTAAGTCATGACGTCCATGACGGCTGTGGTGAAAGCCACCGCCGGCCCGGGCGCCGAGCTCGACCAGGTCGCCATCCCCGAACCGACGGGGAAGGACGTGTTGATCGAGGTGGCCGCATCCTCGATCTGCGGGACCGATGTCCACATTTTCGATTGGAACGACTGGGCTCGCCGCCACATCCATCCGCCGCGGGTCTTCGGGCACGAGATGTCGGGCCGGATCGTCGCCACCGGTCCCGACGTGCGGGAGCTGACCCCGGGCACCTTCGTCGCCGCCGAGACCCACGTGGTCGACCACACCTGCCGTCAGTGCCAGCGTGGCCTTTACCACCTTTGCGAGAACGTGCGGGTGCTCGGTGTCGATCGCGATGGGTCCTTCGCCCGCTATGTGCTGCTGCCCGCCTGGAACTGCTGGCAGAACGCCCCGGGGCTGACCCCGGAGATCGCCGCGCTGCAGGAGCCATTCGGGAATGCGGTCCATGCCGCCACGGCCGGTCCACTGAAGGACAACGCGGTCGCGATTTTCGGGCTCGGCCCGATTGGTCTCTGCGCGGTTGGCATCGCTCGAGCCGAGGGGGCCGCGGCGGTCTACGCCGTCGAGCCCAACCCGTACCGGCGCGAGCTCGCGCAGCGCATGGGCGCGACGGCGGTCTTCGCTCCCTCCACCACAACCGTCGCGGAGATTCGCAAGATCAATGGGGGTGTCGGCGTCGATGTCGTACTCGAGATGTCAGGTCACCCGGTGGCGATCGAGCAGGGGTTGCAGTCCCTCCACAGTGGTGGCTGGATGAGTTTGCTCGGCATCGGCGACCAGCCGGTCACTCTCGACCTCAACGAGCTCGTGGTGACGAAGGGCGTCACCATCTACGGCATTTTCGGCCGACGCATCTGGGACACCTGGGAGCGCACCTCGACCTACCTCAGTACCGGCAAGGTCGACGTCTCGCCGCTGATCACCCACCGGTTTCCGCTCGACGACTTCCAGGAGGCGATGGCCCAGATGAAGAGCGGCCGGTCAGGGAAAGTCGTGCTGCTGCCCAACGGCTAGGAGGATCACATGATCACGGAAAAGAGAACGCAGTTCCTGGCGGACGAGCTGGAACAGCTGCGACGGCAGGGCCTGTTCCGCCCGCTCCGCATCCTGGAGTCGGCGCAAGACACCGAGGTCATCGTCGACGGCAAGCGGGTCCTCAACCTGTCGTCGAATAACTACCTGGGGCTCACCACCCATCCGCGGCTGAAGGCCGCCATGATCGAGGCGACTGAAAAGTGGGGCGCCGGCTCGGGCGCGGTGCGCACCATCGCGGGCACGATGACGGTGCACGAGGACCTCGAGCGCCGGCTTGCCGAGTTCAAGCACACCGAGGCGTCGCTCGTGCTTCAATCCGGTTTCACCGCCAACCTGGGCGTCCTGCAGTCGCTCGTGAAGGAGGGTGACGTCATCATCAGCGACGAGCTCAACCACGCCTCTATCATCGACGGCATCCGGCTGTCCAAGGCCGAGCGGTCGATCTTCAAGCATCGCGACATGGATGACCTCGAGCGTCATCTCGAGATGCACCGGGAGAAGCGGGTGAAGCTGGTGGTCACCGACGGTGTCTTCAGCATGGACGGCGACGTCGCGCCGCTCCCGGCGATCGTCGAGCGCGCCGAGCGATTCGGCGCGCTGGTCATGGTCGACGACGCGCACGCCAGCGGCGTCCTGGGGAAGAACGGTCGCGGCTCGGTCAACCACTTCGGCCTCGATGGCCGGGTCGACCTGCAGATGGGGACCCTGTCCAAGGCTATCGGCGTGCTGGGAGGCTACGTGGCCGGCCCCCAACCGGTTCGGGATTTCCTGATCCATCGAGCTCGGCCGTTCCTTTTCAGTACCTCGCATCCGCCTGGCGTGGCGGCAGCCTGTATCGCGGCGATCGACGTCCTGCTCGCCGAGCCGGAGCGGATCGACCGCTTGTGGAAGAACACCGCGCGGTTCAAAGAGGGACTCAAGCGTATGGGCTTCGAAACCGGGGCCAGTGAGACCCCGATCACGCCGGTGATCGTGGGCAAAGGGGCGGTCGCCATGGACTTCTCCGACCGCCTTTTCAAACTCGGCGTCTTCGCCCAGGGGATCGGCTTCCCAACCGTTGCCGAGGGCCGCGCCCGGATTCGAACCATCGTCACCAGTGTGCACACCGACGCCCAGCTCGATCGCGCGCTGGAGGCCTTTGCCAAGGCCGGCAAGGAACTTGGGGTGATCGCGTAACCTTCACCACCGAAGGCACATATATGGGTAGGTCAACCGCGTGACCCAGCGTTCGGCAGCGGAGCTGCAAGACGAGGCGCGCTTGATCGAAGCCGCCAAGCGGGACCGGAAGGCGTTTGCCGCGCTCTACGACCGCTACTTCGATCGGATCTACTCGTATTGCTACTACCACTCCGGCCGGCGCGAGGAGGCGGAAGACCTGGCGAGCGAGACGTTCCAGCGCGCGCTGGAGGGTCTCGACGATTTTGAATGGCGAGGAATCCCATATTCAGCATGGCTCTACAAAGTCGCCTCAAATTTGATGTCGAAGCGGCGCCGCCGGCCGCCCTGGATCGAGCTGCCCGACCCGATCGCGGGCAGCGGCGAGAACGATCCGGAGCGACTCTGGTTGCGCCGGGAGCAGGGCGATGAGCTCCACCGTGCGGTGCAGAAGCTGCCGCTCGACCAGCGAGAGGCCGTCCTGCTCAAGTTCGAGGGCCGCCTCAAGAATAAGGAGATCGGCGTGATCCTGAACCGAAGCGAAGGTGCCGTCAAGCTCTTGCTCTTTCGTGCCGTCCACGGCCTGCGCCGTCGCCTGAGCGAACAGGAGAAGCGGCGATGAATGCCCGGCCAGACGACGTCGACGCCCTGGCTCGTGCGATCGACCGGGTGGTCTTTGCTCAGACCGCTGGCGATGGTGCGCCTGGTGCCCAGTCGGCGTCACTCGCCCTGATCTCTTACCTCAACGACAGCTTTCCTCGCGTGACCCTGGCCGCGGCGCGCCGCGACCGGTTGCAGCGGCGGTTGATCCGGGCGCTGCGGATTCCGGCCAGCCAGGAGCCCACCGGCTGGGTTCGCCTGGAGGCGGAGATGAATCGTCGGCTCGGGAATCTCGATCCCAGGTGGACGCCGGTCATGGGTGGAGCCGCCCTGGTTTTACTCGGCTTCGTGGGCCTTAAGGTGTGGCGCCAGCGGGGCGCCGTCAAGCCGGCGATCGCGTCCCTCCGCTAGTCGCGAAACCCCCGGCGAAATCCACCGTTACATTGGCAGCCATGGGACGGTGGACGAGTAGCGCCGCGCGGGGAGGCCTCTTGCTGCTGCTCTTCCTGATCGGGGCGGTACTGCCGGGCACGGGCATCGCACGCCAGGCACCGCTGCCGCCGATCGCGATCGTGGCGACCGCCGCGGGGGACGACAATGACGATCCCGATGGCTTCCTCGTCGCCCACTCCGCGCGGCCGGCGACCGTCCCGGCGGCGCCGCTGCTGCTCGGCGTGCTGACCGTAAGGAAAGCTTCGATCCCGGCCGGGCCGGTGACCTATGTACCCGTCCTCTATTACCACTACATCCGCGTCAATCCAAATCCGCGCGACCTCGTCGGGTTCGGCCTGTCCACCCCGCCGGCGGCGTTCCGCGCCCAGATGCAGTACCTGGCCGACCACGGCTTCCATGTGATCCCGCTCCACCAGGCCGTGGTTGCGATTCAACACCACAGCGCGCTCCCCTCGCGGCCCGTGGTCCTGACCTTCGATGATGGCTACACGGACTTCTTCGCCACCGCGATTCCGATCCTGCAAAGCCACGGCTTCACCGCCACCAGCTTTGTGATCAGCGGGCGCATGGGATGGGGTGGATACATGACGCCGAGCCAGATCGTCGCCGCCGATGGGATGGGATTCACGATCGGTGCGCATACCGTTGACCACGTCGCCCTGGCGGCGCAGGCGCCCGCCCGCGCCAGCTGGGAGATGAAGCAAAGCAAGCTGACGCTGGAGGCGCTGCTGGGCCACCCCGTGCTCGACTTCGCCTACCCCTACGGCAGCTTCAACGGTTACGACATGGCGCAGGCGAAGAGCCTTGGCTTCGAGACCGCGGTCTCGACCCTGTCCGGGACGTGGCATGCCGCCGCCCAGCTGTTCGAGCTGTCGCGCGTGCGAGTTGGCGGCGGTCTTCCGCTCGCGTCCTTTGCCCATCTCCTGGGCGGGCCGCCCCCGACCGCGGCGGACCTGACGGTCGGGTTGTGAGCGGGGAAGACGACCTTTCGCCCAAGGAAGCCGCCCGCCTCCGGGCGCGCGAGCGTAAGGCGCGGCCACCGAAGATGGTGGTCGACAACGCGGGCGTGAAGCGGATCCAGATCGCGCTGCGCGATCAGGCGGCGAGCAAGAAGTCGAAGAAGCCCAAGCGGTAGAGTTAGGTCGTGACCCCAATTCGCAAAGCTGTCTTCCCGGCCGCCGGGCTCGGCACGCGCTTCTTGCCGGCGACCAAGGCGCAGCCGAAGGAGATGCTGCCGATCGTTGACAAGCCGATCATCCAGTACGGCGTCGAGGAAGCCGTCGCCGCGGGCATCGACCAGATCATCGTCGTCACCGGCCGGGACAAGCGGGCCATCGTCGACCACTTCGACATCTCCTTCGAGCTCGAGCACTACCTGAAGGATCGCGGCAAGACACGCGAGCTCCAGCTTGTTCGCAAGATCTCTGACCTGGTCGACATCACCTACATCCACCAGAAGGAACCCCTCGGCCTCGGCCACGCCGTGCTGATGGCCAAGGATGTGGTGGGCAACGAGCCCTTTGCCGTCTTCTTGGCCGACGACATCATTCGATCGCACACGCCGGCGATCAAGCAGATGATGGACGTGTTCGCGCCGCGCCAGGCATCGGTCCTGGCCCTGCAGCGCGTCGAGCCCGACCAGGTCTCCCGCTACGGAATCGTCAAGGTGGGGAAGAGCGAGGGCCGGATCCACGAGGTCGTCGACATGGTGGAAAAACCGGACCCCGAGAAGGCGCCCTCCAACCTCGCCATCCTGGGGCGCTACATCCTCAAGCCCTCGATCTTCGGGATCATCGAGACCACCCACGAGGGGGTTGGCGGCGAGATCCAGCTGACCGACGCGATCCGAACCATGGCCCAGCAGGAACAGGTCCTCGGGCTCGAATTCGAGGGCACCTACTACGACGTGGGCACTGTCAGCGGCTTCCTCAAGACCTCGATCGCGTTCGCCCTGGAGCGGCCCGGGCTGCGTGAGGAGCTGCTCAGCTACCTGGCAAGCCTGGACGGCCGCGAGCCCGCCTGACTGTCGCGGGGCCGTTTTCGAGCCTATAATGAGGGGTCCGTTGAATGGCTTTAGTGACGCCGCATTTGGGTCCAGACATGGCAGTTTCAGGGAGACGCAGATCCGACGAGGACCGGGTCGTTCGGTACCTAAATACCGAGGGCGACTTCGAGGTCGAGGTGTCGCACACCTTGAACAAGTGGTGCGTCACCGTCTTTCAGCTGCCCTCGAAGCAGGTGGTGGCGCAGGACTTTTTCCCCGAGCGCTGGAAGGCGCTGGCGCGGGCGCAAGACTTCGTGCGCATCCTTAACACGCGCAACAAGCCTCAACCGGAGCCGGACGAAGAGCCCTGATCCGTAACTCGTCGCGGGCCTTCTGGCTCCAGGAATGGGGGGCGCTTGCCTTCGTGGTCACGGTCATCATTGGCCTGCTGGTGGTGCCGGCGGCGCTGCTGCTCGAGGGCGGCGGCAAGGCCAGCTCGCCGACCAACCTGACGTTGCTGGCGCCGACGCCCGCTCCGAGCTTCTGCGTGCCGGCGGCGACCGCGACGCCGTCCACCACGGCGACGCCCACGGCGAGCCCGACGCCGTCGCCGACCCCAACGCCGTCGCCCTCCGGATCGGTGTCGCCCTCGGCGACCGCCGTGACCAGCGCCTCGGCCAGTCCATGCCCATCGCCAACCGCCACCGCGACGCCGTCAGCGTCGCCGAGCGGCAGCGCGAAGGCGTCGAGCTCGCCCTAGCCTAGGCCGCCGGCGTCAGCCGGCGTCCACGTCGCCCAGGACGATCGAGCCGTTCCGCGGCACGATTTGCGTGCGGCGCAGTTCGAGCTCGGCCATGACGCGGCTGTTGTCGAGGACAGCCAGCACGATGTTGTCGCGGAGGGCGAGCTCGCCGATCCGCACGCAGTCCTTGAGGAAGGGGAAGACCAGCGGCCGCACCAGGTTGACGATGTACCGGTACTCCGAATCCCCGTCATCCGGCGCATCCGTCAGGCTCTCGTCGCGGAAGGCGAGGATGAAGAGCTCGTCGTTGAGCGGGATGAGGTCGGTCCAGCTGTAGGCCTCGCCGGGGGCGTCAGGAATCAAGGTCCG
>Ga0209802_1001581_pt1 | contig 16703 bp, 13 predicted proteins | sample GraSoiAngelo_129_FD_185886 | JGI IMG/M metagenome (GOLD analysis project Ga0209802, IMG submission 185886) | Grasslands soil microbial communities from the Angelo Coastal Reserve, California, USA - 14_0927_12_40cm (SPAdes) (version 2) | ecosystem: Environmental > Terrestrial > Soil > Grasslands ... | reverse complement strand
CGCAATTGCTCGATGTGACGGCGCAGGTGCAGAAAGCGGTGTTGGCAACACGAATTGCGCGGGGCACCTGCTATCTGTACGTGCCGCATACCACGGCGGCGATCACGATCAATGAATGCGCGGACCCTGACGTGGCTCGGGACATCGAAGGCGCGCTGGACCGGCTCGTTCCCGCGACAGGGCCCTACCGGCACAGCGAGGGGAACTCGGACTCGCACGTGAAATCCGTGCTCGTAGGAGCCAGCCAGATCGTCTTCGTGGTGGACGGGAAGCTGGCACTGGGGCGCTGGCAGGGCATTTTCTTTTGCGAATTCGATGGACCGCGCGAGCGAAAACTGCTCGTGAAAGTTGTGTCTGAATAGACTAAGGGCAGACTCTTGAGCGTCGATCCGGTCGAGGTACCCCCTGTTTTTTGTAAGTGTTGATTCTAAAAGGTTTAGTGTGGCTGTAAGTTCTTTAGAATGAACACTTATAGAGCCTCTCGGCTGTGCGCATTCTAAAGGACTTACATTGCACAAAAATTGTGCAAACTTTAGAGGTTGGGGACCTTTCTTTAAGCTCCAAGAGAAAATCTGGCCCAAAATACAAAACGCGGCACATGGGACTGCCGCGTCAAGGATTCGCAAGATTTCCTGTGAATAATTATAGCGAAATGGAGCTTACAGTCAAGCGAATTTGCAGACATTAGCAAGCGTCGGGACATCGAAGGGTCCGCGCGGGAGCAGCCTAGTCCGTCGGCGGAAACAGCTCGTCAAACAATTTTCCCATGATGCCGTTCAGGACGTATGGCCCGTGTTCTTGCAGGTAGCGGTATTCGGCGCTGCGAATGGGGTTGGTGTCCACTCCAGCCACCAGCCGTGCGCTGGTTTTGGCCTTCGCGGGCGGATTGTCCTGACGCTTCTTGAGTTCCTCGGAAGCGAGAGTTCCCTTGCGGACGCGTTCACGTGCGCCACGAAGATTATCAAATAGCATGTCGAGGTCGTAGAGGACGCGAAGCGTCTCTACAGCACGACACCCGTCGGCCACTTTGCCATCTGGACCCACGGCATACACATTCGGGATGGTCCAGATGATCTGGTTGTTCATACGGGACCACCATAACTAGCTGATTGCAAGATCCGCGTCGCGCAGATTGTGAATCTCGGCGACGGTAACAAGGGACTCCTCGGAAGCGCCGATCTCCCGGACGTACTTGTTCCAGACGTCCGCAATCCGCTGTTCGGGAACCAGCCGCGATGGATCGGAGACCGCTTCGTATTCGACGCGGGCAACTCGCTGGCGAATGCCACGAGTGACCCAAGCGGGAGGAAGAGTGTCGGTGAAGAAGTCCGCGAGCTTGTCCACAAAAGCGAGCGCTTCGGCCTCCGAGCGGATGCGTCCGGCAAGGTCGTTGATTTCGATGGCCGCCTGTCGGTGGCGTTCGCGCTCCAGAATGGCGCGCTGTTCCGCGGATGTTTGGCCGCTTGATGTGACACTACCCTGCTGAAACCCATGGAGCACGAAACCGAGGATGACCGAAAGTGCCGTCATGTTCCTGCCTTATAGCGAAATACAGCGAGCGGCAAGCAAAATAGAATCCATGACAGGTGATTATCCTACTTCGAATGCTCGATGTGCTAGAGTTTTTGGGCGATGAGGAAGCTCGGAATCTACGTGCAGGTGCCGTTCTGCCAAACCAAGTGCACCTACTGCAATTTCCATACGGGAGTGGTGGCCAAGGTGCGGTTTGCACCGTACGTGGAGGCCGTTTGCAGGGAGATCAAGCAGCATCGCCAGTTGCTGATCGCGGCGGGGGTGGATTGGCCTGGGCGCTTGGAGCGCCGCGGTGCTTCGCCCTTTCAAGGAAGAGACGAAGCGCACAGTCAAGAATGGCGCTGCCATGAATTGGTCGTAGATACGGTCTATTTTGGGGGCGGGACGCCGAGTCTGCTGGAGCCCACGAACTTGCGTGAGATCTTGCAGACGGTTCGAGAGACGCTCACGGCGGACCTCGTTGAGGTGACGCTCGAGGCGGATCCGGAGACGATTGAGGCAAAGAAAGCGGCGGAGTGGGCGCAGGCGGGAATCAACCGCGTGAGTTTTGGAGTGCAATCGTTTTCCGACCAGGAATTGGCGGCGGCAGGGAGGGTGCACCGGAGGGCGGATGTCTACCGCGCGGCACCGATTTTGCGTGAAGCGGGAATTCGAAATATCAGCTTCGATTTGATTGCAGGCTTGCCACACCAGACGAGAGAGAGCTGGAGACAGTCGCTGGAGGAATTGACAGCGCTCGCGCCGGAGCACGTTTCGGTGTATCTGCTGGAAGTTGATGAGGGAAGCCGGCTGGGGAAGGAGTTGCTGGCGGGGGGAGCGCGGTACAACGCGGGAGCGGTACCGAGCGAAGATGAAATGGCGGAGTTTTATGAGATGGCACAAGCAGCGTTGCGAGCAGTGGGATATCACCACTATGAGATTTCGAATTGGGCGAAGCCGGGATTCGAATCGAAGCACAACGTGAAATACTGGAGACGCGAGCCGTATCTGGGATTTGGTGCGGGAGCACATTCGTTCTCCGGAACGCAACGGTGGGCGAATGCGCATGACGCGGCCGCGTATGTAAGTGCCCTCGAAAGTGGGCGATTGCCGGTGGAACAATTGGAGGCGGTGACGGCGGAAATGGCGCTTGAAGAAGAATTGTTTCTGGGATTGCGGCAGTTGGACGGAATTGATGTGGAGCGGATTGAGAGAGAGTATGGGGTGCCGCTGGCGGGGCGATTCGAACCACTAACTTCGGCGGGATTGGTGGAGCGAGAGGGAAGTGTGGTGCGGCTCGCACAAGAGAAATTGAGCGTTTCGAATGAAGTGTTTGTGGAACTGATGAGATAAAGAAGCAATACAGAGAACGCAAGAGGACTCAGAGGGCACAGAGAAGAGGAGAAAATGAGTTATACGGTGGCGAAAGGGAATCAGCGAGCGGATCCAGATGAGTTGGAAGAGATGCGCATGCCTCTGGAGGGCGTGGTCGATCTACGGAGCGACACGGTGACGCGGCCAACGGGGGAAATGCGGCGGGCGATGGCGGAAGCCGAGGTGGGCGACGACGTTTACGGGGAAGATCCCACAGTCAACCATCTGGAGAAGCGCGCAGCCGAGCTCTTTGGAAAGGAAGCGGCGCTGTTCGTTCCGACAGGATGCATGGGCAACCTCATTTCCATCAAAACCTGGACGCATCATGGCAACGAGGTGATTTGCGAGGAGCGCAGCCACGTGAATCTATACGAACTGGCATCCATGTCGGCGATTGCCGGGTGCATGCCGCGAGTGGCGCGCGGGGAAGACGGGATTCTGACTTGGAAGGAGATTGAGGCGGTCATCCGGCCGAAGATTTATTACGATTCGCAGACGGCGCTGATCTGCCTGGAAAATACAAACAATATGGCAGGCGGCACCGTCTATCCAACCGAGCGCGTGGATGAGATTTGCGAGCACGCGCATGCGGCCGGCTTGAAGGTGCACCTGGATGGAGCGCGGATCTTCAATGCGGCTGCGACGCTGGGAGAAAACGTCGCGCCGATGACCAAGGGAGCAGATTCGGTGATGTTCTGCTTGTCCAAGGGGTTAGGCGCTCCCGTGGGGTCGATGATGGTGGGCACGAAGGCGTTCATGGAGAAGGCGCGAATCTACCGGAAGATGTTCGGCGGGGGCATGCGGCAGGCAGGAGTGATAGCGGCAGCGGGGTTAATTGCATTGGAGAAGTCGCCCGGGCGGCTGCATATCGATCATGAAAACGCGAAGCGGCTGGCGGAAGGCATTGCGGAGATTCCGGGGTTGCGAATCGATCCGAAGAAGGTGAGGTCGAACATTGTGATTTTTGATTGTTCAAGAGCCGGGATGACGGCGGTGGAACTTTGCGACGCGGTGCACGTGCACGGCGTGTGGGCGCAAGACACGGCGCTTTACTCCGTGCGCCTTGTAACGCATTGCGACGTGGACCGGGCGGGATGTGAAAAAGCGCTAGCGGTGCTCAAGGAAGTGGTGACCAAGGCACAAAAGGCGGGAGCATGAAAAGGAATGGCATGAGTCCTCAGATTCTTTTTGTCTGTGCATTTACGTGCTTGTTTTTTGTTCGGATTGCAGGCGCTCAAAAGCCGCCGGCAGCGAACGACGGCGCAAAGAAAGCGGCACCGACGGCTGCGGAAGCGCAGAAATTTATCGAGGACGCGGAGAAACAGCTTTTTGACCTGAGCGTAAAGGCTTCGCGAGCAGGGTGGGTACAGGAAAACTTCATTACCGACGATACGGAGCAGATTGCCGCGGAAGCAGGCGAGGTGGTGAATACGGCGAGCACGAAGTACGCGAAAGAGGCGCACCGATTCGACGGGCTGAAGTTGCCGACGGAACTTGGGCGAAAACGGCTGCTGCTGGAATTGGCGGCGGGATTTCCCGCACCGGATGATCCCAAGGCACAAAAGGAGCTGGCGCAGATATTGGCGTCCCTGGACGGGGACTACGGCAAAGGAAAGTGGTGTCCAGAAGGAGAGAAGGGAAAATGTCTGGACGTGACGGCAGTGGAGAAACTCATGGCCGAGAGCCGCGATCCGGAGGAGTTGAAACGCGCATGGATTGGCTGGCATGCCATTGGCGCGCCGATGCGGCAGCGCTACACGAGGATGGTGGAACTGGGAAACGCGGGTGCGCGCGAGTTGGGATATACGGACGTGGGAGCGCTGTGGCGTTCGAATTACGATATGCCGCCGGATGAGTTTGCGAAGGAGGAGGATCGGCTGTGGGAGCAGTTGAAGCCGTTGTATCTATCGCTGCATGCCTATGTGCGCGGGCAGTTGCGGAAAAAATACGGAAGCGCACTGGTTCCAGAGAGCGGGCCGATACCCGCGCACTTGTTGGGCAACATCTGGAGCCAGGAGTGGAACAACGTCTATGCACTGATGGATTCGCCGAAACCGCCGCAGAGCTACGATTTGACGACGATTCTGCAGGAACGGAAGACCGACGCGCGGGGCATGGTGAAATACGGCGAAAATTTCTTCGTGTCATTGGGATTTGCGCCCCTGCCGAAGACGTTTTGGGAACGATCGCTCTTCACCAAGCCAGCGGATCGGGACGTGGTCTGCCACGCGAGCGCGTGGGACGTGGATTCGAAAGAGGACCTGCGCATCAAGATGTGCATTCAGACCCGGGAAGAGGACTTTCGGACCATCCACCACGAACTAGGGCACAATTTTTATCAGCGCGCGTACATGACACAGCCGCCGCTTTTCCAGGGCAGCGCAAATGACGGGTTTCACGAAGCGGTGGGAGACACGATTGCGCTTTCGGTCACGCCCGAATATCTGAAAAAGATTGAGCTGATTGACGCGGTGCCGCCCGCGACGGGAGACATTGATTATCTGTTGCAGCAGGCCCTGGAGAAGGTGGCCTTCCTGCCATTCGGACTGCTCGTGGATAAGTGGCGCTGGGAAGTCTTCGCGGGCCAGGTAAAGCCTGAGGCATACACCAAAGAGTGGTGGGAGCTGCGGAGGAAATATCAGGGAATCGCGCCGCCGGTGGAAAGGACGGAAGCGGATTTTGATCCGGGTGCGAAATATCACGTGCCGGGAAATGTTCCTTATGCGCGGTATTTCCTGGCGCGCATTTTGCAATTCCAGTTTCATCGTGCGCTTTGCCGGCAGGCCGGAATTCATGGGCCATTGCATCGCTGCTCGATTTACGGGAACAAGGCGGCGGGAGATAGCTTGAACAAGATGCTGTCGCTGGGGCAAAGCAAGCCGTGGCCGGAGGCGCTGGAAGTGTTGACGGGGGACAAGCAGATGGATGCCACGGCGCTGGCGGACTATTTTGCCCCGCTGAAGGTCTGGCTTGACGAACAAAACAAAGCGAATCATTACCCGGTGGGGTGGTAGCCGCAATCGTGTAAAATTAAAGCATAAGAGAAACTTTGGTTGGCCATAGCCAAAGTCCATAGGCTACTGAGGACACCGTGGAATTCAACTTTACCGAAGAACAGCAACAACTGCGCCGGAGCGTGTGCGAATTTGCGGAAGGGGAGATAGCGCCGCACGTGATGGAGTGGGACGAGGCTTCCCATTTCCCCATGGAGATCATGCCCAAGCTGGCGGAGATGGGGCTTCTGGGCGTTATTTTTCCGGAACAATATGGTGGCGCGGGGCTGGGGTACATCGAATACGCCCTGGCGATTGAAGAACTGGCACGAGTCGATGGTTCGGTGGGCTTAATCGTCGCGGCGCACAATTCGCTGTGTTCCAATCACATTTTTAAGTTTGGTACGGAAGCGCAGAAAAAGAAGTTTCTTGTGCCGTTGGCTTCGGGGAAGGCCATTGGCGCGTGGTCGTTGACGGAGCCGGAGGCTGGGTCGGACGCGGGCGGTACGCGAACGACGGCGGTGCGCAATGGGAAGCAGTGGGTGCTCAATGGCTCGAAGACCTTCACCACGAACGGGCGTTACGCCGATTATTGCGTGGCGATGGCGGTGACGGACAGATCGAAAGGATCGCATGGGATCAGCGCGTTCATCCTGGAAAAAGGGGTGCCGGGATTTAAACCAGGGAAGAAAGAAAACAAGCTGGGGATGCGGGCAAGCGATACGTCGGAAGTGATTTTCAGCGATTGCCGGGTGCCAGAGGAGAATTTGCTGGGGCCAGAAGGTGAAGGGTTCACAGGAAGCTTGAAGATTTTGGATGGTGGGCGAATTTCAATCGCCGCGCTGGCCCTGGGGATGGCGCAGGGCGCGCTGGAAGCGGCGACGAAGTACGCCAAGCAGCGGAAACAGTTTGGGCAGGCGATCAGCGAGTTTCAAGCCGTGCAATTCAAGCTGGCGGACATGGCCACGCAGGTGGAAGCGGCGCGGCTGCTGGTGTATCAGGCGGCGTGGCTGGCGGACAAAAATAATGTGCGCTTCACGCGGGAATCGAGCATGGCGAAGCTGTTCGCCAGCGAAGTGGCAGTGCGCGTGGCGAATGAATGCGTGCAGATTCACGGCGGGTACGGATTCATCAAGGATTACCCCGCGGAGAAATATTATCGCGACGTGAAGCTCTGCACGATTGGGGAAGGCACCAGCGAAATCCAGAGGCTCGTCATTGCGCGGCAATTGCTTGGTAAGAAATAATAGGCGTGTGCATTCCGGCTCCCCGAAAAGCTCCACAGGAAAAGCATGACCGTGCCCCTTGTGGCCACTGAGAAATGGGCCGAGCAAGTGCGCGCAGGCGACGTGCGCGCGGTGTCGCGGGCCATCACCGCAATTGAGAATCATGCGCCCGAAGCGGAAGAGTTGCTGCGCCTGCTGTTTCCACATACCGGCCATGCGTATTTGACGGGAGTGACTGGCGCGCCCGGGACAGGGAAGAGCACGTTAGTGGACCGCCTGGCGGCCTTTCACCGCAAGAATCAGGAACAAGTCGGCGTTATCGCCGTGGATCCGACGAGCCCGTATTCGGGCGGGGCGATTCTGGGCGATCGGATTCGCATGCAAGGGCACGCGGGGGATGCAGGCACGTTTATCCGCTCGATGGCCACGCGTGGATTTTTGGGCGGACTGGCACGCGCGACGGCAGAGGTGGCTCTGCTGCTGGATGCCGCGGGGAAAAAGCATGTGTTAATCGAGACAGTCGGCGTCGGGCAGGATGAGATTGAGATCGTCCGGCTAGCGGATTGCGTGCTGGTGGTGATGGTGCCCGGCCTCGGTGACGATATCCAGAACATGAAGGCCGGGTTAATGGAGATTGGAGACATTTTTGTGTTGAACAAAGCGGACCGCGAAGGCGCGGATCGCCTCGAGCAGCAATTGCTGGCGATGCTTTCGTTGGTGATGCCACGCGACGGCTGGCATCCGACCGTGGTGCGGACGGTGGCGACGGAGAACAAAGGAATCGAGGAGCTTACTGCCGCGATCGGGAAATTCCGAAAACATTTTGAGGCGAGCGGTGAACGGCAGCGAAAGCATGTCGAGCATTGGAAAAACCGCCTGGTTGAGTTGCTGGAATCGCGGTTACTGGAGCGCGCCCTCGGCGGCGCGGGTGGTGAAGCGCGCTTGGCCGAATTAGCGGGGGAAGTAGCGGATCGAAAGAAGGATCCGTTTACCGCGGTGAACGAGATCCTAAAGCGCAGCGGACTCGAGCGTTAGGAGAAAAGAATGGGGGCAAAGAAGCCAGCGAAGCGAAAAGGCAAAGAAAAAGCAGCACAGGCCGCCATCGGCATCATCGGCGGAAGCGGTCTCTATACGATGAGCGGCTTGACGGACACGCGTGAAATTCGAGTAAAGACGCCGTTTGGGGACCCATCGGACGCTTTCGTACTCGGCATGCTGGAAGGGAAGCGCGTTGCGTTTCTGGCAAGGCATAGGCGCGGACACCGCATTTTGCCGAGTGAGATCAATTACCGTGCGAACATCTATGCGATGAAATTGCTCGGCGTGGAGCGCGTTATTTCCGTAAGCGCGGTAGGCTCGTTGAAAGAGGATCTTCGTCCGGGAGAATTTCTTGTGCCGGACCAGTTTTTCGACCGCACCAAGAACCGGGCTGCGACATTTTTCGGGGACGGAATCGTGGCCCATGTGGCGTTTGCGCATCCCACGTGTGGCCAGCTATCGGGCGTTCTGGCGGATGCCTGCGTACACGAAGCCGTGAAGGTGCATCGCCGCGGAACGTATGTCTGCATCGAAGGGCCACAGTTTTCGACGCTGGCGGAGGCGGATGTAAATCGCCAATTGCGATTCGACGTGATTGGGATGACCAACGTCACGGAAGCTAAACTGGCACGCGAGGCGGAACTTTGCTACGCGACGATCGCCATGATCACCGATTACGACTGCTGGCACCCGGACCACGAATCGGTGACCGCGGCGCAGATCATCGCGACGCTGAACCAGAATGCGGAGAACGCCCAAAAGATATTGCGCACTGCGGTGCGTGAGCTGCCCCCCGGCCGTTCGTGCAAGTGCGCATCGGCATTGCAGCACTCCTTGGTTACGGATTTAAAGATCGTCCCGAAAGCAACCAAGAAACGGTTGGCTGCAATCCTTGCGAAATATATCTCTTAGGAGAAAATATTGTCCTTATTGGTCGTTGGATCCGTTGCGTTCGATGCCCTCGAAAGCCCTTATGGGAAAGTGGAGCGCGCATTAGGCGGTGCGGCAACTTATTTTGCCGTAGCCGCCAGTTTTTTTACGCACGTGAACCTCGTGGGGATCGTCGGAGAAGACTTCACGGAAGTGGACGCCCAGATTTTTCACGGGCGAACCATTGACATCGATGGCCTGGAGCGCGCCACCGGCAAAACTTTTTTCTGGGCCGGGCGCTACTCGCAAAACCTGAACGAGCGCGTGACGTTGGCAACGGAGCTGAACGTCTTCGCGGAGTTCAAGCCGCGCCTTCCTGAAAAATACCGCGACTCCGAATACGTGTTTCTGGCCAATATCGCGCCGGACCTGCAGCGGGACGTGCTGCACCAGGTCAAGAAAAGGCCGAAGCTGGCAGCGCTCGACACCATGAATTACTGGATTGAACGGACCAACGCGGAGCTGCGCGAGACGCTGAAACACGTCGACATTTTAATGATCAACGATTCGGAAACGCGCGAGCTTTCGAATGAACATAACCTGCTGCGCGCGGCCAAGCAGATTTTCAAGATGGGCCCGACGACGCTGGTGGTCAAGCGCGGGGAATACGGGGCCATGATGGTGGACAAGCGGGGAGTATTTTGCGTGCCGGCATTTCCACTCGAAGAGCCCCACGATCCCACGGGGGCGGGCGACAGTTTTGCCGGGGGCTTCATGGGGTACCTCGCGGGCAGCAAGGATCGAAGCGATGCTTCGTTGCGGCGCGCCATGGTCTACGGTTCGTTGCTGGGGAGTTTTGCAGTCGAGAGATTCGGATTGGAGCGGCTGCGGCACTTGAAGCTCAAAGAGATACACGCCAGAGCACGGCATTTTTCGAAATTGACGCAATTCAAATTGTAAATGGGTAGAATCACGCACAGGCGGGCAATGGGACGCTGGAGCTATGCTCTCTCTCCATGAAATATTCTTGCGCTTGACGGTAGCGGCGGCGCTGGGCGCGGTCATCGGCGTTGAACGCGATCTGCGGCGGCGCCCAGCCGGCATCCGTACAAGCCTCTTTGTCTGCCTGGCGACGGCGTTGTTCACTATTCTTTCAGGAGAGATCGCGCGTCGATTGGGAGACACGGGGAGCACACGAATCGCTTCGAATATTGTGCAGGGCATCGGTTTTCTCGGCGCGGGAGCAATTCTGCGGGAGGCCGGCGGCAGGGTTGGGATGACCACGGCAGCGACAATATTTGTGGAAGCGGCGATCGGCATGGCCGCCGGCGGAGGGCTTTACGCGGTTGCCACCTATTCGACGGCACTGGTGCTTTTTGGACTCGTCTGCCTGGGATGGTTTGCACAGCGTTTTAATCTGAAATACCGGCGCATGGTTTTTCGGATCACCACGAGCCAGGCGGAAAGCGTTGCTACGGAAGTGCAACGGTTGATGGCGGGCATGAAGGTGCCCATGCAACACTTTCGCGTCTCCATGGCGGGTGGAAGTTCGATTGTTGAGTTCGAATCGGACGTGAGCCACGGCCAGCAGGAGAAAATTGTCACACAGCTCAATCGCCAGGGCGTGATCACGGAAGTAATGCCCCTTGAGGGTTATCACGAATGATCGGAAGCAACGGAACTCCAAGAAAACCGAAATCGCTAGCCGGAGGATCAAGGCTGGGAGTGTTTGCTCCAGCGTCACCGGCGGACTCCGTCGAAATGATCGCTGGGCTTGCGGAATTGAGGAGGCAAGGCTTCGAAGTAGTTGCCAATCAAGATAGCAAAGCAGAGGGTTATTTCTCGGGGCCGGCGCTGGACCGTATGAACGGGTTTCTGACCGGCATCAATTCAGAACAAATTGACGGGTTGATGGCGCTTCGAGGAGGCTACGGGTCCAATTATTTGTTGGAATTCGAGTTGGAAAAGAATCTCGGCAAGCTTAAAAGCGTGATTGGCTTCAGCGATCTTACGACTCTGCAGATCTATCTTTGGCAAACATGCGGCTGGGTGACGTTCTACGGGCCCATGGTGGCGGCCGGAATCAACGCGGGTGCCGGCGCGTCGAAGGGCTACGACGAAAGCTCTTTCCTGCAGGCGATTGGGAAAACGGAAGGCGGCTGGAAGTTGCGGTTGAAAGGGGAGCCGGTGCTGACCGGTCAAGCGATGGGAAAAGTCTTAGGTGGGTGCATGACGCTGGTGGAGGCCACGATTGGGACACGGTGGGAATTGGACACGACCGACTCGATTCTGATTCTTGAAGACCGCGCCATGAAACCGTATCAGGTCGACCGCGTGCTGATGCACTTGAAACATGCCGGAAAATTGGGGGGCGTGCGCGGAATCGTTTTGGGAGAATTTCCGGAGAGTTCGCCGGCCGTCGCCGGAGCGCCAGGCGTGAAAGAGGTTTGTGCCCGGATTCTCCGGCCGCTGGGAATTCCCATTGTGTTTGGTGCACCCGTGGGACATACGGCGCGGCCCATGCTGACCATCCCGTTGGGAATCAAAGCGCGCCTGGATGCAGAAGGAGAAGGCAGTTTGGAGTTTCTTGAACCGGCGGTGGTGGCTTGAGCGAAGCGAAACATGTGCACGTAATTGGAATTGGCGGTTCGGCTATGGCGCCGCTGGCGGGGATGCTGCGCGAACATGGCTTTCGCGTGACCGGGTCCGACTCCGGCGTTTATCCCCCGGCGTCAACGCTGCTGGAAAGCCTGAGGATCGCGTACTACAACACGTTCGATGCGGCTCATTTGCAGTCGCCGCCTCATCTAGCAGTCATCGGAAACGTTATCGCGCGAGGAAATCCGGAGCTGGAAGAAGTTTTGGACCGAAGAATTCCGTATCGGTCGCTGCCAGAAATGCTGGAAGAAGTTTTTCTGCCGGGCAAGCACTCGATTGTCGTCAGCGGAACGCACGGGAAAACGACCACCACGGCGATGCTGGCGTGGATATTCCAAACCGCAGGAAAACGGCCGAATTTTCTGGTGGGTGGCGTTGCTGAAAATTTCGGCAAAAGCTACGGGCTTGGCGGCGGAGAAGAGTTCATCCTGGAAGGGGATGAGTACGAGACGGCGTTCTGGGACCGGGGGCCTAAATTCTTTCATTATCACCCCGACGATTTGATCGTAACCTCGCTCGAGTACGACCATGCAGATATTTATCCGGACTTTGAAACCTATCAACTGGCGTTTCGTAGGCTGGTGAATCTCGTGCCACGCCGCGGGCGGGTCGTGATTTGGGGCGACACGGAGGAATCGGGGCCAGCACTGCGGCGAGCCGCCGAAAAAGCTTTCTGTCCCGTCGAGACATACGGCTTCGGTTCCGGGAATGATTGGGTCGCGAAAGAATTTGCAGTGCAAGGCGACGTGATGCGATTCCGAGTCGAGCACCGAGGGGCACTGTCTGGAGAGTTTTCGCTGACCGCGACGGGAAAGCACAACGCCATGAACGCGATGGCGGCGATGGCCGTTGCGCAGGGGCGGGGAATCAGCGCACCGCTTATCGCCAAAGCGCTTTCGACGTTTCGCAGTGTCAAGCGGCGAATGGACGTGAAAGGAGAAGTGGGCGGCGTCTTGGTCGTCGACGATTTTGCGCACCACCCCACGGCGGTAAAGGCCACCATCGAAGCGGCACGGGCGCGTTGGCCCGGACGCAGGTTGTGGGCCATCTTGGAGCCGCGTTCCAATTCCATGCGCCGCAAAGTATTCCAGGAAGCGTTGCCGAAGGCGCTCGCGCTTGGCGATCGCGTCATTCTCGGCGGGGTCTACCGCGCACAACAATTGGGCGATGAAAACCGGTTGGATCCCGAGTCCGTCGCGGCGGGTGTGCGCGCGCTGGGGACGGATGCGCACGTAATTTCAGGTGCGGACGCCATCGCGGCGCATTTGGCGGCAGAGGCAAGAGCCGGCGATCTCTTGTTAATCATGTCGAACGGGAGTTTCGACGGCTTGTGCGAGAAGCTGCTGAAGAAACTGAGCACGCCCGCGCAAGTCTCCAGTGAGGCCAAAGCCCGGTGACTCATCTCCTTGGTTGGAAACGCTTGCTGAAACCTCTGCTCTTCCATTTCTTTGCGCTGCTGGTGTTCGGCGTTTCCTGCAACGCCACGATTAACTACAGCGTTTCGCTGGAACATCCCGAGCGGCACCTGTTTCACCTGACCATGACCATTCCCAATGTTTCGGGAGAAGTCACGGTTCAAATGGCCGCGTGGAATGCCCTCTACCAGATTCGCGATTTCAGCGCGCACGTCCAGCAGGTGGAAGCCTTCGTAGGAGCAGAAAAAGCAGCCATCGAAAAGTTGGACAAGCAGACGTGGCGCATTCGGGGAACGGGAACGATTCAGCTTCGTTATGCGACGTATTGGGACGAACCCGGACCGTTCGGCACGCAGCTCAATTCCGAGCATGCGTTCATCAACCCCGCCATGATTTTGATGTATGTGCCGGACCGGCGTTCCGAGGACGTGCGCGTCGCCATGCCGGACGTTCCGCTGGAGTGGCAGGCCGCTGGCCCTTCGCTTGTGTCGTTGGAACAAATAAGCAGGGCTCGCCAGTTTGTCTTCAGCGCCTCGAGCTACGATGCGATAGCTGACGCGCCCGTCGAAGCTGGGAAATTTGAAGAGTTTCAGATTACGGGAATCACTCCGCCGATCACGGTCGTGGTTCACGGGGAAAACTGGAAGCGGAAACGCGCGGAAGAGGACCTGAAACGGATTTGCGAGTACGAAATAAAACTCATGGAAGGCGCGCCATTTGAACGCTACACGTTCATCCTCCACATTGGAAAAGGCGCGGGTGGTGGAGGGATGGAACACGCAAACTCCACCGCGATTGGCGTGCCTTCGGACGAGTTTATGGCGGGCGTGGCGGCGCATGAATTTTTTCATTTGTGGAATGTGAAACGCATCCGACCCGCGACGCTGGAACCGGTGGACTACACGAAAGAGCAATACACGCGAGCGCTGTGGTTTGCTGAAGGCGTGACGAACACGTACGGCGCCTACGCGCTGGTGCGCAGCGGAATCTGGAGCAAAGAACGGTTTTACGTGGACCTCGGGGAGGCGATCACTGAACTGGAACAGCACCCGGCCAATCGCTGGCAGAGCCCCGAGCAGTCGAGTCTCGATGCCTGGCTGGAAAAATACCCGCTCTACAATGAGCCGGAATTCAGCGTTTCGTATTACGCCAAGGGGCAGGTGCTGGGCGATTTGCTGGACATGGTGATCCGCGACCGCACGGATAACGCGAAGAGTCTGGATGATGTCCTTCGCGCGATGAACAACGATTTTGCCAAACAAGGGAAAACCTATCGCGAAAGTCTGGATGTGCGCCTCACCGCGGAGAAAGTCGCGGGCGGGTCGTTCGAGGAGTTTTTTCAGAAATATGTGTCGGGCACCGAGCCCCTCCCGTATCACGACGTCCTGGGGCTTGCGGGGCTGGAACTGCGAAAGGCGGAGCGGCGTCTGGCAACGCTGGGCTTTACGGCCGAGCGCAATGCGAGTGGCGCGCTCGTCGTGAAGACCGTGGATGCCGAGGGGCCAGCGGCGAAGGCGGGGTTGCGCGTAGGAGACATAATCATTGGCTGGAACGGCGGAGAGGTGCCACGAAGGCTGGAACGATGGCTCAGCGGGCAAAAGCCAGGCGACCTCCTGAAACTGCGGATTCGCCGGGAGGAAAAAGAAATCTCGCTCGAGTTGCGGCTCGGAGAGATTAAGGAGACGGTTTACGTGGTGGCGGAAGATGCGCACGCGAGCGAAAAAGCGCGGAACATCCGGGAGGGTTTGCTGCGAGGCGAGACGGCCGCCGTGCTTCACCACTAGATGGAGAGGCACCCAGGAACCGCTTGACCCGCGGCGAGGGATTCGAGAGAGTCTGCCTGCTCATGATCCGTACCCTATTCATCGTCGGTTTTTTGTCCCTCTACATCTTGGTGGTTGGGCTGCCGCTGGTCATTTACACGCTGATTACGAAAGATCCCGATCCGCTCTACTGGGCCGGACTCAAAGGAGTGCTGTTTTTCGTCCGGGCGGTTGGCGTGCGCCTTCGTGTGAAGGGCATCGAGCGCATCCCGCCGGGTGTTTGCCTTTTTGCGGCGAATCATACGAGTTCCGCGGACGCGCCCGCGATTGTCGGCGCCATTCCGCGCCGGGTTGCCGTCCTTCTGAAAGCTTCGCTCTTCCGATGGCCGATTGTGGGGCAGGCGTTCCGGTCGGCCCATTTCATCCCGGTCAACCGCGGGGCACGCGACTCGGCCATTGCGAGTGTGGAGAAAGCCACCGAAGCGATGAAAGCGGGGCAGTCCTTCTTGATTTATCCCGAGGGAACGCGCAGCCCGGACGGGCGTCTCCAGGAATTCAAGAAAGGCGCGGTAGTAATGGCGATCAGAGCGGGTGTGCCGATTGTGCCGATGGTGTGTTCAGGGGCTCACCGCGTGATGGAAAAGCGCTCCCTGGTGATTCATCCGGGAGAGATTGTGGTCGAGTTTCTGGAGCCCATCGACGCTTCCCAATACTCTTTCGAGGAGCGCGATGTCTTGAACCAGAAAGTGCACGACGCGATGGCGACAGCTCTGCCCTCGGACCAGCAGCCGGCACCCTCTGTGTAGGGGCACGACATGTCGTGCCCGTCCCCCCGCTGTAGTGGCGGGTCTTTTAGACCGCGGGCCTTTCCGCTCCCCCCGTTTGCGCCCTCCCCTCCCCGACTGTCATCCCGAACCCGGTCGTCTGCCTTTGGCGAACGGCGGTGAGGGATCTGCTTTTTCCCTCTCTCTCATGTAGCGCCGCGCTTCAGCGCGGCATCTCTCATTTGCTCGTAGGGGCACGATACATCGTACCCTCCCCTGTGGCACAGCCATTCCTGGCTGTGCGCTTTGTCCGCCTTCTCCGTGTAGGGGCACGACATGTCGTGCCCGTTCCCTGAAATTTTCTGACAGCCTCCGCCGTAGTTCAGGCTAACCCCTCCCAAGGAGGACAACATGAGTTCCACCAAGAACCCCGGCAGATTCGCAGGCTTGCTGTATCTACTCGCGTCAATAGTCGGCTTCTTCGCCATGGCCTATGTTCCCAGCAAGCTGATCGTCCACGGAAACGCAGCGGCGACGGCCAACAACATCGCGGCCTCCGAGACGCTCTTTCGCCTCGGCATCGCCGCCCAACTCATCGGCATGGCCGGTTTTATCTTCGTAGCCCTGGCTTTGTTCGATCTGCTCAAAGGGGTCAACCGGCGGCACGCCTCGCTCATGGTGACATTGATTGTGGTCTCCATCCCCATAGCCTTTCTGAATGAGCTGAACTCCATCGCTGCCCTCGTCCTCGTGCGCGGGACTGATTTCCTATCCATATTCGAAAAGCCTCAGCGGGATGCTCTGGCGATGCTGTTCCTCAATCTGCATCATCACGGATTTGTGGTCGCCGAAATATTTTGGGGTCTGTGGCTCTTTCCGCTCGCGCTGCTGGTGTACCGGTCGCGATTCCTGCCGCGGTTTCTGGGCGTCTGGCTCGCCCTCGCCGGCTTCGCCTGGGTGATCCTGAGCCTTACGGGCATACTGTTGCCGCAAGTTCAGGACAAGGTGGATACCTACTCTCAGCCCGCCTTCTTCGGGGAGATTGCGTTCATGTTTTGGCTCTTGATCAAGGGCGCCAAGCCGCCAGCGC
>Ga0209802_1001578_pt1 | contig 16733 bp, 16 predicted proteins | sample GraSoiAngelo_129_FD_185886 | JGI IMG/M metagenome (GOLD analysis project Ga0209802, IMG submission 185886) | Grasslands soil microbial communities from the Angelo Coastal Reserve, California, USA - 14_0927_12_40cm (SPAdes) (version 2) | ecosystem: Environmental > Terrestrial > Soil > Grasslands ... | reverse complement strand
TGTCGTTGACCGCCTGGTCGGGCTGGAACGTCGCAGTTGCAGTCGCGTCGTTCGGTTTTCTGTTCGCGATCTTGTGGCTGTACGCGGAGCGCCCCGCTTCGCTCAGGACGAAACTGAAAGAACGACTTTCCCGAATTGCTCGGCGGCGTCGAGCCGCGTGAGCGCCGCCTGCACCTCATCGAGCGGATAGACCGAGTCGACCACCGGGCGCAGCCCGCGATCGATCGCCTTCAGCAGAGCCTCGAACTCCGATGCATTTCCCATCGTCGACCCCAGCAGGCCGGCATGCCGGAAGAACAGGCGCGGCATGGTGATCTCAGCCTTCACGCCCGACGTCGACCCGCACGTGACGATGCGCCCGCCCATCGCGAGCGAACGCATCGATTCCTCGAGCGTCGCCGGACCGACGTGCTCGAACACGACGTCGACGCCGTCGCCGGTCGCCTCGCGAACCGCCTTGCTGAAACCCCCGGAGTCGAAAGCCAGGTCGGCGCCGAGCTCCAACGCGCGCTTCCTCTTGGCTTCTGAGCGGCTGGTTGCCAGGACTCGCGCGCCGATGTGTTTCGCGATCTGAATCGCTGCCACGGCGACGCCCGCGCCTGCTCCGATCACGAGGACGGTCTCGTCGGCCCGCAGCTGGGCACGCGTTGTCAGCATCCGCCACGCCGTGAGGAAGGTCAGCGGAAAGGCGGCGGCTTCCTCCCAGGTGAGCGCCGCCGGCTTGCGAAAGACATTGCGTGCATCGATGTGGATGAGCTCGCACGCCGCGCCGTCCGAGTGCTCGCCAAGCACGCCGAAATGCGGGCAGCGCACGTTCTCGCCGGCGCGGCACCATTCGCATTCCCAGTCACACAAGGTCGGGAAGAGGACGACCTCGTCCCCCGGTTTCCAGGCGGGGTCGCCCGATTCGTGCACGACGCCGGCACCATCCCCGGCGATCACTCGTGGCGGCGGGATGCGCTGCGCACCGTGCGCGAGCCACAGATCCAGGTGGTTGAGCGATGCCGCGCGGATCTCTACGGCGACGGACCCTGGCCAAGAGTGAGTTCGAGGTCTTTCTCGGACCCTGACCCCCGAGGGTCCGGTTGGTTCCTCGTACACGGCCACCTTGCCCTGGCTCAGGACGCTCACATCGACAGACTCGTGGGCCACGATTTGCGAAACTTAACCAATCCGCGGCCCGTTGTATGGCGCGCGGACCCAGTCTTGAACCTGATGCGCATCCGCCATCTGATCCCATTCGCCGCCGTGGCGTTCCTGCTGTTGCAGAGCGCACCGGCCCAGGCGTCGCAGGCGCTGCCGCCTGGACAGAAGCACGATCGCTACGTGCGCTGGTTCTATCCCAGCCAGACGGCTTACGGGCCGTTCGAGGATGGAGCCGGCAACACGAGCTCGAAGCCGGCATCGGGCGCCTTTCTCACGCTGCCGTTCATGGGGCCTCACATCGTCACATCGCTGTTCGACCACTGCTTCCCGGACTACGGGACCAACGGCCGCGTCTGCCGCTACGACGGCGTAGAGGCGACGAGCCAGGTGGGCGGGCCCGACCCAAGCTTCAGCGAGGGGTACGCACAGACGCCGGGCGGCCACGACTACCTCTACTACGACGGCCATGACGGCTACGACTACGGGCTGACCTACGAGCCGGTCGCCGCCGCCGCCCCCGGGACCGTCATGTACGCGAACTGGCTCGACCCCAACTGCCACGAGTGCTTGAGCGGCATGACGATCGAGATCAACCACGGCAACGGGCTGCTCACGTTTTACGGCCACCTCTCTCGCATCGACGTCGCCAAGGGCCAGTACGTCCGTCGTGGACAGGTGATTGGCATTTCCGGAATGACCGGTACCGCCACCGGCCCGCACCTGCATTTCGGGGTGTACTACGTCCACCGCAGCCAGACGCCGGTCGATCCCTATGGCTGGTCTGGGTCGTCCCCAGACCCGTGGCCGTGGGATCTCGGCGACCTCTGGCTCACAGGTTCGCCGCGATACGCCGATGTGGCGCTGCCGGCGGTCACCGTCACGGCGACGCAGGATGCGAGCGATCCCAACTCGATCGACGTCTCATGGTCGAGCCCAGGCGGCGGAACGCACTTCCAGGTCGATGTGGTCATGCAGGACGGCCGGATGAAGCCGTGGTTGGGGGGCGTGGGCGCGGGCTCTGCGGTCTTCAAGGGACGCGCCGACGAGTCCTACTGGTTCTGGGCCTCGGTCACGACGGACCTCGGATGGACTGACGCGGGAGGCTCGACGTCCGTCCAAACGCCACGCCTGAACCATGGACAGGCTGTATAGCAGGGCGCCCCACCGCCGACTCTAGAATCAGTCGGTCTTGATAGCTGAGGCCTTCAAAGGCAAGACCATTCTGGTCACCGGCAGCACCGGTTTCCTGGGCAAGTCGATCGTCGAGAAATGCCTGCGTTCGATTCCCGACGTCGGCCGCATCAACCTCGCCATCCGTTCCAGCGCGCGCCGGCCGGCGTCCGAGCGGCTAGAGCGCGAGGTGCTGTCGAGCCCGGCATTCAAGCGACTCAAGGAGGAATTGGGCGAGGCGCGATTCGCGAAGCTCGCCAAAGAAAAGCTCGCGGTGCTGGAGATCGACCTCGGTCGCGATGGGCTCGCGCTGACCGATCACGGACGCGAGCAGCTGCACTCATGCGACATCGTCATCCACTCCGCGGCCGCGGTCGAATTCGACAACCCGGCTGACCTGTCTGCGCAGACCAACCTTCTCGGTGCGGCTCGCCTGGTCGAAGCGCTGAAGACCTACGGCGCCCACCCGCACCTCGTGCACATCTCAACCGCCTACGTGGGCGGGATGCTCCGCGGTCTCGTGCGCGAGGAGCCACCCCTCGACCCAGGGCTCAACTGGCGACACGAGGCGGCGGTGCTGACCACCCTGCGAGGTCCGGTCGAGGAGGAGTCGAGGCGGCCGGAGGTCTTGAAGAAGCTGCGACGCGAGGCGACATCACGCATGGGGCCCGCAGGGACGCCGGCGGTGGCGCGGGCAACCGAGCGCTTGCGCGAGCGGTGGGTCAAAGACCGCCTGATCGAACGCGGTCGGGTGCACGCGAACTCGATGGGGTTCGCCGACATCTACTCCTTCACGAAGGCGATGGCCGAGCACGCGGTGGTCGAGCTGCACGGCGACATCCCGCTTTCGATCGTCAGGCCGTCGATCATCGAGAGCGCGCTCGATGAACCGTTCCCCGGATGGCTTGAAGGGTTCCGCATGGCGGAGCCACTGATCCTCGCCTTCGGCCGCGGCATCTTGCGCGACTTCTCCGGCCTTCCCGATTCGCTGCTCGACATCATTCCTGCGGACTTCGTCGTCAACACGGTGCTCGCGGTAGCTTCCAACCCGCCGCCCGACTCGAAGCCGCGGATCTATCACGCGGCGTCGGGGAGCCGCAACCCGCTGCGCTTTCGCGAGATGGCAGAAGAGGCGACTCGCTATTACACGAAGCACCCGCTGCGCGACCGTTACGGGCAGGCGATCGGCACGCCCACGTGGACGTATCCGACGCGCGGCGAGCTGGCCGCCAAGGGTGAGGCCGCTCTGCGGTTCGTGAGCGCGGCGCAGTGGGCGGTCGAGCGACTTCCATTGGGGGCGAGCGTCGCGAGCCTGTCGGACGATCTCAATGAAGAGCGCGAACGACTCGAGCGCGGCCTCAACCTAATCCAGCTCTATGGCGTCTACACCGAGGTCGATTGCATTTTCGACACGCGCAACCTGATGTCGGTCTGGGAGCGCGTTCCGGCAGCCGAGCGCAAGACCTTCCCATTCGATGCCGCGCTGTACAAGTGGGAGCACTACTTTCAGGACGTTCATTTCCCAACCGTGGTGCGCATGTCGCGTGCGGAAACGGTTGCCCGCAAGGGGCGCCAGCCGAGCGGCAGCACCGCGCCCAAGCCTGAGACGAGCTCTGTGCGAGCGGCGATCGACAAGCGCACCGGCCGCGGGGACGTGCTCGCTGTTTTCGACGTCGACGGAACTCTGGTCGAGACCAACGTCGTCGAATACTTCCTCTGGATGCGCCTGCGCGCCCAGCCCGTGGACGAGTGGCCGGCCTTCATGGCGCAGATGGCGCGCGAGGCGCCGCGTTGGCTCTATCTGGAGCGGCGCTCGCGGGCCGAGTTCCAGCGCAGCTTCTATCGCGAGTACGACGGCCTGGACTACGAGGTCATGAAACGTCTCGGTCGCGAAGCGCTCAACTCGGTGACGTTGCGGCGCATCTATCCGGAGGGAATGCGCCGGATCCGGGAGCACAAGCGCGCCGGACACCGCGTGCTGCTGCTGACCGGGGCGCTCGACGTGGTCGTCGAGCCTCTCGCCGAGCTGTTGGAGGTCGAGGTCGACTGCGCCCGGCTGCTGGTTCGGGACGGGCGCTTGACCGGCGACCTCGAATCGCCGCCGCCGGCAGGTGAGGCGCGCGGCGTCCTGCTCGAGGAGTACGCCTCTCGCAATTCGTTGGTGCTGGCCGACAGCTTCGCGTACGCGGACTCGCTCTCCGACCTGCCCATGCTCGAGCTGGTGGGTACCCCGGTCGCAGTCAACCCGGACGCGCGCCTTTCGCAGGTGGCGGGGCAGCGCGGATGGCGGGTGGAGCGCTGGCGGATGGCTCCGGGCAACTGGCGCCTGCCCATGCCCGATCCGCGCTCGCCGGAGTATCGGGAGGCGGTCAGACGCTAGCTCTCCAGTACGTAAGAAGTATTCCTTCCTACGCCATCGTCAGGGCAGCGGGTGGCCGGCCGGAGGTGGCCACGAGCGCGCTCTCGATGCTCCACCTCGGCGACGTGGCCGAACCCGAGCTGCCCGCTGCGAACTGGGTGCGCGTGTCGCCCACGCTTTCGGGAATCTGCGGCTCCGACCTCTCCGCGATCGGCGGCCACGCCTCACTTTATCTCGATCCGCTGACCAGCTATCCGTTCGTGCCCGGTCACGAGGTGGTGGGTACCCTCGACGACGGCAGCCGGGTCGTCATCGAGCCCGCGCTCGGATGCAAGGTGCGCGGCATCGATCCGCCCTGCACGCGCTGTGCCGAGGGCCGGCCTGGCCTTTGTTACAACGTGACCGAGGGCCCGATCGAGGTTGGGCTCCAGACGGGCTACTGCGCCGACACCGGAGGAGGGTGGGGTGAGGTGCTGGTCGCGCACCCGAGCCAGCTGCATGCGGTCCCGCAGACCCTCTCCGACGAAGCTGCGGTGCTCATCGAACCATTTGCGTGCTGCGTCCACGCCGCGCTCCGCGGTGCGGCCACCAAGGACGACATCGTCGTCGTCCTGGGCGCGGGCACGATCGGACTGCTGACGGTTGCCGCGATCAAGTTGTTCACGCCACCTAAGCGGCTCATCGCGGTCGCCAAGCATCCAACCCAGCGCGATCTTGCGAAGGACCTCGGAGCCGACCAGGTGATCGACCCGGGCGACGTTTACCAGCGGATCCGTTTCGCGACCCGCGCGCGCCGTCTCGACGGCGTCGACCGCTCGCTGCTGCTGGGTGGCGCGGATGTCACCTTCGAGTGCGTGGGTCGTGCCGGCAGCCTGAGCGACGCCGTTCGATTCACGCGCGAGGGGGGCACTGTCGTCGCCGTCGGGATGCCCGGTGAGGAGAAGGTCGATTGGGCCGCCATATGGCAGCGGGAGCTGACGGTGATGGGCGCCTACGCGTACGGCGCGGAGCCGAAGCGAAAGGGCAAGCGCACGTTCGAGCTGGCAATGGATGCGGCGCCTGACCTGCATCTGGAAAAGCTCACCGGTCCGCTTTTCGGCCTCGGCGAATATCGCGACGCGATCGCGTATGCGATGAGCGCGGGGCGGCTGGGCGCGGTGAAGGTCGCGTTTGACCTGCGACCATTGAGGATCTGATGCCGCGCCCAGGAGCAGTCATCGAGGTCGATCGCAACACTCCGCCGGTGCTGTTTCAGTTCGGTGAGGGCGTGCGCCTCGAGAAGCTGCCCCTCGGTTCCCGGATCGTGTATCCGCCCGACCCGCTGGAGCCGATCGCCCATCCAGAGCGTGCCATCAAGCGAGCGCTCGGCAAGCCGCTCGAGGACGACCCGCTCAAGTCGCTGCTCCGCCGTGGCATGAAGCTCACCATCGCCTTCGACGACCTGTCGCTGCCGCTGCCACCGATGGCCGCGCCGGACGTGCGTCAGCTGGTGATGGAGGAGGTCATCGACATGGCCGCCGAGGCCGGAGTCGAGGACATCCACCTCATCGCGGCGCTCGGCCTGCATCGCCGCATGACAGCGGACGAGATCCGCCACATCGTCGGCGATCGCATCTTCACCACGTTCTGGCCCGACCGCCTCTACCAGCACGATGGCGAGGACCCGGAGGCCAACGTTTACATCGGCAAGACCGCCCAGGGCGAAGAGGTGACGCTGCACAAGCGCGCGGCCGAGTCAGACCTCGTCGTCTACGTGAACCTCACGCTCGTGCCGATGGACGGCGGCCACAAATCGATGGCCACCGGCCTGGCGACGTATCGCGGCATCCGCGCTCATCACAACGTGAAGACCCTCCTCGGCTCGCGCTCGTACATGAACCCGCCCGACTCCGCGCTGCATCACTCATGCATCCGGCAGGGCCAGCTCATCGAAGACACCGTGCGCGTGTTTCACATCGAGACCACGGTCAACAACCACGCCTTTCCGGCGATCGCGAACTTCATGCAAAAGCGCGAGACCGACTGGACCGCACAGGACCAGGCGATGTTCCTGGCCACCAAGCAGCTGACCGATTTCGCACCGCCGGCGGTCAAGCGCAGCTTCTTTCATGCGATGCGGGCCCCTTACGGGCTGACCGGCGTCAACGCGGGCCAGGTCGACGCGGTCCACGACAAGACTCTCGAAGCGGTGCGGAACCAGCTCAGCGTGCGGGTGGAAGGGCAGACCGACATCGTGACCATAGGAGTGCCGTACCTCGGTCCATACAACGTCAACTCGCCGATGAACCCGGTGCTGGTCGTCTGCATGGGCGTCGGCTACCTGTTCAACTTCTATCGCAACAAGCCGGTCCTGAGGAAGGGTGGCGTGCTCATCCTCACGCACCCGTGTCGGTACGAGTTCGATGCGGTGCAGCACCCCAGCTACATCGACTTCTACGACGAGGTTCTGGCCGACACGACGAAGCCACTGGAGATCGAGGCCAAGTACGAGCTGCGGTTCGCGGAGGACCCGTGGTTCCGGCAGCTCTATCGCAAATCACACGCGTACCACGGGGCGCATCCCTTTTATGCGTGGTATTGGGCGGCGCACGCGATGGAGCACGCGGGGGACATCATCGTCGTCGGTGGTGAGCGTGACGTCGTCCATCGCCTGGGCTTCAAATGCGCGACCACGCTCGAGGACGCTTTTGAGATGGCCGAGCAGACCGTCGGGCGCCACCCGAGCGTTACGCATATGCGTATGCCGCCGATCCTTCTCGCCGACGTCGAATGAGCCGCAACGTCCTGGGTTTGTTGGTCGTACTGACCCTCGTGGGCTGCACGACAGCGGCTCATTCGAAGGGCGCCAGCGCCCAGAGCATCGCGCTTCAGCCCGGTGACGTGTCCGGACTGGTGAAATGCGCCGGAAGCGGCGACATCCAGACCGTGATCGGCCGAGCGAAGTCAAGCGACCAGGTCGCGGCTTCCCAATATGCCGCCGAATGGGAGCAGTGGAGGACCCAGGGCGCGACCGAGGCGTACTACGCCGCATACGGACAGACAGCGACTGACTGTGACGCGCTGTCCACAATCGGAACCGGCGCACCTACGGGCGGTCTGATCGCCGGATTGGTCGTCAAGTTCAAAGACCAGGCAATCGCCGCGCGAACCTACCGCGCCGACTCCACGCTGCTCGGCTTCGGCCCCAAGGACATCACGTTCATACAGCTGGTCGGTGGCAGCGTGATGACTGGCTCCGGCACCGGCCTCGGTCCGGAATCGGTGGTCGGCAGCGGCTACGTGAGCGGCGCCACGTACTACTTCGCCTTCTGGCAGAAGAAGGTTGTCGATTCGTTTTTCATCGCTTACGACATGCCATCTGCCGTCGCGGAAGGTGCGACCCACAGAGTGAACCAGAGGATGAACTTGTGACCTGGTACTCGGGAGAGGGTGGGCTCAGCGGGCTCCTCGGAACCGTCGGACGTATCACCGAGGACGTGACGCGAGTGCGGCGCGGTTGGCACTGGGACACGCCCCGCCCGCACAGCTGGCCCGAGCAAGGCGCCGTCGTGCCCGCGCCACCGAGCGACCTCGGCTGGGCGCGGCAGGAGCCGGTGCGCACCCTGCGCTGGCTCATCCAGCACGGCCTGTTGCTCCCCTTCACGGAGGTCATGGCCCATCCCAAAGTCGAGGGACGCGAGTGGGTGCGGGAGCTAGAACGACCGGTGATCTTCGCGGCCAACCACTCGAGCCACGCGGACACCTCGCTCATCCTTCATGCGCTTTCGGACCGCGCGCGGGACCGCACCGTGGTCGCGGCCGCCGCGGATTACTGGTTCAAGCGCCCCCTGCTAGGCAACATCGTGAGCCTGTTCCTGAACACGTTTCCGTTCTCCCGCACCGGCGGCGCCCAAGCTCAGCTCAACGCCTCGAGCCGGCTGCTCAAATCGGGATGGAACCTGGTTCTGTTTCCTGAGGGCAGCCGATCCCCCGACGGCCGCATCCAGGAGTTCAAGCCCGGCGTGGGCCACCTCGCCAACGAAACCGGGACCCCTGTCGTCCCCATGCACATTCGCGGGGCCTACCAGATCATGCCGAGGGGCCAGAAGCTGCCGCTGCCCAGTCCTGCGCGGGTGAGAATTGGAAAGCCGATGTCCCCGGAGCCAAAGGAAGGCTCGCGAGAGTTCACCGCTCGGGTGGAGAAGGCGGTCCGGGCGCTGGCCGCCGAACCCAGACAGCCTGAGATCCAGGGCGGTTGGATCGAGCGCTGGCGAGCGCTGGCGCCGCGAGAGCCCGCGTATCAGGAATGAGACAGGCTAGGGAACCAGCTCGATCCTGAACGCTGGATGGTCGTGCGCGATCCCCTTCAGGTCCGCCTCGGGCGAGTCGGCGCTCACCCCGCCGAAGAAGATGCCAACCTCCGCCTTCCATCTCTTGAGATAGGCGCGGAGGATCGGGATCTTCTGATCGTCCGGGATCTCGTGGGCGCGAAAGCGCTCGATCCGGCTTCCCAGCATGAGCTCACCCTCGCCGGCCTCGCGCAAGTTGCGCACCCACTGCGTGAGGCCGCGCGGCGCGACAAGATATTTCTGCCCCTCGTACGTCAAGAGGTTGACCGGCGCGCTACGCCATTCGCCGGATTTCCGCCCACGCACGCGCAGCACGCGCGAGCCCCACACGCTGATCCCGGCTCGAGTCATCGCCGCAACGGCGGGGTTGAAGATGGTGCTGGTGAACCAGCCGGGCTTGCGGTAGTAGGCCATGGTCACCAATTACGATAGGGCGCAGTGACTTACTCCATCGTCGCGCGCGACAAGCAGACCGGTGAGTTCGGCGTCGCCGTGCAGTCGCACTATTTCCAGGTCAGCCCCGCAGTGCCATGGGCACTGGCCGGCGTTGGTGCGGTGGCGACGCAATCGCAGGTCAACATCAGCTACGGACCCCTTGGCCTCGAGCTGCTGCAGGCAGGCTACACCGCGGAGCAGGCCCTGAAGGCGCTCACCTCCGGCGATCCACAAGCCGACGTGCGGCAGTGCGCCATCGTCGATGCGGCAGGCCTTGCGGCCGCCCATACCGGCACCAAGTGCATACCCGCAGCCGGGCACCGAGCCGGCGACGGGTTCAGCTGCCAGGCCAACCTGATGGAGAAGGACACGGTGTGGGATGCGATGGCCGACGCCTACCTCTCCACCGATGCTCCGCTCGCCGAGCGGATGATGGCCGCGCTCGAGGCCGCCGAGGCTGAGGGCGGCGACATCCGAGGCAAGCAATCCGCGGCGATGGTGGTGGTCGCCGCAACCGGAACCGGTCGCCCCTGGGTGGATCGGCTCATCGACCTGCGGGTCGAAGACGCCCCCGAGCCGCTGCCCGAGCTGCGCCGCCTGCTCCGCATCAAGCGCGCGTACATGGCCATGTCGGACGCGGACCGCATATCGGACTCCGGTGACAAGGCCGCGGCCAACGCGAAGGCTGAAGAGGCGATCAGGATGGCGCCCGAGCTGGTCGAGATCCGGTTCTGGACCGGGCTCGAGATGGCGATCAACGGCGACCTCGATCGTGGCTGCGATCTGATGGCCGGCGTCGTGCGCGACAAGGGCGAACGCTGGGTCGAGACGCTGCGACGGCTGGCCATGGTGGACAGAGTGCCGGCCGATCTCGCCAAGGCCATAGAGGCGCGACTCGCCGCTACAGTCGGCTCCAAGTAGACTTTCACGCGACTTGGGCAAGAACAAGAGTCAGCGCCGCGGTCCGCGCCGCCCGGAGAAAGTGCGCAAACCGGATCGCGACGACGGTGACCAGAAAGAACAGGCGGTCGTGATGGACGCGGTGGTCTCGCAGGCATTGCCGAATGCGATGTTCGAGGTCGAGCTCGAAAACGGACACAAGCTGATCGCATATGCGGCGGGTCGGATGCGCCGCTACTTCATCCGCATTACACCGGGAGATCGGATCCGCGTCGAGCTGTCGCCTTACGACCTCACGCGCGGCCGGATCGTTTACCGCTACCGCGAATAAAGAGGTGCAAGGCCTCCTCGACGCTTTAGGCGCCGCCCGGGTCTTCGATCTCGAACAGCCAAGGTTCGCCGGCGCGCCAACGCACCCGGCTCACGCTCCAGGCTTCAACTACTTCCTGCACCGCCACCACGCGCGCGGCGCACCCGAGGCGAGGACGAGCGCTTCGGGTCTAGTAGTCATGCCCGAGCACTCGGGCACTCACATCGACGCCCTCGCTCACCAGGCCGAGAACATGCTCCTGCACGGCGGAGTCCACGTCGACTCGGGAGTCCAGACATCAGTCGGCTTTCGAATCCATGGCATCGACACACTCGAACCGCTGGTCGGTCGCGGCGTTCTGCTCGACGTCGGTCGCGACCAGCGCTTGCCGCCCGACCACTCGATCACACGACAAGAGCTCGAGCAGGCCGCCAGCGTGAGCGGGGTGGAGGTGCGCGCCGGGGATGTCGTCCTGGTCCGCACCGGCTACGGCGCCCTTTGGGATGACGCTCCCCAGTACTTGCACGCGGCCGGCGTCAGCGCCGGTGGTTCGCGCTGGCTGACGGATCGAGCTGTGCGCGCCGTCGGCGCCGACAACATGGCCTGGGACGTCATCGGGCCGCCGGACCCAGAGCTCGGGGTAACGCTCCCCGGACACATGCTGCTTCTCGTCCGGGCGGGGATCCCGATCATCGAGAACCTCAACCTCGAGGAGCTGGCGGCGGCGCGGGTGTACGAGTTCGCGTTCGTGTGCCTGCCGCTGAAGATGCGGGGCGCCACGGGATCTCCCGTGCGCCCGATCGCGCTGGCCTAGCCCGCTAGCGCATTTCGCGCTTCTTGCCCCAAACGTGCGGAATTACTGGTCTTCATGCGCACGTTTGGATCCAAACGTGCGGAATCCGGTTTCGGGCTAGCGGCGACCCACCGTCTGGAAGCAGTCCAGGCAATAAACCGGTCGCGCCCCGGTGGGCACGAACGGCACCTGCGTCTGCTTCCCGCAGTTGGAGCAGATCACGTCGTGCATCACGCGCGCGCGCCCGTTGCCCTCTGACGAGCGGCGAGCCGCCCGGCACTCCGGACACCGCCGTGGCTCGTTCTGCAGCCCCCGCGACTGATAGAACTCCTGCTCCCCGGCCGTGAAGATGAAATCGCGCCCACAGTCACGGCATTGCAACGTCCTGTCCGAGAAACTCACCGTCTGGCCTCCCCATGAAAGTCGCTCAGAGGCCCGGACGAAGTTGACCGGTCTACCCCCTCTAGCGTTGCGGGGGCGATTTTAACGCGCTTGGCAAAAAAGTGGAGGTGGCGCTTTTTTAGACGGGCACGGCCTCGCGCGACTCCGTCGCGTCATCCTCGGGCACCGGATCGGCGAAGCCGGTACGGCTGGGGGCGCTGCTGAGGGGTACCTCTTTCAGGAAAACGGTCGAGACCAGGGCCACGATCAGGACCAGTCCCGCGAACAGGTAGATGTCGTGCAGGGTGTCAGCCAGGGCGAAGCGGATGGCGTTCGCCACCGATGCCGGCAGCTGAGCGAGTGCGCCAGGCTGCAGGATCGAGTTGGCTCCGCCAGAGGGCAGGTGGCTCAGTACCTGGGGCGGGAGGTGCAGCGCCGCAACTCTCGTGTTGAGGTAGTCCGGCAGGCGGTTGGCAAGGACCGCGCCCAGGATCGAGCTGCCGACAGTGCCGCCCAGGTTGCGCCAGAACTGGATCTGGCTCGATGCGACGCCCATGTGCTTGCGTGGCAATGCGACCTGAACTGCGGTCAGGTACAGCGGGAACGTGACGCCGAGTCCAAGCCCAACCACGATGAGCGCGGCGACGACGCGCCATTCGGCCATGCCCGGTGCGATCAACGAGAGGAGGTACATGCCTCCGATCATGATCACGACGCCGAGGGTGCCGAGGTATCTGTAGTACTTGATCCTGCGCATCACGAACCCGGTCAGCGTGCTGGCGCCCAGCAGGCCGAACATCATCGGAGTGATCAGCGCGCCGGAGTTCGTGGCGCTGATACCGAGCACGCCCTGGAAGACGAGCGGCGTGAAGAGGATCGAGCCGAACATGCCGAACGCGGTCAGGAAGCCGACGATCATCGACACCGTGAAGGTTGGGTTCTTGAATAGCTCGAGGGGCACGATCGGCTGCGCGACCCGGCCCTCGACGAAAACGAACGTGGCCAGCATTGCCGCTGCAAAGGCGAGCAGGCCGACCACCTGAGGCGAGGTCCATGCGTGGTCGCGGGTGATGGAAAGAGCGATGAGGAGGGGCACCACTCCGGCGGCCAGGGTCAGCGCGCCCCAGAAGTCGATGTCGCGCCACGAAGCCTTCGAGCGAACGTAAGGAAGGCCTGCGAGCACCACCGCCACGGCGACGATGCCGACAGGGATGTTGACCTCGAAGACCCATCTCCAGCTCCAGTGGTCGGTGATGAACCCGCCGGCAGTCGGGCCGACGATCGAGCTCAGGCCGAAAACAGCGCCGAAAAGGCCCTGCACGCGGCCGCGGTTCTCGGGCGGGAAGAGGTCGCCGATGACGGTGAAGACCGTGGCGAACAGCACACCGCCGAAGACGCCCTGGATGCCGCGGAACACGATCAGCTGCGTCATGTCCTGAGACAGCCCGCAAAAAGCTGAGGCCACGACGAAGCCGATCATCCCTGCCAGCAGGAATGGCTTGCGCCCGAACAGGTCGCCGAGCTTGCCGGCGATCGGGGTCATGGTGGTCGAGGTGACCAGGTATGCGGTCGTGACCCACGCCAGGCGGTCCAGCCCGTTCAGGTCGGCCACGATGCGGGGGATGGCGGTGCCGACGATGGTCTGGTCGAGGGCGGCCAGCAGCAACGCGAGCATCGTGCCCGCGGTGGCGAGGATCGTCCGGTTGCGCGACAGTCCTTGCGTGATCACTTCCCCAACTCCTTCCTGGCGCTCTCGACCAGCTTCAGGCATAGATGCCGAAGCTGAGCCAGGTCCTCCTTGCTGAATGCCTGTACCACCTCGAACTGGTGCTCAATTCCTTCTTGCCAGATGGCCTCGATCCGAGTCTTGCCGGCTTCGGTGAGCCGAGCCCGGACCGAACGCCGGTCTTCGACGTCGGGAACCCGTTCGACCAGGCCGTCGCGCTCGAGGTGGTCGACCAGCCCGGTGATGTTTCGAGGTGTGGACTCGAGGTTCTCCGCCAGATCACCCAGCGGCGTATCGCCACATCGATAGAGGCGGAACAACACGCCCATCCGGCCTTCGGTCAGGCCATGCGCTTCCGCCCATCGCTCTTGCAGAAGGTGCAGGAAGCGGCCCGCGATCTTGAGCGCGGCCAGGGCCTCCACCGCGGTGATATCCACCTTCAGGGGCTCCAGCAGCTCCCTCATGTGGACGCTGTAAAGCCGGCCTGACTCGTCGGTTGCCAGCTCGTGGGGCAAAGTGGACTGATTCATGGTGTTCTGGTTCATAGTGAAGGACTTCATTATCCCCTAATACAGGGATTCGGGCCAAGTTATTCTCGGCGGGCAATGTTTGCCGTCCTGGGAGAACAAACCGCCTTCTGCGAGTGGGTAGTCCGTCTGGGCGGCGAGGCGACCCTCGCGGCCCCTACGAGGCATGGCGGCTGGTCCGGCGCCGGGCTGGTGTACATCCAGGCAAAGCACCTCTTCGGTCCGCGAAAGGCTGAGTTCCGGGCTACGGTCGAGGGGGCCAGGCGGAACGGTGCGCTGCTGGCGCTTGACCTGGGGGATGCAGGCTGGATCAAGGAGCATGGGGGCCCTCATGCTGCGTACGGGCTGGCCACGATCCGCCCCGACATCCTGTTCGCCACTGAAGCGTCGTCGGCGGAGCTCGGAGTTCCGCTGGAGGGCCTCGCGTCGGTGCCCGTGACGATGCTCGATTCCGGCGGTTGTACCGTCCACGGCCGCCGCGCGCTTGGAGCCGGGGCCGAACAGGACCGCGACGCTCTTACGGCTGCGTTCTGCGTCGCCTTCTTCGAAGGAGAGGCGCCGGTTGAGGCGGCCGGCCGCGCGGTGCTGGTGGCCGCGCGATGATCGTCGACGGCCACCTCGACATCGGCTGGAATGCCCTTGCGGACGGTCGCGGCTTCCTCGGCCCTCCCGCGCCACACTATTTGATCAGCCGGTCGGCCCTGACCGGTGCAGGGGTCGGTCTTGTGTTCGCGACCCTGTATACGGCGCCGGCCCAAGCCAGGCGGGCGATGCAGACGCGATATGTGTACGAGAACGCGCACGAAGCGCACCTCATGGCGCGCTCCCAGGTCAACTACTACCGCGCCTGCGAGCTGCAGCTGATCCGGGATTCACGAGAGCTCGAGCGCTACATCCGGGGCTGGAGGCGGGGGCAGATAGCGGCCGTGCTGCTGATGGAAGGCGCCGACCCGATCGAAACACCAAGCCAGCTAGGGGCATGGACCGACATGGGCCTCCGCATCATCGGGCCGGCGTGGAGCCGGACCCGCTACAGCGGCGGCACCCGCGCGCCCGGCGGCATCACCAAGCTCGGCGTCCAGCTGCTGAAGGCGATGCGCCGGAAGCGAGTGATCCTGGACATCAGCCATATGGCCGACCAGGCGGTGGCCGATGCGTTCGAGCTTTGGCGCGGTCCGATCATCGCCTCGCACAGCAACGCGCGCGCACTGGTTCCGGGCGACCGCCAGATCACCGACGCGACCGCAGCCGAGATCGCACGCCGCGGAGGCATCGTCGGCATCAGCTTCTATCCGAGCCACCTTCGCGCGAAAGGAAAGACGAGCCTGGCCGACGTCGTCCGCCATGCGGTGCGCCACGCCCGTTCGACAGGAGGATCAGAGCACGTGGGAATCGGCACCGATCTCGACGGCGGCATCGACAACAGATTTGGGCCGATGAAGGACCTGACGGAGCTCAAGGATTTGCGGGGCATGCTGCGCCAGCACTTCACCGCGGCTCAGGTCGACGGCATCATGGGCGAGAACTGGATCGAGTTCCTGCGGCGGTCGCTGCCTCCTCCTAAATAGAGTCGACGAGCTGCTTCGCGCTGATGAAGGCGAAGCCCATGCCGTGCCCGTTGAACCCGGCGCAGATGTAGACGTTCGGCAGATTGTCGACCGGTCCCACGAGCGGTAGCCCCGATTCGGTGAAGCCCATGGTGCCGGCCCAGCGGTTGGTCACCTCGGCCTCGGCCCCGATCCGCCTCAGCTGCGCGTCGAGATGGGCCTGGATGCCGGCGGTGGGGCGCTCGTCATATCCCACCTCGACGTCGTACGCGGTGTCGCGCCAGCCGCCGATGAGCACCTCACCGCTCGGCAGCTGCCTCCAGTAGCGGTAGCCGAAATGTGAGTAGGTGGGCAGGTCGCTCAGGCGCGCCGCGTCAGGTCCGCTCGCGAGCATCTGTGCGCGGCGAGGCTGGATTGCGACCTGCGAGAGCAGCTGAGGCGTGTAAGCGTTGGTGGCGAGGATCACGCAGCCGGCGCGGCATTCGGCGCCGCCCGACTGCACAGATACATCGGTGGAGCCGGCCTCGATTCCGGTCACGTTCACGCCTTCGCGGATCGCACCGGCAGGCGCCTGGCGCGCGAGCGCTCCCACCACGGCGGCGGGATCGACCTCTCCATCAAGAGGATTCACCAGGCGCCTGCCGTCCCACGTGGCCTCCAAGCCGTCCTCACGCAGCAGCTCCGCCGATTCCTCGAGCAGCGCCGCCTCCTTTTCGCCGGACGCGAGGGTCGCGCTGCCGAGGCGGCGATATCCAACCGGCTGGCGCGCGATGACTTCGATCATCAGGTCGTGGTTTTCCAGCGTCATCTGCCAGATCTCGCGCGCACGCGATCGGCCGTAGGTGCGCACCGCGTCGGCATAGCTGTCGGCCACACCGGCGAGCAGGAAGCCCGCATTGCGACCGCTCGCGCCGGCCGCGATGTGCGCACGCTCCACGAGGACGGGTTCCATGCCGCGAGCGCGCAGGTGGTGCATGAGGCTCATACCGGTGATGCCACCGCCGATGACCAGGACATCGGCGCGCTCGGGCAGCTCTGCCGGATACCGCTCCGGCGGCCGCCGCCAGAACGGAGTGCTCGTCAAGGTCGAGTACGGGGACCGAATAACATG
>Ga0209802_1001574_pt1 | contig 16743 bp, 16 predicted proteins | sample GraSoiAngelo_129_FD_185886 | JGI IMG/M metagenome (GOLD analysis project Ga0209802, IMG submission 185886) | Grasslands soil microbial communities from the Angelo Coastal Reserve, California, USA - 14_0927_12_40cm (SPAdes) (version 2) | ecosystem: Environmental > Terrestrial > Soil > Grasslands ... | reverse complement strand
CGAGACCGCGATGGCCGTCCCGGCGCTGTCGTGCAAGGCCCGGAGGGCCAGCCGATCGGCCAGCGGGCTGGGTACCCGGATGCCCGGTGCGACGGTGTGCGGGTCCGGAACCGGCTCGGCGTGATCGGCGCCCGCTCGGAATGCGGTGACCAGGGGCGCACAGCCGGCGGCCTGGACGGCAACCAGCCGGGGGAGGGGAGAGGTGACCCACCCGACCGCGGCCAACTCCTGGACGGCCTTCCAGATGCCGATCAACCCCACCGCTCCGCCGGTCGGATACACGATCACGCTGGGCCAGCGCCACCCCAGCTGCTCCCCCAGCTCAAAGCCGATGGTCTTCTTGCCTTCCACTCGGTATGGCTCCCGAAACGTGCCCGCGTCGAAATACCCGTCGCGTACCCGCTCGGCGATGGCACGACCAGCGTCCTCGATGGTACCCGGCACCAGCAGCAACTCGGCCCCCGTCGCCAGCACTTCTTTCTGGTTGGCCAAGGGCGCGTCCTGGGGCATCGCCACCAGCACCGTGCAACCGGCGCGGGCGCCGTACGCGGCCCAGGCGCCGCCGGCGTTGCCCGCCGTCGGCAGCGCGAGCCGCCTTTGGCCGAGGGCGTAGGCCATGGTCACGCCGACGGCGGCGCCTCTGGCCTTGAAGGATCCGGTCGGCAGCCGCCCCTCGTCCTTGATAAAGACGCGGCGCAGGTCCAGGTGGTCGCCCAGCCGGTCGCTGCGCAACAGTGGGGTGACCGACTCGCCCAGCGACACGGGCACATCGGCGTCCGCCAGCGGGAGCAGCACCCGATACCGCCACAGGCTCCAGGGTTCGGTGCCGAAGGCCGGCTTCGGCTGGTCGCGCTTCAGACGATCGAGGTCGTAGCGAGCGAGGAGCGGCTGGCCGCAGGAGTCGCACCGGTTGTGCGGGATGCCTGCCGGGTGCGCGCGGTCACAACCGCTGCAGGTAAGGCCGAGCAGATAGCTCACTTGGCCCCTCCCCAAAGGGGAGGGGAGACTAACGAAGCTCACCTATAATTGTCGGACCATGGCGGTCAAAGTCCGCGTTCCGGGTGCACTGCGCCAGCTTACCCGGGGCGCCGCGATCGTCGAGGTGGACGGCGGCACCGTCGGCCAGGCGCTGGATGCGTTGGATAAGCAGTACCCGGGGTTCCGGGAGCGCCTCTACGACCCCCAGGGCCAGCTGCGCCAGTTCATCAACATCTACCGGAACGACGAGGACATCCGCTTCGGCTCCGGCCTGCAGACGCCGCTGGCCGAGAACGACGACGTGTCGATCGTCCCGGCCGTGGCGGGCGGCGCCCAATAGATCATGGCGCGGACGACCGTCCGCCTGAGTTTCAGCACCGAGACCGCCAATGATCCGGTCGTCTACCAGATGGGCCAGCAATATAAGGTGGTCACCAACATTCGGCACGCCGACGTCGGCGAAGATTCGTCGGGATGGCTCGAGCTCGACATCGAAGGCGAGCCAGCGACGATTGAGGAAGCGCTCGAGTTCTGCCGCAGCCGCGGCGTGCGGGTGGAGCGGCTGAGCTCGTGAAGGTCGCCGTCGCCATGAGTGGCGGCGTCGACTCATCGGTGGCGGCGGCGCTGATGCGAGACGAGGGCCATCAGGTCTTCGGGGTCACCCTGCAGCTGTGGCCCAAGGAAATGGCCGCCCGCGACTTCGATAAGCACCACGGCTGCTGCTCACTGGACGCGGTCGAGGACGCGCGGCGAGTGGCCCACCGCCTGGGCATTCCGTACTACGTCCTGAATTTCGAGCACGAGTTTCGCTCGGCGGTGATCGACCCGTTCACCCAGGCGTACCTCGACGGGCGTACGCCGAACCCCTGCATCCGGTGCAACGAGGCGATCAAGTTCGGACTGCTGCTGCAAAAGGCGCTGGCCCTGGGCGCCGACGCGGTGGCGACCGGTCATTACGCGCAGGTCGCCGGCGGCCCCGACGGGTACCGCCTGCTCAAAGCGGCGGACGCCCGCAAGGACCAGTCCTATGTGCTCTACCAGTTGGGGCAGCGCGAACTGGGGCTGGTCCGGTTTCCGGTGGGGGGCATGCAGAAGCAGGAGGTGCGCGAGCGGGCCCGGGCCCTGGGGCTGGCCACGGCCGACAAGGCGGAGAGCCAGGAGATCTGCTTCATCGCCGACGGCAGCTACCGTACCTTGCTCAAGGAACGGTTTGCGGCGCGGGTGGCAGCCGGCCCGATCGAGGACGAGCAGGGTCGGGTGATCGGCGATCACGATGGCGTGGCGCTGTACACGGTAGGCCAGCGATCGGGGCTGCGGCTGCGGACCCACGGCCCGGCCGAGGAGCCGCGATATGTGACCGCCCTGCGACCCGAGACCAACACCGTCCAGGTCGGCACCGCGGCCGACCTGCTCCGCACCGACTGCGAGGTCGAGGACGTGCGCTGGGTTTCCGGCCACTCACCCGCTGGTCCATTCCGCGCCGGTGTCAAGGTGCGCTCGCACGCGCCCGAGGCGGCGGCCACCGTGATCCCAGTGGGCGACCGCGCCCGCCTGGTCTTTGACGAACCCCAGCGGGCGCTGGCGCCCGGCCAGGCCGCCGTCTTTTACGGCGGGGAGCGGGTGGTCGGCGGGGGCCCCATCGCGCGGGCCCCGTGATCGGGCCTGGCCTGATCCCGCTGGTCTACCTCGCCTGCCTGGGCGGCCTCTACGCGGCGATGCTCGCCCGCCGCGGACGGTGGATGTACTGGCTGGCGGTGGCCGGGGCGGCGCTAGTGCTGTTCGGCCGGTTGGCCGCCGGCTTCCTGGACCGCTCGCTCACTAATCCGGCGTTCTGGGGTGGCCTGGCGCTGGCGATCCTGGCCCTGGCCCTCGATCTCATCGTGCCGGCTCGCGCCAGGGTGGCCGATGGCTGACACCGACAAGTACATGGCGGCGACTATCACTCGCCGCGTGGACCACGCCGAAGACCTCTTCACCATCTGGCTCAGACCGGAGGAAGGGCTCGCCTTCAAGCCCGGCCAGTACGTCGCCTTCGGGCTCCACGACCACGAGCAGAAGGTGCTGGAGCGCGCCTTCTCCATCGTGTCGTGTCCGGCGGAGGAGCAGCTGGAGTTCTACATCGAGCGGGTGCAAACCGGCGCGCTGTCGCCCCGGCTGTACGACCTGGGCATCGGGGATGCGGTGTTGATGCGCAAGAAGGCGAAGGGGATCTTCGCCCTGGATACCGTCTCGGGGCACACCAAGCACTACCTGATCTGCACCGTCACCGGGGTGGCGCCCTACGTCAGCATGATCCGGACCCTGTTGCGCGAGGAGGCCGCCGGCCACCCCTTCGGTGGCACCCTCGTCCTGATGCAGGGCGCCGCCACCTCGCACGAGTTTGCCTACGCCCGCGAGATCGAGGCGGCGGCCAAGCAGGTCTCCTGGCTGACCTACATCCCCACCATCAGCCGGCCCTGGGAAGACCTGGAGTGGAAGGGCGAACGCGGCCGGGTCGATGACCTGGTCCGCAAGTACTCGGACCAGCTGGGCCTGGCGCCCGAGGAGACGACCGGATATCTGTGCGGCAACCCCGGGATGATCGTCAACGCGCGCGGCATCCTCAAGCGGCGCGGGTTCGGCGACAAGGCCATCAAGGAAGAGACGTACTGGGCGCCCGGCGAAGGCGAAGTCGAATACTAGCCGGCCGCAGTCAAGCGGCCGGCTCCAAGCTCGAGCCTGATCGCGCATCGAGCACTGGACGCGCCCGACTCCTGCGAGTCAATCTTGAGACCCTGTGCGCGTGTCCTTGTTGGCTCGAGCGCGGCCCTCGAGGTGAGCTGGCCGCACCAAGGCCGGCGAACCTCCGCCGCCGGCGCGTGCCGGGTCGCTCTATTTAGCTAGAATTCCATGGACTTTGATCACGTCCACCCCGGTGGTGATCGCCGCTTACGGTGCGGGTGCACTGGTACTCATCAGTGCGCTCGGCGTCGTCCTGCTGCGCTCGCTGGACCAGGTAGCCCTGGCCTTCGTCGGGTGCCTGCTGATGGTGGCGGTCTTGGCGTGGGTGCTCGACGCGCCGGTGGTGGCGGCTGTGCAGCTGGCCATCGGTATCCTGGCAGCCGCCGGACTGTGGCTGCTTCCCGGGTTCCGCGGTGACGCCGCTCCGAGCGAGTTCAGCGGCCAGCTGATCCCGGGGGCGATTGCCGCGGTGGCGGTCCTGGCGCTGATGGCCCTCGCGCTCCTCCGCGCCACCTGGCGAACGTTTCAGCCTGGGACCGGAAGCAGTTGGGGGGAGTACCTGGTCGGGCTAGTGGTGGCGGCCCTCGTGGTCCTGGTCGCTGCCGTCGGGATTCTCAGCTTGCGCCAGGCTCGGGAGCGGACGACGGGCGCGATCGAGGCCCCCACCGCCAGGCGGAAGCGGGACCGGCGATGAACGTCGGGATCTCAACCGTCCTGGGCGTCTCGGCCGGCCTGTTTGCCATCGGGGCCTTCGGCCTGGTGGCCAAACGCAACCTGGCGGTCATCTTGATGAGTGTCAACCTGATGTTGGCGGCCGCGGTCCTGGCGCTGGCGGCCTTTTCGCGTTTCAACCTGGTGCCTGGCCACCGAGTCGGTGGGCAGGCGTTCGCCGTCCTGGTGGCGATGACGTCGACGGGCGAACTCATGCTCGGGCTCGGCCTGGTCCGGGTCGCCCTTCGGCAGCGGGCCATCATGGCGGTCGACGATCTGGCCGGCTGAGCGTCGCGTGACCTGGTGCTGACCGCGCTGCTGGCTGCCAGGGGTCCGCTGGACACCTGGAGTCCGACCTTCATCGAGCTGCTGGCGCTGTTTGCGCCACTGGTCGCCTTCATCGTCATCCTGACCTTCACCATTGACGCGCGGCGGGTGAGCGCCTGGATCGCCATCGTCTTCACGGCCGCGGCGCTGGTGGCGGCGGTGCTGGTCCTGGCGATCGAGCTCGTCCATCCGCTGCACCTGGAGCGCAACTCCACCTACCTCACCTTCTTTACCAACGAGGCGGGCGCGGCGTCCCAGTTCAAGCTCGAGTGGGGGCTGGTGGCCGACGGCCTGGCCGCCGTGATGCTGGTGGTGGTCACCGCCATCAGCCTCATCGTCCAGCTGTATGCGCGAGAGTCGATGCGCGGCGATTCCGGCTACGTTCGCTTCTTCGTGATCACGGCCTTCCTGACTTTCGCCATGGAAGGCGTGGTGCTGGCCGACAACTACTTTGCCCTGCTCTTCTTCTGGCTCCTGGTCAGCGCCTGCTCGTACCTGCTCATCGGCCACTGGTGGCAGCGACCGGCGGCGGCCAGCGCCGCCCGCAAGGCCTTCCTGGTCACCCTGATCGGCGACGCCGGGCTGCTGATCGGCATCCTCTACGTCTATTTCCGATTCAATGAGCTCAACTTCCAGGCGCTGGCCCCCCAGTATGCCGGCGGGAAGGTGGGCGCCACCGGGCTGTTCATCATGGGCGGCCTGGTGCTGCTGGGGGCGGTGGGCAAGTCGGCGCAGTTTCCCCTGCACGTCTGGTTGCCCGACTCGACCGAGGGGCCCCCGCCGACCGCCGCCTTTCTCCAGGCTGCCGGGACGGCCGTCGCCGGCGGATACCTGGTGGCCCGCACCTTTTCCCTGTTCCAGGTCAGCCCGCGCGCCCTGCTGGCGGTAGGCCTGGTCGGAGGCGGGACGGCGGTGCTGGCGGGACTGTGGGCCCTGGCGGAGCGATCCCTGCCCCGCGTGATCGCCTACTTGACCATGAGCCAGATGGGACTGGTCTTCCTGGCGTTGGCCGCCCGGGGCGTCGGGGCCGCGGTCTTCCAGTTGGTAACGCATGCCTTCTTTACGGCCTGCGTGATCCTGGTGGCTGCCAACCTGGTCAGTGTGATGCGCACGGACAGCCTGTTCGAGATGGGCGGCCTCTGGCGGAGGCTGCCGCTCAGCGCCTGGACGATGCTGATCGGCGCTGCCGCCCTGGTCGGGATTCCGCCCCTGAGCGGGTTCTGGAGCCAGACGGCCATTGCCGCCCGGCTGATCCAGAACGGCAATGCCGTCCTCATCAGCCTGGCGATGGTAGCCCTGTTCCTGTCTGGGTTGGCGGCGTTCCGTCTCTACTTCCTTGTCTTTTCGGGCGAGACCGTGCGCCGACGCCGTTTCGAAATCGACCGGATTCGGGAGCCGCGCTCCCAGCTGACCACCCCGCCCATGGTCCTGGCTGCGGTAGCTATCGTGGCGGGCGTGATCGGACTTCCACAGATCCGGCGCAACGTGGTGAGCTTCGTGACTCTGCTCGTCCCTGGGTCCGCGTTCTCGATCACCGTGCCAGCGGTGGCCCTGGCGACCCTGCCGGTGCTGGCCGGCGTGGTGGTGGCCTGGCTGATCTACGGACAGCGGCTGGTGCCGGCCAGCATGCTGGCCCGCCGGCTGACGCCGGTGTACGGCCCGCTGCGCCACGCCTTCTTCCTGGACTTCGCCTATCGCCAGTCGATCCGGCGTGGACTGGTGCCGCTGGCCCGGGCTGCGAACCGGGCCGAGCGCTGGGTCGATCATGTCCTCGAGCGCGGGGGAGCGATGGCGGGGACGTTGGGTGGGTTGCGCGTAGCGCCAGGCCCTCGGGTCCAGCAGTCCTGGCTGGGGCTGCTCGCCGGGTTGGTCGCCATGGCGGCCCTGGCGATGGTGGCGGCCGCCGGCTGGATCAAGGTGAAGGGATGAACCAGCTCGCCGCCCTGGCCCAGACCGCGCCGATCGGGAGCACGCCGGGTGGCGAGTTCCCGACGCTCCTGCTGAGTAGCATCCTCTGGGTCCCGACCATCGCCGCCGTCGCCATCCTCTTCTTTCCGGCACGGACGGACGTCGAGAGGGACCGCATCAAAACGGTGGCGGTGTCCGGTGCCAGCCTGGCCCTGGCCCTGGCCGTGGTCATGTGGTATGGCTTCCGGGAGCAGTTCACCCAGTTCGCCTACGACGAGAGCCATCCCTGGATCAAGGCCGTGGGCGCGGCCTACCACCTGGGGGTTGATGGCGTCAGCATGCCGCTGGTGCTGTTGGCCACGCTGCTGTTTCTGGTGGCGGTGCTCGCGTCCTGGCGGGTGCGGGAGCGCCTGAAGGAGTACATGGTCCTCCTCTTGCTGACCCAGACAGCCATCACCGGGGTCTTCGCCGCCCTGGACTACCTGCTCCTGGTGGCCTTCTGGGCCATGGCCTTGATCGGGCTCACCTTGCTGATCGCGGGCTGGGGTGGCCGGCGCCGGGTGCCGGCGGCCTGGCGGTTCTTCGGCTTCACCATGGGGGCCTGGGCCCTGCTGGTGCTGGCCGTGCTGATCATGCACTTCAAGGCCACCGCGCCCACCTTCGACATCGGGACCCTGCACGACCAGGTGTTTCGCGGAACCATCGGCGGCCTGCTGCTCTGGCTCACGGTGGCGGCTTTCGGCATCACGCTGGCCGCGGTGCCGCTGCACGGCTGGCTGCTCGACACCGTTAGCGAGGCGGGGACGCCGGTGGCCATTCTGGTCGCCGGCCTGGTGGTCAAACTGGGGGCCTACGGGCTGGTCCGGGTCAGCCTGGGACAGTTCCCGGAGCCGCTCCACCGCGTCAACACCGCCATCATGGTGATCGGGCTGGTCAGTGTGCTCTGGGGTGGGCTGAGCGCGCTCGGCCAGGACAATGCCAAGCGGCTGGTGGCAGCCTTGACCGTCAGCCAGATGGGATTGGTGGTTCTGGCGGTCAGCTCGGGCAGGCAGGTTGCCCTGGACGGCGCGTTGCTCCTGCTCTTCGCCCACGGCTTGATCGTGGCGGTGCTGCTGGGGGTGGTCGGCCTGGTGGCGGAGCGCACCGGCACCGCCTCCCTGGCCGGGCTGGGCGGACTGGCGGCGCGCATGCCCCGGGGCGCGGTCCTGGGGGTGGTGGGGGCGCTGGCTGCGCTGGGGGTGCCCGGATTCGTGGGCTTCACCGGCCAGTTGATGCTGCTGGTGGGGAGCTATCCCAGCCACCGCACCGGGACCATGGTGGCGGTGCTCGGCCTGCTGCTGGGGGCGGCCGCCTTGCTCACCATGCTCCAGCGCCTGTTCTTTGGCTCTTTGGCCGAGAGCCACGCCAAGGTCCGTGATGCCGGCACACTCGAAGTCGGATACGCGTCCGGACTGGTGTTCCTGCTGGTGCTCCTGGGCCTGCTGCCGGCGCTGCTCATCGACAACATCAACTCCGGCGTCCTTTCCCTGCTGATTCGGGCTGGGGCATGACGCTGACCGCGGGCAACCTGCTCGGCTTCGTCCCCGAGCTGTGGCTGCTGGCCGGCGCGCTGGTGATCCTGAGCCTCACCGCCGTGCGGTCATCGCGGTCGGGCCGAGCTCCGACCGTGATTGCGTTGGTGGGATTGCTGGGCAGCCTGGTCGCGTTGGGCACGCAATTGCGCACGCCGCTCAACATCCTCAATGGGGCCTTCGTGCTGGACGGTTTCGCCGCCTTGCTGGACGTGGTCCTGCTGGCCACCGCCGCCATGGTGCTGCTGGTCAGCCTCCAGGACCGCGGGCAGGCGGATCGGGCGCCGGCATTTGTCTTGCTGGCGACCTGCGCGGCCCTGCTGCTGGTTTCGGCGGCCGACTTGCTGGCCTTCTTCGCCGCCTTGCAGCTGCTTGCCGTTTCTACGACGATCGCCGGCGGCTTCTGGGGCGCCCACCGCCGGGCCGCCGTCGGCCCCTTAGTCGTGCAGCTGGCCGGCAGCGCCGCCATTGCCTATGGACTGGCGGTCGCCTATGGCCTCACCGGGGAGACGAGCTTCCTGGGCGTGGGCCGCGTGCTCGCCACCCGGGCCGCCAGCGACGGGCCAGCCCTGCTGGTGCTGGTGCTGGTGGTGGGCGGCGCCAGCTTCGGGCTGGGAGCGGCCGCCTTTGGCTGGCTGACCGAGAGCCACGAGGACGACAGCGGAGCGCTACCAGCCCTGTTCGCTGCCCTGCTCCTGGTGGCTGGGTTCGGGTCCCTGCAGCGCCTGGTCGCGGTCGTCCTGGTGGGGACCGCGATTCCCTGGCCGGCCGTGCTGGCCGTGCTGGGGGCGCTGGTGATGACCGGGGGGACGATCGGTGCCCTGGGCGAACGGCAGCTGGCTCGCGCGCTGGCGTACGCCCTGGTGGGACAGATCGGGTTCATCCTGGCGGGGCTGGCCACCGGCCGGCCGGCCGGGGTGGCGGGCGTCGGCCTGCTGCTGGTCGGGACCGCCCCCGCAGTGCTGGCCGCCTCGCTTGCCATCGCCTGGTTCGCCCGCCTCACTGGCGCCACGGCGGTAGGCGATTTCGCCGGCATGCTGCGGCGCGCCCCATTTCCGGCGCTGGTCCTGGCTCTGGGGGTGAGCTCGCTGGCTGGCCTGCCGCCCCTGATCGGCTTCTTTGGCCGTTTTCTGATCTTGGTCGCGGCCGTGGAGAGCGGCTATACCTGGCTCGGGTTGCTGGGGCTCCTCAACCTCCTGCTGCTGGGCGGCTGGGCTATCCGAGTCGCCCGGCTGGTGGCTCTGGAAGCCTCGCCCACCGAGGCGCCCGAACCGGCACCGGACTGGCGGGCCCGGGTTGCCCTGGGCGCCGCTAGCGCCGGGGTGGCCGTCCTGGTCTTCCTGCTGTCGCCGATCGCCAACGCCGCGGCGACCGTGGCTCAGCCGCTGCCCAAGTGACCTGAATGGATAACCGACTAGCGGGTCGCGGCGTTAGAGGGGCGTCGAGATGAGCGAGGCGGGCCACCGGCGCCGCAGCGGAGGACGGGGGGGATATGTTCCGCACCCGGCTGGAGCGCGTCGGCCAAGCCACCTGCTCCGCCGGTTCCTGCTGGCGGCCGGGCTGCTGTTCCTGATCAGCATGCTGGTCGGTGGCGGCGTGCTGTACACGTATGCGGGGGAGCTGCCGAGTCTCAGCCACCTCAGTGCGCAGACCCTGCCGCAGTCCACCCGCATCTACGCCCGCGATGGCACGACTCTGCTCGACGAACGGTACGAGGAACGGCGCACCGTGGTCCCCCTGGGGGCCATCAGCTGGGACCTCCGCCATGCCACCATCGCCATCGAGGACCGCGACTACTACGCCCACGGGGCGGTCAGCCCGGTGCGGGTGGTGGCGGCCGCGCTGTATGACGTGATCCATCGCCGGGCCGCCCAGGGCGGCAGCACCATCACCCAGCAGGTGGTAAAGAACTACATGCTAGAGACGGGCAACTGGCAGACGCAACGCACCATCGGACAGAAGGTGCGCGAGTTCCTGCTGGCCATCCAGATGGAGCAGCGCTACAGCAAAGACCAGATCCTGGAGATGTACCTGAACAAGATCTTCTACGGTAACCAGGCCTTCGGCGTGGAGGCGGCCGCCAACGTCTATTTCGGCAAGTCGGCCCACGACCTCAGCCTGGCGCAGGCCAGCTTCCTGGCCGGGCTGCCGCAGCGCCCGACCCTCTACGACCCCTTCCTGCCCGAGGGGTTCCGCCGGGCGAGACTCCGGCAGCATTACGTCCTGGCAGCCATGGTGCGCGCGCGCTATGTCACCGATGCGCAGGCCAGGACGGCCTACGCGGTGGACCTCCAGCCGGCGCTGACCAGCGCCCACGACGCGGCGGGCGCCCGCCACGCGGCGCTGGCGCCTCATTTCGTGGACTACGTGTGGAGCCAGCTGGAGAGCCGGTACGATCCCGGATTCCTCCTCCGCGGCGGTCTGACCGTGATCACCACGCTGGACGCCCACGCCCAGACATTGGCCCAGCAGGCGGTCCAGGAGGGCGTCCAGCGCTTCAGCCGCAGCAACGGGGTGAACAACAGCGCCATGCTGGTCATGAACCCGCATACCGGCGAGGTCCTGGCCATGATCGGCAGCGCCGATTATTTCAACACCGACATCGGGGGTCAGAACAATTACACCCTGGCCCTGCGCCAGCCGGGCTCCTCCTTCAAGCCCTATACCTACGTCACGGCCCTGATGAACGGATGGACGCCGGCCTCCATCCTGGACGACTCCGACGGGGCGCACGCCTTCCCCGGCTACCCGGTGCAGGACTGGGACAAGCACGAGCTGGGCAAGATCTCGCTGCGGACCTCGCTGGCGCAGTCGCGCAACATCTCGTCGGTGCGCCTCTTCAAGGAGGTCGGGATCGACAACGTCTTCACCACCGCCCGCCGGCTGGGGCTCACCACAGACCTGCAGCCCGGCCTCTCGGCCACCCTGGGCGCCAACGAAGTGCGCATGACCGAGCACCTGGCCGCCTACAGCAGCTTTGCCAACGGTGGTTTGCGCGTCCAGCCGATTGCGGTGCTGGAAGTGCGTGAAGTGCGTGGCGGCCACACCACGGTGTTGGAGAAGACCACCCCCCAGCCCGACACGGGTGCGCGCGTGCTCCCGGAGGGAGCCACCTACATTCTCACCGACATCCTGAAGGGCGCCGTCCGCCCCCAGCTGCCATTCCCAGTGGCGGCCAAATCGGGGACCACGACGGACTTCAAAGACGCCTGGTACATCGGGTACACCACCGACCTGGCCGTGGCCACCTGGATGGGCCGGACCGTGACCAAGCCGGTGCCCGCCAATGAGTCGATGAAGTCGCTGTGGGGGGAGACCGGCCCGGGGAGCGTCTGGCACAAGTTCATGCAGGCCAACTACGCCGGCCGCAAGCCGGCCGACTGGACGCGCCCGTCCGACGTCCAGACCAGCCTGTTCTGCAAGGAGACCGGCGTCCCCACCGGGCTGGGCGCGCCAGACGTCACCATCGCCGACCTGGTACTGCAGTCGGCGCCGGCCCCCGCACCCGCCCCCTGCGACACCGGCGCGGCCGCCACGCCCGAGGGCTCGACGCTGCCCCTCCTGCCCGGGACGCAGGCGCTCCCCACCCCGGCGGCCTCTCCGCTGCCGATTTTGCCCTAGTGTCCCGGATCGGAAGTTCATTGAGAAAGTCGCGACGTGGGCGACCGGTGCCAAGGCAGGGGTGGCGGAAGGAGGAGCCTATCCAGTGATAGGTGACGACTTTCGCCGGGCCCCCTAACGCCGGCATCAGCGCCGCAGGCGCCCGGTCGCCCAGGCCGATGAATTTCCAACGAATTTCTGATCCGGGACACTAGACGTCGCCGCTCCATTCGAAAGCTCGAGGGCGGGCGCGCGTATGATCGGTGTGGGCTGCCATGCATGACGCCGGCCGGGGAGTGCGCGGAGTCGAGGAGCCCGAGCTCCCGCCCAACCTCTTTGTGATCAGCCTGCTTCACGACCTCCAGGTGGGCAATTACAGCCGCCGGGCGTGGGGCGTCTTCGTGCGGGATTCCTGGAGGCGGTCCTGGCAGACCCTGATGGAGAACCCGGGGCTTCGCCGGTCCTGGCTCCGCTTCACGACCGCCGGCACCATCGGCATCCTGGTCGCCGGTGGCGTGTGTGCCCGGTTGGTGGCGCCCAGCGAGACCGTTCTCTTCCTGGCTACCAGCCTCCTCTGGTGGGCGGTGCTCATGGCCGACCTGGGCCTGCACCTGGGCCTGATGGTGAACCTGGAATCGGGCGAGCTCCGGCGCACGATTGGAGTGCCCAACATGCTCACCGAGCTGCGCGCGTTCGGGTCCATCTGGGTAGCCTGGGGGGCGCACTGGCTGACCGAGGGGATGCCGATCCCGCTGGTCTTCGTCTTCGGAGTGGCAGCGGTCACGGACTTGCTGGATGGCTGGATCGCGCGCCGGGCACACGTGTCCACTCGCTGGGGCCGGCTCTACGACCCGTTCATGGATGGGATCTTTTTCGGGGTGGCCGCCATTTCGCTGGCCGTGATCGGCGTGCTGCCGCAGTGGATCGCCGCGCTGGTGGTGTTCCGCTACGCCCTGCCCGTGGTCGGGGCGATTGCCTTCCTCTTTATGCGGCGGCGGACGCCGCGGATCCGGCACACGCCCTGGGGGCGGGCTTCCTCGGCCAGCATCGCGGCCACCATCTTTCTCGCCGGGGCAGCGGCCGGGCTCGGCCTGCCCTTTGACCGGCTGGGACCCATCCTCTATGCCATCGTGGTGGTGGCCGCGGTGGGGGCGCTGCTTAATATCCTGATGCGCGGTATCGAGCAAGTCTGAACTGACGTCGCCTTCGGCTACAATCCGCGAGTGCGACGCCTAGCGCTGGTACTTGCCGGCGCGGCATTGCTGCTCAGCAGCTGCCTTCCGGGACACCAGAACACGATTCGCATCGGCGCGCTGTTCCCGATGAGCGGGCCGCAGGCCTCGCTGTCCGGTCAGGAGTATGCCGGCGTTCGGATCGCCCGGGACTTTGTCAACGCGGACGGTGGCGTCGCGGGAAAACCCATCGAGCTGATCGCCCGCGACCTCACGGTCCGCGAAGATGCCGACGCCCGGGTGGCCGCCCTGCAGCGGGATGGCGTCCAGGCGATCATCGGGACGTACTCCAGCAGCCTCTCCCTGCCGGCCAGCAGTGCGGCGGCGCGGCGCGGGTTGCTCTACTGGGAGGCGGGCGCGGTCGCCGACCAGGTCACCGGGCGCGGCCTGCCCCTGGTGTTCCGGGTGGGTGCCACCGGCCACAACCTGGGGACCATGTCCAGCCACTTCATGGCGTCCGTGATCGCCCCGCGGCTGCACCGATCGCCTGGGTCGCTGCGGATGGCGATTGTCGAAGAAGATGACGCCTACGGGCGGTCAGTCGGGGATGCCGCCAGGACCGAGGCGCTCGCTGAAGGCATACAGGTGGTCACCACCGTCACCTACGTGGCGGCCAGGCCGGATTGGCCGCGGGTGCTCGATGCCGTTGGCAGGGTTCGCCCCGACGTCCTCGTGCTCGCCTCCTACATTCCTGATGGCGTCAGCTTCCGGCGCGCCATGCTGCGAAGCGGCCTGCACGTGGACGCGCTCATCGGATCGACGATGGCCGAGTGCGGACCGGAGTTCGGCGCGCTGTTGGGAGCGGACGCGATTGGGGTTTTCGCCTCGGACCGGCCCACGGCGGGCTTCAATCCGGACGCGCTGAATGCCGCCGGGCGGGCCATGTACGAGCGGTTCGCCGCAGCCTATCGTGGCCGCTATCGTTCGGATCCCACGGAGGAATCGCTGGCCGGGTTCGCGGCGGGGTGGACCCTATTCCACTATGTGCTGCCCGCGGCCGGGTCCGACCTCAGCGCGACCGCCATGGCCAGAGCCGCGCAAGCGCTCGACCTGCCGGCCGGAACACTCGCGAATGGGGCTGGGATCAAGTTCGCCACCTCGGAGGCCCTGATGGGTCAGAACGTGAGGGCCCCCAGCGTGATCTGGCAATGGCAGGGGGTCCGTCACAGCGTGACGGTCTACCCACCCGTCTTCGCGACTGGCGTCCCCATCCTGATCCCGCTGCCGCGGTGATTGCCGCTGCGGCGCCGCGGCGCGCCGCCGCGCTCACGGTCGCCCTCTTGCTGACGGCGATCATGCGCAGCCTGTTGCTGCCGATAGGCGAGTTGGCTGCTGCTGTGGGATTCGTCATCGCACTGGCCGGTTTGCTTGTTGTCGAGAGACGGATGGACTCGGTTCTCTCGAGACACCCCCACCCGACCCTCCCCACAAGGGGAAGGGAGATTGGTCAGCAGCGGAGCGAGACTCCGTTCTGGCTGGGAGCGGCTGCGGGTGTAGGCGTTGGATTGGTCCTCCTGCTGCCGGTGATGGGAGCAGCGGCAAGCGGCCGCCCCCTTTCGGGTTTCTGGGGGTGGGGCGCGGCCATCGTGGTGATCGCGACCCTGGAAGAGGTGGTGCTTCGCGGCCGGCTGCAGCCTGCCTGGACGGCCGAAGCCGGACCCGTCGCAGGCCTGGTGCTCAGCGCTGCCGTCTTCGCCCTCATCCATCTCCCGCGATATGGGTTGGGAGCCATGCCGCTGGACTTCGCGGTGGGACTGGCGCTGGGTGGGCTGCGCGCGGTTACCGGCCGGGTGGCGCCCTGTGCCATCGCCCACGTCATCGCCGATTGGGGCGCGTGGTTCTGGCTGTGACCGCGCGCCAGGCGGGCAAGCTCGCGTTGGTCATTGGGCTGGCCGTGGCCGTGCTCCTGCCCTCAGGACCGCGACCGGCTCTCTTCGATGGCCTGCCGCTTCCCCAGGCGCCATACCGCTACGTGAATCCGCCCCCCGACCTCGCGTCCAGCAACCAGCCGCCGGGGTCGGGCCAGGCGACCCTGCCGGTCCAGAACGGGCAAGTCCCCGGGGGCGGCGTCCAGACCAGCGACGGCCAGGTGTTGGTGTACTTCGGCTTGGGCGCGCTGCGCGCCTCCAGCAGCGCCCAGAGTGCCACCATCCGCATCGACCCGGTGACTGATCCGCCGGCTCCACCTCGCGCGAGCCAGATCCGGGGCAATGTCTACCGGGTCAGCGCCACTGAGGAGCCCGGCGGCGGCGAGGTGACTGTCGTCCGGGGCTACAACATCACGATGCGGTATCCGCCCGGGCCGTTCCAGGAACTCCAGTTTTACGACGGCACGAACTGGCACTCGCTGCGTACCACAACCGTGAGCGGCAACCCGTACGCGGGCGCCACGCCAACTGCCCTGGGCGAGATCGCGGCCACCGCGCCCGCCGGAGCGGGAGGGGAGAGTCTCCTCACCATCCTGGCCCGGATCGTAGAGAGCTACGGATTGCTGGCCTTTATCATCGTGTTCGGAGGCATCGCGGTCGCCCAGGAAATCCGGCGACGGCGGCGAACATGATTCAGCTACACGTCACGTTTGACCTGCTGTCGTGGTCGGTCGACCCGACTGTGCTGGCCGGCGGCGCGGCGCTGGCGGCGGCCTATGTCTGGCTGCTTCGCCACCGCGGCGCCAGCCTGGAGACCTGGTCGCCGATGGGCCGCCTGTACTTCGCGACCGGCCTGGCGGTGCTGCTGCTGGCCCTGGAATCGCCCATCGACGTGGGCGGCGACCGCTACCTGTTCAGCCTCCACATGCTGCAGCACCTGATGCTGTCCATGGCGGTGCCCCCGCTGCTGCTGCTCGGGATGCCGGCGCGCTGGCTGGCGTGGAATCGCTTGCGAGTCCCCCCGATCGTGGCCAGCCTGGTGTTCAACGGCGTGCTCGTCACCTGGCACCTGCCATTCCTGTACGAGGCGACGCTGACCAACGAGGGGATCCATGTCCTGGAGCACCTGAGCTTCCTGGCCACCGGGGTCCTGTTCTGGTGGCCGATCATCGCCCCGGCGAAGGCGCCATTCGGGTTGTCCCCGATCGGCAAGATCGCCTACCTGGGCTTCGCCGGAATTCCGCCGACCATCCTCGGCATCGCCTTCATCCTGTCGCCATCCGTGCTCTACCCCTTCTATGCCGCCGCGCCCCGGGTCAGTGGCCTGGGGCCGCTGGAGGATCAGCAGCTCGCCGGCCTGGTCATGTTCGGGCTGGGCAACCTGATTTACTTCGCGGCCACCGCGGTGTTGTTCTTCGCCCTGGACCGGAAGGAAGCCACCGCCGGAGACCTGGCGGACGCGCCGGAGCCGGCTCCGATCGCGATCGGAAGTGAGCCGGGTCGATGAGACAATGAGCGCCATGGCCCGCACCGCCAGTGACGCCCTGCATACCTCGGGCTACCGGCTGACCACCCAGCGGCAGATGGTGTGGGACACCCTCCGCTTGAGCAAAAAGCACCTCGACGCCGAGGCGATCTGCACCAGCATCCGCCGGCGCAATCCGCGCTTCAACCTGGCCACCACCTACCGGTCGCTCGAGGTCCTGGAGAAGCTGGGCCTGGTCAAGCAGACGCGGATCGGGGAACGCGGCTACTACGAGCTGGCCGAGGAGGGGCAGGACCACTACCACCTGGTGTGCGACGAGTGCGGGTCCACCCTGCACATCG
>Ga0209802_1001572_pt1 | contig 16750 bp, 20 predicted proteins | sample GraSoiAngelo_129_FD_185886 | JGI IMG/M metagenome (GOLD analysis project Ga0209802, IMG submission 185886) | Grasslands soil microbial communities from the Angelo Coastal Reserve, California, USA - 14_0927_12_40cm (SPAdes) (version 2) | ecosystem: Environmental > Terrestrial > Soil > Grasslands ... | reverse complement strand
GCCTCGCGCGCGAGCCAGACCCACCCGGGCAGCCCGTGACTTCCCACGACCGACGTCGGCAGCAGCATCATCCCGCTCCTTTCTCTCGGCTCCCCGCGCGGCCCAGATAGGCCTCGATCACGCGCGGCTCGCGCAGCACCGCGTCCGGCGGCCCCGCGGCGATCCGCTGACCGAAGTCCAGCACGGTCACGGTGTCGGCCAGGTCGCCGACCAGCTCCATGTCGTGCTCGACCCACAGCATCGTCATGTGGAGCTCGTGCTTGATCCTCAACAGAAACCGGGCGAGGTTTTCCTTTTCCTCGCGGTTCATCCCGGTCGACGGCTCGTCGAGCAGGAGGAGCCGCGGCTCCATCGCGAGCGCCCGGCCGATCGCGACGATCTTTTGTACGCCGAACGGGAGATTGGCGATCAGCTCCTTGCGGCACCGCTCGAGCTCGAGGAACTCGATGATCTCCTCCACGCGGCGCCGATGGGTCGTCTCCTCGCGGCGCGAGCGCCCCCAGAAGAGACCGCCGGCGAGCACGCCCGCGCGCATGTGGCGATGGCGGCCGAGCAGGATGTTGTCGAGCACGGTCATCCCGCGGAACAGCTCCACGAACTGGAACGTGCGCGCGATCCCGTGCGCGGCGATCCGGTGTGGCCGCAAGCCCTGGATCGCTGCTTCGCCGAACACGATTCGACCGGAGGTCGGAGCATAAAATCCACCGACGCAGTTCAGGAGACACGTCTTGCCGGCGCCGTTGGGCCCGACCAGCGCCGCCAGCGAGCCCGGATCGACCGACAGGCTGACGGCGCTCAGCGCGCGCAGCCCCTCGAAGTCGAGCGTGACGTCGTCGACCCTCAGAACCACCGGCGCCGCCTCTGATACTGCTTCACCTCGGTGTAGCTCTTGCGGCCGGCGCGATGGCCCACGCCGAGATAGAACTCGCGCACGTCCTCGTGGGCGAGCAGCCGCTCGACCGGCCCGTCGAAGACGATCCGGCCGTGCTCCATGACGTAGCCGTAGTTCGCGACGGCCAGGGCGGCGCCCGCGTTCTGCTCGACGAGTAGCACCGCCAGCCCCAGCTCGTCCCGCAAGCGCGCGACCAGGGTCATGAGGCTCTCGACGACCAGCGGCGCCAGGCCGAGCGAGAGCTCGTCGACCAGCAGCACGCGCGGTCGGCACAGCAACGCGGTCGCCAGCGCCAGCATCTGGCGCTCGCCGCCCGAGAGATATCCGGCCAGCTGGCGGCGGCGGCCGGCGAGCACGGGAAAGTAGTGGAACACCTGCTCGAGCGTCACCGGCGGCCGCGGCGCGCCACGATCGGTCCAAGACCCCGGCACGAGCGCGCGCAGATTTTCCTGGACCGTCAAGGTCTCGAAGACCTTGTCGCGCTCGGGCACCAGCACGAGCCCGCGCCGCGCCAGCTCGTGGGGCGGGCGGCCGGTGACGGTCGCGCCCTGGAACACGACCCGACCGCCGACGATCTGCGCGTCGTCGGCGCCGAGAAAGCCCGAGATCGCGCGAAGCGTGGTCGTCTTGCCGGCGCCGTTGGTGCCGAGCAGCGCGACGATCGAGCCCGGCGGCACGCGGAGCGACACGCCCTGGATCGCCGTCGCCACATGGTGGTAGACGACCTCGAGGTTATCCAGCTCGAGCAGCGGCGTCACGACGCCGAGCGGAGCGGCCGGTAGCGCAGCGGCCAGAGGAACACCCAGTTGCGCACGCGGCGCCAGACGCCGACGAGCCCCTGAGGCTCGAAGACAAGGAACGCCGCCATCAGGAGCCCGAACGCGCCGAACTTGAGCGGAAACAGGTAGTACTCGGCGCCGCCGGGCACGCGGAGCGCGGCGACCCCGGCGTCGATCCCATACGGCAGCAAGGTCACGAACGCGGCGCCGAGCACGGCGCCCAGCGCCGAGCCGAGGCCGCCGATGATGACCATCGCGATGTACTCGATCGCGAGAAAGAAGCCGAAGGCCTCCACCGAGACAAACGCCCGCTGATAGGCGAAGAGCGCGCCGGCCACCGAGGTGAGCGCGCTCGACCACACGAACGCGAGGACCTTGTAGCGCGCCACGTCGATCCCGACCGATTCGGCCGCGATCTCACGGTCGCGGATCGCCATCCACGCCCGTCCGGCGCGCGAGCGCTGGAGGTTCACCGACAGGATCAAGACCAGCCCGGCGACTACGGTCAACGCGTAGTACCACGCGGTCGTGCCCTTGAGTACCCACGCGCCGACGCGAGGCGGCGGGATCGACACGCCGGTGTTGGCCCCCCAGTGGTTCTGGAACTCGCCGCACGCGTAGAGCACCACGTGGTGCAGCGCGAGCGTGCCGAGCGCCAGGTAGAGTCCCTTCAGCCTGAGCGCCGGGATACCGACGATCACGCCGAGCAATGCGCCTACCAGCGCCGCGGCGGGCAGCGCCAGCAGGGGCGACGGCAGGTGGTTCTCGACCAGCATCGCGGTCGTGAAGGCGCCGGCCGCGATGAACCCCGCGTGGCCGAGCGAGACCTGGCCCGCGAGGCCGGTCAGCAGATTGAGCGCGAGCGCGCCGACGGCGGCCAGCGCGGTCTGCGCGACGAGATCGAGCACGAAGGGCGACACGAGGCGTGGCAATACCAGCAGGGCGAGGATCATGAGGGCGAGCGCCGTGCGGCGAAGGCGCGTGTCGACCAGCGCCAGATCGCTCGCGTAGGTGGTCTTGAAGTAGCCGCCGCCGAGCGCCATTTATGTGCTGGCTCGGGCTTGACGCCTTGTGACGCTACTAGTAAAGTTAATAACGAGATTGCTATCAGGCTTAGGGGGCGTCATGTCGGCTGAGCCGCGACGATATGAGGTCGTGAGCGTGTCCCTGCCGCGTGACCTCGTGAAGCGCGCGAATGCCTTGATTCCGAAAGCGCGTCGAAGCCGAGTCATCACCAAGGTGCTCACCTCGTATCTCGACGCGATCGAGCGGCGCAAAGTGGCAGAAGAGTATCGCACCTACTACTCGCAGCGGGCCGCCGGCGAGGCGAAGGAAGAGCGCGATCTGCTGGCCGAGTGGGAACTGAGCGACGCCGAAGCGTGGGCCATTCTCGACGACGAAGAGAAGCGTGGTCGGCGCCCGACGCGGTGACGTTGTCCTCGCGCGACTCGATCCCGCACTGGGTGTCGAGATCAATAAGACGCGGCCCGTGGTCGTGCTGTCCAACGACAGCATCAATCACTTCGCCGAGTTGGCGGTGGTCGTCCCACTCACGACGAACACGGCTCGTGTGTCCCCGAGTCACACCCTCATCCCCAGGGGCACGGCCGGGCTGAAACTTCCGTCCAAGGCCGTCACGGAGCAGATTCGAGCGGTCGACAAACGACGTCTGGTGAAGAAGCTGGGGCATCTGGCGCCCGAGCTGCTCGCCCAGGTCGAACGGGCCCTCAAGAACACTCTGGCCCTGCCATAGCAACACGATCGCGCTGCGATCGTGCGATCACTTCGTCGCGAATCACACCCGCTCCAGCTCTTCCTTCGTCCCGAAGAGCCCCCACGGGCGAATGAGCAGCATCGCGAGCAGACAGAGGAACGGTGAGACGTCGGCCAGGAGCGGGTCGCTGTAGCGGACGGACAGCACCTCGACGGCGGCGACGATCAACGCGCCGGGAATGACGCCGCCCAGGCTGTCGAGCCCGCCGACCAGCGCGACCGCGAAGGCCTTCAAGCCGAGGACACCGAGCGAGGGATCGAGGCGCACGTTGTTCGCGTAGAGAATGCCCGCGAGCGCGCCAGCGAAGCCGGCGAGCGCCCACGAGAGCGCGAACAGCAGCTGGAAGTCGATCCCGCGCTGGGCGGCGAGCAGCGCCTTCTCGCCGGCCGCGCGCATCTGGATCCCGAGCGGCGAGAGGCGTAGAAAGACGAAGAGCGCGACGAAGAGCCCCGCGGCGACGCCAACCGTAAGCAGATCGAACGTCGAGACGACGGCGCCGCCCGGAAGCCGGCGCGGCGGGTTGGCGAGACCGAGCAGCGGCAGCGGATGACGGATGCGATCGGTGTAGACGAGCACGATCGCGGCGCGCAGGAGAATGCCGAGCGTGACCGTGACCAGGACCGCGGCGAAGATTGGGTGGCCGGCCATCGGCCGCATGAGGAGCCGATAGATGAGAAAGCCGGCCAGGGCCGAGAGCGCCGCCGCCGTGACGACCGAGAGCGCAGGCTGGCCCGGCACGGCGGAGGCGAGCAGGAACAGGAAGTAGCCGCCGAGCGTCATCATGTCGCCCTGCGCCAGATTCAGCACGCGGGTCGCGCGATAGACGAGCACGTAACCCGCGGCCAAGAGCGCGTAGAGGCTCGCGACGACGACGGTCGTGGCGAGGACCTGCGTCACCGCGTCACTGTAGCGGGGTCCGTGAGGCCGGCTTGGACCGCGGGTGGCCTGCTGTAGGCGCGAGCGGCTTCATTTGATCTCGAGCCGCGTCCAGCCGCCGACCGGCGCGATGGCGTTCTTGGTCGGATCCCACCGGTAGACCTTGTAGTACGTGCTCTTCCGGTAGTGATTGTCCGCGGTCCATTCGATCGCGCCGCCGCGTAGCCCGCGCGTGTCGACGCTCACCCCGGCCATCGCGGTCGCGAGCTTGTCCTTGGGGCACGGCCAGCCGCATTTCCTCAGCGAGGCCTCGAGCACCATCGCGGACACCCAGCCCTCCGCCATGTAGTGCGCCGGATGCGTGGTCTGGCCCTTGACGTTGTTGATCTCGGAGTGGATCGGCAGGTTCTCCAGGAAGAGCGTGTTGCCGCCGAACGCGTAGAGGTTCCCCGCCTTCAGGCGCCCCAGCTCGTCCTGCGTCTGCTGGTGGCCGTACAGGAGATAGTTGCCCTGCCACCCGATCCGCTGGAGCGCCTCGAACACGCCGACCTCGACGTGCCACAGCGCCCACGAGAGCACCCAGTCGGCGCCCGCGTCCTTCAGCTTCTGCGCGAACGGCGTGAAGTCCGGCGTATTGCCCGGCACCACCACGACCGGGATCGCCTCGAGCCCCATTTCCTTCGCGAGCTGCTCGGCAAACTCGAGCTCGATTCGCGAGAGCGGGATGTCCTGCGCCGCGAAGCCGACCTTCACCTTCTTGCCGCCCGCCTGCTCCTTGATGAAGCCGAGCGCGAACCGACTGTCCCACTTCGAGCCGAACGACGTCGAGCAGAAGATCAGCGGGCTCGCGGGCGGGAAGGCTTCGCGCGGGCAGACGCCGCCGCCGAACAGCAGCGGGACCTTCTCGGTCTCCGATTCGGTCATGAACGGCTTGTACGTCGCCGAGGTCGACGCGTTGACCATCAGGATCGAGCCCTCGGCGAGCTTCTTGGCGTTCGCCGCCGCGCGCTGAGGCTCGCCGCGGTCGTCCTCGTACGCGATCTCGACCTTCTGACCGTTGATGCCGCCGGCGTCGTTGATGCGCTTGAAGTAGGCCTTGTACGCCTCGTAGGTCGGCGCGTACGTGGAGGACGCCGGGCCCGTGATGGCGGCGCTCATCCCGATCCGGTACTGGGCAAGGGCGGGCGTGGCCGAGGCGACGACGAGCAGCGCTGTGAGCAGTGTGAGAGCAAGCCCTCGCATCTAGTCCTCCGTCTGGAGAGAAAGGCGGTTCGTCATCTCGGCCGCGATCCGGCGTTCCTCGTCGCCCGCGTACATCGATTCCACCAAGGGGCCGTAGCGCTCGGCCATGACCCGGCGCTTCACCTTTCGCGTCGGCGTCACGGGCTCGCCCTCGAGCTCGGGATCGAGCTCGCGCGGCAGCAGGCGAAAGGCCTTCACCTGCTCGACGCGCGTGAGCTCGTCGTTCGCGCGCCTCACTTCGGTCTCGATCAGCCCGACGACGTCCGGGTGTGCCACAAGCGACGCGTAGCCCGTGTGGACCACGCCGCGCTCGCGCGCCCACTCGGCGATGGTTTCAGCGTCGGCCTCGACCAGCGCGACCAGATACTTGCGGCCTTCGCCGAACACGGCGGCCTCGCTGATGTACGGGCTCGCGCGCAGGCGGTTCTCGACGTGGGAGGGGCTCACGTTCTTTCCGCCCGCGGTGATCAGGATGTCCTTCTTCCGATCGACCAGCTTGAGCGCGCGCCCGCCAGTCCACTCACCGACGTCACCGGTGGCCAGCTTCCCCTCGCGGTAGAGCGCCTGGGTCGCGTCGGGGTCGCGCCAGTATCCTCCGAAAAACTCCGGCGCGGTCACGAGAATCTCGCCGTCTCCGTCGAGCGTGACCGCCATGTTGGGCGCGACGTCGCCGACGTCGCCGGGTGGCGGGTACGGCCCCCGCTGGCCGGAGACGAGCGCGCCGCCGGTCTCGGTCTGGCCATACGCCTCGCAGAGATTGACGCCCCACGCCTGCCAGAGCGCCGCGACGGCCGCCGGCAGCGGCGCGCCGCTCGAGATCACGAGCTCGACCCGCGCGAAGCCGACTTTCTCGATGAGCCAGCGGAACACGAGCGCGCGCGCGAGCGCCGCCGGCAGCGACACGGCTCGACCGTTGCCGCGCGTCCACCGCCGATCGAGCGCGCGCCGGCCCACCGTCATCGCCGCGCGGTAAGCGGTGCGCTTGATCCACGAGCTCTGATCGAGCCCGACCAGCAGATGCGCCGCGAACTTCTGGAGGTAGCGCGGCACCGTGAAGACGAACGTCGGCTGGATCTCGTAGAGCGCGTCGGCGAACGTGTCGACCGACTCCGGGTAGTGCGGCACGATATCGGCGATCAGCGGCATCGTGATGGCCAGGTTGCGGCCCATCGCGTGGCAGAGCGGCAGCATGGCGACGGCACGGTGCTCGCGACGAGTCAGAATCGGATAGTGCTCGATGATGTTGGCGCACGCGGCCAGATGTGGCCCGTGACGGTACACGGCGCCCTTCGGGTGGCCCGTGGTTCCCGAGGTGTAGATGATCGTCGCGGGAGCGTCGGGCGACAGCGCCCGCGCGAAGCGGTCGAGCGCGTCGGGCTCGCCGGCCAGGGCCTCGCCGCCGCGGCGCTCCACCTCGGCCAGCGGCCGCACGCGCGGATGGCGATACATGAAGAGCGCCCGGGTGTCGACCACCAGCACCGCACGGACGTTCGGGCACTGGTCCAGCACCTCGAGCGTCTTGTCGAGGTGCTCCTGATCCTCGGCGACGATCAGCGAGGCGCCGCCGTGCTGGAGCAGATGGCGCACCTCGCCCGGCGCGCTCGTCGGATAGATGCCGTAGGTGATCGCGGCGAGCGCCTGCGTCGCCAGGTCGGCGATGGTCCACTCCGGGCACGGGTTGCCGATGATGGCGACGGTCTCCCCCGCCGCGATCCGATACTCGCGCGCGAGCCCGCACGCGAGCGCGGCGACACGCGCGGCGAGCTCGCGCCACGTCGTCTCGCGCCAGATGCCCAGCTCCTTCGCGCGAAACGCGACGCGCTCGGGTCGCGTCCGGGCGCGCTCGGCGAGCAAGCCCGGCAGTGTGCTCGCGCGCAACGCCTCGAAATTCATGCCGGGCGGATTATACCGGAGGGGATTATCCTGGGGCCGTCATGACCCGAGAGGAGCAAGTCAAAGCCATCGGCCTCAAGGCCGGGGCGCGCGTGGTCGGCATCGCGGCGGTCGAAGCGTTCCGCGAGAAGGTGCCCGAGGGCTATCGCCCGGAGGACATCCTGCCGGGTGCCCGCAGCGTCGTGGTCGCCGGCGGCGACGGGCCGACCGCCGGGGCATGGCGCTGCCCCGACCATCGCGTGATGGAGATCACCGGCTACGATCTGCGCGAGAACGTGGCCGTCCACGCGATGTGCGACTTCATCGAGGGCGCGCTTTCGCATCACGCGATCCAGGCGCCGTCCCTGCCCGTCCACGGCCACGAGCCGCCGATGTCGATGATGCACGCCGCGGAGCTGGCCGGGCTCGGGACGCGCTCGCTCGCCGCGCACATCATCCTGAACCCCGAGTACGGCCTGCTCTACTATGCGGCGCTGATCACGACCTTGCCGCTCGAGCCCGATCAGCCGCTGGCCGAGCCCGCGTGCCCGCATCCGGGCTGCGTGGCGATGTACAAGCGCATCGGGACGACGCCGTGCTTGCGCGTGTGCCCGGCGTGCCTGGCCGGTACGGTGCACGATGGGCGCATCCAGCAGTCGACGTACGACCGAGAGAAGTGCCACTCGCGGGCGCAGACCTACGGCATCGGCTCGTTCCAGAAGGGCCTCCTGCAGATCGTGAACGAGGACGACCGTGACCGACGCCGGACGATGATCTATAGCGACTTCTTCACGAAAAGCATCCAGTCGCTCGGCTTCTTCCGCGACTCGATCGCCCAGTGCTTCGAGTGCATGCGCGTCTGCCCCGTCGGGCGGAAGTACCGGAAGCTCCAATGAATCCGGCAAGCACCTTTCTCAGGCCACCCTCGACTGCACCGGGCTCACGGCCCCCGCTCCAATAATGGCCGATCTTCCGCCCGGCTCTACCGCGAAGCTGAAGTCGGTCGCGCTCAAGTCGGGCGCGACGGTCTGCGGCGTCGCCGACGCCGCGGCATTCGACACACACGCACCGGAGAAGCACCGTCCGGGTGATCTGCTGCCGGGCGCTCGATCGGTCGTCGTGGTCGGCGGCGCCCAGCCGCGCGAAGGTGACTGGGCAGCGACCTCGCCGTGGGTCATGCAGACGATGGGCACGACCGAGCGCATCCAGGGCGTCGGCCGTCGGCTCGCCCAGTACATCGAGGGCGAGTTCGGCTACTACGCGCTCTACGTTCCGCCGGGCACTGCGAGCGGCGACACGCCCTTTCTCTCGCTCATGCTCGCGGCCGAGCTCGCCGGCCTCGGCTCGAAATCGCTCGCCGGGCCCGTGCTGAACCGCGACCACGGCTTCATGTACTGGAGCGCGGTGATCACGACGGCGCCCTTCGACGCCGACGCCGTCGAAGCGAGCCCCGCGTGCCCGGCGCCGTCCTGCCGCGAGATGTGGGATCGTGAGCGCACGACCCCTTGCCTCACGATCTGCCCCGGCTCGAATGGTGGATGCCTCTCGGGCAAGCTGGAGAACGGCCGGGCCGTGCGGACCTTCTACGACGCCGCGCGCTGCAACACGCGCGTGCACACGCACTGGGTCGGCGGGTTCCAGAAGGTGCTCGAGGAGACGCTCAACGAGCCCGACCGTGACAAGCGCAAGATGCTCCTCTACGGCGATTTCTTCACGCGCAGCCTCTGGGCCATCACCTACTCGTCCACGAATATCGCGCAGTGCTTCGAGTGCATGCGCGTGTGCCCGGCCGCCCACGGGCTCAGGGAGATGAAGTAAATGGCCGTGTTCAGGCTCGATCCCGAGGTGTACAAGCGCTACAAGGACGAGGTGTTGAAGCTCTGCAACTCGTTTCAGAAGATCGACCAGCCGGGGCTCTCCGACAAGCAGATCGCCGAGCGCCTGGGGCTTGACGAGCGCACGGTGACCGAGATCCGCTGCGTCGCCGAGCGCGACTGCTATTCGCTCGACGAGTGGGAGAAGGCGATCGAGTTCAAGCGCCGCGCGACCCTCGAGTGGTCGGCGCTCGCCCTGAAGCGGCCAGACCTCAAGCCCGAGTGACGCTCTACTTCTTCGAACGCATCACCGACGACGACTTCATCGGGCCCGTGATCGTCGCGGCGCCCGACGAGTCGACGGCCTGGACGCTGCTCGCTACCCGCGAGCGCTCCGACGTCGAGGCGCTCAAGGCGCTCGGCTGGCAGATCGCTCAGGATCTCGCGACGCTGCCCGCGCGCGCTGGCATCGTCTATCCCAGTCACTACCGCCGCGCCATCCTGAGCTAGGACGGGTGTCCTGAGTCTCTCGCACGTCGCGCTGGCGCTGCTCGTCGTCGTCATCTGGGGCCTGGCGTTCGTGGCCACGAAGATCGGGCTCGAGAGCTTCTCGCCACCCCAGCTGACCGCGTTGCGGTTTCTGATCGCGGCCGTCCCGGCTCTGGTGCTGCCGCGTCCGGCGCTCTCGTGGCCTCGTCTCATCGCGATCGGCGCGACACTCTTCGCCGGTCAGTTCCTGCTGCAGTTCTTCGCGATCGCCAACGGCCTGCCGCCCGGGCTAGCCTCGCTGCTCGTCCAGACTCAGGCGCTCTTCACAATCGTGTTCGCGGCGATGGCCTTGCGCGAGCATCCCACGACACGCCAGGTCTTGGGCGTGGCAGTGGCCTTCGCGGGCCTGGTGCTGATCGTCCTCACCATCGGTCAGGACCTGACCATCGTCGGCTTCTGTCTCGCGATGGGCTCGGCAATCAGCTGGGGCCTCGGCAACGTGCTCCTAAAGCGAATCAGCGAGGTCGAAATGCTCGATCTCATCGTGTGGCTCAGTCTCGTTCCGCCGCTGCCGGCGCTCGCGCTCTCGCTGCTACTGGACGGCCCGGCGGGTCTCACGCGGGCCGTCTCGAGCGCTTCGTGGCTGGCGGTCGCGGCCGCGCTGTATCTCGGCGTGGTCGCGACGATCCTGGCCTACGCCATCTGGGGTCGGCTCCTGCGTCGGTACCCGGCGGCGACGGTCACGCCGTTCGCCTTGCTGGTGCCGTTCGTCGGCGGTTACGCCTCGGCTCTCGTGTTCGGCGAGCGGTTCGGACCGCTGCGGCTCGCGGGGATGGCGCTCGTGCTTCTCGGGATCGCAGTGATCGTGCTGCCGTGGGATCGCATGATGATGGACAAGCGCTCTCGCCCGCGCGGGAGCGCGTTGGCGGTCAGGCTCGCGGGAAGCGCGGACGTGCCCGGCGTCGTCGAGCTCATCGGCCGCGTGTACCTGGAATATGGCTTCGTATACGTGCCCGAGGTCGAGGTCCCCGACCTCTATCGATTCGATCAGCACTATGCGGCGCCGCGTGGGGCATTCTTCGTCGTGCGTGAAGGCAGCGCGGTCGTCGGCTCCGTCGGTGTCGAGCGGCTGAACGACGGTTCCGCCGAGCTCCATCGTCTCTACCTCGACGCCGGGCTGAGAGGCCGCGGCACCGGCCGCGCCCTCGTCGAGACCGTGCTCGAGTGGTGTCGAACGCAGAAAATTCGCCGGCTGATCCTCTGGTCGGACACGCGCTTCGACCAGGCGCATCGGCTCTACGAGCGGATGGGCTTCCAGCGGACCGGCGAGCGAGTCTTGCCGGACGACCTCAATCAGACGCGCGAGTACGGCTTCGAGCGGCCGGTGTGAGGTGCGAGGCCTTCCGGTCGGTACTGAGATTTCCCAAAGCCCCCGACGAATGTCGGCAGCCGCGTGTGCCCGAGAAGCTGTCGCACCGCTTGTGACTCGCCCAGGTGGAACCAGTAGTGATAGGTTGTCCGGTGCAGCTTCGTGCCCGGCGTCTCGCGCGAGGACTCGCGCCTCCAGCGGAGGGTCAGATCCGAGCCGGCGAGGCTGTCCAGATACGGGTCGGCGGCGCGGGTGACCGCCCGCCACCAGGCCCACGCTTCGGCGAGCGGCGGCACGGTGAGGGGCTTGCCGTAGCCGAACTGCTTGACCTCGGGCACGACGACCGTGTCCTGCGCGCGCTCCAGCCAGTAGAGCTGCTCCTGCCACGCGAGGTGGCCGATCATCCACGCGATCGGATTGATCGGCGCGAAGCGCCGTGTCGCCTCCGCGGCCCTCACGGGCTTGAGTCCCCGGATCCACTCGCCGCGCGTGAACCTGAGCTGGGTCACCAGCGGATGTGTCATCGTTTCTCGAACGCCTTCTTCATGGCTGCCGCGCCGTGCTCCATCATCGTGCGAATATCGCCGGCGAGCGCGTCGGGCAAGAGGTCGGCCGTCCAGACGAGCCGGCTACGCGTGTCGCCGTCGGCGAAGACCTGGGCCGACGCGTTGTGATGGGAGAGGCGCCCCCCGCTCGCCGACCAGACGAGCCGGCGCGCCGTGTCGTCGAGATCGACGATCAGCTCGCGGACGACCATCCCGTTGCCGAAGGTGACGATCCGAGCGCCCTTCTCGAGGCGGGTATCGGTGACGAAGCCCGGCACGAGGCGGGTGTGCAACGCGCCGATGTCACGCACCGCGTCCCACACGTCCTCGGCGCGAGCGTCGAGCAGGATCTCCTTGCGGATAGAAGCCATGATGCCCCCCCTTCCTCAGGAGGTCATCCTAGGCAGCGCGCGGTCAGCCTCTCTTGGAGAATCTTGCGGTCCCCCCTGGCGGCCCGGCGGAATCTTCCGGGGGAGACTCCGGCGGCGCGGTGGAACGTGCGCACGAAGTTGGAGAGATCGCCGAAGCCCACGTCGAACGCGACGTCGGTGATCGACCGGCTGCCGTCGGCCAGCAGCCGGGCCGCGCGACGCAGCCGGGCGCGGACCAGATACTGATGGGGCGTCACGCCGAGCACATTTGCGAAGACCCGCAGGAAATGAAACGGGCTCAGCCCGACTGCTCGTGCCGCGCTCGTGAGATCGATCGCCTCGGTCGCGTGCGCATCGAGCCAGCGGGCCGCTTCCACCGCGCGGCCGCGGTCGCGCGGATGAGCCTCCGACCGTGCCGTCGACCGCCCCGAAGCGATGTCGACGAAGCGTGAGGCGAGCGCCATCCCGATCTCGTCGAGTCCGACGTCGGTGCGCCCCTCGGCGGCCGCCTGCGCGAGCTCGCCCAGCACCATCAGCTCCGGCAGCGGCGGCACACAGCCTCGTTGCCAGACCTCGGGCCGATCGCTGATCGCCTCCACCAGCGTCGGGGTCATGTGAAAGGACAGGCATTCGTCGCCGTCCCCGCGGGCGTGGTCGTGGGTGCACACATACTCGTCGCAGGGGTAGCCGACCAGGATCGACCCGGCGACAAGCTCGAACGACGCGCCTCGGCTGCGATATCCGAACGTGCCGCGGCGAACATACGAAAGCGAATAATCCCCGTGCACCTCGACGAACGGCGCGTCGCTCGGCAACGCATCGCACCGCCGATCAATCACGCGCAACGAACCGCTTCGAAGCAAGGTCGTCGAAATCATCTGCGCTGCCTATGCCAGTGTAGCCCGGACCGTTCCTGGGCGGCGCCCACGGGAGCCGGGCGGGTGGCGCAGGGGTCGCGGTCGCCGGCGCGGCGAAGTGGGCCCCCCTCGTCCCGTCCGCGGCTCGAAGAGCCGCGATTCGGGCGAGCGGGTGACGTAGCCGCGCCGGGGGACCGCGACCCCTGCGACAGGCCCCGCCCGTCTCCCGCGGCCGCGCGAAAAGAACGGACCGAGCGGGTCTAGTAACCCTTGCGCTTGTCGATCAGGGCGATCAGCGGCTTGCTCGCGCGCATACGGCGCAGGTTCTCGCAGAACGTGTCGATGACACGTTGGGCGCGGCGCGGCGAGCCGCCGGCGGTGTGGGGGGTCACGATCGCGCGCGGATGGGTCCAGAGCCGATGGTTGGCCGGGAGCGGCTCCGGATCGGTGACGTCGAGCCCAGCGCCGCCGATCGTCTCTTCATCGAGCGCCTTGAGCAGATCATCGCCGTAGACGATCGCGCCGCGCGTGACGTTGATCAGGTAGCCGGTCTTCTTCATCTTGCGGAAGAGATCGCGCGTGAAGAGATGGTGGGTCGCCTTGGTGAGCGGCAGGCAGATCACCACCGCGTCCGAGGCGCCGAGCAGGTCACCGAGCCGATCGGGCTTCCAGATCGCCTCGACGCCGGGCTCCGGGGCCACGTCCTCGATATCGACGCCCAGGACGCGCATGCCGAACCCGAGCGTCCGCTTCGCGACCTCGCGGCCCGTGCCACCGAAGCCGACGATGCCCATCGTCAGGTCGTAGAGCTCGAGCTGCCGGAGCCGGATCGGCTCGCGCAGGGAGTAGTCGGGCTGGCGGATCGCCGTGTGCAGGCCGCGCGTGAGGGCCAGCAAGAGCGCGAACGCGTGCTCGGCGAGATGGATGCCGACGCCGCCCTTCTCGCTGGCCAGTGGAACGTCGCTCTCCACCAGCTCCTGCGTGAGGATCGAGTCCACGCCCGCGCCGATCGACTGGTAGTAGCGCAGGCGCTTGCCGAGCGGGAAGATGTCGGGCGACACGCGGCCGAAGAGCGCATCGGCGTCCACGATCTCGCGCCGCTGGGCGGCGGCGTCCTTCGCCTCGACGAAGGTGGAGCCCGGGCCGGCGGCCTCGAGGATCGCGGCGCGCTGCTCGGGTGAGACGGACGGCACGATCATCAGCGGCGTGTAGAGGATCTTCATCGTCAGCTCCGTTTCTTCGATCGGATGTTGGCCATCGCGCGCTGGTGCTCGTCGGACGCGAAGCACCCGGCCAGGGCCGCGTTCATCTCCCGGCGGAACGTCTCGAAGTCGAGGTCGAAGGCGGACGTGCTCAGGCGCTTGCTGGCGGTGACGCTCACCGGCGGCAGGGCCAGGAATTTCTCGACGATCTCGTCGAGCGCCTTGACGAAATCGGCGGACGCTACCGCGCGGTTCACGAGGCCGATGCGCTCGCCTTCGCGCGCGGTGATCGGCTCGCCCAACAAGATAAGCTCCTTCGCGCGACCGAGACCGATCAGCCGCGGCAGCCGGTAGAGCGCCATCGAGGGGATCAGGCATTCCTTGACGGCCGGCAGACTGAGCAACGCGTCCTCGACCGCCAGCCGGTAGTCGCACACGAGCGCCAGCTGGAGCCCGCCGCCGATGCAGTGGCCGTTGATCCCCGCGATGACGAGCTTGTCCATGCGCTCGATCGCGGTCATCGCGTCTTCCCATCGGACCAGGTCGGGCTGCGTGAGCTCGCCGGCCGCGAGCGCTCTGAGATCGACGCCGGTCTGGAACGCGCGGCCGGCGCCGGTCATGACGACCACGCGCACGTCGCGACGCGCGGCGAGCGCCGCGACCGCCTCGCCAAGGTCCGCGGCGAAGCGGGCGTCGCCCGCGTTCAGCACGTGCGGCCGGTCGAACGTCATGCGGGCGACGGGGCCCTGCACGTCAAGCCGGATCGTGGCCTCGGTCATGGGGCAATGGTTTACCATAAAAGGCCTCGTGACGCCCCTGACCGCTCTGCTCTGTCTCACGACCTTCTCCAATCTCGTCGCCAGCGGCGCCTTTCCTGCGGTCCTCCCCGACATCGCGCGCAGCGCCGCGCTCGCCGACTGGCAGCTCGGGATCGTCGCGAGTGCGTTCGGCTTCGCGCGGATGGTCGCGGACATTCCGCTCGGGCTGTTTCTCACTCACAACTTGCGGCGCGCGTTGTGGATCGGCCCGCTCGTGCTGGCGATCGGCGGTCTTTGTGTCGTCGGTGGCGGTGGCTTTGCCATGCTTGTCTTGGGCCGACTCCTGATGGGACTCGGTCAGGCGCTCAGCATGGTCGCGGGCCTCACGGCGATCCTTCGCTTCCAGTCCGGCAAGAATCTCGCGTCCGCGCTCGCCGCGTACGAGCTCTCGGCGATGATCGGCATGCTCGGCGGCGCCGCGCTGATCGGCACCCTGCCGGCGGAGCTTGCCTGGAACACGGCGTTCGGGCTCGCGTGCGGGCCTCAACTCGTCGCGATTGCGATCGTGCCCAGGCTCTTGTCGTCGCTCCCGGCTCAGCCGAGCGCGGCGTCGCTCTTCGCGCGGCAGGCGCCAAGCGGCACACCGGCCGCCGCGCTCATGCGGCCGCTCGGAGGCGCCTCGCTGGTGCCGCTGGCCTTCGCGGCCGGAGGGCTCGTCGCTCTCACCTACTCGACGATGGAGCAGTTCGTGGTGCCCTTGCGCGGCAGCCGCGAGTTCGGGCTCGAGCGCACCGGGGTCGCCCGGCTCTTCATGGTCCAGCAGGTCTTCGACATCGCAGCCCTGCTCCCGACCGGCATCCTCGCCGATCGTCAGGGCGCCGCCCGTGTGCTCCCGATCGTCTTGCTGTTGATGGCGGCCGGGAACGCAATGATCGGCTTCGGCGCGCTGCCCGTGGTGATCGTCGGCTGCACGCTCTTCGGGCTTTCGATGTCGGGCTGGATGCTGCCGCTGAGCCTCCTGCGGGGCGAGACCGAGCCCGAGCGCATCGCGTGGCGCACCGGTCTCTATCGCGTCTGCGTGGACGGCGGCATCTTCCTGGGCCCGTTCGTGTCGGGCATCCTGGGCCTTCGCCTCGCCGGAATCCTGCCGGCGATCTCGACGGCGGCGCTGGCGCTCACGGCGTTACTCCTGCTCACGCGCGCCCGAAGCTCGGGTACCATGGCAGTCCATGGCTGACGCCGGACTGATGTTCGCCTGCTTCGGGTGCTGCTGCGGCCACACCAACAACGGCGCCGCCCGCATCGCCCGGCCGGCGACGCGACGCGTGTTTGACGCGGCCGGGCTCCAGGGCAAGGTGCGCTTCGCGTTCTCCGAGTGCCTTGGGCCGTGCAGCGAGGCCAACGTGGTCTTCGTGTACCTCAACGGCCGGCCACTCTGGTTCCGGCGCATCAACACGCTCGAGCTGTTCGAAGCGGTGCTCGCGTACGTCCGCACCACGTTCGAGGCGCCCGCCGTGCCGTTGCCCGCGGGGCTGACCGCGCATTCGTTCTCGTGGACCGGCGGCGGCGTCGGTCCGGAGCTCGCCTGAGGAGCGTCATCATGGACTACGCCGACTTCCGGCACCTCACGTTCGAGTCCAAGCCCAACGGGGTGCTCCTCGTCACCATCAACCGGCCCGAGGTGCTGAACGCGGCCAACGCGCGCCTGCACTGGGAGTTCACGCAGATCTGGCCTACCGTCGACGCCGATCCCCATACTCGCGCCGTGGTCGTGACCGGCGCGGGCAAGGCGTTCTCGGCGGGCGGCGACCTCAAGCTGGTCGAGGACATGGCGGGCAACCCGGACGCGCTGACGCGCACGATGCGTGAGGCCTCCGACCTCGTCTACAACATGATCAACCTCGACAAGC
>Ga0209802_1001568_pt1 | contig 16759 bp, 7 predicted proteins | sample GraSoiAngelo_129_FD_185886 | JGI IMG/M metagenome (GOLD analysis project Ga0209802, IMG submission 185886) | Grasslands soil microbial communities from the Angelo Coastal Reserve, California, USA - 14_0927_12_40cm (SPAdes) (version 2) | ecosystem: Environmental > Terrestrial > Soil > Grasslands ... | reverse complement strand
CTCGTCGGAACCTGAGACGCAGTGGTTCCTGAACAGAGCTGAGCGCGCGAAGTGCCCGCGAAGCCGAAGATGGACCCGCCTGTCGGGTCCGTAATCGTGAGCGCCAGACCGCTCTGGAAGATGCTGACCCCGGAAAAGGCCCATCCGTTCAGGAGCTTCCGATTGACGAAGCTCTCGCGGTGCGGATGGGGGATCTCCCAGAGATAGGTGAAGACCAAGCGCTGCGTGCGGTCAAAGTCCGCCGGCCCCCACCGCTGGTGACGCTCGTTCGGGCTGTTGCTGTTCCCATTCCCTCCCAGGAACACCGCATCGAAGCCTACTCCTGCGACATCTGTCATTGCCTTGCCCCAGGTATAGGCACCCTGGAATTGCACCCCGCGGCTGAATTGCCTTCTGACGATCACTTGCAGCCCGTGGTACATGGAAAACCCATACGTCTCGATGCTGCTCAACCCCGTGGGGCCAAAGCCCACAATAGGTACGCGCTGGGCAGCATTGGCCACGGTGTTCACAGTAATCCCATTCACGGGATTGGCCGCGCTGGCCAGAAGAGGCTCGTTGATCTGGCGAGAGGAGGCGAGTCGGGTGCCGCGCGTCCCCACGTAGCCGACCTCCAGAAGCGTTTTCGGCAGAAACTCATATTGCGCGTCCAGGCTGAACTGCTGCGTCATCGGCGAATCGTAGTTTTCGGTCACAAAATTCGCGGTAAGTTGCGAGGTGGGAGTGCGCGGGGCGAAAGCACTCGGTGCGGGGAGTGGATTGAAGGGGGCTTGAAACGTCGCCAGGGCATTGCTCGCTCCGGAGAGAACGTTGATCCCCACGAAGGGCGGCGAGACCACCGTCTGGAGAACTGAGTTCCCGTTCGTTCGCGTGTAGAAGACGCCGTAACCGCCGCGCAGCACCAGGCGATTCGACTTGGCAAACGGGCGCCAGGCAAATCCGAAGCGGGGAGCAACGTTGTGCAGCGGCATGTCGTTCTGGGCCAGAGTTTTCCCCGAAAGCTTCACGACGCCGGTCGGAATCGGCAGCGGAAAATTGGAGGGAACCACCCAACCCGCGAATGTGCCTCCCGCCGGAGGTGGATTGGTGGCACGAGCCAGGCTCGGGAAGACGCTGCTGAGCCGCCCCTGGGCATCGCTGATGCCCCCATTGATTTCCCAGCGCAACCCGAGGTTGAGCGTGAGCCTCGAGTTGACCTTGAAATCGTCCTGAACGAAACTCGCGTAATTGCTGGCGCGATACGCTTTCGACAGGGCCCCAGCCACTCCAAAGGTCAAGAAGACATTACTCGCGGAAGTGCCGTTCTGCGCCGCGCTCAAGCCCAGCAGGAAATCAGGGAAGCTAAGAAACAGGAGAATTCCCCGCCGGGGTCCCGGATCATCGAAGTCGAACTGCGCCCGCTCGAATTGGAAACCCGCTCGAATCGTATGCCGCCCGCGCGTCCAGGCGATCTGGTCCGCAACTTGAAACTGGTTTACCGTCGAGTCGGAATCATCGTTGAAATTTCCGCCGATCGTGAAGAGTCCATTTATGGAAATGGTCGGCATCTTCGGAAAAGTCGGGTCGCCCGGCGCAATGCCGAGGTCCTGATCGCTGATCTTGCTTTCGCTCGTCAGGACTCCCGTGTTCCGCGAAAAGTTCGCCAGCGCTTCGTTCACAAAATTGGCAGACAGGGCGGAGGTGAGCTTCAGAGAGGCGACGTGGTTTCTGAATTCAGCATCCTGGCCGGAACCTGGTGTGCACGCCACAAAGAAGCATGTGCTGAAGGGGGCGATTTGGGGATCCCGAGCATAGAAATAGCGCTGGGCGAGCCGGTGCTTGCTACTCAGCACGTAATCGGTATTGATCAGGAACTGGTCTTCACTGAAATGGCCGGGCAGGCTGTACGCTGAAAAACCAACGCCATTCGTGATCTTCTGCGGCGTCGGAATGAGAAATGTTCCGTTGGGAAGCCTCGTGTTAAGAAGCTTGAGCGCGACAGGATTGATGTTGGAGCCGTTGCAAGCCACCTGGACGCCACCGAACGCTGTCGCCTGCGTGCAACCCACGCTTCCGATCCCTGCCGCCGAGCGGTCGTCCGTGAGCGGCGGCAAAAAATTACTGGAAAAGGAGCTCGAACTGAGACCGTTGACTTGCCGGGTGCCCTGGTAAGAGCCAAAAATGAAAACGCGGTCCTTGATGATGGGGCCGCCCAGGGCACCCCCAAACTGGTTTTGCTTCATCACCGGACGCGGCTGCCCGTTTTGGTTCAGGAAAAAGGCGTTGGCGTTGAGCTTGTCGTTGCGGAAGAATTCAAACAATGAACCGTGGAACTGGCTACCACCCGACTTTGTCACCACGTCAACGTTGGCCCCGGCGCCGCGCCCGTACCCGGCGTCGTACAACGTGGTCTGCACCTTGAATTCCTGAATGGCATCAGGATTGGGAATGGGAATTCCTCCTTGTTGGAGGAAATTCCCTGCCCGCCCGCTGCCGAAATTGTTTGCGTCGGAACCATCCATCTCAAAATTATTGCTGATGTTGCTGGCTCCGTTGACGTACACGTCTTGCGTTCCCTTGCCCAGTTCGGCGGCGTTGTTGACATCGGCAATCACTCCGGGGGACATGGTCAGAGCTTGCGTATAGTTGCGCGTAGAGAGAGGCACCTCCGTCAGGGTGCGGTTTTCCACCACCGTTCCCAGCGTCGCGCTCTGGGTTTGCACGAGCTGGGCGCTGGCGGTCACCTCCACTGTCTCCGACTGCTCGCCTAAGACCATACCCACGTTCAGTGTGCTGACTTCGGTCACCGTGATGGTCACATCGAACGGAACTACAGTTTTGAATCCTTTCGCCGAAAACTGAAGTTGATAAACTCCCGGGGGAAGCAAGTTGAACCGATAGCCACCGCTTGCATCGGTCACGGTGGAGCGTTTGGCTCCTGTAGCTTTTTCGGCGGCGGTTACCGCGACGCCCGGGATCACTCCACCTGTAGGGTCTGTTACTGTCCCCGTTATCGCGCCCGTGCTTACTGTTTGAGCTACAGCCAGCGGATGAATCAGAACTATTTGCGCCAATAGGACTGCTGCGATCAGGGAAATTGAAAACCTTTTACGCCCTTCCATAGGTTCCTCCTGTTCGCCGGAAAATGCTCACCCGAACGGCATATGCGCTAGTTATCAGGAATTTCCGATATTGAACCGCCTCTTGGTCGGAAGCCATACACCCACCCACCCCCCCCGGCTGTCAAGCTAGAATCCACATAGCCTGTTGGTGGCATGCGGGCTAAATGCTGCGATTTGCCCCGATGGTATCTGACAAGGCACTGGAATGCCGGACTAGGCTCCATCATCTTTCTTTGAACTCGATGAGGATAGTCTCCATCGGAGTATCTCCCAAGTTTTCGATCCTATGCACACCCGCTGACACCCAGGAAACTTGTCCTCTATGCCATGTGTGCTCCTGTCGGCCAGCGGCGTCATCCGTAACACCGAAATGCTGTTCGTTCATTGCCACTACGACCTGGTCTGGGTTCCTGTACGCGGAGGTCGCTTGATGACCGGCCAGCTTCATCCGCAACACTCGTGCGAACTCGTTGTCGATGACGACTGTCTGTGACGCATCGGGCACCGGGCCACTCGTCGTCCGACTTGCGGGATGCGCCGGCAAACCCTTAAGCTCCAGCTCTATGATCTCAACCCTATTCTTCCCGAGGTTGGTGTTACTGTGTCGCACTGGCTCTGCCCAAATAATCTCCCCTGCGACGCGCGAGCTCTCGCTCGTTGATCCGTCAGGCGCAATGAATCTATTGTGAATGTCCGTGAGGAAGACACGCACTCCCGCGCTGTGCTCGTGCATCGGGGAACCTTCACCGGGCTCGTAGTGAACGCGCAGCGTGCGGACCTTGCGGTTGTCGATTTCGACCGTGTAATGCCGGGGATCGACAGTGACCGGATCTTGCGCCAACAGGACGAACCCAGCGGGCATCACGCCCAGAACCAATAGATGGCCAATCCACCGGGTCACAATTGGCTGTTACCTCCTCTCTTGCAGCCCAAGACCGACGGAGTATCCACGAGTGTGGGTCCGCGAGTCAACGAGGATCTCGCTCACCCCGGCGCCAGGCGGCCCGACCACCGAAAGTGGCGGCGCCAGGGCTCGGTGCCACGCCTCAACCCGTCAAACAAAAGGGTGGTAAGGCCATGAAAACATTTGGGTTACTTCCAGGATATGCTCGAAAGTGCCGGAAGGCCCGAAACGCGCGGGAGATCTCATGGGAAGACGCAAGCTCGGACGAAGATGGTGGATGGCCGTGCACGGAAGACCGCAGGACATCGCAAGCCGCAGTCGGAGTGGACGGTGTTGCTTCGCGATCACCATCCTGGGTACATTCCCTGGGAGCAGTATGCGCGCTATCAGGAGTTGATCGCCGCCAACGCGCGTATGAAATCATGCATGGAGCCCAAGGCCGGTCGAGGAGGACGAGCGTTGCTGTCTGGCCTCCTACGATGCCGCCGCTGCGGCCGGATGCTGCACGTGTCGTATGCTGGCATCCGACATGCGGCCCTCCGGTACCACTGCCAGGGCGCCCATCTCAATCACGGTGAAAGCTGATGTATTTCGTTTGGTGGCCTTCGCACGGATGAAGCGGTTGCCGAAGAGATACTGCACGCCATCCGCGGTAATGCTGTGGAGGCTGCTTTGGAAGCAGCCGAGCGGGTGAGACAACAACGACTCCAGGAGCAAAAGGCACTGGAACTAGAGATCGAGCAGGCACGTTATGAAGTGCGTCGTGCGGCAATCCGGATCGAGCCGTCAAATGAAAACTCTGCCGGAGATGGTTTATGATGGCGACGAAGATGAGGAAACGACGGCCCGCACACGGTCACCTACCGACCAGCATTCCTTGCTCGCTCACCATGCTCGGAGTCATTGCGCTTTGGCTCGGGATAACTGCTGTGCGCACGCCTGCGGAAAATGGCCCCATTCAGTTTGCAGATGTCACGGCGCGAGCTGGCCTCTCCGGCTATCACAATCTTTTTGGCAGCCCTGAGAAACGATACATCATCGAGTCCACTGGCAACGGAGCCGCTTGGATTGACTACGATAATGACGGCTGCCTTGACCTCTTTGTCCTCAACGGCTCCACGCTCGAGCGGCAGCAGAAAGGGGAACGCGGGCCGGGCAATCGCCTGTACCACAACAATTGCGACGGCACATTTACGGATGTAACCTCAGGGTCAGGCCTCGAAGGAGGGTACTGGGGCAGCGGAGTAGCAGCCGGCGACTACGATAAAGATGGGTTTGTCGATCTCTATGTGACCACTATCCTCGAGGGCAACCACCTTTACCGGAACAACGGCAACGGCACTTTTACCGACGTTACTGCGAAGGCCGGCGTCGGTGGGGGACGGCACGTTTCCGTCTCGGCAGCCTTCTTCGACTACGACCGAGACGGGCACCTGGATCTGTTCGTCACCAACTACGTCCAGTTTGACCGCGCTTATCTCGATCGTGTCTCGCCGTATTGCCTGTGGAAAGGCCTGCGCGTCTTTTGCGGCCCCAACGGGGTTGCTGGCGATTCGAACGTTCTCTACCACAACAACGGCGATGGCACTTTCACCGATGTTACCAAGGCCGCCGGGCTCCAGAATCCCGAACTGAAGAGCCTGGGCGTGATCACTGCTGATTTGGATGATGACGGCTGGCCGGATATCTATGTGGCCAGCGACTCAACGATTAACGCGCTGTACCGCAATCGCGCCAACGGTACCTTTGAGGATGTTTCGCTGCAGTCGGGCGCGGGCTACAGCCAGGATGGCCGGGCACAGTCCGGGATGGGTGTGGACGCCGGCGACTACGATGGGGATGGCCGCCTGGATCTTTTCGTCACAAACTTTCAGGACGACTACAACACGCTTTACCACAACGACGGTAAGCTCACCTTCACCGACGTCACCTTTGCGGCCAAGATCGGCCAGGTCAGTTTCAACCACCTCGGCTGGGGAACAGGCTTCGAAGACTTTGACAACGACGGCCACCTGGACATCTTCGTGGCCAACGGCCACGTCTATCCGCAGGTGGATGCTGCCCACTTGCCCCAAGAGACCTACGCGCAGCGGAACCAACTGCTTCGGAATCTCGGCAACGGGGAATTCGCCGATGTCACGGGGACCGCCGGCGACGGTATGCAGGTGGTGAAGTCGAGCCGCGGTGCCGCCTTCGGAGACTTCGACAATGACGGGCAGATCGATGTAGTGGTCATCAACATAGACAACACCCTTACCCTGCTGCATAACACCACCCGCAACCGCAACCATTGGCTGACTCTGCGCACGATCGGCTCGCGGAGCAACCGGGATGGCATTGGCGCGCGACTGCGATTGCGGGTCGACGGACGCGTCGAAGTGCGCGAGGTGAAGACTTGCGGCTCGTTTGCTTCGGCGAGCGACCCGCGCGTCCACTTTGGCCTTGGCGCGACACGAACCATTGAGCGGCTCGAAGTAAGCTGGCCGAGTGGCACCAAACAGACGTTCACCAATGTACCGATCGACCATTTTGTAGTGATTGACGAAGAGAAAGGCCTGCGAGTGGAAAGATGAAGCAAGTACTGCGGCTTTTCTGCAGTTGGGCCCTAGCCGTTGCGCTACCCATCATCGTGTCGATCGAGGCAGGCGCCCGGCCCCGGGCAACTCAGGAGTCCACTGAGACAGCCGCGAGCCATCACGCCGCCGGGAAGGAGTATTTGCAGGCCGGCCGCGTACAGGAAGCCCTGGCTGAATTCAGCAAGGCCGTTCGCCTGGACCGCAACTACCTCCCTTCGCTTCTCCAGATCGCAGATCTGCTCAGCTCGAGCGGCCAGGTATTTGAGGCCTATGGGGTGCTTCAGCATGCCGTCAGCATTGCACCCGCCTCTGCGGAGGTGCACTCGCTGCTCGGCCGGTGTTTCTCCCGCCTGGAGAAGCCGAAGGAAGCGCGCCAGGAGTTCCGGCGCGCTCTCGAGCTCAATCCCAACCTGGCTGAACCTGACTACGGGCTGGCCGTGATGGAGTTGCGCCAGGGAAGGCTAGCGGAGGCGCGACACCACATCGAGAGGTTTCTTCAACGCGCACCGGGCGATGAATCCGCGAAAGAAGTGCTGGCGCGCATCTGTTTCGAGATGAAGGATTACGACGCGGCGCTGGCTACCTACGCCCAGTTCGAGAAGGCGGATCTCGCGCGCGCAAGTATCCAGAAGGAGATGGCCCATACCTTGCTGGCCGCAGGTCGCTACGCCGAAGCGGAACAAGCCTTCCTGGCGGTGCTCGAGCGCGAACCCACCGACAGGGATGCCCTGCGCGGCCTCTTCGATTCGAGGTACAAGCGAGGCGCGTACAAAGAAGCCATTGAGGCCATGGAGCAGATTGCCAAATTGGAGCCGCGGAGTTGTGAACCCCTGCTCCTCCTCGCGCGCGCCTACCGCCGGTTGAACCAATTTCCGCAGGCGCATCAGCGTGCCCAACGCTGCCTTGAGCTTGAGCCCGATCATGCGGGAGCGCACTTCTTGATGGGTTGGACATGGTACAGCGAGGGCGATCTCGAAAAAGCCAAGACTGAGCTCGAGCAGGCAGTCAAATCAGATCCCAATTCCATCGAGGCACTCTGCTGGCTCGCTACCGTCGAGCTCCGGCGCGGGGGAGCTGCCGCAGCCCTCCGACACCTCGAGAAAGCTGTGGCCGTCGATCCCGAATATGCGAGCGCGCGCTACGCCCTCGCCCAGGCGTATCTCGCCGAGCATCGCCCGGCCGACGCCAAAAAACAATTTGAGGAATTCCGCCGATTGAAGAGCCGGGAAGCCTGGGAATCAACCGCGAGCGACGACGGCTCGCGGAGTGTTCGCCGGGCTGCACCTGAGGCAGTGGATCGAGGGCACCTAGACGATTGGACTGGGTTTGCAAACTACCTTCTTCTGGAAAACAAACCTCGCGAGGCGTTGCACATTCTTGAGGAGGCCCAGAAAATTGCCCCGGAGAACACAGGGGTGTCTCTGCTGACCGCCGCCGCCTACACCGAAACCGGCGAGGTCGACGCCGCGCTGTCTGCTTACGCGGATGCCGAAAACCGCGGCCCCACAGCCCTGCTCTTTCTAGGCCGCGGAACGCTCTACCACCGGCTCGGTGAGGACGATCAGGCGCTTGCCGACCTGCGCCGCGCTTTATCTATGGACCTACCGGCCCGCAAGGCTGCTCATGCACATCTCCTGGTTGGTTCGATCTTGAACCAAAGAAAGCGCCGGCGCGAGGCTGAGGCCGAATTGCGCCTCGCCATTGCGCTGGATCCGAACAATTCCTCGGCACGCTTGGCGCTGGCAGAAACGCTCCTGGAATTGGGCAAGCCGGCCGATGCCGCTGTCGAGTGTCGCCGGAACCTCGCAGAAAACCCCAAGGACGCCTCTGCACGCTTGTTATTGGCTCGGGCACTGCTCGACGAGAAGCGAGAAGCCGATGCGGCGGATGAGATCACCCGCGCATCTCAGCTCGAAGGAGAGAGTGGGCGCGTCCTGCTTGCGCGCGGGAGACTGGCCGCAGCGCAGGGTTTGCGGCGCCTGGCCGTTGACCATCTGGACCGGGCTGGCCAAACCGATCCAAGCCAGATCGAGGCATTTTATCTCTTGGGGGAGGAGTTGCTCGAAAGCCGCCGCCCTTCCGAGGCCGCCGTGGCCTTCGAGAAGGCAACCATCCTCGATCCCATGAACGCCCAAAGCTGGCTCGAACTGGGCAAGATCTATCTGGGCGCCAAGCGCGCTCAAGCGGCGGTCGGCTATTTCCAAAAGGCCGCTAATGCCGCCCCAGACAGCGCCGAAGCTCATTATCAGCTGGCAGTCGCCTTCGTAGAGACCGCACATCTTGCCGAGGCCGGGCAGGCAGCGCGCCGGGCCAAAGCGCTCGGCCATCCGTCCGCCGATGTGCTGCTCAAATCCCTCGCCGCGCGCGCACCCCACTAGCAGCTAGCGATCGAACCAGTGGTGGTTGGGCTCGGAAGGCTACTTTCGTGTGGCGAGCACGTTTTCGATCTTAGCAACCATCTGACGCGTCGGCGCGGCAAGCGGGCCGTTGGGCTCCAGGCGAAGATAATCCTTGAAGTACTTTAGGGCCCCGGGGGCATCGCGCTTGCGCAAGAGGATATTTCCCATCAGCACGTAAGCCGGCGGCAGGCTTGGTGCGAACTTCACCGCCTCGCGCACGTGTGGCTCCGCGTCCTGCCAGCGGCCCAGCGCCCAATACGTTCTGCCCAGCTCATAGTGTCCTTGACCAGCCTGCGGATTCAATTCCAGCCCACGGAGCAGTGGTTTCTCCGCGGCAGCAAAGTTGCCCTGCCGCGCGAGGCACGCGCCGAGAGCGAGATGAGCAGCAGCCAGTTTGTCATCCAGCTCAATGGCTTTTTCAAAGCCCGCTTGAGCCTCCTTCCATTGGTTGAGATCGGCGTGGGCCGTACCCAACAGCAAGTAGGCATTGGCGTAGGAACCATGGAGCTCAATGGCTTTGAGGAAATGCGGAATACTGCTTTCCGCTTTCTTTCTTTCCAAGAGCAGGCTCTGGCCCTTCTCAAATTCCTTACGGGCCTCGCTGGGGACAGAAAGCTTCTGAGCGGAGATGGACGATTCTCCGCTCGGTGGCACTGCCGGTGGGGTTTCTCCAGGAAGTGGCTGCAAAGTGAGCACAACATATGCGGTCGGCCCGGTCGTCAGGTCCACCCGCTCGGATGCGTCCTGATAGCCTCGGTGATGCATTTTCACGAAATAGACTCCGGCACCTAGTTGGTTGAACGCGAATTTTCCCTGGGAGTCGGTTTCGACCTGCGCAAAGACACCCCCTATTGTGCCTTCGAGGGTGATCAGAATCCCCTGTCCGGCAGCGCCCCCCTGCACGTAGCGGACCTGGCCGTGAATAAACGTGGGAGCGCTCCGCGGCGCTTGTACCGGCGGTTGGGATCGCCCCTGGGCCCAGGCGCGCGAAGGATAGGCCACCAGCGCGGATAAAAGCAGGAGGCATACCGGAATTAGGCAGCGTTTCATGTCCTTAGGACCACGTCGTGCCTGGGATTCTATCGCTATCAGGGAAGAAAAAAAATGGGGGAGGGTGAAAGCCCTCCCCCGGTGAAGAACCGGCCGACCTAGAACTCGAACCGCACAAAGGTGCGTGCGTAGAACGGGCGCTCGAAGCCAGTAATCCTTCCGACGGGCTTCCTGAAGTCCGTATTCAGCACGCTAAATTGTAGATCTTCATTCTGGTCAACACGAAGTTGTTTTCTGAAGTCAAAGATGTTGAACAGGTCTGCCCCAAACCGCAGCCGTTTCTTCTCGCTGACCTTGAACGGATAGTCCACGTGGACGTCCATGGAGCCATCCGGCGAGGTGCGACCCAGAGCTCCGCGGCCACCCACCGGGACTTCGCCCGCGTTAAGGTACACCGGGTGGGCCTTGAGGTCGTTGATGGGAATGCCCGATTCCACCCGAACACCTAGACCGAGAGTCATGCCTTGGAATCGGGTGCCCCCCAGCACATAGCTGGTGTAGATGTTGGCGATGTGACGTCGATCCGTGTTCAGCACGCCGGGTTTGAACTGGTCACCCAGCAGGTTGAATTGACCCTCGGTGAAGTCAAACAGCGAGCTGATGCTGGGGTCAGTCTGCCCGTTGTCGTTGCGGAACGCACCTTCGAAGTTGCCAAACAACTTCGCCAGGCGATAATTGGCGCGCAGTTGCCAGTTCTTGCTGAACGCCTTGTTGACCTCGATTTCCAGCGCCTTGTAGACGCGACTGGCGTTCGGGAAGCCGTCGGGAACGCCGTCCGGGATAGGGGCGCCAGCCGCCTGGCCATTTACACCTTTGGTCTCGAAACAAACTGCACCAAGGTTGTTACCAAAAGTATCCGTTACGGGATCGAGGACAAGGTTCGGGTCACACCGCGGGTCAGGCGTGCCTCCACTCGGGAAGGTATGCGAGATCGGGTTGGTGAATGCATCGAGGCTCTTAGTCACATTGGCAATCACGAAGTTCTGGACGACACCTGCATTGGCCGCCTCGGGCGAAATCCCGCCTGTGTCTTCGACGATGCGACCAAACCGACGGTAGATAAAGCGGGCACCGACAACGACCCCGCCGCGGAACTCCCGCTCGAAGCCGCCGACGAATTCGTCGATGTATTCCATCTTGGTTCCGGGATTGAAGCCCTCGGTGGACTGTAGGGAGACGCTCAGCCCACCGCCGGTGGTGCCACCACTTGCAAAGCTGAGCAAGTGAGCAGAATCGAGCACCGGATTCACCGTCCCAAACGAGTTCACCGTCGCAATCCGCTGGCCGCTGGCATTCGTGGTGAAAGCCGGGGCCCAACGTGCGCCGATGTAGTCGAGTTCGTTGCTCAGCGAACGCTCTGCCAAGTCAAGGGGGATGGCGTAGTTGTAGCGGCCATAGTTGCCATATATCTTCGTCTTGCGATTCCCGCGGGGGTCCACGATGAAACCAACCCGTGGTGACCAGTTGTCCACGAAGGCGTAGTTGATGGCTGTTCCGACCAGCCGTTGCTGCTCCCACCGCAACCCCGCATTTATGGTCAGGTACTTGAAAGGGCTCCAAGACTCCATCCCGTAAATGGCGGCATAATGGCCGGTGGTGGAGAACGTGGTCGGGCCAAACTCACCTCGGATTTGCTGCAAGAATACCGGCACATTGCCGCTGCCAGGTACATTAAGGAGGGGACAAAGCGTGCAACTAGAGCCGGCGACGCGGAGACGGAAAGAGGCGTTGGTCAATTGGCCGACGATACTGGCCGGCTCTTGGCTGATCGCGACGAGGTCCACACCGGTCGCGTTAAACTGGGGGATCGGGAACCGCGGCCCGGTGCGCTCGCGTCTGCCATCATAGAACGGCCGCTCCAGCCGATAGCCCAGCGAGAAGGTGTGCTTGCCGAGGAATCTTACGTCCTTCTGGGTATCAATGTTGAAACCGTAGGTGTTCGATTCCGTGGGCTCGAAGAAACCATAGCCCACCGCCGTGAAAGAGCCCCGCTGGCCCGGCCGACCCTGGGTCTGGGTCACATCCGTGATCGAGTAAATATTTGGAGCGGTTGGTAGTTCGTTGAAGTTGTTGTTGCCCCACGTGAAGGAGGAATTGACAACCCAACTCGGAGTCATCAAGCCGTTCCAACGAACGACCCAGTTCCGCGTTCCAAACTCCAATTTGCTAAAAACAGTTGCGTTGTCCGCGGTCAGCGTCAGGAATGGGCCCGTGCTGGTGTGCGCTGGGTCGCCGAAGATTGAGGTTTCGATCGTGTGTTTCTCAGTGAGTTTATAGGTTAGCTTGCCGGCATAGTTCAACGTATTGGTCCGCAGCTTCATCTCGCCCAGAGCGCTCAGGCCGAAGCTGGAAGGCGAAAGATTAATGTCGCGGCTGTACGACGGGTTGATCGAGCCGGAGAAGAACAACTTGTCGCGCAGCCCGGGAACGTATCCTCCGAACTCACCGCTGGCGTCGTAGCTCTCCTGATGGAGCGTCTTGCCCGCCAGGTTCTTTCGCCCAAAGTCATCCGGGTGGAGTCGCGTGGCTTCGAACTGTTGCGGCTGGAAGAAGCCTGAGATGGCCCCGTGATATTCGTTGCTCCCGGACTTTGTCACAATCTGGATGATGCCGCCAGTGGCCTTGCCGTATTGGGGCTCATAGCCACCCGTCTTTACTTGAACTTCCTTGACGAAGGACAGATTGATGCCCGTTCCGAGGGAGCCATAGTTCCGGGAGAAAGTACCTAGCCCTCCGAAGGCAGAGTCAGTGATGTTGACCCCGTCAGCCACATACAGGTTCTCGAGCCCAGAGCCTCCAGAGATCGAAGGATTGGCAGCGCCCGATCCCCCGCCGGAGGCAACCCCTGCACTGAGATAGAAAAGACCAACGATGTTCCGCGACACCGGAACCGACCGGTAAAAGTCGTCGGTAAGGTTTGCGCCGATCGCCGTCGAGGTTGTATCAATTCCAACCGACGACGCCGTAACTTCAACCACCTGGGACACTGCCCCCGCCTCCAGCGTAACCCGAATCGTGCTGGTGCGATCGGTGAAAACCTCTATGCCTTTAACCTCTGATACCTTGAAACCCTCCTTTTCGACCTTCACTGAATAGATCCCAGGAATCAACAGGGTAAACAGAAATGCGCCCTGTCCATCGCTGATCTGTGTCTTGCCGCCGGTGGGGCCACTCAGGGTGACCTTAGCTCCCGGCACCACGGCACCTGACGTGTCATAGACCGTGCCCCCGAGACCGCCTTTTACGGCAGTCTCTTGGCCACAGACCGGTCCGGCAAACGTCATGAACAGTGCGGCAATCAGCAAGCCGGCAAACCATTTCTTGGTCATGGAAACCCCCTCCACTCGAATTAGGCAAGCAATCCGACATTGTTCAGGTTGGCGAGATCACGGCAAGAATACCACCACTAGGCACTCGTACGCTCAGCATTAAAGCTGCCAAATTGCTGCTAACAATGGGGTCCAGTAAGTGACTTGAAATAAAGTAATTATGCCGGCTGCGGGCCCAAGACCAAATACAATCCATCAAAGTTTCGTACAAGAAACTGTAGAATCTATGTAAGGCTGTATCGTAACGGTTAACCTGTTCATGGCGGAGAATCGAGTGTAGAGGGGAGAGCCTACTAGAATTCAAGGCTTGGCTGGACTCGTGGTGACGAGTGATCCGCCCCGGCGGGCGAACTCAGCCGCCTTTTGTGCCTCGCCCAGTCGCTGGTAATAGGCGGACAAAGTAAGCAGAAGCGGACCCGAGGGCGCGTGAATTTTGAGCGCCGATTCCAGCAATTGAGCGGCCTTCTTCGTTTCCCCTATCCTGTCGAGGCTCTCGGCCACGCGCAATAGGGTTTGCTCTGGGGTCTGGCCTGTTATCCAACTCAGGGGGTAAAGGTCGGCCACGTCCCAGAAACCCTGCCGACCGAAGTAGAAGTCCACGAGCCGGGCGCGCGCCTGCTCGTTGGAAGGATCTTTCCCCAACGCCAGCCGAAACCACTTCGCGGCGTCCTCTTGCTGGCCCAGGTCTAGGTAGCACAAGGCGCGCTGATATTCGGGAACCCCCTTGCGCACATCTTCCCCGACCGTTTCGTCAAGGAGGTCCCACGCAGGCAGCGACGCTGGCTCGCTCAGAACATGGAAACTAACTGTGCTGTAAGCTTTCTGTTGGCTCCCCGGCTCTGCCAATGTGAGCGTCAACATATAATTCCCGGATTCGAGACCCTCAAGCGAGATCTTCTTGCCGTTGACCAAAGACCCCGTGACATCGAACTGTTCCTTGCCGACCTGGTCACGCACGGTTTTCGTGCTACCGGGCGAGGCAGGGCGGCCCAAGGCATATTCCACATCTAGCTTCTGCCCCAGGTAGGCGCGCGGGTCCGCGACCGGCGCCCAGATCTGGTAGGCAATGTTAAGGCTTTGCCCGGGAGACAAGTCCAACTGCGCGCCGAGCAGCGGCGTGAACTTCACGCCGGCCATGACGAAGGGAACCAAATCGGACTTCGCCGGGTCGACCATTGCTGCATCGGAGAACGGCACGACGCCCGGAATGAGCATCCCCGCCGAGGGCACGGCCGGGACAATGACCTCTTTCTCGGCGTGGTAGCCGGCTTTCTTCAGCCAATCCGTAAGGAGGAAGTCCAGCCGGTACTTCCCTGGCGGCAGCGGTAACCAGCCCTCATAGCCTAACACCCTCTCCTGCATCTGTTTCAGGCGATCGCGACCAAAAGTCTGCGCCACCGACTTCTCCTGAACAAAGATCAGCTTGTTGTCCCTCCCGAAGACGCGTACGCGGGATTCCATTGAAATCGAGTAACGGCCATCGCCGGCATCCGCCACGGTCACGTCCTGCGGCCTGCGCAGCCGGACGACATAGTGGCATCTCGTGAGACCGTGCGAATCGCGCAGGGGCACCGCCAGCACATCCAAGCCCTGTCCCTCGAGAATCAGCCGGGCCGTCACGCTTTCGAGCAATTGCCGGCGGCGGTCGAGCTCCGCCTTGGCGAGAGGGTGATTGGCCAGGTTGCGGATGGTCGAAAGCAGGACGTCGGATTGCAGGCTGGAGGTCGCGCCGTGCAAATCCACCGGCTCATCAGGAATCAAGCTGAGACTGATGCGGGCAACTTCGCGGCCGGCGGAATCCTCAACTGCTTGCAGTGCCTTCACACGATCATTTACAACTCGCAACGTTGTAACCAATTTATCCGGGCCGTCAAGGTATGGGCTATAGAAGCGGAAGTCGCCGATGTTCTCCCGCTGGTAGAAGAGCACATAAAAAAACGGCGGCAGAGCCGGCGTATGGGATGAATAAAACCAGATCTCCATCGGACGGAGGTTCCGATAGCCGTAATAAACACTTCTCTGCTGCGGAGGTCCCAAGGTGATATAGACTCGCCCGCGATCGGTGCGCCAGCCCTCCAGACCCGCTTCGTTTCCGAAACGCTGATTCGCAAAGGCGATGCGCTGATAGTGCTCCTCCCGATAGCTATTCGAAGTTGCCCCCGGCAGAGGATTGCGGATTTGCCAGAAGCGCTCGATGAATTTCTCGCGGTCTGCCTCATTCGTCAGTCGCAAAAAGGCGTCCCGCTCATCCTTGGTAATGATGTAGGCGACCTCCTCTTCGACCCACTTCTTGTAGCGCGCCGGCAGCCTCTCGCCCGTGTCGGCAGCCGTTGCGTTGGTGACGAGCAGCAGGGATAGGATCAGGATTGCGGCGACGGCGGGCGCGGCCAGCCTGCGACTTGACGTCTGCCCGGCCCCGGATGGATGTACCGCGTCAACCGGTCGGTCGGCGGCCCCCAAAGCAAATAGATCTCGAGGAGTTGGAATCATTGCGCCCCACAGCCCCTCAAAGCTTTGTTGGTCTTTATGATGCTACATAAAGACCTAGCTTTACAATCAAGTATTCCAGGCTACTTGGCCGTCGCCAATTTTTCCCATCGGCCGGGTTCCATCACAAGAGTGGCGAGGCACATCTGCCATTTGGGGCGATCCTAACTAGCCAGGGCTTCACCCCTGATACCCTGAAGTTAAAGTATTCAGGAGACTTGCCAACGTGGAGTCCAAATTCGAGCGCCACAAGCTCTAGGAACGATCAGTCCTCCCGGAACGTCTCGGCGTCGGCCTGCCTCGGGTCACCGGAATTTCTTGCCCGCCCAAGGTCGCCCTCGAACCGGAGAGTTAGGCTGAACTTGAGATTTTTTCTTTTTCGGACAACGCCCAGACGGAGGCCGCGAGGAAGACCTCCACCGGCGGACTCGGTGGCGGAGTACATTGGGGATTATTAACGAACACAGTCGCGTCTACGACCACATCGGGTGATGGGAGTGTGCCAAGAGTTCTTGATTTCCCACCCGACCCACCAAGAGTCCATGTTGAGGTCGTTCTTACGCCACAATCTCGTCACTCCGATATACGGCCTGTGAAGCGAGGCGTCCATGTCCGCAGACTGCTTCGCGGCCCGCGCTGCCTTCTCAGTTGAACGCCAAAGGAAAATAGTCGCAACGAAACAGGCAACGGTTGCCAATGCGCGACGACGCGGAAGGCCTTTGGGCGCTAGCTATACCAAGTGCCGGGGACCATGAAGTCGGCGGCTCGTCGGTCCATTCACACGTGTGTGAAAAGATATGCTTGGCAAATCCGGCGGCACGAGCCTCTCGGCCAAGCCAGGCGGCAGGCTCCCCCAGGGGGAGGGTGACTCGGGTTTTGAGGAGTCCCTTTCCTCCCCGAGCAATTAAATATT